>Ga0209985_10001276_pt1 | contig 25119 bp, 22 predicted proteins | sample NOAtaG_FD_187305 | JGI IMG/M metagenome (GOLD analysis project Ga0209985, IMG submission 187305) | Freshwater lake microbial communities from Lake Erie, under a cyanobacterial bloom - NOAA_Erie_Diel6S_1000h metaG (SPAdes) (version 2) | ecosystem: Environmental > Aquatic > Freshwater > Lake ...
CAAGATCTATTTAGTCAATTGCAACCGCAAAATGTAACTTCATCGGGGGAATTATAGGCTACCCCTTGGAGAGGTTGTATGAAGAGGTAGCCTTCATTGCTTTTTACTTCCATTGGTCAAGGGAAGACATTCTAAACCTCACCCATGCCGAACGCTTACGTTGGGTCAATGAGATTATGAGATTACGCTAGATCAAATGGTGGTGCGGCGAAAGCCGCACCACCATTTACTGTTAATCACCAGATAATCGACAATCGCGATTATTTAGCTTGCCATCGGACATGATCGTGCGACAAAAAATACTTTTTTGTGAATTAACATCTTTTAATAAAGCCGCGTTAAACTTTGCCCCTCTCAAGTCCGCACCTCGAAAATCAACATTTTCTAAGTCTGCATTCGTAAAGTTTGCCCAGCGCAAATTTGCATCCTGAAAATTTGCATCTTTTAAATAAGCGCCGATCAGATTTGCACCGATCAAGTTTGCCTTACGCAAATCGGCAGCCCGCATTTTTGCCAAGCTCAGATTTGCGCCATTGAGTTTCGCCTCAGCGAGATTGGCATTGCTGAGTTCACATTCTGCGCAAGCTCTAGTTTCTAATAATTGCCCAACAGGATCTGCGATCGCGGCTTGAGCGATTGTTAGGTACAGGGGAAATGCGATCGCGCCAGATAAAAAGTAATAACGTAACATCGGCAATCCTAAATGAATTGTTAGTAATTAAGACTGACTATTCAGGAATCATTTTAGCCTAGACAAGTCAAGTCAATTTAATTGATGCGATCGCTTTGCATAAAAAAGCTTGATAGTTTCGATTAAAAAATGAAACTCAACCTACGAGATCGGCGATCGCACTACAAGATCAGCGATCGCACTACAACAGATGCGATCGCGCTAAAAGTGCAAGTTTGTGAGCTTCTCGGCAATTTCATCAACGTCACTCTGCGGTTTAAATTCGAGAAAATTACCTGTTATTATCCCCGTCATCGCCTGAAAATTCATATAGGCGTGTACAACGGTTGTAGAGGCTCGGACTGGCACGCGTATCCTATTTGCTACCTCTTGTCCTAGACTCGTTAGGGGCGCACCCGCCGCCCCCACGTTCGCCGCATTACAGACTATCAAGGTGATCGCTTTGGGGAGTGTTGCACCATATTTGATCTGTTCGGAAATCGCTTTGGCAAACTCTTCTGCGCTCTTGACCTCATTCTCGTCAGTACAAACCACAAGGATGTCATCCTTGCCTGCTTCCTGTGCTCGATCGCTGTATCCTCCTGCCATAAGTACTTTCTTCACTGCCTGTGACCCCTCGTAAGATGAGGCTAGCACCGCATTCTGTCTCTGGATTGTGTTTCCAGTACTAGGTGATGCCCCACCTTTCTGCTGCACTACATGAGTCAACTCGTGAGTAATCAACTCCTGCCCCCCGCGACTCCTCGGCTCATAGGCCCCTTGCCCAAAGAACACATCCTGTCCTGTCGTAAACGCCTTTGCCTGTATCGATTGATTCAACTGGTCAGACTGAGCATCCGTGTGAACCTTCACACCACGGAAATCCGCCCCCATCGCATGCCCCATTGACTGTTGCAAACCCTCATCTAAGGGCTGTCCACTTCCCCTGGCTCGGTTTATGGCAGATTCCAAATCCGTTGAAGCTTCACTGCCGCCAAGGTTTTCTCTCCTTTGCAACAATGGCTTCATTTGCAATTCCTCTTCTTCCATCTCTTGTCGCTGAATTGGCTGACTTTGAGAAGGAATTGATGAATTAATTTGTTGAACGACCCTAGCCGCAGTAGCATCAGCTTCCTGTTCATACTTGTCATTTGGCTCCCCAATAGCAAGCTTTGGTTGGAGCGCCATCTTTTGAGCATTCTTTGCCCTCAACCGATTCTCAAACTTGCGCTGAACTGGCTGACTTTGTGAAGTCATTGGTGAATTAATTTGTTGAACTACTCTAGCCGCAGTAGCATCAGCTTCCTGTTCATACTTGTCATTTGGCTCCCCGATCGCAAGTTTTGTTTGGATCGCCATTCTCTGCGCATTCTTTGCCCTCAAACGGTTCTCAAACTTTCGCTGAACTGGTGGAGGCTCAGGATTCATTATGAACTCTTTTCCGCCTTCCTGTTCGCCTTCACTTTTCTCATCTTCTGCCGCTTCTTGCCTTTGAATTGATTGATTTTGCAAGGATGCATTATTTCTCTCAGTAGCGATCGCCTTCAAGCGATTTTCTGGCTTTCTTTGTATTGGTGTTGCTGATTCTGACCTTGGCGTATTAATTATTTTTTCAAGGAAATTTTCAGAATATCCTGACTTGTGTGAAATTGCCTCATCTTTCTCGTCAGACTCCAATGGAGCAAATGGTCTAGGTTGTAAATTTAGAGATGTAGGATTTACTAAGGATGAAGCTTTTGTGGATCTGTCATTAGTATGTCCCATATCTAGTTAGCTCCTAGTATTTTCTATTATTCCTTACAAAGTTAAGCAGAAATTTAATTAATTTTTATTTTCGCATAAATACTTGTAAAACCCCAAAAGATAAAAAGCGGCGCGTTGCGCCGCTTTTTATAGCCGTTTTTTAATTGAGTGTGACATAAAAAATGTAGGGGCAATTCATGAATTGCCCCTACATTTTTTAATTTTTTTGTACAGCAGTTATTTGAAAACCGCTATATCTTTTGTGGTTTCGCTATAGGAACCACCACATAAGCAAGATACCCAAGACTGATCCAGCAACAACTTGGACGGGGGTATGCCCTAATAACTCTTTAAGAGGATCATGTTCTTCTTCAAACACTTCAACCATGATTTGATTGAGAACCTTTGCCTGCTTACCTGCGGCGCGGCGGATACCTGCGGCATCGTACATGACGATAAAGGCGAAAACTGTCGCGATCGCAAATTGAGGAGTATCCCAACCTTGAGTTCGACCAATGCCTGTAGCTAGTGCCGAGACTAAAGCTGAATGAGAGCTCGGCATTCCTCCTGTTTCAAACATGATTTTGAATCTGAGTTGTCGGAACTGCGCTAACTCGATAAATAGTTTGAGTATTTGGGCAGTCAGGCTAGAACATAGAGCAATTAGCAGAACTTGATTATCGAGGATTTCGCCAACAGGATGGAGGTTCATATCAATTGCAAAAATTAAGAGGAAGAAATGGGTGGAGATTAAAATTTAGAGTTATATCAATTATCAAAATGGCGTTGCCATTTTGGTAATTTAAAACCCTGACTAGTGTTGTGTGTCAATTCTCGAAAGTGTGACATCACTTTCGAGAATTGACACACAAGCTTAGTTTTTTCGAGCAGTGATGTAATCGGCAAGAGCCATTAGCGGTAAAGCTGCATCACCATAACTTATAAGTTGAGCTTTGGCTTGCGCTACGAGATCCTCAGCTTTTTGCTGCGAGGTTTCGATACCCCACAAGCTTGGATAAGTAACTTTGTGGGCAGCAAGGTCTTTGCCTGCCGTTTTGCCAAGTTGCTCAGAAGTTGCTGTGATGTCTAAGATGTCATCAATGATTTGAAAAGCTAAACCTATGTTATTAGCATAAGTGGATAGACGCTTAATGTCGGTATCATTTGCACCAGCCAGTAAAGCGCCACAGATGACACAGGACTCCAGCAAAGCGGCTGTTTTATGGATATGAATAAATGTGAGCGTTTCAGCTGTCACATCTGGCTTACCCTCACATTCTAGATCGACAACTTGCCCCCCTACCAAACCTGTCGCTGCAACCGCATGTCCAAGATGGGCGATCACCTTCAAAATGCGCTCCGCAGGTACGCCCTTTGTCTGACCAGCAATAAATTCAAAGGCATAGGCTAGAAGGGCATCTCCCGCCAAAATTGCAATATCATCACCATAGACCTTGTGATTAGTTAGCTTTCCGCGCCGATAATCATCATTGTCCATCGCAGGGAGATCGTCATGGATCAATGACATGGTATGCACCATCTCCATCGCGCAGGCGGTAGGCATTGCCGAAATGCGATCGCCACCTAATAATTCACAAGCTGCTATACATAATATCGGACGTAACCGTTTGCCACCAGCCATCAGCGAGTAGCGCATGGATTCATAAATTTTTTCGGGATAGATAACAGCGATCGAAGCATCAAGGGCTGCTTCAACCTCTGGTTTGAGATCTCGTAAATACTTATCTAAATTGAATGCGACTGTTTCGGTCAATGTTTGGGGCATGGCTGGCTTCAATGGTTTCAACAATAACTAATTGCTAGAGTGGGGCAAAAACTCCAGACTTTATTAAGGAAGATATCCAGAATGTATATTATGCAACGACTTGCGATCGCTACCCAAAATTTTGCCTTTTTACTTTTTACTTTTTACTTTTTTCTTATAGCTCCAAACGGTATTATGTAAGAGCATCGTCACAGTCATTGGACCAACACCACCAGGAACAGGGGTAATGTGTGAAGCAACTTCGCTGGCGCTAACATAATCAACATCACCGACGAGGCGAGATTTGCCTTCATAGTCGGTGATGCGGTTAATACCGACATCAATTACCACAGCGTTAGGCTTGACCATTTCAGCAGTCACAAATTCTGGTCTACCGATCGCCGCAATTAAGATGTCAGCTTGGCTGGTGATTTCGGCGAGATTTTTCGTGCGTGAATGGGCGATCGTGACTGTGGCATTTTCTTCGAGCAGCATTAGAGCTACTGGCTTACCGACAAGGATGCTGCGCCCGATCACAACGGCGTTTTTGCCAGCAATATCAATTTTTGCTTCAGCTAATAATTCCATTACTCCCGCAGGTGTGCAGCTCCTTAAGCCAACTTCACCTCTTGCTAATTTGCCGAGGTTATTTGGGTGCAAACCATCGGCATCTTTATTGGGATCAAGGCGATTTAAGAGGGCGATCGCATCTAAATTTTCTGGCAAAGGCAACTGGATCAAGATGCCATCTACGCGATCGTCAGCATTGAGTTCATCAATAACTTGCTCTAATTCTGCTTGAGTGACGCTAGCAGGGAATTGTTTGCCAAAGGAGGCAATTCCCGATTTATGGCAGGCGGTTTCTTTATTGCGGACATAGGCAGCACTAGCAGGATTGTCGCCCACCATCAGCACAGCTAACCCTGGGGGACGACCATATTGAGTTTGGAGTTGCGCCACCTCTTCTGCGATCGCCTTTTGCATTTTCTTAGCAAGAGCCTTGCCATCAATAATTATTGCCATAAATTGCTGTGATTTTTACTTTGCGATTCGTTACCTACTTTGTAAACGATTGTATCGCTTGATGTGAGATAGCAGGTACTAATGAGGGTCGGAAAGATCTTGACGACACAAATTTTCGGGAATTAGATATGATTTAGAATTTAGAAAGGTGATCGCTTAAATAATCAAGTAAATAATCAAAAATCAAGAGCAAGGATGGAAAACTATGACCGTCACTACTGCAAAAAAAATGACGTTTGATGAATATCTAACCTATGAAGACGGCACTGACAGGCGTTATGAATTTAATGATGGGAAATTAGTTGAAGTGAGTCCAGCAACGGCTTTTCATAATTCTTTGATGATGTTTTTCGCATTCTTTTTGCAGTCAGAAATAAATCACTCTCATCATCCATACTGTGTTCGTGTCAATAGCACTGAAATATTCAACGGTAAAAGAACTCGCCGTCCTGATGTCTTGGTGATGACTCTTGCTCAATCAAATAGCTTAGGAAATCAGCCAGATATTTTGCATGAGCCATGTTTGCTGGTCGTTGAGATTGTGAGTCCAACTTGCCGCTCTGTGGATACCGTCGAGAAGCGCGAGGAATATGCACAGTTTGGAATTCCTGAATATTGGATTGTAGACTTTCTGTTGGGGACTTTTTCGGTTTTAAGTTTGGTAAATGGAAGCTATATTGAGAAAGTGTATAGAGAAGGCGATCGCATAGTCACTAATATTTTCCCCAGTATTTCTCTATCAATGAGTCAAGTAATGGCAAGCATTTGAAATCGGTATGGTGGGCAACTTTACTTTTTGGCGCAAAACGCTGTAATCGCGTTTATCATATAAACTTGCCTCAACCTTTGAATGCTAAAAGCCTATGTTGACAGCTTTTTTGATGTCGTTATTGACTCCGATTGCACCAGTTTTACCCGCAACTAGCAAAGTTGCTCAATCTGCCAGTCAACGCCAAATCATTTTAGAACGGCAAGAAATGCGCCCGTTGATGGGCAAGCTTGACGATGTACCAATGTTTAATAGTAATAGTCCTGAAATTGTCCAAACAGAAGGGATTTTGCTGTCAGCTTTCCCACCTGAAGGCATGGCTCATCCCAAGGCACATTTAAACTTCCCCTTTGAAGGTCGCTTCGATTTATTCACGCACCATATTTCCAAAGCACCACCACCAGTCGATCTGAGGACTTTGTATATTGGGGCGATCGCTTATAACCCAACTGATCAACCTGTAACTATTGACACCTTGTTGGGAGCCAGCTATCTCAGTCAGCCTGATGCGCCCTTCTACGATGCCCCCAACTACAGCCTAAATAATAATGGCGAAACCTATCGCGGGCCTGGCGATCGCGCCATGCTCGATATTTTGCGTGGTCGCCGTCAGGATATTTTCCCTGCTCAAATTGTGATACCGCCAAAGCAAAGTCGGATGTTGATGAATATCCCGATTCCTGTTAAAGAATTAGAGCCGCCATTAAATGGGCGATCGGGCTTATCACGGTTGCGTAGTAATGGCACAGTTTATATCGCAACTCTATCTCTGTACGCTCGACTTAATGCTGATGGAACCGAACGCGCTCCCAATCTCGAAGAATGGGAAAATATTCTCAAAAATGGAGAACTTGCCAAACCACGTGACGTTGTACCAACACCACCAGATCGAACAGAAGGATTCTTTGAATATAGTCGGGTCGCTGGTGTTCAACTTGGTTCTCAATGGTTTGGAAATTTAACAGATAAGGATAGTAATGATCTTGCTATTCCAAAATCTGGCGAATCCTATTCCTACGGATTGAGCCTTTTGCAGTACGGTACGATGGGAACAGGTCAAGTCCAAACCGCGCCGCTGAAAGTGCGCTATCCAGACACTGCATATTCTGCTCACGGTAATTATGGCGTGCAGTATAATTTGACATTACCTCTGCATAATCCTACTAACGAAACAAAAACTGTCACACTCTCATTCCAAAATCCCATCAAATACGATAAACCTGTTGGTGGCTTACAGTTTTTTGAGCCATTACCTGATGATGTATTTTTTCGAGGTTCAGTTAGAGTCAGATTTCGCGATGACAGAGGCTTAGCCCAATCGCGTTATGTACATTTAATGATGCGACGTGGTGAACGTGGCAAGTCTTTAGTGACTTTGACAATGCCCCCAAGCGATCGCCGTGTTGTCCAATTTGATTTTCTTTATCCTGCGGATGCCACCCCCCCACAAGTTTTGACGGTAACGACTACACCATAAAGCGCTTTGCGCAATGAAAATTTTGCTTACCCAAATAAAAGGGACGGCGCGAAGCGCCGCCCCTTTTATTTGAGATTTTATGTCCTAAGCAAACCTTTCATTGCTATAGAAGGTGCACTCCGACTATCATGCCTAAACTGTTTGTAAATTTTCCATTGCCATTTGAGCGCAATAACGCATCTCGTCAGCTCTCCGCCAAAGTTCTTGACCAGTGTGCAAATGGTGATCATCAAAATTTAGAGTGAAGTAATTTAGTTCTTCAATTCCATCACTGATCGCATTGAGGCAGTGATAAAGATAGCTAGCAATCCCTGCGGCGGAAGTTGGATTGGGAAAAGCCCGAAAAAAAATCTGCGCCTTGGCATAGGAACCACGACATTCATCAATATAGTCTTCAAAATCTTCCATTAATCCATCATCGTAAGGATCGGCAGCAAGATCGTCGATCTTCTCGTCTAGACTATCGAGGATTACTTCGAGCATTTCAGATATGGGTTCGTAAACTTGTTTAAACCAGCGATCAAGTTTCTGATCTTCATTGAGATGGATTTCCCGACTAGAAGGCGATCGCTTGAATCCCTTGTGCAAAGATACTCCATTAGGATTATGTTTAATGCCAAGACTGCGATCGTAATGGGCACGAGATTGGGGGTTACTAAGAACCTCGTAAGCAAGGTTGATGGAGGCAATATCATCGTGATTGTCGAGATGATGATTGCAGTCGGGATGAAATTCTTTTACTAGACCGCGATAGGCGGTTTTGACCTCGGCAGGAGCAGCGTTGTAGCTAATTCGTAGAGTTTTGTAGTGATTTGCTTGTTGGGTGCGATCGCTTGTCCTAGCCATGTCCTTATTGATTAATCTACGTTTGCGGTGATTTTTGGATGTTTTTCATGCTGAATTTTTCAGGATTTCGAGATTCTCGAAACATTATTTTTTAAGCAGAGCAAAACTTTTCTATTAAGCATTTTGTAGGCATATTCAGTCAGCGTCAACCACTTGACAAATAAAAAAATTAGAGTTTGTAATTATTGCCGACTCATTTTTTGAGATGTTTCTGGCTATAGCCTGAGTTGTGACACTCCCTTCTCAGAAATTACTCAAGCCCTTAAAGTTGCGCCCCGCAGGGCGCAACTTTAAGGGCTTGAGTGTGTTAATTAAGTGCTAGACATAAAAAAAATTTTTGGAGCAAGCCTATTGGCGGCAGACTTGCTCCAAAATTGTTTTCATAAATTAGAATTTTTGGATGTTTAAGATAAATGTTGCAAAAGCGATCTCATTTCTGTTATTCTACCAAAGCATTAAATTTGCTGGTGTAGCTCAGTTGGTAGAGCAACTGATTTGTAATCAGTAGGTCACGAGTTCGAGTCTCGTCCCCAGCTTAATGACCTTACCTAAAAGAATGGATACATAAAACCTTGATGTACAAGCATTTATCTATCCATTTCTTTAATCTAGATTTAATATAGCTGTCGCCATTCTTGTTTGGCTTTTGATTTGTCTTGATCAAAGTTGCTAAGCGTAGCTATTTTATGTTTTGGTATACTAATGAAAAATCAACGATAACAACAAAAAACAAAGGACGGTGCTTAGCACCGTCCTTTGTTTTTTTGTTAGGCAAAGATGCCGCGAGCTTTGTCAAAATAAGATTTGCGATCATCAAGACCGTTATAGCCACCATTCACACGTAAGGTTACTTCTTCGACACTTGCACCGCGATCGCATAGGGCATTCATATTGTTGTTAGACCACCAAAATCCAGCACTAGTAAATTGATATTTTGATGCAACATAGGCTACTCCATCCATCACTTTAGGATCAGCGATCGCCTTACTAAAATCCTGATAATTAGCTCGACCTGTAAGCTGAATCACACCAGCTCCTCTATATTTGGGACCATCACCTGGATTGACATTCCCCAAATCTTCGCGACCTTCATATTTGTGAGGTTCATTGCAATACTATGGAGGGTCTCTGGGTTGGTTTACGCAATTTTCTGCGTCCCTTTCGCGGTATTCACAAAAGGTATTTGTATCTCTATATAGCCATGTTCGAGTGGGCTTACAATCTACGTTGGATTGATTTTGACTTCCTGCGTCGCCTTCTTTTTCCTCCTTCCACCTATTTACCTACATGAGCGCTGCGTTTTATATCTTCGTAAATTGGTAGCGCAAAAACAATTCTGATTCGTGATGATATAGCGATCGCAACTTGAGATTGGGTAAATCAGCACCACCAAGCCCATAACCTGAACCGCCGATAACGGTCATATTATTGGCTCCGCCAACTACATGAGGAGCTAATGTCAAAAACAATTCATCGGCTAGCCCTTGAGAGATTAGCGAATAATTTAAGGCGGGACCACCTTCCACTAAAAGCCGCTTAATACCAAGTTGCTCAAAAAGCATTTTCAATAGCTGTTTTAGGTCAATTTGGTGATCCTTAGTGGGAAATCGAAAAATTTGCGCTTTCTCTTCGAGCCAAGGTTCGACGGAAGTATCCTGTCCCAGCAAAGCAATTCGCAAATCCTTTCCAGCGCTCCAAAAACGATGGTCGTTAGGCAGATTGCCCGAATTACTAATCACTATGCCGAAAGGTTGCATCTGCGAAAAGTTCTTTTGGCGTTCCTCTAAGAGTTCGGGAGGTACGGTAGGAATAAAGGCATCTTGACGTAGCGTTGTACCTCCAGCTAAAACAGCATCAAATTGCGATCGCAGTCTTTGCATTAGTAGGCGATCGGGACGTGAACCTAATCCCGTCAGTTTCCCCTCATAGGTTGTCGCTTTGCCATCAATGCTAGACACCATATTAAAACCAATATATGGACGCTTAGCAGTGCGATCGCCTTCATTCAGTTCAAATTCCACACCTTCAGTTGGGAAAGCTAGTTCTTCAAAGTTATAAATGCGATCATGAGATGAGTAGAAGCTCTTATACATAGACCTTTCAACAAGTTGCTATTAAACATGTCCAAGATATTTATTAAAAGAAATACAAAGCATTTCTTTTAATAAATATCTTGGATTTTTTATACCTATCGCCAAGTATGACACACTGATTGACTGACAAAAGTGGTAAAAGAAGTTGCGAGAAAGTACACACACAGAGAGAATTTAGCGATCGGGGCTCAGTCATATCAATACCAAAGCTAGGCATTGCCCATCCTGCTTCTTTTTTAATAACGATCGCGATAAAATACAGAAAATATTCTTGTAACATTAGGTGCAATTTTTAGATGACTTATTCTCTGCGCATTGTAGATATGGCTGAAAGCGATCGCCCCCGTGAAAGGTTACTCAGTCAGGGCGTTCGCAGCTTATCCAATGCAGAGTTAATCGCAATCCTATTAGGTACAGGGCAAGGAGCAGGCAAACTCTCTGCCGTAGGATTAGGTCAGCTAATCTTACAAACCATAGGCAAAGATCGCACCAGTGACCCTGTGGCAGCTTTGCAAAACGTATCGCCACAAGAACTCATGCAAATCGAAGGAGTTGGTCCCGCAAAAGCAACCGCAATCTTAGCTGCGATCGAGTTAGGTAAAAGGGCGCTCTATGCCAAGCCTCCAGACTTAACTGAAGTTACTGATCCATCGGTAGCAGCCGCAGCTCTTAGTCAAGACCTAATGTGGCAACCACAAGAGCGCCTCGCCGTGGTGATGCTCGACAACAAAAATCGAATTATCGCCCAACGCATTATTACAATCGGCACTGCGACAGAAACCCTCGCCCATCCCCGTGATATTTTCCGAGAAGTTCTTAAAAGCGGCGCAGTTCGTTTAATTATTGCGCACAATCATCCATCAGGAAATACCTCTCCAAGTCCTGAAGACATCACGCTTACTCGCCAATTACTAGAAGCAGCGCGAATGCTGAGTATTCCACTTTTAGATCATTTGATTTTAGGAAATGGAACCTTTTCCAGTATTCGTGAAACTTCAACATTATGGAAAGAAGTTCCTCAAGCAGAATAAAAAAGGTAGGGGCAATTCATGAATTTGCCCCTACCTGATGCGTTATTTTCGGTAATACCAATTCACGAAAGTGTGGCTACACTTCTGTGAATTAAAAACAAAACCCTGTAAGGGTTTTAAAAGCACAAAATGGCTACGCCATTTTGTGCTTTGGTATAAGTCATAAGAGATAGACTAGCGAGGATTTCCTTAACGCATCATGCCGCGATTGGATTGGCGTTGTTGCTTCATTTGCTCAAGTTGTTGTTGCTGAGCAGGAGTCAAAACATTCTTCATTTGCGCCTTGGTATCTTCAGCGATCGCCTTCATCTGTTGCTTTTGAGCATCAGTCAGATTGAGAGACTTGCGTACTCCTTTGCGATCGCCAGATTGACGAGCTTGTTCCATAATTGCGCGTTGTTCAGCAGTCAAGACACTTTCGTGACGAGCTTTTGCACTTTCACGAATCGCTTTCATTTGAGTCTGTTGGGCTTCAGTCAAGTTCAACTGCTTCCAGCCTTCACCTTGACGAGGTTTGCGTTTTTCGGTGCTATTTTGAGTAGTGTTTTGTGCAGCAACGAGATTTGGAATTGCCACGGCTCCAACGGCTACGGTTACACAAGTGATCGCCAACAAGCTTTTGATATTACGAAACATTTGATTTTCCCTTTTTTGATTTTCGCCTTTGTGAGAAGGCTTAATTATCTATACGAGTGTTTTGACAAGCACCACGATCAAAAGGTTCAAAACCCAAAGAATTTTTTTAATTTGTAGGGTGGGCTATGCCCACCTTACTCCAAAAAGAGAAAGGCGGCGCTTTGCGCCGCCTCTCTCTTTTTGGTTTTGATTAGCTGGCACAGCCTCTCAAAATTACACCGATAATGATGCCAATGCCGACAAAACGGACGATCTGCCAAAAAGGTTCGCGAAAACTACTCCAAGACAATAGCCGACTTTCAAGATCGGCTTCGATTTGTTCGAGTTGCTCAGTTACTGCATCTAATTGTTTGAGTAATTCCTCTTTATGGGGGCTAGATCGATCATTGCGAGAATTAGGCTTACGTCGAATTTTTTGATTTTTGTTACTGGCTAAGCGATCGCTAGAAATATCTTGAATTTGCTCTCTAATTTGTTCTTTTTGCGATCGCAATTCATTCTGCTTCAGCGAATCACGCCGAACTTGATGAAAACGCTGTTCGATCTCTTCTAATAGTCCTTTAGTTTCTTGGAGTTGAGCTTCTATATCGCTCCAATCAGAAATTTCTGTCACAGCATCAATCTAATAAGTGGAATTTGATGGCGGTGCGCCGCACCGATAAGTATCTCATTCTCAAAACTATACCGCTCGCGCAGCGGGCGATGCAGTTTTGGGATTGGGTTTTTTAATTATGCTAAGGTACTTATAAATGAATTTTACCGTGATTGTTGCGATTGCCCATGTGCCTATAAAAAATACGTGGCAAAGCAACGTATTTTTTATAGGCACATGGGTTTAGTGCGATTTGCGGCGACCCAACCTGCGATCGGTGCAGAAATTTGCAGCCAGCCTTGCTTTTCGCTCTGTACAGTAATTTGTGTGCCATTGTCCAGCTTACCAACGATCGCAAAATCTACCCCCGCATCTTCACGTACATTAATAGGCGGGTTGGGATCAGAAATTAAACGTTTAGTGTAGTCACATAGAGATTTGGAAATATTGCTAGGATTGGATTGCAGCGTATTAGAGTTTCGATCAAAACGATCTTGAAAATCACGAAGGTATTGCACATTTTTTATTTCCGTTGTGGTTAGTAGATCCTCTGGAAATTTATCAGGCTCATAGATGGGTTTATACCAAGGTTGCATATTGAAATATGACTGCAATTCAGGATCTTTGAAACGGCGACCATAACGAGCAAAAACTTCATTCCGCATGATATCTAACTCAAAAGCACTCTTATTCGCTAAATCTTGATCGCCGATCGCGCGTTCTGAGAGAAAGAGATATTTGGGGCTAGGTAAACCAGCACTAATACTTATTTCATTCTTGTTTAGTTCATTTTTGATTGTGGGCGATGGACGGAGCCAAAACCACATGACAATACCCATGACTGCGATCGCTGACACGATCCCCACCGCGATCATCATCAAGGGATTTTTATAACTGAGTCGCCTATGATCCATTGCCGATACTTTTGAGGAAACCGCTGTGGCAACATCATCATTTGGAGTAAAAGCTGTAACTAACCCTTGAAAATTAGCCTGCACCGTCCTAGACAAAATTGTGGGTGCGATCGGCGGCACTAATTTCCGTAAATCTGTCAATACAACTTCGGCAGACTGATAGCGATCGCGAAAGTCATACTTAACTAACTTATCGATGATTGTTGCTAATTCATCGCTGACATTGGCACGATATTTCAATGCTGCATGGTTAGGAGAAGTTCGCCAAGCCAATTCACCCGTTTCTAGATTTTCAGACAATAAGTTTGGGGCAACTCCTGTCAATCCTTGAACTGCGATCGCCCCAACAGCGTAAAGATCACTACAGGGTCTAGGCTTGCCGATCGCTTGCTCATTGGGCATATAACCATCAGTACCAATCGCGACCGTAGAGCCAATAGCAGAAACAACGGCAGTTCCCACTTGCTTCACAGCCCCAAAATCGATCAGTACTAATTTGCCATCAGTACGCCGCCTCATCAAGTTAGCAGGTTTAATATCCCGATGGATTGCCCCCTGTTGATGCACAAAAACGAGGGTTTCTAGTACATCAATCAAAAAAGCGATCGCCTGAGCTTCATTCATCCGTCCCACTGGATAGCCATCAGCAGATCGCTCGATAGAGATGATTTCGTTAGTAAGCTCGTAGCCATCAATTAGCTCTTGTACCAAATAAAACTGACGATCTTCTTCAAAATGCGCTAACAAACGGGGAATGCAATCGTGGCTACCAAGCTTATGTAAAACCCTTGCCTCAGTCTCAAATAAACGACTAGCAATTTCCAATACAAAAGTATCGCTAGATGTAGGTTGTAGTCGTTTGACCACACATTTCTGATGGTCTGGCAACTGCAAATCTTCAGCCAAAAAAGTCTCTCCAAAGCCCCCATTGCCAAGAGCTTGGATGATTTGATATCTCCCACTAATCACTTTGCCGATCATGTGCAGGTAAACCAATTTAAGTAGAGGAGTGCGACGCACTCCTCTACTTTATAACGCATAGCGCGATCGCGCTATGCGTAATGCATCAGTTGCTCTCTGCGCCTCGATCGCTACTTGTGATAAGCAAGCATAAATTAACACAACATAATTTGCCCTTATAGCCAATTCAAGTTGACGACATTGATATGAAAGTGTCAACGCACCTATATAGTCGCTGCTTGAGCGTAATGTATTTAAGGCCTGTAATAGTCTTGCCCGATCATCAACAGCCAAAGCCCTGTCGATTGATTGAACTAGCAGAGGTGTCTCTTCTAAGTACGAGTCAATCACATTTAACAAAAACTCAGTTGCTTTAAGATCATTACCCGCGATCTCCAAAATCGTTTCCATGAACTGTGGTTCGATTGCAGGCTCTTCATCTTCTTCATTATTATGCGAAAAATATATAGTTGTATCGACACCAGTCTGAGACTCATCCATCGACTCAACTACAGACTCCTTGGTTTCAGATTCTAAGACTTCTTGTTGAATAATTTCTGGTGCGGGTATTGCTGGTTCCTGAAATTGGATTTCAGACAAGAAATCTATCTTGCTAGTCTCTGGTTCCAACTCTTCATCTGCACAAGACTCGGATTCTTCTATCTCAGCTAATTCTGGAGTGGCTAATTCTGGAGTGGCTATCTCTTGCTCAGATTCTTGTGATTCTACATCTTCATCCTCAGATGATTCTGATTCGATTTTTCCAGATATAGAACTTTCAGATTCAGACAATTCTAATATAATAGTCTCTGGAAGAATCACCTCAGTCTCAGATCCAGAATTCTCTAATGATTTATCTTGGTCTGATTTATCTTGGTCTGATTCGTCTGGTGCAGAAGCAATGTCTGAAATTACCTTAAGATTATCAGGCATAATTACATAGGAGATGTCCTCTCTCGTGAAACTTATCGCAGGCTCATCTAATAGCTCTGTCTCATCAGACTCCATTCCTTCATCTGTATCTGAGATGGGAGGTATAGAATCTGGGACTAAAAAGAGAGGAGGCAATCCATTCCGCGAAATCAAGTCATCTCTATAGTTGGTAGTTTCTTTGGCGTTACTAACTATTGTTTCTAATTCACTCTCTTCTACATCTGTATCTTCATCAAGCGAAATGACCTCTATCTCTAAATCATCAGATTCCAAATCTTTCTTTAAGACATTATTTTTCTTCTCTCCAAACACATTTTGATTGATTGGATTGATGGTTTGAGCATCAATGGTTTGATCATCAGTCGAATTAGGAGATTTTTCAGCCAGCTCCGCAACTGTTTGTTGTAAATTATCTAATTCAATCTGTAAAGTCTGTAAATCATTAGTAAGCTCTTGAGATTGCTGGCGCAAATTAGTTAAGGAAATGGCAATACCAATCTGTGCAGCAATCAATGATAGAGAAATGCGATCGCTTTCTGACCAACTGTGATACACACTCCCATGAAAAGCAACTAGAGTACCCCAAACATCTTGTCCTGCATAGATCTTATTTGCAGCATAGGATGAAATGCCGATTTGTTCGAGCAGCGTCACAATATGGGACGACAGGCTAGAAGTCCGAATACTGTCGATGGTTTGAGCTGATTGTTCGGGATCAGTTGACTCGATCATGTGCCGAGCTAGTGAAAGCTGTCTTTCGGGCATATCGGCAAGAGATGTCAACCCTGAAGCGATCGCATCAGTGGTAAACTCCCCCCGCCCATCAGGATAACAGCGAAAAATTGCAACGCGATCCACTTGGAGTAATTTCTGTGCTACTTGCACAGCTATTTGTAAAACTAGCTCTAAAGATGGCGATCGCTGAATAGCATCAGCAAGTTGGGCAATTGCTTTTTCCCTAGCAATAATGTTGCTAAAAATATCCGTTTTTGAGTCTGATGACTGGGCGGCGATCAGTTTTTCATAACGCTCTTCCCATCTCATTTGGTGGACGCGCTCCTGCTGCACCAAAATAGCTTTGAGGTGTTCATAGGCAGCGCGATCGCGGCATAGATGGCGGACTTGATCTAAGAGGGTAGAATCCATGGGTAAGAACGACTATCCCCGAATATTTTCTAGTTTTGCTTAGACAGGGAGTTACTCTATCTAGACTATGGATTTTAGTGGACTTGTTTTGCCGATCGCATGAGACACAAAGCGTAACTTTGAGCGCAACTTTTGTTTTACAATGAGGGCTCGTTTCGCGAACCCTCATTGTAAAAACAAGTTAAGATCGTTATCAAACTATAAATAATTTGGAAAAGCCTAGTAAAACAAGACTTTTCCAAATTATTTATAGATAAACTAAATTAAGTTAAAAAATATGGCCCGCTATACCCTTGCACAGAGTCCCGAAGTTGTCTTAACCGTTGCTGGCAAAGATTCGCCAAAAGCACGGGAAAAGGCGATGGCAGAGCTAATGGAACTAATGGACTCAGGCAAACTCGATACTGATCTTGCCGATGGCTTTAGTCCCGATCAATTTATAGAAGTGAGAGAACTTTCCATGTCTGAAGATCGCGAAGATCCCATTACACAAGCCGTGCAAGTTTTAAACAACCTCGCAACGTTAAAAATCAAAGTCCAAGAGTTGCGCTCTGATGCGATGCAGGTGCGATCGCAAATCGATATTTTGTTTAGTGATGAACTTGTATCTGAGGAGCAAATTAACAGTATTAAGGAAGGTTTTAAAACTCTTAAAAGTTTTGCCCAGCTTAATATGAAATTTCTCGATGCGCGATCACAAGCTGAAAATGCTCGTCAAGTCCTTGATGAAGCTCTGAAATCACCCAATTCAGAGGTTAAACCTCCTGTAGAAAGTGTAATTAGTACTGAGGTAGAGACTGTTGAAGTTACTAATGTTGCTGCTGAACCTGTTGAAGCTGTAACTAATACTGATGGAGAGGAAACTGTAACCACAATTGAGGATGCGATCATTGAAGTTCCTGTGAGCAAATCTACCAAAAAGAAATAACACAAAAAGGCAACGCGGAGCGTTGCCTTTTTGTTGAGGCTGTCAAGGAAACTGTGTAAAGGCTAGAAACTAGATGTGGAGGCGATCTTCCAAGAAAGGGATAATGTTCACCCAAATGACTACGCCAAGACTTGGAGATTGACGAATGAACTTAAGTTGATTAAAAGCGATTTTCGTATTCGATCGAGATACCTGTGTTGCTATTTGTGCCGTAATTACCGCGCAATAAAATATTTGGATCAACACGATAGCGAACTGAGAAATTGGTTGGTTGCGTAGAATCATTAATAATTCGTTGTAGAGCGATTGAGAAGCTGTTACTCACATCGATCGCAGCTTCAGCTGACAGCCCCAAAGTGCCTGTGCCACTACCTTGAGTCTTCGTAGTCACAGGGCTAAGATTAAATTCCGCTATATTAAGAGCATCGCCAATCGAATCTTGGAGGAAGGTTAGAACTGTGCTACCCGCAAAACTTGCCAGTGCTGAAGAAGGGTCAGAGCCACCTTGTTGTTGGAGAATACCTCCACCAATCAGTGCAATGATTTCGGCTTGACTGCGAGGTGGACTGCTGGAAAGACGAATATCTGGTACAAGCGCTGTGCCTGTTACACTGGCTTGGACTCGTAAAGTACGCTGTGCTCCCAGATTGCTCACAGGGACTTCATTTGGACGGAACAGATCGTTAGGGCGGTTAGAGCTGATCGGTACACGAGTAATCTCTGCTACGGCTCCAGTAACGCGAACATTTAGAGATGGATTGAGTCCTTGGGAAGGTTTAAATTCTGCAAAGTTTTCGTAGGCTCGATCAAGACGGAATCTTGTCGAAATTGCATTAAACTGTCCACGAGATATATTAATACGACCTTCTGGCTGTGGATTTGATAGGGTTCCATTTACGATCAATGTTCCTTCACTTAAGAAGTTGAATAATGGGAAGCGCGTTACCTGCATATTTTGCAATTTAACGGCAAGGCGATCAAAAGCAACCTCTACTGAGTTAGTAGTATCATTCGCTAGTTGGGTATTATTAGCCGCTTCATCACCGATCACAAATCGACCATCGCCCAAGGCAACTTCACCTGTGAGCACTGGCGCTAATAGAGAACCCCGCACGATCACACGAGTATTAAAATTATCAGAACTAATATCTCGAATATTCAGCTTAAGCTTATCCGCATTGATCGCAAGGGCTTGTTGATATTCTGGACTATCAACTGCTAAAAGATTCCCATTACTAATGGGAAGAATACCAGTGAGAGCAAGTTTGCCTTCGCTAAAGTTGCTAGTGATATTACTGATCAAGCGATCGCGAGTAAAGTCAACCGTACCTTGAACCTGCGTAAAATCTCCTGGCAAGCCTGCAACCTTGACCTTGGCGTTATCAATCACCATCTTGCCAGCGATTTTAGGGTCTCTAAAGGTTCCATTTGCTCTGATGTTAATACTGCCCTTGCCATCCACCCAGCGCACAGGTTGATTAAAAATATTGATGAAATTAATCCCTTCATCTTTAACATCGAGCTTAACGTCAAAGATGCCAAAAATACCAAAATTACCCGAAGCTACTACTGAATCTTTGCCTGCGGTTTTCATATTGGCATTGAAATTGATATTTAACTTGTCATAGTTAAACTTTATGGCAATGAAATCGAGTGCTTGACGATTAACAGAACCATCAGTCAAACTCAAATTCCCAACCACTTTAGTGTCAAGAATTGTAGTCCCAGTAATCGATAGATCGCCGTTGACTTTACCTGTCAAACCAAAGGGAATTGCACTAAAAAATGGTAATGGACGAAGCGACTCGATCGGGAAATCCTTGAGTTCAATTTTGCCGCTTTGTTCGCGAATACCCAGCAATGGGTTGGAGGATGGAATAAGTCTAATACTAGCGTTAGTAACCCGTCCATAGCTTTTGTCAGACTGAAAATTTGCCTTAGCAAGCGCAAATACACCATTAAAATATTTACCTTCTAGTTGGATATCGTCAACAGCAAATTTCCCATATTCAAATTTTTTGCCAACTAGATCAAAACCTAAGCGAATACCACTAGTTTTATTCAGTCCAAAGGTGATTTTTCCTTTGATGTCACCACGAAAATCTGTGAGTGGTGGCAGATTGAAATTGCGAGCCGAGGTAACCGTTTCTTGCTGTTCTTGTCGCAGTTCAATTTGGGTGAGATATTGTAATTGTTTATATAAAGGTTCTCCTAGTAATTTAATTGCTTCTAATGGTTGCAATGCAGAAGCTCTATTTTTAGTAAAGGTAATTCCTTGAGTAACATCAGCGATATTCGCCCATTGGAGGGTGGCAAATACATCCTGTATTCGACCTTGGGCTATTTCGACAGCACCTGCAATTGGGTCATCAATGAAGGGATTGTAGGTTAGACGGAACTTGTACTCATTGCTAAGTTCTCCCTGACGGACGATTAAACTACCGTCTTTGATATCAAAAACTCCGTTGGCGTAAGAAACTTTGGCGATCGCACGTTCCGCAACCACTCTGCCAAACCGAGGTCGCTCAACTGTAATATCACCAATCGCAGTGGGATTATTTGTAAAATCAACGATGAGATTACTGGACAGCTTGCCACTCACATCGTTTTGCCCAGCCAGAGAAGCCGCCAGAGCAAGAGGAATGTTTTTAACAGCAACTTGTAAACGTCGAGGGTTATTCTCAAAACGCCTACCTGTCGCTGTAGATTCTCCCAAATTCACCGTGAAATCGATGGGGCGGAATGCATTATCTAACCGAGCAGCAAAGCGATCGCGCTTTCCGCGCAAATCAACATTTAAGCCTTGATTGCCATCAAAATTGAGCTTCCCTTCCAAACGTGGATCAAATGCTAACTTATCAACTCTTAGTCCCGCTAGAAGTAGATCGCCTGTTGCTTGAATAACGCTGCCAATCCCATTCAAAGCTCCGTTAAAAGTGAGCTTATCAAGTTCTATTTGATTAACCTTTAAGCTGGCTACGCGCAGGTTCCCCACTAGTCTTGGAGCTGCCAAATCACCATTAATTGAGCCATCAAAATCTAGTTCACCGCGTGATGGAGGCACAATTCCTTGCTTAGCGAAGCTAGAACCTAAAGAAGCTAGATCGACATTATCCAGTTGTAATGCTCCCGCGATTTTGAGCTTGTCGATCGCCCCTGATAGGTTGCCCCGAAAATTGAAAATCCCTGAGGCTTGAGCGGGTATTGCACTAGAGAGAGTTGCCAAGCGATTAATATTGACATTGCGCGAAATGAGATCGAGATTAAGTCCTGCGATACCTGTAGGAAATTCATTGAGTGAATTATTAGGGAATGCGAGATCTACCTTGCCATTGGCGGTTAAATAATTACCAACTTGTAGTGAAGGAATCAGCAGATTTTTGCCATCCCATACCAAATTTGCAGCGATCGCATCGGGGATTTCTGTTAGCCCTTGCGGCAAATTCACAGTGCCATCACCAGTAATATCTGCTAACGAAAAACCACCGCGATCGCTTCGTAGATTGATGAATCCTTCGAGAAAACCTTTTTGATTTAGGAGAAAAGCCGATAACGGAATGCCATTGCTATTTAGCTGTGATTTCCATGCACCGCTAGTGATGTTGTAACTACCTGCTATTCCAATCTCGCCAATGGGAAACCGCACCCACGTATTCCGAATCGTCGCTAATCCATCCGCTAAAAAGACTTCTCCCCTAGCAGGATAGGTCGCATTAGGAGCATCAATTTGAGCCAGAATTTGGGGATTTGCTAGAGCGCCTGTAATTTGCAAAGAACTAGTAATTTGACCAACGGTGATCGGTAATTTTGCCCCATAGAGCTTTGTGAAATCTTCGGCAACGCCAACGAGGCTTGAGGTAAATAGGACTTCCGCAGGTTGATCTTTTTGGGGTAAGCGAATTCGCCCTTCGCCTGTGAGCGTTGCACCTGCGGAGGCGGCTTGAACTTTTTTGATTTGGAGCGTATTTAAATTCTTGAGTTCAATGGTTGCTAAAAAGCGATCGACTGTTACCCGATCAAAGCTCACGGATTTGGGCGTAGTAATGTTTAGCGTCAGGGCGGGCTTTTTAGCTGTTCCCGTAAGTTTACCAGCGAGCTTCACCTCTCCAGCGATCGCTACAGGCGTTTTGATATTAAAGCTTTCCAGTCCTTTTGCCAGATCTAGTACGGTACTAGCAAAGTTTAAATTAAAACCCTTTTGCTGATTAAATGTCCCATCGACAGTGGTTACCAACAAACCGTAGTTTGCAGAAAATTCTTTTAAAGTTGCATCAGTACCATCAAAGTTAAGTTGCCCTGAAATTTCAGTGATTGGTTTGGCTAATTGGGGAGATTTGATTGCGCCATCGCTAAGTTGAGCCGTAAGTGAAATAGCGGGAGATTCTTTCTCGGCTATTACAGAGATGGTTGCCTCAGCATCAAGCTTGCCTTGCTGAATTTCCACAGGCAGGTTAACCGCAAATCCTTGAATTGCTGCAACTTGTAAGTTCTGAGACTTGATATCAACAGTCCCTTGTCCTTTGGTTAAATCCCAATCAATCGCAAAGGTAACATTACCCTTATTGCCATTCTTGTCAGCATTAGCAGTCTCGATCGCCTTTTTTAACTGTTCAGGATTGGGCGGAGCAGCGATCGCGGCAAGATTTGGTAAGGTTACGCGACCTTTACCATTCATTTTCAAGCTCTGATTATTTAGATCAGCGATTTTCCAATTGCTATCAATCTGCACTTGACTAAGAGATACCAATTCTCCCTTGGCAATCGTTTGGATCGTTACCTGTGCATCACTAAAAGTAACTGTCCGTAGATCAACAAAGCCTTCTTTTGTAGTTGGTTCTGGTGGGGTGATCTTGGGTAATTGCAGTAAACCTGTAACGTCCTGCTTTAGAAATACCTGTGGCTGCTCTGCGATCGCATCCAAACCAATTTTGCGACTGATCAAATAGCTCCAAAGATCAACCTTAACTTCGATCGCCTCAACCGCTAAAAAATTTGCCTCTTTGTCGGTTGGTGGCACAATTGACTTACCAAACCTAATGCTAGAAAAACCAACTCGTTCAACTTTGCCTAGTTGTAAAGGACGCTTGAGTGCTTTGGTAAGCTCGGTCTGTAATAGTGGCGACAGTTGCTCATTTAGAAAATAGCGTCCATACCAAAAAGCACCTAAGCTAGTTGCTGTAAAAGCGATCGCAAGTCCAACACCTACACGCCCTAGATTTTTGGCGAAAGTAGAGTTAGTCGGTCTCTGAGGCGGTAGTTGAGCCTGTCCCACAATTTTTCACTCCGTTGATGCCCTCACGACACCATTTTACATATGTTCGCCTTAGATCGGGTTTCAATTTTTGAAAGCCTTACTAAGCAAAGCTTTTAAAAAATATCAGGTTTTCTTTATCAAGTAAAGTACGAGCGTTACAGATATTTTAAAAGGTTGGCTTTGCCAACCTTTTAAAATATCTGGCTGCTAGCCAAACCGATAGCCTTTACCATACACAGTATTGATCAAAGAAATTTGGCGATCGCGATCAATTTTGCGCCGCAATAATTTGATCTGCGCTGCTAGGGCATTGCTTGTTGGGGCATCTTCTCCTTCTTTCCAAAGACGTTGTGAGATTAGTTCATGGCTTAGTAATTGGTTTGGATGAAACATAAAATATTCTAAGAGCTGATATTCTCTTTCGGTTAAAGCGATCGCAACCTGATCTCGATATACGACTTGATTATCACGATCAAGTTCCAAGTCTCCATAACTTAATTTTGCAGGCTCACTAGTTAATGCTATTGGTGAAGGGGCGCGGCGCAGTAACGCCCTCACTCTGGCGAGTAACTCCCTCAATTCAAAAGGTTTCACTAAATAATCGTCAGCGCCACTATCTAAACCTGCGACGCGATCATCAAGGGTATCTTTGGCAGTCAGGATAAGAACGGGTGTACCATCTCCTTTCTGACGCAATGCGCTGCAAATTTCTACTCCTGACTTCTCAGGCATCATCCAATCCAAAATCAGCAAATCATAATCACCTGTTTGCGCTAATTCCCAGCCGCGATCGCCACTATTCGCGCTATCAACTAAATAGCCCTGATTTGTCAAAATCCGTTGAAGTGGTTCAGCAAGCTCTTCTTCATCATCTACCAATAAGATTCGCATAAGTTTCCCATCAGTCTTAACTTCGTCCATGCTCAAATTAAGTAATACCAAAACACAAAATGGCATAGCCATTTTGTGTTTTTAAAACCAGTTATACCAATCCACAAAAGTGTACTATTGTAGGGATTATGGTTTGCTCACAGTCTTATGAGCATAGCTTGCAAGGATACTTTTCTGCTAAATCCAGATCTAAACCCAACCTTTGATGCAGAAAGTAAAGCACTATTTAAAACTGTCAAGAACCAAGATGAAAATGTTAAAGCTGAATTAGCTGTTGCTCAAAACTTGGCTTTAAGAGTAGCTGAGTTGATTGCATATACATACAAGTGTCAGTATCAATCAATTGTAGGAATGACAGCTAAGGAGATTCGGGCGGTAATTCTTGATAAATATACCTCTGTGACTTTAGAGGCATTACTTGCTTTTTGTAATGAGTATGGAATTCCTATAGGGCATTTTGCGGAATTCCCCACTAAAGTTAAAAAGTTTTTTGGCATGGTCACACAAAGCAAAGGGCATCCTGTGATTATGGTAAGCCTATGTGACTTATCTCCTAGTCGGTTATCTTTTATCATTTCCCATGAGCTAGGACATATTGCCTTGGGACATCTTGAGGATGGTCTGATTATTAGTGAGCAGAATCTAGGTATGCTCGATCAGCTTGATGATGATGAAAGTGCGGCTAATGAGTTTGCGGCAGAGCTAATACTAGGACAGCCTGATCGCGTTTACTATTTCCCTCATTACATGACAGCCGAAGCTCTCTCGGAAAGCGCAATGGAGAAATCTCGTCGCGATCGCGTGATCGAGAAAAACAGCAATGCTCCACAACAGATTAATCGATATCTCAGTAAGTCCCTTGATTGGGACAGTTTAAGTAATGATTATCGAGAATACTTGGCTTTGGCTCTGGGATTAGATATTGCCGAAATCATTGAGGAGTCTCGGAATTGCTTACCTGTTTCCTAGACAACGACATTGTTATTAAGTTATCTGCATTTGATTTATTTGATGAAGCTATTGCTGTTTTAAATTTGGATTGGCAACAGTTACAGGTTGTCAACACTGCTCAATATACTTTTCGGGGTAAGAGTTACATCGCTCAATATTCTGAGCCAGTTTGTCAAAAGGCGATCGCTATTACTCAAAAATGCCAAAAGGTCGAAGCAGATAATAGTACAGAGTTTACTCTACTCAATAAAACTAAAAATGTTGATGAGGGTGAGGCGGCTCTGATTGCAGCCACTGCGGACAAGGATGTTTTTTGGCTAACTACTGGCGATAAGAAGTGTCTAGAAGCCTTGGCAACTGATCCTAATCTAGAGAGTGTTTGTAAGCGTTTACGGGGACGGGTGATTTGTTTGGAGCAGATTTGGCGACTGAGGAGAATGTGATTGAGGGTCTACATAGCTATATTAATGATATTCGGCAACAATCTCCAAATTTGT
>Ga0209985_10001277_pt1 | contig 25114 bp, 29 predicted proteins | sample NOAtaG_FD_187305 | JGI IMG/M metagenome (GOLD analysis project Ga0209985, IMG submission 187305) | Freshwater lake microbial communities from Lake Erie, under a cyanobacterial bloom - NOAA_Erie_Diel6S_1000h metaG (SPAdes) (version 2) | ecosystem: Environmental > Aquatic > Freshwater > Lake ...
GAGTTCGTGAAGTCATTCGAGAAGGAATTCGATGTAACCGCAGCAGCACCAGTCGCTGTCGTCGCCGCAGGTGGCGCAGCTGGTGGTGAAGCAGCGGCTGCACAGGAAGAGTTCACCGTCGTACTTGAGGATGCAGGCGCACAAAAGATCGCCGTCATCAAGGAAGTACGTAACCTGAACTCAGCACTTGGCCTCAAGGAAGCCAAGGACTTGGTCGATGCGACCCCAGCAACCCTCCTTGAGAACGTCAAGAAGGATGTCGCTGACAAGGCAAAGGCAGCCCTCGAGGCAGCTGGCGCGAAGGTCACCGTCAAGTAATCAAGTAATCGAAAAGAAAAGGGCCTCGGGAGACCGGGGCCCTTTTCTTTTCTCCTGTTGTGTACTTACTCTCTCTCGACAATGTAAGTCATAGGACTTCAAGATTGATGTCGAAGGCGACCATGATGACTGCGATAGCGATGGACCAGAGGATCATGCTTGCGGTGACGAGAAAAGAGACTCGAAGAGGTTTCACACCAGCAGCAACTGAAGCAGCTGCTGCAAATTGCGTACCGATGATCACTGGCCCAAGTGCCGCCATCCCATAGATGCCGTAACGATCAAAGGCCTTCACTGCCTTCTCGAATTTTGGTGACTCGCTCGATTTGCCCTTTGCAATGCGTCGCCGACTGATTTTTGCTCTGATGGATGATCCGGCGTAGGCGAAGAGAAAGATTGTGATTGCATTGCCGACCACCGCCGCAATCACGGTCGCGTATGGGTTCAATCCAAGGATGATGCCGCTTGGCACGACGGCAATCGCCTCCATCCAAGGAATCGCTCCAGCAAGGAAGATTCCGAAGAGGCCCCATTGCTCCAAGTTCATGACTTCAAAGCCAGTCTCTTTGATTCACGCCAAGCCATCACCATCGAAGGCAACATGACTGCGTATCCGAATATCAACCAGAAGATCGCCTGGATCTGTGGCCAGGTCAGGTCAATTTGATAGTTGAAACCATCACCCTCATCAAACAAGTCAGTTGCGACCGTATATCCGAAGAGTGCACCTACGAGTACCGAGGAGATACCGAAGAGAATCTGATAGGCCTTGAAGTAGGTGCTATTTCGTTCCTGAATCATCCTCTCGTCAAGCACGCTGTCAGGGGCTTCAGGAATCAGTCGCACTGCTTTGCGTAGCAGGAACCAGAGGATGAAGAGAAGCCCTATGTAAACGATGACCAGAGAAGCAAGATCATTGTCACCTACCCAGAAGAGGAAGGCCGTTCCAGCGACGGTGACAACATTGGCTCCGATCACTAGGAATCGAAGGGCCTCACGTGTGCGTAATCCATCCCACTTCGTATCTGTAAGTTGCTTCTCGACTGACTTCACGCTAGCCATCTGCGTGAAGGATAAATCGCTCTTGAAAGCATCTCGATATTGCGGTCCCAGACCCCGGGCCCTCACATAGAGAAAGAAGAGCGGGATCTCCAAGGCCGTATAGACGAGGATTGCGAAGATCCACCAAGTCGTATCAAAAGCGAAGAAGGTGAACTCTGCTGGTGACCCCCAGTAGAAGGGAGCCAAGATGGCTAGCGCGATCAGGCCTACCGCAATGTCTAAGCCAGCCAACCGCTTCACGTCGTCTCGAGCGAACTTTGGATAGATGAAGAGGTATGCGACCGCAAGTGTCACTAGTGACGCGATGAGTATGTAGATCTCAGACATTTGCTATTTCCCTTCGAGCCAGAAGAGCTCTTCGACGTTTACTTCCAGCGCCTCTGCAATGCGAAGTGCCAGAACGAGAGAAGGCGAGTACTCGCCGCGTTCGATGTATCCGATGGTTTGATAGTGGACGCCGACCGCGTCGGCGAGATCCTGGCGGCTAAGGCCCGCCTTGGTCCGCACAGCCTCGACCTGATTGCTGACGAGACCTTCTTCTTCACGAGGCTTTCTTCCCACGGATGTAGCATAATTACTATGTAGCAATAATGCAACATCTTGTACCGCAGCCGGTACCCAGCGGATGGATTAGACACGCCCGACCCCGGGGCGATACCCTCCTCCTTCGCACAAAATCCCTGGGGGTCCTGCATATAGCGGCTCGGACCTTCTAGTTGCGTGCGCCTTACCTTCGGAAGGAACACACGTTGGCCGCGAAATCTAAGACAAATGCTCCGAAAAGAATTTCCTTCGCAAAGATCCGTGAACCACAAGAAGTACCGAACCTCCTAGCCCACCAGATCGAGAGCTTCGACTGGTTGCTTGGCAACGAGTCGTGGAAAGCGCGTCTTGCGGAAGCCGAGAAGGCGGGACGAGATGACGTCCCGAAGCAGTCGGGTCTTCAGGAGATCTTCGAAGAGATCTCCCCGATAGAAGATGTACAGGGAACGATGTCTCTCTCGTTCCGTGATCATTACTTCGAAGAGCCGAAGAACACCATGATCGAGTGCAAGGAACGCGACCTCACTTATTCGCGTCCACTCTTCGTCACCGCTGAGTTCATGAACAACGTCACCGGTGAGATCAAGTCACAGACCGTCTTCATGGGTGACTTCCCGTTGATGACCCCTCGCGGCACATTCATCATCAATGGAACAGAGCGCGTCGTCGTCTCACAGCTTGTCCGTTCACCTGGTGTCTACTTCGAACGAACGATCGAGAAGTCATCCGATAAGGATGTATTGACTTCCAAGATCATCCCAAGCCGTGGTGCTTGGCTCGAGTTCGAGATCGACAAGAAGGATTTCGCAGGCGTCCGTATCGATCGTAAGCGTAAGCAATCCGTCACCGTCTTCTTGAAGGCACTTGGTTGGAGTGATGATCAGGTTCGCAGTGAGTTTGGTGACTTCCCATCGATCATGGGGACACTCGAGAAGGACACCGTCCACGATCAAGACAACGCACTCCTGGATATCTATCGCAAGATGCGTCCTGGTGAGCCGCCAACGAAGGAAGCCGCTCTCCAACTCATCCAGAATCTCTATTTCAATCCGAAGCGCTATGACCTTGCGAAGGTCGGCCGCTACAAGATCAACAAGAAGCTCGGTATCAAGCACGAATTGACGCAGAATCTCCTCACTATCGAGGACATCGTTGCGACGATCCGATATCTCGCAGCACTCCACCGTGGCGACGCCTTCATGGACTACGGCCGTGAGGTGCACGAGGCTGGCCGTGAGGTCCGTGTCGAGGTCGACGATATCGACCACTTCGGAAACCGCCGCCTTCGTAGCGTCGGTGAGTTGATCCAGAACCAGGTCCGAACCGGTCTCTCTCGTATGGAGCGCGTGGTCAAGGAACGTATGACGACACAAGATGTCGAGGCGATCACGCCGCAGACCTTGATCAACATCCGTCCAGTGACTGCATCGATCAAGGAGTTCTTCGGAACATCCCAGCTCTCGCAGTTCATGGATCAAACCAATCCACTCTCTGGTCTTACACATAAGCGACGTCTCTCGGCGCTCGGACCTGGCGGTCTCTCTCGTGATCGCGCTGGCTTCGAAGTCCGTGACGTGCATCCATCTCACTATGGACGTATGTGTCCGATCGAAACGCCGGAAGGTCCGAACATCGGACTCATCGGTGCGCTCGCGACCTACGGTCGTCTCACACCATTCGGTTTCGTCGAGACTCCATATCGCAAAGTAGTCAAGGGCAAGGTCTCCGATCAGGTCGATTACTTGACCGCTGATCAAGAGGATGAGCACATCATCGCTCAGGCGAACGCTCCATTGACCGATGACAATCACTTCGCAGAGGCGAAGGTCTTGGTACGTCGTCGTGGTGGCGAAGTCGAGTACATCAACGCTGAAGAAGTCGATTACATGGACGTCTCTCCGCGCCAGATGGTCTCGGTCTCAACTGCAATGATCCCGTTCCTCGAGCATGATGATGCGAACCGCGCGTTGATGGGTTCGAACATGATGCGTCAGGCAGTTCCATTGATCCGTGCTGAAGCTCCTTACGTAGGAACCGGTATGGAGTACCGCGCCGCTGTCGATGCTGGCGATGTCGTCACCGCAACGAAAGGTGGCGTCGTCTCTGAGGTCGAGGCCGATCAGATCACTATCAAGAACGACGATGGCGAACAGGATGTCTACTTCCTCGAGAAGTTCATCCGCTCCAACCAGGGCACCTCACGCAATCAGCGTGCGGTCGTCTCGGTAGGAGAGAAGGTCGTCACCGGCCAGGTCATCGCTGATGGCCCAAGCACACAACTCGGTGAGATGGCCTTGGGTAAGAACCTCTTGGTCGCATTCATGTCATGGGAAGGTCACAACTTCGAGGATGCGATCATCTTGTCGCAGCGCCTCGTCCAAGACGATGTCCTCTCCTCTATTCATATTGAAGAGTATGAAGTCGATGCACGTGACACCAAGCTCGGACCTGAAGAGATCACTCGCGATATCCCGAACGTCTCGGAAGAGGTCCTTGCCGATCTCGATGAACGCGGAATCATCCGTATCGGTGCTGAGGTCGTACCTGGTGACATCCTGGTCGGAAAGGTGACGCCGAAGGGCGAGACCGAACTGACTCCGGAAGAGCGACTCCTTCGTGCGATCTTCGGTGAGAAGGCTCGTGAAGTTCGCGATACCTCACTCAAGGTGCCACATGGTGAAGGTGGCCGTGTCATCGATGTGAAGATCCAAGACATCGACGAGGGTTACGACCTTCCTGCTGGTGTCAATCAAGTCGTTCGCGTCTACGTCGCACAGAAGCGAAAGATCCAAGACGGTGACAAGCTCGCAGGTCGCCATGGAAACAAGGGCGTCATTTCCAAGATCCTTCCAGTCGAGGACATGCCATTCCTCGAAGATGGAACCCCGGTCGATGTCGTACTCAATCCGCTTGGCGTTCCTGGTCGTATGAATGTCGGACAGGTTCTTGAGACTCACCTCGGTTGGGTCGCGAAGAGCGGTTGGAAGGTCGTCGGAAGCGATGAGGATTGGAAGCAGCGCATGCACACCATCGGTGCTGCAGAGGCTGATCCAGGAACTCGCGTAGCGACACCGGTCTTCGATGGCGCGAAGGAAGATGAGATCTTCGGTCTCCTCGGTTCCACGTTGCCGAACGCCGATGGCATGCAACTCGTCGACAATCGAGGCAAGGCACAACTCTTCGACGGTCGTACCGGTGAGCCATATCGTGATGGCATCTCAGTCGGATACATGTACATCTTGAAGTTGCACCACTTGGTCGACGACAAGATCCACGCACGTTCGACAGGTCCTTACTCGATGATCACTCAACAGCCTCTCGGTGGAAAGGCACAGTTCGGCGGTCAGCGATTCGGTGAGATGGAAGTCTGGGCGCTCGAGGCATACGGCGCCGCTTACACCTTGCAAGAGTTGCTCACCATCAAGTCCGACGATGTCTTGGGCCGCGTCAAGGTCTACGAGGCGATCGTCAAGGGCGAGAACATCCCAGAGCCAGGTATCCCAGAATCATTCAAGGTGCTTGTGAAAGAGATGCAGTCACTCTGCTTGAACGTCGAGGTCCTCTCATCTGAGGGCGTCGCGATCGAGATGCGTGACACTGATGAAGAAGTGTTCCGAACCGCGGAAGAACTCGGAATCAACCTCTCCAGGGTTGAGCCAAGTTCGGTCGAAGAAGTGTGATGGGGGAGAGATAAATGTTAGACGTCAATTTCTTCGATGAGTTGCGGATCGGTCTTGCATCCGCTCAGAACATCCGTGAGTGGTCCTTTGGTGAAGTGAAGAAGCCAGAGACCATCAACTACCGAACCCTGAAGCCAGAAAAGGACGGACTCTTCGACGAGAAGATCTTCGGACCTACTCGCGATTGGGAGTGCTACTGCGGTAAGTACAAGCGCGTCCGCTTCAAGGGCATCATCTGCGAGCGTTGCGGTGTCGAGGTGACTCGCGCCAAGGTCCGTCGTGAGCGCATGGGCCACATCGAACTCGCAGCACCAGTGACGCACATCTGGTACTTCAAGGGCGTCCCATCACGTCTTGGTTACCTCCTTGATCTCGCACCGAAGGACCTTGAGAAGGTCATCTACTTCGCTGCGTACATGATCACTGAGGTCGATACCGAAGGTCGTGACGAGGAACTTCCAAAGCTCGAGAAGAAACTCTTCTCCGATATCAAGAAGATCGAGACCAAGCGTGATCTTGACCTCGACACCCGTCAGAAGAAGCTCGAAGAGGATCTCGCAGAGCTCGAAGAAGAGGGTGCGAAGTCCGATGCTCGTCGCAAGGTCCGCGATGCGGCCGAGCGCGAACTCAAGACCATCCGTGAGCGTCATCAGAAAGAGATCGATCGACTTCAAGAGGTCTGGTCTCGATTCAAGAACCTCAAGGTTCAGGATCTCGAAGGTGATGAGAACCTCTATCGCTTGATGCGTGATCGCTACGGAATGTTCTTCAAGGGAGCGATGGGCGCTGCTGCGATCCAACGTCGCCTTGAGACCTTCGATCTCCAAGCCGAGTTCGACAAACTCAATGAGGTCAGCCAGAGTGGCAAGGGACAGAAGAAGACCCGCGCGATCAAGCGCCTCAAGGTCGTCAACTCCTTCCTCTCTACTGGCAACTCAGCGACCTCGATGGTCCTCGATTGCATCCCAGTCATCCCGCCAGACCTTCGTCCGATGGTCCAGCTCGATGGTGGTCGCTTCGCGACTTCGGATCTCAATGATCTCTATCGCCGCGTCATCAATCGCAACAACCGTTTGAAGCGCCTCGTCGATCTCGGAGCCCCTGAGATCATCGTCAATAACGAGAAGCGCATGCTCCAAGAGGCAGTCGATGCCCTCTTCGACAACGGTCGTCGTGGACGTCCGGTGACCGGTCCTGGTAACCGTGCACTCAAGTCATTGAGCGATATGTTGAAGGGTAAGCAAGGCCGCTTCCGTCAGAACCTGCTTGGAAAGCGTGTCGATTACTCCGGTCGCTCCGTGATCGTCGCAGGCCCGCAGCTCAAGTTGCATCAGTGCGGTCTGCCAAAGCAGATGGCGCTCGAGCTCTTCAAGCCGTTCGTGATGAAGCGACTCGTCGACCTCAACCACGCGCAGAACATCAAATCAGCAAAGCGCATGGTCGAGCGTTCACGCTCTGTCGTCTGGGATGTCTTGGAAGAGGTGATCGCAGAGCATCCAGTCTTGCTCAACCGCGCGCCGACTCTCCACCGTCTTGGTATCCAGGCCTTCGAACCGCTTTTGATCGAAGGTAAGGCGATCCAGATCCACCCATTGGTCTGTACCGCGTTCAACGCAGACTTCGATGGCGATCAGATGGCTGTTCACGTGCCGCTCTCCGCAGAGGCACAAGCAGAGGCACGTGTCCTCATGCTCTCTTCGAACAACATCCTCTCGCCAGCGAGCGGTCGTCCACTTGCAACCCCGACCCAGGACATGGTCCTCGGAATCTTCTATCTCACATCACAACGTGATGGCGAAGTGGGAGAGGGACGTGCATTCGCCTCGATCGCTGAGGCATTGATGGCGCATGAGCAGCGCACGCTCTCATTGCAAGCGAAGATCAAGATCCGCATCAAGGACGAGGTCCGCGAGACCACGCTAGGTCGCGCGCTCCTCAACGAGGTCCTTCCTGATGACTTCGGCTACGTCGAAAGCGAAGTGACGAAGAAGGGAATCTCCGCAGTCGTCGATCGACTCGCAGAGAGTTACCCGAAGGTCGTCGTCGCCGCCGTACTCGATCAACTCAAGGCGCTCGGCTTCTACTGGGCCACACGCGCTGCTGCGACGATCGGAATCGAAGACGTCGTCACACCGCCAGATAAGCAACAGATCCTCGACAAGTACGAGGCTGATGCTGACAAGGTCCAACGTCAATATGACAACGGTCTGATCACCAATGACGAGCGTCGTCAGGAATTGATCGAGATCTGGACCGAGGCGACTGCCAAGATCGGCGAGAGCATGGAGAAGAACTTCCCACGCACCAATCCGGTCTGGATGATGGTCTACTCCGGCGCTCGTGGAAACATGATGCAGATCCGTCAGATCGCAGGTATGCGCGGTCTCGTCGCGAATCCGAAGGGCGAGATCATCGCTCGTCCGATCAAGTCGAACTTCCGTGAGGGACTCTCAGTACTCGAGTACTTCATCTCGACGCACGGTGCGCGTAAGGGTCTTGCAGACACTGCGCTTCGTACCGCTGACTCTGGCTACCTGACCCGTCGTCTCTGCGACGTGGCGCAGGATGTCATCATCCGTGAGGAGGATTGCGGCACCGACCGTGGTCTCACTCTCGCGATCGGTGTGAAGACCCCGCAAGGCATCGAGCGCGACGAATACGTCGAGACCTCGATCTTCGGTCGCGTCCTTGCTGAGGCCGTATCCGCTGGTGGCAAGGAAGTCCTCGCTGCCGGTACCGATCTGGGCGATCGTCACATCGATCTCCTCCTCTCCAATGGAGTGACTGAGGTGAAGGTACGTTCGGTACTCACCTGCGACTCCAAGTTCGGTCAATGCGCGATGTGTTACGGCCGTTCGATGGCCTCCGGCAAGATCGTCGATGTCGGCGAAGCGGTTGGAATCATCGCTGCACAGTCGATCGGTGAGCCAGGAACCCAGCTCACCATGCGTACCTTCCACACCGGTGGCGTCGCAGGCGATGACATCACCCATGGTCTACCTCGTGTCGTCGAGCTCTTCGAGGCTCGCACGCCGAAGGGTGTCGCACCGATTGCAGAAGCAGCCGGTGTCGTCTCCTTCATCGAGGATGCCAAGGGCAAGAAGATCTTGGTAACTCCGGAAGATGGCTCAGAGGCGATCGCCTATCCGATCACTCGTCGTCAGAAGCTCCTCGTGGAAGAGGGAAGCAAGGTCGGCGTCGGTGAGAAGTTGGTCGTCGGTGCTATCGATCCGAAGCAAGTCCTCAAGATCCTCGGACCACGTGCGACCCAAGTCCACTTGGTCACTGAGATCCAAGAGGTCTATCGATCACAAGGTGTATCGATCCACGACAAGCACATCGAGATCATCGTCCGTCAGATGCTCAAGCGCGCAACCGTCCTTGAGCCAGGAGATACCGATCTCTTGCCAGGCGAGCTCGTCGATCGCGCAAGGCTTGAAGCAGAGAACCGTCGCGTCGTCCAAGAGGGCGCGAAGGCTGCATCTGGTCGTGCCGAGTTGATGGGTATCACCAAGGCATCGCTCGCTACCGAATCATGGCTCTCCGCCGCATCGTTCCAGGAGACGACTCGTGTCCTAACCGATGCAGCGCTCGCCGAAAAGCGTGATCCGCTTCTCGGTCTCAAGGAGAACGTCATCATCGGCAAGCTCATCCCAGCAGGTACCGGTCTTGCGCGTTATCGCAACGTCAAGGTCGAGCCGACTGAGGAAGCGAAGGCCGCGGTCTACGCCGCTTATGACGAGTATGACTACGCACCATTCGAATCGACAGGTTCGGGTGAAGCGGTCCGACTCGATGAGTTCGATGTCGATGCTCGTTAGTTAGTCTCAAGCAGAGAGGCCCCCAAGGTGACTTGGGGGCCTCTCGCACTTAACCACCGGAAAATCAATAGACAATCGTCACTCTCCTGTCGTTCTCACCTCAGGAGTCATAGTCTTGAGCAATGCGTCGCTCATCCCTTCGGCTCATCCTCACCTTCCTCCTCCTTGTGACGATGACGGGCCACCACCTTGCCTATGCCGGGAGAGTCGTGGACCCAAAGACCGAGCAATTGGGCCTTCTTCTTACCGAGAACATGGAACTGACTTCCATGACTTCGGTCCTATACGGACGCAGTACAAGATCAGATCTCGATTGGCGCATCTGTAAGTCGATCACTGATTCTGTTTGTACTACCTCAACTCAGATCATGATCATCCAATTTTTTGCCCTCTGCGAGAAGATCGAGGATGTCAACTGCATCGAGGATGTGTGGGCAAGAGGTCCTGATGGAAGCAAGATATCGGGAATCTATCAGCGACATCTTCCAGCCTCTGGAAACACTGATTTTCCAGCGGAGCCGACTATGCAACTCCCAGCCAGTAAAGGGAATTCCTTCGTGATGAAGTTTCCGAGTGCGATGCATGTCGGCAAGACCGATGACTACTTAGTCTCGTTGCGGAATATGACTCAGATCGAGAAAGGTGCAGGTGAGAGTGCAACCAACTATCGACTAGGTGTTCAAGGTCTGATCGGCGGCATCACGCCATTCGAATTACTTACCGGGAATTACCGTCCGATAACGGTGACCGAAGGCTTTGGATCCGATGGTGGACTTCGCGTCACACCGAGTGGTGACACATGCTTTGCCAGCGACACCGGAGTTTGTGCTGCGATTCGCCCCTTTCCCAAGGATTATCGATTCGGACTCTCAATTCGACTCTCGCAGCGTTTGAGCGGTTGGTTCCATGGCCGCATCACTGCCCCGATCATCACCACGAGCTTTAGCGGCGACGTCTATCGGGCCTCAATCGAGGCGAGTCCAGTGAAAGTCGCCTCTCTGGACTTCTTGACCCCAACTCAATCTCTCAGTCAAGAGATAAAGGACATGATCTTCAATGGCGAAGAGTGGGGAGTGAGTGGAAACCTACAAGGTATCCGTATCACCACTGGTCTAGAGGAGGATCGAGCACAGACACTATTGCGACTCTTCACGCCTCATTTCGAGGATAAGGCAACTCGAACTAATCAATATTGGACCATCAAGACCTTGGGTGACTTCCGAAACGATGCGGTACGACGTTGCACTAATAGTTCTGGCGACCTGGCTGGAGCAGTGTCAACCAATGCACTTCTCTATAGTGCGGGACCGCCGACATTCAACCCTGATGAGTCTTCACTAGATTACAAAGTAGCAGCGCCACACTTCGAGAGTGATGGAAGCGAAGCTTCAGGAACCTATGACCTCCTTCTGAGGAGCGATGTAGCACGTTGTATCTATGGATTCACCAGCGCGCCGATAAAGGCCACCTTGGAAGTCCTTTCCAATGATGGAAGCACAAAGATCGCCTCGACCACGATCACTGAACGGAATGGTTGGCTAGTGATGTCAGCAGCTGGTTTCGGATTCTCGTCTCCTATCGTCCGAGCACGATTCACTCAAGATGCTCCGGCTCCATCACCATCCGCGAGCCCGACATCAAGTCCCGTAGCAAGCCCGACACCATCCACCGCACCTGCTGTTGTGACGAAGTCGACGAAGAAGTCGATCACCTGCACCAAAGGAACTGCCAGCAAGAAGGTGCGCGCTGTGAAGCCAAAGTGTCCTAAAGGATGGACAAAGTCCTAGTTCGATAGGTAGACGACGAGTGCTGCTGCGACGAAGTGACAGATGAATGCTGCAGCAGTCATCGCATGGAAGAGCTCATGGAACCCGAACCAGTTGATCGAGAAGTTCGGTCTCTTCAGACCATAGATGATGCCGCCTGCTGAGTAGAGCAGCCCACCAATGAGGATGAGCGTGAATACCGCGATTCCACCCTCACGATAGAACTCCGGTAAATAGATAAGCGCTACCCAGCCAAGTCCGATATAGAGAGGTACATAGAGCCACCTCGGTGCATTGATCCAGGCCACCCGAAAGATCGCCGCCGATATGGCAGTACCCCAGATGATCGAGAGCAAGAGTGTTGCTTGCCCGGAATCGAGCAGGAAGACCGCGAATGGGGTGTAGGTCCCCGCTATGAGGAGCGGGATATTGGCGTGATCGATCCTTCGCCAAAGCGCTTTCGTCGAGTCGCGCCATTTGACGCGGTGGTAGAGGGCGCTCGAGGTGAAGAGGAGGCCCGCGGTGAGGGTCAGGATCCCGAGCGTCAGTCGTCCACGGAATTCGTGGGCGATGGTCACCAGAGTCAACCCCGCCACGAGGGAGAGGGGGGACATGACCAGGTGGATGACCCCGCGAAGCTTGGGTTTGGGTACTTCTGCGGAAAGGGGGGATGGCCGGCTCACTCAGGAATCCTCTCACCGGCCTCACCAGACCTTCGGCGTGTCGCGAGGGTCGGGCGGGAGCCGAGGGGTAGGGGGCACTTTGACCCACAGAGCGTGATTCCGTTACCCTCGCGCTCTTGCTCACGTGGGCTTCTTGAGATCCGCGGTCGTTTCGTTGCTGAGACCCGCTCAAGGAAAAAGTAGTGAGCAGAAAAGAACGCAATTCATTTTGCCATTCGTGATTCGTCGCGCGTGCGCGGATGAAAACGGAAGAAGTTACGACACACCCGACCGCGTGGGTCGGAGAGTGACGTACGAGAGAAGAGAGAAACGTAGTGCCAACTATTCAGCAGCTGGTCCGTAAGGGTCGCATGGAGAAGTCGAGCAAGACGACGACTCCTGCACTCAAGGGAAGTCCGCAACGACGTGGCGTATGCACTCGCGTCTACACGACGACACCGAAGAAGCCGAACTCCGCGCTTCGCAAGGTCGCACGTGTACGTCTTACGAGTGGCATGGAAGTCACCGCTTACATCCCTGGTGAAGGACACAATCTGCAAGAGCACTCGATCGTCCTCGTCCGTGGTGGACGTGTGAAGGATCTTCCTGGCGTTCGTTACAAGATCGTTCGCGGTTCACTCGATACTCAAGGCGTCAAGGATCGCAAGCAAGCGCGATCACGTTACGGCGCCAAGCGAGATAAGAAGTAAGGGGAGAAGAAGAGATGCCACGTAAAGGTCCCGCCCCGAAGAAGCAAGTGATCGCTGATCCGGTCTACAACTCACCGGTCGTCACTGCTCTCATCAACCGTGTTCTTACAGCCGGAAAGCGTTCCACTGCCGAGGCGATCGTCTATAACGCACTCGAGGGATGCCGCGCGAAGTCTGAGGTTGATCCAGTCATCACCTTGAAGCGCGCAATCGACAATGTGAAGCCTGCAGTCGAAGTCCGCTCACGCCGCGTCGGTGGCGCTACCTATCAGGTCCCGGTCGAAGTGAAGGCTGCACGTGCGATGACTCTCGCACTCCGTTGGTTGGTGGAGAACGCGCAGGATCGACGCGAGAAGTCGATGGCAGAGCGACTCACAAACGAGATCATCGATGCGAGCAACGGCCTAGGTGCTGCTGTGAAGCGTCGCGAAGATACCCACAAGATGGCAGAGGCGAATAAGGCCTTCGCCCACTATCGCTGGTAATTCAAGAAGATAACGAGAAGAGGAAGAAGAAGTGGCAGCAATCGATACGGCAGTTGATCTTTCAACCGTCCGCAATATCGGCATCATGGCGCACATCGATGCCGGTAAGACGACGACCACTGAGCGCATCCTTTTCTACACCGGTATCACCTACAAGATCGGTGAGGTCCATGAGGGTGCAGCAACGATGGACTGGATGGAGCAAGAGCAAGAGCGCGGTATCACCATCACATCCGCTGCGACCACATGTTTCTGGAAAGACCACCTGATCAACATCATCGACACCCCAGGCCACGTCGACTTCACCGTCGAGGTTGAGCGTTCACTCCGTGTCCTTGATGGCGCTGTCGCTGTCTTCGATGGCGTCGCAGGTGTCGAGCCACAATCCGAGACCGTTTGGCGTCAGGCTGACAAGTACAAGGTCCCGAGGATCTGCTTCGTCAACAAGTTGGATCGAACCGGTGCATCTTTCGATCGTTGCATCTCCATGATCAAGGATCGTCTCCGCGCGAAGCCACTCGTCCTACAGATCCCGATCGGTGCCGAGGCTGACTTCATCGGCGTCGTCGACCTCATCCAGATGAAGGCACTTGTCTGGCCAGGGGAGACGAAGAAGGGTGAGGATTACCTCGTCGAAGAGATCCCTGCCAACTTGAAGGATGCCGCAGATAAGGCACGCCATGAGTTGATCGAGACTCTCGCAGATGTCGATGACCAAGTGATGGAGAAGTACCTCGAGGGACAAGATCTCTCCGAGGACGAGATCATCGCTGCGATCCGTCGTGCGACCCTCGCTGATAAGGCGACTCCGGTCCTCACGGGATCTGCATTCAAGAACAAGGGCGTCCAGCCGATGCTCGATGCAGTCGTCCGTTACCTTCCAAGTCCACTCGATGTAGAGGCGATCGTCGGTACGAAGATGGGCGATACCTCGACTGAGATTGCTCGTAAGCCATCCGATTCAGAGCCGTTCTCCGCGCTCGCATTCAAGATCATGAGCGATCCACACCTTGGAAAGCTCACCTTCGTCCGTATCTACTCCGGAACCCTCACTGCAGGAACCGCAGTCTTGAATTCCACGAAGGATCGCAAGGAGCGCATCGGCAAGATCTATCAGATGCACGCAAACAAGCGCGAAGAGCGTGACACTGCGGGCGCCGGAATGATCATCGCTGTGATGGGTCTCAAGGACACCACCACGGGCGACACCCTCTGCGATCCAGATAAGCCAGTCATCCTCGAGTCGATGGAGTTCCCGGATCCCGTCATCCACGTCGCAATCGAGCCGAAGACCAAGGGCGATCAAGAGAAGCTCGGCACTGCGATCCAGCGCCTCGCTGAAGAGGATCCGACCTTCCATGTGCGAACCGATGAGGAGACCGGACAGACGATCATCGGCGGAATGGGTGAGCTCCACCTTGAGATACTCGTCGATCGTATGAAGCGTGAATTCAAGGTCGAAGCAAACGTCGGTAAGCCACAGGTCGCTTATCGCGAGACGCTTCGCAAAGCAGTTGACCGTTACGACTACACCCACAAGAAGCAGACCGGTGGTTCTGGACAGTTCGCGAAGGTCCAGATCGCTCTCGAGCCACTACCTGTCGGCGAAGTCCCTTCAGGGTATGAGTTCGTCAACAAGGTCACCGGTGGTCGTATCCCTAAGGAATACATCCCGGCCGTCGATGACGGTGCACAAGAGGCGATGCAGACCGGACCACTTGCCGGTTATCCGCTCACCGATGTACGAGTAACTCTTCTTGATGGCGCGTATCACGATGTCGATTCATCGGAACTCGCCTTCAAGATCGCCGGTATCGCAGCATTCAAGGAAGCAGCGAAGCTCGCTTCCCCAGCACTGCTCGAACCGATGATGTCCGTCGAAGTTGTCACTCCTGAGGATTTCATGGGTGATGTCATCGGCGACCTCAACTCTCGACGTGGCCAGATCCAGGCCATGGACGAGCGTTCCGGTGCCCGCGTTGTGAAGGCACTGGTCCCACTTTCGGAGATGTTCGGCTATGTCGGAGATCTGCGAAGCAAGACCCAGGGTCGCGCCTCCTACTCGATGCAATTCGATTCCTACGCTGAAGTCCCAGCTGCGGTATCGAAGGAGATCATCGCGAAGGTACGCGGCGAGTAACAACACACACGAGAAGAAAGAGGAAAGCTAGTGACAAAGGCGAAGTTCGAGCGGACAAAACCGCACGTGAACATCGGCACCATCGGTCACATCGACCACGGTAAGACCACTCTTACTGCGGCGATCTCCAAAGTGCTCCACGACCGATACCCAGATGTGAACCCATTCACCCCATTCGACCAGATCGACAAGGCGCCAGAAGAGCGTCAGCGCGGTATCACCATCTCGATCGCACATATCGAGTACCAGACCGAGAAGCGCCACTACGCACACGTCGACTGCCCAGGCCACGCCGACTACATCAAGAACATGATCACCGGTGCGGCACAGATGGACGGAGCGATCCTCGTGGTCGCAGCGACCGATGGCCCGATGCCACAGACCAAGGAGCACGTCCTCCTTGCTCGTCAGGTCGGCGTCCCTTCGATCGTCGTCGCACTCAACAAGTCCGACATGGTCGACGATGAGGACATCCTCATGCTCGTCGAGGAAGAAGTCCGCGACTTGCTCAAGAAGTATGAATTCCCAGGCGACACCACTCCGATCGTCCGAGTCTCCGCACTCAAGGCGCTCGAGGGTGATGCTGAGTGGGGCAACAAGTTGATGGAACTCATGAACGCTGTCGATGAGTTCATCCCAACTCCTGCACGTGAGATCGACAAGCCATTCTTGATGCCAGTCGAAGACGTCTTCACCATCACTGGTCGTGGAACCGTCATCACCGGTCGTATCGAGCGTGGCGTGGTCAAGGTCAACGAGGAAATCGAGATCGTCGGTATCCGACCTGATTCACAGAAGACTGTGGTCACCGGTGTCGAGATGTTCCGCAAGCTCCTCGATGAGGGTCAGGCTGGCGAGAACGTCGGTCTCCTTCTCCGTGGTCTCAAGCGCGAAGATGTTGAGCGCGGTCAGGTCTGCTGCAAGCCAGGCTCGATCACACCTCACACTGAATTCGACGCATCTGTCTACATCCTTTCCAAGGATGAAGGCGGTCGTCATACCCCGTTCTTCAACAACTACCGTCCTCAGTTCTACTTCCGTACCACTGACGTGACTGGTGTTGTGACACTTCCAGGTGGCAAGGACATGGTCATGCCTGGCGACAACGTCGAGATTGCAGTCGCGTTGATCCAGCCGATCGCCATGGAAGAGGGTCTTCGTTTCGCTATCCGTGAAGGCGGTCGTACCGTCGGCGCAGGTCGCGTCACCAAGATCAAGAAGTAGGGATCAAGAAAGACAACTAGCAAGAAACTCGTGTGAGCCGTCGGTGGGGTCGCAAGGCCCCACCGAAAGGCCAAACAGGAGTCAAGGAACGAGAAGTTAAGTAGAACAAGAGGAGAAGAGATGGCCGGACAGAAGATCCGCATCAGGCTCAAGGCGTACGACCATGAGGTGATCGACTCTTCCGCGAAGAAGATCGTGGAGACAGTCGAGCGCACCGGGGCGACCGTCGCGGGCCCAGTACCGCTGCCTACAGAGAAGAACGTGTACTGCGTCATCCGTTCTCCACACAAGTACAAGGACAGTCGTGAACATTTCGAGATGCGCACCCATAAGCGCCTCATCGACATCATCGACCCGACACCAAAGACCGTTGACTCATTGATGCGCCTCGATCTCCCAGCGGGCGTCGACATCGAGATCAAGCTCTAACGAGAGAGACCTGAGAAATGAAAAACACTCAAGCACATAGCTCGGCGATCAAGGGGATCCTTGGCACCAAGCTCGGCATGACACAGGTCTTCGATGAGTCGAACAAGGTCATCCCTGTGACCGCGATCGAAGCCGGTCCTTGTGTCGTCACCCAGATCCGCACCCTCGAGAAGGACGGCTATGAGGCCGTACAACTCGCATTCGGTGCCGTCGATCCACGCAAAGTGGCGAAGCCTGAGGCTGGCCATTTCGCGAAGGCTGGCGTCACGCCACGTAAAGAGGTCGCTGAACTCCGCACCTCTGCCGCTTCCTCCTATTCCGTCGGCCAAGAGATCAAGGCCGATGTCTTCAATCCTGGCGACATCATCGATGCCACCGGCACATCACTCGGAAAGGGAACTGCTGGTGTCATGAAGCGCCACAACTTCCGCGGTTTCGGTGATGGTCACGGTGTCGAGAGAAAGCACCGCACCTCAGGTTCTATCGGTAACCGAACCACCCCAGGCCGCGTCTTCAAAGGCAAGCGCATGATGGGTCGTATGGGTATCGAGACGGTGACGATGCAGAACCTCAAGATCGTCAAGGTCGATGTCGAGAAGAACATCATCCTGGTCTCCGGGTCATTGCCTGGTTCCATCGGTTCCACCGTCTTCTTGCGCACCGCCGTCAAGGGTCTTCCAAGTGAAATCGTCTCGAAGGCAGGTGCATGATGTCTCTCTCCGTCGATATCAAGGACATCTCAGGCAAGAGCGCAGGTAAGTTCTCACTCCCTGCCGAGATCTTCGATGTCCAAGTCAATGTGCCATTGATCCATCAGGTCGTGACCGCACAACTCGCTGCTGCTCGCCAAGGTTCACACAAGGCGAAGAACCGTGGTGAGGTCAGCGGTGGTGGAAAGAAGCCGTTCAAGCAGAAGGGAACCGGTCGCGCTCGTCAGGGTTCGACTCGTTCTCCGAATCAGCGTCACGGTGGTGTCGCACATGGTCCAGTCCCACGTTCATATGACCAGCGCACACCGAAGAAGATGATCAAGGCCGCCCTCGCTGGCGTGCTCTCTGATCGTCAACGCAATGACCGGATCCACATCGTCGATGGCATCACCAAGGCCGAGAACACCAAGGGCACTCTCGCAGCGGTGAAGCAGTTCACTGACCGCAAGCGCGCACTCGTCGTCCTCTCTCGTACCGAAGAGAGCGCATGGCTCAAGCTCCGCAATGTCGATGGCCTCCACCTGATCGCATCCGATCAGCTCAACGCCTATGACGTCGTGGTCGCTGATGATGTCGTCTTCTCACACGATGCGATCAAGGAGTTCGTCGCAGGTCCTACCAAGGGCAACACCGTCACTGCGGTCGCCCGTGAGAGCGAAGTCGGGGTGTCAGCATGAAGGATTACAGAGACGTCTTGATCGCTCCGGTGGTATCGGAGAAGTCCTATGGACTACTCGATCAGAACAAGTACACCTTCCTCGTCGCACTCGATGCGAACAAGACCGAGATCAAGATCGCGGTCGAGAAGATCTTCAAGGTCGAGGTGCTCAAGGTCAACACCATGAACCGAGAGGGAAAGACCAAGGTCACCCGCTTCGGTAAGGGTAAGCGCAAGGACACCAAGCGTGCGATCGTCCAGGTCGCTGCCGGACAACGTATCGACATCTTCGGAGGCCCTGTCGGCTAAGGCCGATGGGATCTTCGATAAGAGGAGAAGAAAATGGCACTGCGTAAGTACAAGCCACGGACACCGGGCACTCGTGAGAAGAGCGTCGCGGATTTCGCCGAGGTCACACGTACCACTCCAGAGAAGTCGTTGATACGTCCGATCAACTCCAAGGGCGGTCGTAACGCCGCTGGTCGTATCACCACTCGTCACCAAGGTGGCGGACACAAGCGCGCCTACCGCGTCATCGATTTCATCCGCAATGACAAGGATGGCATCCCAGCGACGGTCGCTCACATCGAGTACGACCCGAATCGCACCGCGCGTATCGCACTACTGCACTTCGCCGATGGCGAGAAGCGCTACATCATCGCGCCGAACAAACTCAATCAAGGTGACACTGTCGAGACCGGTGCCGCTGCAGACATCAAGCCAGGCAACAACCTTCCATTGCGCAACATCCCGGTCGGTACCGTGATCCACGCTGTCGAGGTACGCCCTGGTGGCGGAGCGAAGCTCGCTCGCAGCGCCGGAACCTCGATCCAGTTGGTCGCGAAGGATGGACCATACGCACAGCTTCGTATGCCATCCGGTGAGATCCGAAACGTCGATGTCCGTTGCCGCGCAACCGTCGGTGAGGTCGGTAACGCCGAACAGTCCAACATCTCACTCGGTAAGGCAGGACGCTCACGATGGAAGGGTCGCCGTCCGACCGTCCGTGGTGTCGTCATGAACCCTGTCGATCACCCACATGGTGGTGGTGAAGGAAAGACCTCTGGTGGTCGCCATCCTGTATCACCGTGGGGTAAGCCTGAATCTCGCACTCGCAAGAAGAAGGCATCCGACAATCTCATCGTCCGTCGTCGTCCATCCAATAAGGCCCGCTAAGGAGAGCGCATGTCACGAAGTCTTAAGAAGGGTCCTTTCGTGGACGCTCACCTCGCCAAGAAGGTGGATGAGCAGAACGAGAAGAGCACCAAGAGTGTGATCAAGACCTGGTCACGCCGTTCCACGATCACGCCATCGATGATCGGTCACACCATCGCGGTCCATGATGGCCGTAAGCATGTGCCGGTCTTCATCACCGAGGCGATGATCGGTCACAAGCTCGGTGAGTTCGCACCGACTCGTACCTTCAAGGGTCACGTCAAGACCGATGGGAGAGCGAAAGTTGGCTAATAACAACGCATTCGTCGCAACCGCCAAGGCACGTAGCCTTCGCGTCACACCCCAGAAGGCTCGTCGTGTGGTCAACATGATCCGTGGCGCTCGCCTTGATGAGGCTCTCAACATCTGCAAGTTCTCACCACAGGTCGCGGTGAGTGAGGACCTCTACTCCTTGCTCAACTCTGCCTTCGCCAACGCGAAGCAGAAGAACCCCAATATCCGTGATGCCAAGGAACTCTGGGTCGCTGAGGCGCTCGTCGATGAAGGCTTCACCATGAAGCGCTATCGCCCACGTGCCCAAGGTCGTGGCTATCAGATCCTCAAGCGTTCGAGCCAGATCTCAGTCGTGCTCTCCGATGACAGGAACTACCGCTCACACGGTCCGTCAAAGGGTGGCAAGAAGCCGGTCGCAAAGGCTCCAGCAGATAACGCGGCAGATACAGCCACTGTCACAAAAACCGAAGAGGCAAACGGAGAGGGAGGTGCGGAGTAAATGGGTCAGAAGATCAACCCCCACGGCTTCCGTCTCGGTATCACCACTGAGTACAAGTCTCGTTGGTACGCAGAGAAGCTCTACAAGGATTACGTCAAAGAAGATGTGATGATCCGCAAGATGATGCACCAGAAGATGGAACGTGCTGGCGTATCGCGGATCGAGATCGAGCGCACACGTGAGAAGGTCCGAATCGACCTTCACACCGCTCGCCCTGGCATCGTCATCGGTCGTCGCGGAACCGAAGCGGACAAGCTCCGCCTCGACCTCGAGAAGCTGACCGGCAAGCAGGTCCAGCTCAACATCTTGGAAGTGAAGAACGCTGAGATCGACGCACAACTCGTCGCACAAGGTGTCGCAGAGCAGCTCGCTGCTCGTGTCTCCTTCCGTCGCGCGATGCGTAAGGCGATGCAGACCGCGTTCAAGGCAGGTGCGAAGGGCATCCGTATCCAATGCGGTGGTCGACTTGGTGGCGCTGAGATGTCGCGCTCTGAGTTCTATCGCGAAGGTCGCGTGCCATTGCACACGCTACGTGCCGATATCGATTACGGATTCCATGAGGCCCACACCACCTTCGGCCGTATCGGCGTGAAGGTATGGATCTACAAGGGTGAAGTGGTCGAATCCCGCGCAGAGCGGGAGGCACAAGCTCTCGCCCAGGCGAAGGCAGCACGCGAACAACGCGCTGCACGCACACAACGTCCGCGTCAACCAAAGGGCGATGTGACCGTCACCCAAGGTGAAGCGACAGTCGCAGCTCCGGTCGAGAGCGCAGCGCCAGTTGCAGTCGAGACTCCGGTTGAAACTCCAGCACAAGAAGGAGGCGAGTAGCGATGTTGGTACCTCGCAAGATCAAGCACCGTAAACAACATCATCCGAAGCGCAGCGGTAAGGCGAAGGGCGGAACGACTCCGGCTTTCGGCGATTACGGCATCCAGGCGCTGGAGGGTGGCTACGTCACCAACCGACAGATCGAGGCAGCGCGTATCGCGATGACTCGTTACATCAAGCGTGGTGGAAAGGTCTGGATCAACATATTCCCGGACCGTCCATTGACCAAGAAGCCAGCCGAGACTCGTATGGGTTCCGGAAAGGGATCACCAGAATGGTGGGTCGCGAACATCAAGCCAGGTCGCGTCATGTTCGAGATCTCAGGCGTAACCGAAGACATCGCAAATGCGGCGATGACTCGTGCGATTCACAAACTTCCAGTGAAGTGCCGCGTCGTCCGTCGTGAGGAGGCATAGTCATGGCCAAGATCGAAAGTGCTGAAGAGCTACGCGCTCTTCCAGTTGAGGAGTTGCAGGAGAAGGTGAAGAACCTCAAGGAGGAACTCTTCAATCTCCGTTTCCAGGCTGCCACCGGACAGCTCGAGAGCCATGGTCGTCTCGGAGCGGTTCGCAAGGAGATCGCCCGGATCTACACGATCCTTCGTGAGCGCGAGTTGGGTATCGGAGGTGCCGCATGAGCACGAACAACACCGAAGCCCGCGGGTTTCGCAAGGTAAGAGAAGGAATCGTGGTCTCAGACAAGATGGACAAGACCGTTGTGGTCTTGGTCGAGGATCGTGCCGCGCACAGCCTCTACGCCAAAGTCATGACCAAGAGCAAGAAGTTCAAGGCTCACGACGAGTCGAACTCCGCCGGTATCGGCGATCGAGTACGGATCATGGAAGTCCGTCCGATCTCCGCAACGAAGCGTTGGCGAGTCGTCGAGATCCTCGAGAAGGCCAAGTAGGAACCGAGAGAAGGAATAGAGAAAGATGATTCAACAAGAATCTCGTCTTCGCGTCGCCGATAACACCGGTGCGCGCGAGTTGCTCTGCATCCGAGTCCTCGGTGGTACGAAGCGACGTTATGCCGGTATCGGCGACGTCATCGTCTGCTCGGTCAAGGATGCGATCCCAGGTGGACAGGTGAAGAAGGGTGATGTGGTCAAGGCCGTCATCGTCCGCACCGTCAAGGAGAACCGTCGCGCCGATGGGAGTTACATCAAGTTCGATGAGAATGCCGCTGTGATCATCAAGGATGATCTCGAACCACGTGGCACACGTATCTTCGGACCAGTCGCCCGTGAACTTCGTGACAAGCGTTTCATGAAGATCATCTCATTAGCCCCGGAGGTGCTCTAGATGGCCCGAATCAAGAAGGGTGATCGCGTACTCGTGATCGCAGGTAAGGACAAGGGGATCACCGGAACGGTGCTCAAGGTCGACCTGAAGAAGAATCGCGTGATCGTCGAAGGCGTCAATCGCGTCAAGAAGCACACCAAGGAGAGCACCACCGATCGTGGTGTGAAGACTGGTGGAATCCTGACCGTCGAAGCGGCGATCCATTACTCGAACGTGATGCTCCTCGATGAGGAGAACCAAGCGACACGTATCGGCGTGAAGAAGGACGATGCCGGCAAGAACGTCCGGATCTCACGGCGCACAGGGAAGGAGATCTAGTCCATGACCACTGCAACCGCACCGCGTCTGAAGGCGCGATACAAGGAGCAGGTCTCGCCACAGCTCAAGGGTGAGTTCGGCTACTCCAACTTCATGCAGATCCCGACCGTCGCGAAGATCGTCATCAACATGGGCGTTGGCGAAGCTGCCAAGGACTCCAAGTTGATCGAAGGCGCAGTCCGCGACCTCGCGTTGATCACCGGCCAGAAGCCAGTCGTGACCAAGGCGAAGAAGTCGATCGCTAACTTCAAACTCCGTGAGGGTATGCCGATCGGTGCGCACGTCACACTCCGTGGCGATCGCATGTGGGAGTTCCTCGACAGGTTGCTCTCCGTCTCGCTTCCTCGTATCCGTGACTTCCGTGGCCTCTCACCGAAGCAATTCGATGGCAAGGGCAACTACACCTTCGGTGTATCCGAGCAGGTCGTATTCGCTGAGATCCCACAAGACAAGATCGATCGCGTCCGCGGCATGGACATCACGATCGTAACGACAGCCAAGAATGACGATGAAGGTCGCGCACTGCTTCGCGCGCTCGGATTCCCATTCGCAGAGAAGTAAGCCGGGGAGAGAAAGAGAATGGCAAAGACAAGCCTCAAGGTTAAGGCGAGCAGGAAGCCGAAGTTCAAGGTGCGCGGTTACACCCGCTGCCAGCGCTGCGGCCGTCCTCACTCGGTCTACAGGAAGTTCGGACTCTGCCGCGTGTGCTTCCGCGAGATGGCACACCGTGGTGAACTCCCAGGTATCTCGAAAGCAAGCTGGTAACGACTATCAAGTAGGTCTCGCACATATCGTGCGAGATACCGCTCGAAGAAAGGCCATAGGCCACGCATGACAATGACAGATCCGATTGCGGACATGCTTGCGCGTCTCCGCAACGCCAACATGGCGTATCACGACTCGGTGGCGATGCCCTCGTCCTCGGTGAAGACCCGTATCGCTGCGATCTTGCAGCAAGAGGGTTACATCGCGAGCTACGCAGTCGCCGACAACAAGGAGGGCTTCGGTAAGACCCTCACCTTGCAACTCAAGTACGGCGCGAATCGCGAACGTTCCATCGCAGGACTTCGCCGCGTCTCGAAGCCAGGTCTTCGCGTCTATGCGAAGTCGACTGGTCTTCCCAAGGTCCTCGGTGGCCTCGGAGTTGCGATCATCTCGACTTCACAAGGTCTCTTGACCGATCGTCAGGCGAATCAGAAAGGCGTGGGTGGGGAAGTCCTCGCCTACGTGTGGTGATCTGACATGTCACGTATCGGAAAGATGCCGATCGCGATTCCTTCGGGTGTCGAGATCACACTCAACGGCAACGACATCGCAGTCAAGGGTCCAAAGGGCACCCTCAACGTGACGATCTCGGAGCCGATCACAGTGACCAAGGAAGAGAATTCCATCGTCGTCGCTCGTCCAAACGATGAGCGCAAGGCGAAGGAGCTCCACGGTCTCTCACGCACTCTGATCTCGAACATGATCACTGGCGTCACCGCCGGCTACACCAAGAAGGTCATCCTCACTGGTGTCGGTTACCGCGTCGCGCTCAAGGGTAAGGACCTGGAGTTCCAACTCGGTTACTCCCACAACATCCTCTTCCCAGCGCCAGCAGGGATCACATTCGCATCGGCATCACAGACCGAACTCGAGGTCTCTGGCGTTGACAAGCAACTCGTCGGTGAGGTCACCGCGAAGATCCAGAAGCTCCGCAAGTCGGATCCATACAAGGGTAAGGGTCTGCACTTGGAAGGTGCTCGTATCCGTCGCAAGGCTGGTAAGGCAGGTAAGAAGTAATGGCCACTAAAGCAGCTCCGAAGAAGACCAAGACCGCGACTCGATCGGGTGCCAAGACGAGGAACCGCATCGTCAAGGGTTCAGCCCAGGTCGCACGCATCCGTCGTCACTTCCGCGTCCGTAAGAAGGTCGTTGGAAGCGCCGAGCGTCCACGTCTTGTCGTCTCACGCTCTACTCGCCATCTCTTCGCACAGATCGTCGATGACTCCAAGCAGATCACGCTTGCGAGCGCATCGACCATGGAAGCAGATCTTCGTCAGGACACTGGCGACAAGACCAAGAAGGCACGCAAGGTCGGGCAACTTCTCGCCGATCGTGCGAAGGCAAAGGGGATCTCTGCAGTGGTCTTCGATCGTGGTGGCAATCGCTTCCATGGTCGTGTGGCTGCGCTCGCAGAAGGTGCTCGTGAGAATGGATTGGACTTCTAATGACACCAGCGGATAACAAGGTGCGCGACGAAAACGCGCCAGCCTCGGCAAAGCCCGATCGCCGCGAGCGTCGTCCACGCGAAGAGCGTGCTGAGAAGAGCCCGTACATCGAGCGCGTCGTCTTCGTAAATCGCGTCGCCAAGGTCGTGCAAGGTGGACGTCGTTTCTCCTTCACCGCACTTGTCGTCGTCGGTGACGGAAACGGAACCCTCGGCGTCGGTTACGGCAAGGCGAAGGAAGTCCCACAAGCGATCGCCAAGGCCGTCGAAGAGGCGAAGAAGTCCTTCTTCAAAGTTCCA
>Ga0209985_10001278_pt1 | contig 25109 bp, 27 predicted proteins | sample NOAtaG_FD_187305 | JGI IMG/M metagenome (GOLD analysis project Ga0209985, IMG submission 187305) | Freshwater lake microbial communities from Lake Erie, under a cyanobacterial bloom - NOAA_Erie_Diel6S_1000h metaG (SPAdes) (version 2) | ecosystem: Environmental > Aquatic > Freshwater > Lake ...
CTCGGATCTGCGCCCGGGCGACCAGGTGGTGGCCGTGGGCCACCCCTTCGGCATCGGCCCCAGCACCAGCGGCGGCGTGGTCTCGGGCCTGCGGCGCGAATTCCGCGACCCCGAGGGCAAGAAGATGCTCACCAACCTGATCCAGTTCGACGCGGCGGCCAACCCCGGCAATTCCGGTGGCCCGCTGGTCACCATGGACGGCCACGTGGTAGGCATCGTCACCGCCATCCTCAACCCCACCGAGGCGCGCACCTTCATCGGCATCGGCTTTGCCGTGCCCATCGAGAACGCGGCCAGCGCCGTGGGCATGCCGCCCTTCTGAGACCGTACCTGAACAGCGCACTCGCCTCGCTGCAGCACCTCTGCGCGCCACCCTTTTTGCAAAGGACCCTGCCATGTCTGATCCCGCCGAGTCCACCGCCACCCTGATGGAGCGCATCCTCTACGAGGTCAAGCGCGTGGTCGTGGGGCAAGACCGCTTTCTCGAGCGCGTGCTCATCGCCATGCTCGCTCAAGGCCACCTGCTGGTGGAAGGGGTGCCGGGCCTGGCCAAGACCCTGACCGTCAAGACGCTGGCGCGCACCGTGCGCGGCAGCTTCGGGCGCATCCAGTTCACGCCCGACCTCGTGCCGGCCGACTTGATCGGCACACGCATCTACAACCAGAAGTCCGGCGAGTTCGGCACCGCGCTGGGGCCGGTGTTCGCCAACCTGCTGCTGGCCGACGAGATCAACCGCGCGCCGGCCAAGGTGCAGAGCGCGTTGCTGGAGGTGATGCAGGAGCGGCAGGTCACCATTGCGGGGCAGAGCCACCGTGTGCCTGAGCCCTTCGTCGTGATGGCCACGCAGAACCCCATCGAGACCGAAGGCACCTACCCGCTGCCCGAGGCGCAGGTGGACCGCTTCATGATGAAGGTGCTGGTGGACTACCCCACCGAGGAAGAGGAGTTCGTGATCGCCCAGCGCGTCACCGGCCCGGCCGTGGAGGTGCAGGCTGTGGCCGACACCGCGGCGCTGGCGGCGCTGCAGCGCGAGTGCCGGGCCGTGTATGTCGACCCCTCCATCATTGCCTACGCGGTGCGGCTCGTGAGCGCGACGCGCGAGCCCGCACGTTACGAGCTGCCCGAGCTCAAGGCGCTGATCACCTACGGCGCCAGCCCGCGCGCCACCATCTCCATGATCGAAGGTGCCAAGGCACTGGCGATGATGCGCGGCCGGCGCTACGTGCTGCCCGAGGACGTGAGCGACCTCGTGCCCGACGTGATGCGCCACCGCCTGGTGCTGAGCTACGAAGCCTTGGCCGAGGGCCGCAGCGCCGACGACATCATCCGTGCCGTGATGGCCAAGGTGCCGGTGCCGGACAAGCCTCTGCAGCATGTGGAAGGCGCAGCACCGGCCGAGGGCGCGGCTGCCTGAAGCTGTCATGACCGAGGCTGCCTCCCGCCCCACACCGGCCGCACGGGCTGCTGCGTCTGCACCGTCTGCAACCGCCGATGCATCGGCCGATGCGCTGCTGCGCCGCATGGAGTGGACGGTGCTCAAGCGCCTGGACGGCCTGCTGCAGGGCGACTTCCGCACGCTGCGCCGTGGCAACGGGGTGGACCTGGCGGACCTGCGCGAGTACCAGATGCACGACGACGTGCGGCACATCGACTGGAACGTGACCGCCCGGCTGGACGTGCCCCATGTGCGCCAGTTCACCGAAGACCGCGACCTCACCGCCTGGTTCCTGCTGGACCTCTCGGGCAGCGTGGACTTCGGCTCGGGCGATACCACCAAGCTGGCCGTCTCCGCCGGGTTCGTCACGGCAGTGTCGCGGCTGCTAACCCGCCACGGCAACCGGGTGGGCGCCATGCTCTACGGCTCGCAGGTAGACGCCGTGCTGCCGCCCGGCAGCTCGCGCACCCATGTGCTGAATCTGTTGCAACGCATGCGCATGCCGCGCCCTCGGCCCCCACAGGCCCGCGGAGCGACGCGGCGGCGCTGGCCCTGGTGGCGAAGCCCGGACCAGGCGGTCGGTGGGCAGACCGCCACGGCGCTGGCTGACCTGCTGCACGCGGCTGCGCCCATGCTGCGACGGCGCAGCATGGTCTTTGTCGTGTCGGACTTCATCAGCACCCCGGGCTGGGAGGCGCCCCTGGCGCGCCTGGCGCAACGCCACGAGGTCATCGCCGTGCGCCTGTTCGACCCGCTGGAGAACGCGCTGCCGGAGATGGGGCTTGTCACCCTGGAGGACGCAGAGACTGGCGAGCAGCTGTTTGTCGACAGCGCTGACCCCGCCTTTCGCCAGCGCTACGAGAGCATCGCCCTGGCGCGCGAGGCTCGGCTGCGCGAGGCGCTGGCCGGCAGCGGCGCCGACACGCTAGAGCTGGCCACCGATGACGATCTCCTGCAGTCGCTGCTGCGCTGGTGCGACCTGCGACGCCAGCGCGCGCGGCTGAAGACTTCGCACCACTTTCCGGCCGCCTTCCAGCGCGCCACCGCCTCAAAGGAGGGCCGCCCATGAGCTTTCAGTGGCCAAACCTGTTGTGGGGCCTGCTCGCCGTGCCGGCACTGATCGGCGTGTACCTGTGGTTGCTGGGTCGGCGCAAGCGCTCGACGGTGCGGCTGGCCAGCATCTCGGTGGCGCGCGAGGCGCTAGGCCGTGGCCCGGGCTGGCGCCGCCATGTGCCCCCCGCCCTGCTGCTGGGCGCGGTGACCGTGCTGCTCTTCGCGGCGGCGCGGCCGCTGGCGGTGGTGACGCTGCCGCTGACCGAGCGCACCATCATGCTGGCGATGGATGTCTCGGGCTCCATGCGCGCCACCGACGTCAAGCCCAACCGCTTCGCGGCGTCTCAGGAGGCGGCCAAGGCTTTCGTGAACGCCCTGCCGCGCGACGTGCGGGTAGGCATCGTGTCCTTTGCCGGCACCGCGGCCGTGGTGCAGGCGCCCACCACCAGCCGCGAGGACATCATCGCGGCGATCGACCGGTTCCAGCTCCAGCGCGGCACAGCCACGGGCAGCGGCATCGTGCTCTCACTGGCCACGATGTTCCCAGATGACGAGATCGAGATCGCGCAGATCACCGGGCAGCGCCTCATGCCCAAGCCGCTGGGCGAGACCAAGCCGAAGAAGGAGTTCGAGCCGGTGGAGCCAGGCTCTTACAGCTCCGGGGCCATCATCATGCTCACCGACGGTCAACGCACCACCGGGCCTGACCCGCTGGACGCGGCGAAGATGGCCTCGCAGCGGGGCGTGCGCGTCTACACCGTGGGCGTGGGCACCACCTCGGGCGAGACCATCGGCTTCGAGGGCTGGAGCATGCGCGTGCGCCTGGACGAAGAGACGCTCAAGCAAGTGGCGCTGCTCACGCGTGCCGAGTATTTCTTCGCGGGCACCGCGCAGGACCTGTTGAAGGTCTACGAGTCGCTGTCCAGCAAGCTCGTCGTCGAGCGCAAGGAGACCGAGGTCACTGCGCTCTTCGGCTTGCTGGCCGCGGCACTGGTGGTTGCGGCCGCAGCGTTGAGCCTGTGGTGGTTTGGGCGGGTCAGCTAGCGGTGCGCCCTCTCGGCGCGGGTGGGCTCAGCGCCTAGGCAGCGCAGCTCAGCTCAGCTCAGCTCAGCGCTGAGCAGGCACGGCTTCAACGCTCCAGCCGAATGATCTGCCCTTCCACCCCGTCGGTCAGCAGGTAGATCCAGCCGTCGGGCCCCTCCCGTACGTCGCGGATGCGGGCACGCAGGTTCGCCAGCAGTTGCTCCTGCGCCACCACCTTGCGGCCGTCCAGCGTCAGACGCACCAGCACCTGTGAGCGCAAGGCCCCGAGCAACAGGCTGCCCTTCCAGCCGGGATAGCGCTCGCTGGTGACAAAGGCCAGACCACTGGGCGCAATCGACACGGGCACCCACCACTGCAGCGGTTGCTCGAAGCCGGGCTTGGGCCCCTCCTCGCCAATGCGGGTGCCGATGCCGTAGTTGCGCCCATAGGTGACCACCGGCCAACCGTAATTGCGCCCGGCCTCAGGGGCGTTCACCTCGTCGCCGCCCTGGGGTCCGTGCTCGGTCTGCCAGAGCTCGCCCGTGACCGGGTGCACCGCCAGGCCCTGGATGTTGCGGTGCCCCAGGCTGAAGACCTCAGGCGCCGCACCGGCGCGCGCAGCCAGCGGGTTGTCCGCCGGCACGCGACCATCAGGCTCGATGCGCACGATCTTGCCGATGTGGTTGGCCGGGTTCTGGGCGTCGTCCTTGCGGCCGAAGCGGTCTCCTAGCCCCACAAAGAGCCGGCCGTCCTTGGCAAAGGCCAGGCGCGAGCCGCAATGCAGCTGGCTGTTGACCTTGGGCAGTTGCCGGAAGATCACCTGCACGTCGGTGAGTTGGCGTTCCTGCAGGCGGCCGCGGGCCACGGCCACGCCGTTACCGCCTTCGCCCGCCTCGGCATAGGTCCAGTACACCCAACGGGTGTCGGCGAATTTCGGATCCAGCGCCACATCCAGCAGGCCGCATTGGCCCTTGGCATCCACCGCCGGCAGGCCTTGCAAGGGTTCACCGAGCCGGCCATCGGGCGTCACGATGCGCATGCGGCCTGGGCGCTCGGTCACCAGCATGCGCCCGTCGGGCAAAAACGCCAGGCCCCAGGGCTGGGCCAGACCGCGGGCCACGGTCACGGGCTTGAGATCGGCACTGGCCGTGGCGTACGCAGGGGCGGCCGGCAACACCAGGGCCAGCCCGGCAGCAGCCAGCACCAAACCGCACACGGCGGCGAAGCGGGTTCGAAAAAGGGAGCGCAAGGTTTGGCGGAACATGCTTTACATGCTGCCTCAGTGCTGCGGTCCTTGCTGCACTGGGGACAAAAGCTGCGCCACGAAACAGCGCGAGAAGCCCACGCCAGAACACGCGGCTTGCGGACCCACGGCTTGCAGGCACGACAGGCCCAAGGTCCTAGGTCCGAGACTCGAAAACCCTCAAGCCGCCTCCACCGCCTCCACCACCATCTGCACACGTTGGCGCCCGTTCCACTCGTCAAGCTGCAAGCGGAAGGCCAGGCGCGCGGCCTCGGGCAGCGGCTCGGTGCGCTGGAACCAGATGGCGTCGCGCACCTGGCCCGCGTGGCGCACGCGCAGCTTCAGGTGCTTGTCCTTCAGCAAGGTCTGCTGCAGGATCTCCACACGGTCACAGAACAGCGGAGGCTCGAAGCCCGAGCCCCACACCTGGTGGTCCAGCAGCTGGGCCGTCTCAGGGTTGAACCATTGCAGGTCCAGCGGGCCGTCGTGTTGCAGCGTGCGCTGCAGCGTGGCGGGCTCCAGCCATTCCTGCGCCACCTGGCGCAGCGCCGCGCCAAACGCCTCGAAACCCTCGGGCTCCACTGTGGCGCCCGCGGCCATCGCATGGCCCCCAAAACGCCTGAGCACGCCGGGCGCCCGCTTGCTCACCAGGTCCAGCGCGTCGCGCAGGTGAAAGCCCGGGATGGAGCGGCCACTGCCCTTGAGCGAGCCGTCCTGGGCGCGCGCGAAGACGAAGGTGGGCCGGTGCAAGCGGTCCTTCAGACGCCCAGCCACGATACCCACCACCCCTTCGTGGAAGCTCTCGTCGAAGAGGCTCACCGCCGGCGGGGCCGCTGCCAGCTCCGTCAGCAGCCGCGCCACGGCCCCTTCCGCCTGCTCGCGCATGTGGCCCTCCACCTCCCGCCGCTCCCGGTTGATGGCGTCCAGCTGAGCCGCCAGCTCGGCGGCACGCGCCGCGTCATCGGTGAGCAGGCACTCGATGCCCAGCGTCATGTCCGACAGGCGCCCGGCGGCGTTGATGCGCGGGCCGAGCTTGAAGCCAAAGTCCATCGCGGCAGCGCGCGCCGGGTCGGCTCCGGCCACGGCGAAGAGAGCCGCTATGCCCGGCTGCATGCGGCCGGAGCGGATGCGGCGAAGCCCCTGCGCCACCAGGCGCCGGTTGTTGGCGTCCAGCTTGACCACATCGGCCACCGTGCCCAGGGCCACCAGGTCGAGCAAGGCGTCGATGCGGGGCTGGCTGGCAGCCTCGAACCGGCCGCGCTCACGCAACTCGGCCCGCAAAGCCAGCAGCACATAGAACATCACGCCCACACCAGCCAACGCCTTGCTCTCGAAGCCGTCACCGGGCTGGTTGGGGTTGACGATCACGCGCGCCGGCGGCAACACCACCTCGTCGCCCACCAGGGCTGGCAGGTGGTGGTCGGTCACCAGCACATCCAGCCCGTGAGCGCGTGCGTGCGCCACGCCGTCCAGGCTGGCGATGCCGTTGTCCACGGTGACCAGCAGGTCCGGGCGGTGCTGCAGCGCCAGGTCGACGATGGCGGGCGTGAGGCCGTAGCCGTGGATGGCGCGGTCGGGCACCACATAGCCCAGGGTCTCGGGCGCGGCCCCCAGCAGGCGCAAGCCCCGCAGCGCCACCGCGCAGGCCGTGGCGCCGTCGCAGTCGTAGTCGGCCACGACGATGATGCGCTTGCCAGCCTCGATCACGTCGGCCAGCAGGCGCGCCGCCTCGGCCGCACCCTTCATGGAAGCGGGGGCCAGCAGATGGGACAGGCCGTCATCCACCTCGGCAGCGGAGCGCACGCCCCGTGCGGCCAGCAAGCGGGCCATCAAGGGGTGCACGCCGGCCTGCTCCAAGGCAAAGCAGGTGCGCGGCGGTGGATCTCGGGGCTGCAGTCGCGGTGCGCTCACAAGGCCTCCAGCAGGAGGTGTACGGCGGACGACGAAGGGCGGCGCCAAGCGGCACGCAGGCGGCGCCAGCCGCTGAGCGGGCGGGCCGTCAAGGTACAGGTCTGGCGCTCCCCACACAAGCTCAGCGTCACCGGCAGCCCTTGCTGCACACGCTGCAGGGCCTGGGCCAGCGGGCCCTCGTCCAGCCGGGCGAAGGCGCGGCTCCACGCGAACCAGTCTTCGTTCAGGGCAGGGCCGCGCAAGCTGTCGTCCACCGTGACGCCGCCCGCCGACGCGGCCGCCAGGGCCTGCGCTGCTGAGGGTGCCACCACCCCACAGCCATCCAACCAGAAGGAGTTGACAGGCAAGGCACCCGCTTGCTCGCGGTCCTCGTTCAGCGGGTGGGTGTGAAAGAACATCTGCACCTCGTTCTGCAGTCGCCGCACCAGGCGAGCTCGCGCGTCGGCGGGCAGCCAGAGGTCCACATTGCGGCCGATCACCCGGTCCAGCGAGGCACAAGGCAGGTCGGCGAGCACGGGGTGGCTGACCAGCCCCTGCCCGGCTTCGGCCGCGTGGAGCTCGAAGCCTTCGCTCTCGAACAAGGGTCGCACGGCCTCCAGAAACGCGGCACTGGCCGCGCCGTCCAAGGCCAGCAGCTGGGGGGCCAGCATGGTCAGCTGCTCCGTGCCCAGCTGCCAATGGGCGAGGGTCAGGCGGCCCCAAGGGCGTTCGGTCCCCGGCAGACCCAGGCGCAAGGCCTCCAGAGCGGCCCAGGGCACCTGGCCGTCGGTCACCGTCAGGCCCAGGGCCAGCGCCTGGGCATGTTCATGCGGCGGGGTCAGGCTCAACTCCGGCTCCCGGGGGTCGGCACCCGCGGGGGGCGCCAGCCACTGCCCTTCCATACCGTCCAGGGCGCGGGCCAGGTGCGGCAGGGACAACTCCCGCACGGCCGCTCGGCCGGCCTCGGACATCACGCCAGCAAAGGGAACGATCAGGTGCATGGCCGGGGATTATCCGGGCCGGTGTGCGTCCTGTAGAGTGCCGCCTCCATGGGCTTCCCCCTCCCCTACGAATGGCAGATCGGCTGGCGCTACACCCGCGCCGGGCGCACGGGCCGGCGCAACGGCTTCATCTCCTTCATCTCCGGCGTGTCAATGCTGGGCATCGCCCTGGGCGTGGCCGCGCTCATCATCGTGCTGTCGGTGATGAACGGCTTTCAGAAGGAGGTGCGCGACCGCATGCTCAGCGTCATCCCGCACATCGAGGTCTTCAGCGCCGACGGCAATGCCCTGGCGGATTGGCAGGCCGTAGCCCAGGCGGCGCGCTCCAACCCTGAAGTGACGGGCGCCTCGCCCTTCATCGCCACGCAGGTGCTGGTCTCGCGCGGCGAGACCATGCGCGGAGCTATCGTGCGCGGCATCTCGCCGGCCGAGGAGGCCACGGTCACCACGCTGGGCGCGCAGTTGAAGGACACCGCCTTCGCCACCCTGCAACCCGGGCAATGGAACATCGTGCTGGGCGTCGAGCTCGCACGGGCTCTGGGTGTGGGCGTGGGCGACAAGGTTACGGTGGTGGCGCCCAGCGGTCAGGTCACCCCCGCCGGCGTGGTGCCGCGCCTGAAGCAGTTCACCCTCACCGGCACCTTCGAGGCCGGGCACTTCGAGTACGACAGCGGCCTGGCCCTGGTGCATGTGGACGACGCCGCGCGCCTGTTCCGCCTGGAAGGCCCCACGGGCGTGCAGCTCAAGGTCGCCGACGTGCAGGCCGCGCGCGCCATTGCCGGCACGCTGATCGACCGCCTGCCCGGCGGCCTGATGGTGCGCGACTGGACCCGCACCAACCGCCACTGGTATGACGCGGTGCAGATCGAAAAGCGCATGATGACCATCATCCTCACGCTGATCGTGGCCGTGGCGGCCTTCAATCTGGTCAGCACGCTGGTGATGACGGTGACCGACAAGCGCGCCGACATCGCCATCCTGCGAACCCTGGGCGCGAGCCCCGCCTCGGTGATGGGCATCTTCGTGGTGCAGGGGGCGCTGGCCGGCATCATCGGCACGCTGTCGGGCGTGGGCCTGGGGCTGCTGGTGGCGCTGAACATCGACGTCATCGTGCCGGCCATCGAGCGCGCTTTGGGCGTGGCCTTCCTGCCCGGCAGCATCTACCTCATCAACAAGATGCCCAGCCAGCCCCTGGCCAGCGACATCGTGCCCATCACCCTGATCTCGCTGGCCCTGGCTTTTGCCGCCACGCTCTACCCCAGCTGGCGCGCCAGCCGCGTCAACCCGGCACAGGCGCTGCGCTATGAGTGAGGCTGGCGTGGAACCCGTGCTGCAGGCCACCGAGACGGGCCTGCCCCCCGTGCTGCAGGCCACGGGCTTGCATAAACGCTTCCACGAAGGCGGCGCGGACGGCCTGGACGTGACCGTGCTGCGCGGCGTGGACGTCACCGTGCAAGTCGGCCAGACCGTGGCCGTGGTGGGCCCCTCGGGGGCGGGCAAGAGCACCTTGCTGCACCTGCTGGGCGGCCTGGAGGCGCCCGACGCCGGCCGCGTGGCGCTGATGGGCCGCGACTTCGCCGCCATGGGTGCAGCCGAGCAGGGGCGCTGGCGCAACCTGCACCTGGGCTTCGTCTACCAGTTCCATCACCTGCTGCCGGAATTCAGCGCGTTGGACAACGTGGCCATGCCGCTGCGCATCCGCCGCCAGAGCGTGGCGCAGGCTCGCGAGGCGGCGCAGGCCATGCTGGCGCGCGTGGGTCTGGCCGACCGAGGGCGGCACCACCCGTCGCAGCTCTCGGGCGGCGAGCGTCAGCGCGTGGCAATTGCCCGCGCACTGGTCACCCGCCCGGCCTGCGTGCTGGCCGACGAGCCCACGGGCAACCTGGACCGCGCCACAGCAGACACAGTGTTCTCGCTCATGCTCAGCCTGGCGGCCGAGCAGGGCACGGCCTTCGTCGTGGTGACGCACGACCCGGGTCTCGCCGCGCGCTGCGGCGCCACCCTGACGCTGCAGCGCTGAGCCCGGCCGGCGCTGGCGCGCAGCGCTACAGCGCAACCCAAGTGCGCGCCCAGCACGTCCAGCCGTGGCTTCCTACAATGGCGTGGTGCATTTGATCAACGCCGACCTCCACTGCCACTCCACCGTCTCCGACGGCACCCTCGAGCCTGAGGCGCTGGCGCAACGTGCAAAAGCCAACGGCGTGGAGTTGTGGGCGCTGACCGACCACGACGAGGTCAAGGGCCAGCACCGCGCCATGGCCGCGGCTGCGGCCTTGGGGCTGGACTACCTCACGGGTTGCGAGATCTCGGTGACCTTCGCCGACGTCACGGTGCACATCGTCGGACTGGGCTTCGACGCCGACAACGAGGCGCTGAGCAAGGGCCTGGCCGCCACCCGCGGCGGCCGCGCCGAGCGGGCCCGTGAGATGAGCGACGGCCTGGCCCAGGTGGGCATCAAGGGCGCCTTCGAGGGCGCACTGAAGTACGTGGGCAACCCCGACCTCATCTCCCGCACCCACTTCGCCCGCTTCCTGGTGGAAACCGGTGCGTGCGCTGACACCCACGAGGTCTTCCGCCGCTTCCTCACCGAAGGCAAGCCCGGCTTTGTGCCTCACCGCTGGGCGCGCCTGGGCGACGCCGTGCGCTGGATCACCCAGGCCGGCGGCATGGCCATCATTGCCCACCCGGCACGCTACAAGTTCACGCCCACCGAGGAGTACGCCCTCTTCAGCGAATTCGTCGCCCATGGCGGGCGCGGGGTCGAAGTGATCACGGGCGCGCACAGCGCGGCTGAACAGGTGAAGTACGCAGACATGGCGCAAGAGTTCGGTCTCTGCGCCTCGCGCGGCAGCGACTTCCACTCCCCCGACGAGAGCCACACCGACCTGGGCACCCTGCCCGACCTGCCCGGCCGGCTCACGCCCGTTTGGGAGGCGCTGGCGCCACGGGTGTTGCGGGCCCACACGCCAGCGTGACCGGCCAACACGGCCGACCCGCCCACCCGCTGCTGGGGCTGGCGCTGATGCTGCTGGCCACGCTGATGTTCGCCGGCATGGACACGGTGATCCGCCACGCCAACGCCTTCATTCCGGCGTTGCTGCTCATCACCCTGCGCTACGCCTTCCAGGTGGTGGTGATGGGCATTTGGATCGCCGCAGACCAGAGGCTGTCTTTTCGAGCCGCGCACCCGCGCTTTCAGGTGGTGCGCGGGGCCTTGCTGCTGACCAGCAGCATCTGCTCGTTCTTCGCGCTGAAGTTCATGCCGGTGCCCGAGTTCACGGCGATTGGCATGCTCACGCCCGTGCTCGTGATGCTGCTGGCGGCTGCAGTGCTGCGGGAGCGGGTGACGCCCTTGCGCTGGGCCCTGGTGGGCGGCAGCTTCATCGGCGCGCTGATCGTCATCCGCCCAGGCAGTGGGCTGGTGGGCTGGGCGGCGCTGCTGCCGTTGTGCGGTGCGCTGTCCCTGGCTGTCTTCCAGATCCTGACGCGGCGCCTGTCCGGGCTGGACGCGCCGCTGACCACGCACTTCTGGACCGGTCTGACCGGCACGGCGCTCATCCTGCCCGTGCTGCTATGGGCCGTGCACGATGTGCCCGCGGTGCTCGCGCAGTTGAGCGCGCCGCAGTGGGGGCTGGCGCTGGCCATCGGATTCCTGGGGACCTTTGGCCACCTGCTGCTGATCGTCGCGCACGGGCAGGCGCAGGCGTCGATGCTGGCTCCCTTCACCTACGCGCAGATCGGCTGGGCGGTGGCCTTGAGTTGGCTGGCTTTCGGCACCTGGCCCGACGCCCTGGCCGTGGCGGGCATGGCAGTGATCACCCTGTGCGGCGCCGCCAACGCCTGGCTGAACGTGAGGTCAGCCCACCAGGCGCAACAGGCCCGGCTCATCGTGTTGCCACGCGATTGAGGCTCTTGGGCTGTTGAGCCTTGGGCTGCAGCACCTTGGAGCGGGCCGGCGCAGGCGCGGTGAGCGTGTGCAGAAATGCCACCAGGTCCTGTGTCTCCTGAGGGCTCAATCGCAGCGGGCTCAGCACTTGTTCGCCGTCAGCGTGCAGTCGCTCCAGGTTCAGCTCGGAGTAGTGCTTGACCACCGCCTCCAGCGTGGCCAGCTGGCCGTCATGCATGTAGGGCGCGGTGCGCGCCACCTGGCGCAGCCCGGGCACCTTGAACTCACCAAAGTGACGGTGCGAGGCCTCCACATGGCGGGTCTTCACGGCCTCGTCGGGCTGGCCGGGCGGGGCAGGGTCGGCCCAGCGCGACAGCAGGTTGTAGGGGCTGGCCTTCAGCGCCTCGATGCCACCATGCCGGCCGGCATCCACCACGCCGGGGCGCACGAAGAAGCGCAGGCCGATGTCGGCAAACTCTCCGTGCGTGAACCTCGGCCCCCCGTGGCAGAGCTGGCAGTTGCCTCGCCCGATGAACAGCTGCAGGCCCCGTTGCGCGGCCAAGGGGTAGCGCGCGGCAGCCACCTGATCGCCCCGCGCCAGCGCATCGCGGAACGCATCGAACGGCGTGCTCGGTGACACCAGGGTGGCCACATAGGCGCTGACCAGCTTGGCCGTGCCCACCAGCACGGTCTGGGGATCTTCGGTACGCAACTCCCGCCCGAACACATGCCGCCACGCAGCTGCCAAGGACGGCTGGCGCAGCATCTGGGCCTGGAGGTGCTCGGGGCTGGAGGCCATTTCGCGTGGATCCAGCAGCGGCCGGATGGCCTGCGACCACAGGCTGTCGGCGGCACCGTCCCAGCCTTGCCACCGCTCATGCACCGCGTTCCACAGCGCGGGCGCGTTGCGGTCGAGTTCAGCCACCCCGCGCGAGCGCGCCAGGCCGTCGGCAAAGTCCTGCTCTGGCCGGTGGCAATGGGCGCAGGACACCCCTGCAGGCGACAAGCGCCGCTCAAAGAACAGGCGCTGCCCCAAGGCTACGGCCTGCGGCCGGCCACTCAGCGCATTGCCGGGGTCCCGTGCGGGTGAATGGGCGAGCGCGGGGGGCCAGGGCCCATGGCTCAGGATGCGTCCGATCTCCTCGGCGGAGAAGGCGAGCACGCCCAGTGACGAAGAGGTCTCGGCGCTCGGTGCGGCGTGCCCCACTTGGGCCTGCGCCGGGAAAGCCAGCGACCCACCCCCCAGCACAACCAGTCCCGCCAGACCGAGCCAGCCGAACCGAACGACGGGGTGGAGGGCCTCATGAGCGCCGCGCCAGCGCACCAGCATCACTTCAGGTCAACGCTGTGGTCCAGCCAGTGCCGGCGCCCGTCGACCTCGATCTCGAAGCGCAGGCGCCAGCGCCCAGGCATGTGCAGCAGCAGCCCCTGGGCCACGAAATGGCCGTCGGGCTGCAGGCTGAGCGTGGGCCGGTAGTTCATGCCGTGCCGATGGGCCGGCATGTCAGCGTCCACACGCAGCAGCCGGCCCGCCCCGCAGAGCTGCCCGCGCAAGGCGAAGTGACGGCTCACCGCCCAGGGTGCCGGGTCGGGGACGAAGGCCACGGTCACGCCCGCCGGCTCGCTCCGCCCCTGGCCATTCCCCTCCACCAGCACGCGGTGGGCAGGCGGCAGCTGTTCCCCACAGGAGGCGGCGACAGCCTGCACGCTGGTCAGCAGGGGCGCCAGCAGTGCAAGCACGGCAGCGGCGAGGCCGGGCTTCATGCCTTCCACAGCCCCTGCAGCAGGGCTTGTCCATTGCGCCAGGCAATGCCTTGGGCCAGCGGCGCGGGCAGATCCGACAGCCACTCGCGCGACCAGCGGGCGTGAGGGCCAACGTAGTGCCAGCGCTCGGGCGTGAAGGTGTCGGTGCCCACCATGAACCGGTCCGGAAACTCCACAAAGGCCTCGCGCCAGGCGGCGTCCACCTTGCCACCGCTGGCCTGGTCGCTGCGAAAAGCGAGGTCGCACCACAACTGCGGGTGCTGGCGCAGCACCTCGCGCACGCGCGCCGGCGGCTCGAAACCCGAATGCGCCCACAGGATGCGCGCCTGCGGCCACTGGGCGAACAGACGCTGCACCGCCTCGGCATCGCTGTGGGCATGCAAAAACAGGCCCCGCTCGCGGGCCAGGGCCACCATGCGCCGCGGCACGGGCAGATCGGCATCGGCCCCGAAGAGATGGAACTCGCCCACGCCTGCGTAGCGGTAACGCGACACGCGTTCCTCCAGGTAGCGGACGATGGCCTCCTCCCGCACCCAGGCACCGGTGTCTGCGCGGGTGCGGTAAGGCCGCAGCACCGGCACCACGATGTCGGGCGCCTCGGCCAGCAGCATCTGCGTGCCTTCGTCATTGGAAGACGAGACAAGCGCCGTGCGCAGCCCGGCGGCGCGCAGCAGCGCCGCCGCCTGCCGGGGCGGCACCACCTCCCAAGCGTCGTGGCTGTAGTGCAGGTGGGCGTCGAACAGGGGCAGGGCCTGAGCCTGGGGCTGGGCAGCCGCGCTGCGGCCCATGGTGGCCCCCGCAGCGGCGGCCCCCAGCATCCAGCCCAGGGCCGCGCGCCGGCTGAGCCCGGGCGGGTTGAACGGCGCGGGTCTCATCGGTCAAGCCTCCTTGCGGTTGAACAGCGCTTCCATCGCCATGTCGATCACCAGCGCGCACAGGCTGTACAGCAAAGAGCCCACCAGCGCAGCCCAGAACCCGGTGACATGCAAGCCCTCCAGCACCGATGCCGCCGCCCAGAACATCAGCGCATTGATGACAAACAGGAACAGACCGAGCGTGAGCAGGGTCACAGGCAGGGTCAGCAGGATGAGGATCGGGCGCACCAAAGTGTTGAGCAGGCCCAGCACCAGCGCGGCCACCAACGCAGACCCAAAACTCGTGACCTTCACACCCGGGTAAAGATGAGCTACCAGCACCAGCGCACACGCCAGCAGCCCCCAACGCAACAGCAGCTTCATACGGGTCAGCATAGCGCAGCGCGCATGGCCGCAACTGCATGGGCGCATCTGTGCAGGTGGGCCCCAGGTTGCGCAAGCCGCGGTGGGCGCGCCGCGGGACAATCCCTCACATGTCGCAGTGCTTTGAGGTCCACCCCGACAACCCGCAGCCGCGCCTGCTGAAGCAGGCCGCGCAGATCCTGCACGCCGGTGGGGTGGTGGCCGTGCCCACAGACTCAAGCTACGCACTGGTATGCCACCTCGACGACAAGGCCGCCGCCGAGGCCCTGCGGCGCCTCAGGGGCGTGGACGATCGGCACCACCTCACCCTGCTGTGCCGCGACTTGAGCGAGCTGGCCAGCTACGCCCGGGTCGACAACCGTCAGTTCCGCCTGCTGAAGCTGGGCACGCCCGGACCCTTCACCTTCATCCTGGAAGCCACGAAGGAAGTGCCCCGGCGGGTGAGTCACCCCTCGCGCCGCACGATCGGCCTGCGCGTGCCCGACCACCGGGTGACCCAGGCCCTGCTGGAGCAACTTGGCCAACCCCTGCTGGCGACCACCCTCATCCCGCCTGGCGATACCGAGCCCATGAACGACGCACAGGAGATCCGGGACCATTTCCAGAAGCAGTTGCAGGCGGTGGTGGACGCCGGCGCCTGCCCCATGGAGCCCACGACGGTGATCGACCTCAGCGGCGCCGAACCCGTGATCCTGCGGGTGGGCCGCGGGGATCCCGCGCGTCTGGGCTTGCGGGTGGACGATAGCGAGCTTTCGTAGGGCGGCGCGTCGCCAGCGACGGACTTGGCGGGGCGCGGATGTCGTTCTCAGGACAATCTCGGGATTCGACCGGCGCCTACACTTTGCCGGCGCACATTTCTTGCGTCCGCTCCTCGCGTTCACCCCTTGCAAACCCTGCAAATGATCACCGTCAACAAACTCGTGCCCACCGGTCGCGGCCTGGCCCCTGTGCTGCTCAAGCGGGCATCCACCATCAGCCTGGACTGGGACACCCGCCAGAAGAGCCGCTTCGAGGCCATCGACTCCTTGGGTCGACGCCTGGGAGTTTTTCTGCCACGCGGCAGCGTGGTGCGGGGCGGGGACGTGCTGGTGGCCGAAGACGGCTCCCTGGTGCGTGTGGACGCTGCGCCGCAGGCGGTGATGGTGGTGCGCGCCTGCCCGCACCATGGCAGCGCCTTCGACCTGACGCGTGCGGCCTACCACCTGGGCAATCGGCATGTGCAGATCGAACTGCAGCCCGACCACCTCAAGATCGAGCCCGATCACGTGCTGGGCGAGATGCTGGAGCGCATGCACCTGATCGTCACGCAGGCGCAGGCCCCTTTCGAGCCCGAAGCCGGCGCCTACGCGGGCGGGCATGGCCATGGCCACAGCCACGAACATGGAGGCAGTCACGGCCACAGCCATGACCATCGAGACGGCCACAGTCACGACCACCACCACGACCACGGGCATGAACATGCCCACACCAAAGCCCCTGCGGACAGCCATGCGAAGGCCGATGTCGCCCGTGGAGTGCCTATCCCCGTTCGGGCCGCTGAGGGAGGCCATGTGCACGGCCCGGGCTGCAATCACGGGCATGGCCACGAGCATCCGCACGGCCACGGGCATGACCACCCGAAAGGGCACGATCACGGCCGCGACCACAGCCACGGCTGCGATCACGACCACGGTCACGATCACGGTCCAGCACATCGCCACGGATGAGCACACCTGCCGCGCTGCTGCGCCTGATGTGGCTGGCCTCGCCAGCCCTTCCGGTGGGAGGCTTCAGCTACTCCGAAGGGCTGGAGGCTGCCGTCGACGCGGGGCATGTGCAAGGCGAGGCGGCGGTGGGCGACTGGCTGTCGGACCAGTTGCAACTGTCGTTGGCGCGCGCCGACCTCCCGGCCTGCGCGCAAGCCTTCTGCGCCTGGCAGTCGGCACACGATCCGTTGCGCCTGCAAGCGCTGAACGACTGGGTGCTGGCCACCCGGGAGACCGCCGAGTTCCGCCTGCAGACCGAGCAGATGGGCCGGTCGCTGGTGGAGTGGCTGCGCAACGGCGAGCAAGCGCAGGACCCGCGAGTCACCCACTGCGCCGCGCTGCTGCCCTCACCCAGCTGGCCGGTGGTGTTTGCCCTGGCCTGCGTGCTGGCCGTGGATGCAGACCGCCCCGCGCAACGTGAACACACCGACCAGATGGAAGGCCCACGCCAGGCGCTGCTCGCCCTGGCCTTCGGCTGGGCGGAGAACATGGCGCAGGCCGCCATGAAGTCGGTCCCGCTGGGGCAAGCTGCCGCGCAGCGAATCCTCACGCGTCTGACCCAGGCCATCCCGCAAGCCGTCGAGAGCGCCTTGGCCCTGCCCGACAACGAGCGCCAGGCCTTCACGCCCATGCTGGCGATCCTGTCGTCGCGTCACGAAAGCCAGTACTCCCGGCTCTTCCGCTCCTGAGGCCCCATTCAAGCCCAGACCCCGGCCCCACCCCCTTTGAACGTCACCAAGCTGCCCCGCCATGAACCCCAAACTGCATGCCATCCCCGGCCGCACCAAGAAGCTTCCTCCCCTGCGCGTGGGCGTGGGCGGCCCGGTGGGCTCTGGCAAGACCACCCTGGTGGAGATGCTGTGCAAGACCATGCGCGAGCGCTGGGACCTCGTGGTGGTCACCAACGACATCTACACCAAGGAAGACCAGCGCCTGCTCACCGTGGCCGGCGCGCTGGACCCCGAGCGGATCATGGGTGTGGAAACCGGCGGCTGCCCGCACACGGCCATCCGCGAAGACGCCTCCATCAATCTTGAAGCAGTGGACCGCATGCTCGGGCAGTTTCCCGACGCTGACATCGTGTTCATCGAGTCCGGCGGCGACAACCTGGCCGCCACCTTCAGCCCCGAGCTGTCCGACCTGACGGTCTACGTCATCGACGTGGCCGCCGGGGAGAAGATCCCGCGCAAGGGCGGGCCGGGCATCACCAAGAGCGACCTGTTCGTCATCAACAAAACCGACCTCGCGCCCCACGTCGGTGCCGACCTGGCCGTGATGGAAGCCGACACCCGCCGCATGCGCCCCGACCACGCCGGCCGCAGGCCCTACGTCATGACCAACCTCAAGACCCGCGAGGGCCTGGCCGAGGTGGTGCGATTCATCGAGACGCGGGGACTGCTGACGGCTTGACTGGCGATGTGCCATGAGCGGGTCATCTGGTACTCAGAGCTCATAGTCCAAAGGGCGAGTGGCTAAACTTCAAGCGATGCATCCAATCATTGAATCCCACCGCAACGAATTGATCGCGCTCGCCCAACAGCGTGGGGTTACCCAGGTTCGTGTGTTTGGCTCCATGAGCCGTGGCGATGCAAAGGATGACAGTGACGTCGATCTGCTGGTGACCTTGAGCCCTGGGACCAGCGCACTCGCTTTGGGTGGTCTTCTCATGGACGCAGAAGAATTGCTAGGTCGTCGGGTCGATGTGGTCACGGAAGCCAGTCTGCACCCGGCACTTCGTGATCGTGTTCTTGCTGACGCCGTGCCGCTGTGAAGCCTGGGCCGGAGTCTGATCGTGTGCTGCTGGCACACATGCTCGACTGCCTGAAGCGGATTTCCGAATACACGGGCCAGGATCGAGCCCGTTTTGAAGGCTCCCACCTCGTTCAAGACGCGGTCATCCGTAATCTTCAAACCTTGGCTGAATCAAGTCAGCGGCTGTCGGCCGATATCAAGGCGACGGAGATGCAGATTCCATGGCGTGAACTCAGCGGCTTTCGCAATGTGATCGTCCACGACTACCTGGGCATCGACCTGGATGCGGTCTGGTTGGTTGTTGCACAGGACTTACCACCGCTGTTCGACGCGCTGAACCGCATGAGCTTGCGCTTGACACCTGAGGCCTGAACGGGTGGCAGTGCTGCTCACGACACCACACCCATCAACAAGATCACGTAACCCTCAACCAGGACTCCTTCCGAAACACTGGTACAGCGGAAGGGGGGGCCGGTCAGGGGCAGGTCAACCCCCCGCGCGCTTGACCCGGTGTCCGGCCTGGGTCAGCCAGGCCATCACGCGGTCGACATGGTCCCCTTGCACCTCAATCACGCCGTCCTTCGCGGTGCCGCCGGCACCACAGGCAGCACGCAGCTGCTTGCCTGTGGTGGTCAGCGTCATGGCGTCCTGCACCAGGCCTCGCACGACGGTCACGGTCTTGCCGCCGCGGCCTTGCTTTTCGCGGCCGACGCGCACGATGCCGTCGCCCGCAGGAATGGGCTTGGTGGCCTTGCAGATGCAGGCTGCGAGCGGTTGGCGGCAGCCAGGGCAGGTGCGTCCATGATCAGTGCTGTAGACAAGGGCCATGGCGTCGCATCGTACAAGCGCGGCCGAAGCGCGGCCGGATCGCTTCTCCGATACGGCTCCCTCTCAGACCAGATACTTCTGCACGGCCTTCTCGTTCCAGAGCATGCCTAGGCCAGGCCGCAGTGAGGGCATGGCGTAACCCTTCTCGATGCGCAGGGGCTCCTCGAGCACAGGGTCTGCCCAGTCGACGTATTCCAGCCAGTGCGCCGTGGGCGTGACCGGCAGCAGTTGCGCGCTGGCTTCCGAGAACAGGTGGCTGGACATCTCGACGCCTGCGCCTTGGGCGAGAGCGGCGGCGCGCATCCAGCCCGTTACCCCGCCGATGCGCTCCAGGTCGGGCATGGCGTAGTCGCAGGCGCCCGCGGCCAATGCCTGTGCCATTTGTTCGGGGCCCATGAAGTTCTCGCCGATCTGGATCGGCGTACGGATCGCCTGCGCGACCTTGGCGCAACCGGCGAAGTCATCGGCGCGGATCGGCTCCTCGATCCAGTGCACCCCACCTTCTGCATCGATCATGTGGCCGCGGTGCAGCGCCTGCGCCACCGTCAGACCTTGATTGAAGTCGACCATCAGAATGACGTGGCCGCCGAGTGCCTTCTTCACAGCGCGCAGGGCGTCCATGTCGTCGCCTGCCTCGGTGCGGCCCAAGCGCAGCTTGACCGCATCGAAGCCTTCGTCGACCAGTTGCCGGGCCTGATCAGCCAGTGCGGGCAGCGGCATGATGCCCAGGCCCTTGGAGTTGTAGGCCCGCACCGGCCGCGGCGCGCCCCCCAGCAGCACGGTCAAGGGCTGGTTCAGCGACTGCCCCAAGGCGTCCCAGGCGGCCATGTCGATCCCCGACATCGCGAAGAGCACGATGTTGTGGACGCCCAGCAGCTTGTGTCGCGCACGCAGCTTCTTTTCGATCTCGAAGGGGACGACCGCGTCGCCAGCCAGCATCGCGCTCATGGCTTCGACCAAAGCAACGATCGGCGCCAGGTGGGCTGCGGACGGCGCGAACAGATACGCGCGGCCCGTGATGCCCGCCGTCGTTTCCAGGTCCAGCAGCACGAGTGCGGCCTGATCGATGGCGCCGCTGGCCGTGTGCAGCGGCAGCTTCATCGGCACCAAGACCGGCCGCGCACGGATGCGAAGAATGACGAGACTGGAATCTGCCATGGTGGGCCTGTTCAGATATTCACAACACTGTGCGAGCGGCAAGCGTAGCAGGCGCGGTGTCGAGTCCCCTTCAAGTTGCTGTTGCGCATGATCTCGGCCTAGGATGCGCGCCTGACCGAGAGGCTGCACCACAGAGGTATCCACCTTGACGATTCAACTGTTTGGATTCGACACACCCAACGCCCGCAAGATCAGCGTGGCGCTAGAGGAAATGGGCCTGCCCTACCAGGTGAACATCGTTGACATCACCAAGGACGAGCAGTTCGACCCTGCCTTCCTGAAGATCAGCCCGAACAACAAGATCCCGGCCATCGTCGATGCTGACGGCCCGGGCGGAAGACCGATCAGCGTTTTCGAGTCGGGCGCCATACTGATCTACTTGGCCGAGAAGACAGGCCTCTTCATGCCGCGCGACCCGGCGGCACGCGTGGCCGTACTGGAGTGGCTCATGTTCCAAGTGGGCGGCTTCGGGCCGATGCCCGGACAAGTGCACCACTTCATCGCGCTCGCCGACGAGAGCAACCGCCGTTACGGCCTGGAGCGCTTCAGCAAAGAAACTCGTCGCCTTTACGGGGTGATGGACCGGCGCCTGGCCGAGCAGGAATACTTTGCTGGCGAGCTGTCCATCGCCGACTTCGCCATCCTGGGTTGGGTCTGGCGCCATGAGCGACATCGGGTCGACCTGGCCGACTTTCCATATGTCCAACGCTGGTACCGGGCCTTGATGGCGCGGCCTGCCGTGGCGCGCGGCTTTGCCGTGCCGATGCGACGGGCCTGAAGCCTGAAGCCCGTACGCCACAGAAGGCGCATGCTGGACGGAGCCCCACGGAATCACAGCCAAGCCGACCCACCCACACTGAAGGCCCACCACCATGATCACGCGATATGCCCTGTTCGAGGGCCAGATTCAGCCAGGTGACACCGAGAAGTTCCGCTCAGCCATCCTCGAAGAAGTGTTGCCGCACTGGAAGTCGTTTCCGGGAGTCCTCTCTGTGCGCGTTTGCTTCTCGAACGAATGTGACGAGGGAGCCCCAGAAATCCCGCTGGTCTTGGCCATCAGCTACTCGACCAGGGCCGCAGTTGAAATCGCGCTGGCGAGCCCGGAACGCGCTCTGGCGAAGGCAGCCACCGAGTCAGTTCTAGCCCGCTACTTCCATGGCAAGGTTCACCACCACATCACTGAAGCCCACGACCATACCGTCGGAAGTTGAGGCGGATGGGTTATAGGGGCTGTCATCAAGCCCTGAACGAAGCCCTGATCACACCAAGCCCGCAAGCGCAAACAGTTCACGGCCTGTGACCTTGGCGCCTGGTAGCCACCTCAGGTGAAGGTGACCCAGGAATGCCGCTCAGGGTGGTCCAGGTGCGGCAGGGTGTTGTAGGTGACCAGCATGTGCCGCTTGGGCGTGAAGGCAAACTCGGTGAGCGCACTGTTGCGGATGCGAAGGTTGAGCTCGATGGCGGTGGTGGGCGGCGCGTCCAGCACATGGGCCACGGCGGTGGCGATGGGCCCGCCACTGGACACCAGCAGCACGTCACCCTGGTGCTGGGTGCGCACGTGATCGAGCGCACTCGTCACGCCTGCCAGGAAGCCTGACCAACTGGGCATGCCCTCGGGCTGCACCTCACCCGCCATCCAGCGGGCCAGGCCTTCGCGCAGCAGCCTGAAGTGGAGCCGGTAAGCCTCGGGCGTGTCGGGCCGGGGCAGTTCGCCGGCATGGACGCTGCGTACCACGGCTTCGCTGTCGTACTCGTTCAGCCCCGGCCACTCCAGCGCCGGGGGCAGCCCCGGCAGTTCGCCCGCCAGCGCCTCCAGCGACTGCCGATGCCGGCGCAGGGTGCCGCGCAGCACCGCCTCGAAGCGCAAGCCGCGAGCCTGCATCCAGGCGCCCAGTTGCGCGCACTGGCGGTGGCCGAGGTCGCTCAGGTGGTCATAGTCCTCGGCCCCGAATGAGGCCTGACCGTGGCGGACAAGGTAGAGCGTTCCCATGGCCTCATTGTGCGGGTTGCACCGGCTTCAAGGCCGGCCGAGGGCTTGAGATCCGCTCAGTGGCGCGCCGGCCGGGTGGCCAGCCAGATGCTGGGCAGGATGAGCGCCGCGCCCGCCGCGTGATACCAGCCGGGTGGTTCGCCCAGCACCACCCAGGCCCCCAACGCACCGTACACGGGCGCCAGGTACAACAGCAAGGCGGTGCGCGAGGCGCCGAGTTCACGCTGCAGGTAGGAGTAAGCGGTGTAGGACAGCACCCCGGGCAACACCGCGCCGGCCACCACCAGGCCCAGCGCCTGGGGGCTCCATACCGTGGCCTCTACCCACAGCGCCTCGGCCAGGGTGAAAGGTGCCAGCACCAGCAGGCCACCCGTGATGATGGCCGCCAGGCGGACCGCCGGGCCGAGCGTGGAAGGCCATTGCTTGAGCAGCACGGAGTAAGCTACCCAGCAGGCGGAAGCCACCAGGGCCCAAGCGTCGCCCACCGCCAGCCGAACGGCCAGCAGGTTGTCAAGGTCGCCCTTGGCGATGATGAACACCACGCCACTCAGCGCCAGCGCCACCCCCACCCGCTGAGCGGCAGCCATGCGTTCACCCAGCAGACGCAGACTCACCGCCGTGATGGCCACGGGAGCCACTGCGTACAGCAGCGCGATGTTGGTGGCGCTGGTGGTGTGGCCGGCCTGATAAACGAAGGCCCCGCAGACCCACATGCCCAGAGCACCCAAGGCCAGCAGATGGCGCCACTCGCACCTCACGGCTTCGCGCTGTCGCCACAACGCGGCACCCACGAAGGGCAGCATCAGCGCCAGGGCCAGCGCCCAGCGGCCCATGGCCAGCGCGTGCGGGGCGATCACGCCATGGCTGGCCCGCGCGATCAGGTAGTTTGAAGACCACAGGGCCGGCACCACCCACAGCAGCACCGGGGCCCAGCGCGCCGGCGTCACGTGCGCGTGGCCATGGCCTCGCCCAGGCGGATGGGTCCGCCTGGCGCCCAGGCCGGGTTGAAGGCCAGAGAACGCCCGGAGGTCGTGCCCGCCGGGAACAGCATCACCACGGTGGAGCCGAGCAAAAAGCGCCCCATCTCCTGGCCTTGGGCCAGGCGGATGTCCTGGTCTTGATAGGCCCACTCGCGCACGTCGCCAGGCCGCGGCGGGTTCACCACGCCATGCCAGACCGTGGCCATGCTGCCCACGATGGTGGCCCCCACCAGCACCAGCACCCAGGGGCCGGCGTCGCCGTCGAACACGCACACCACACGCTCGTTGCGGGCGAACAGGCCCGGCACCCCGCGCGCGGTGGCCGGGTTCACCGAAAAGAGGTCACCCGGCACGTGGATCATGCGCAGCAAACGCCCGGCGCAGGGCATGTGGATGCGGTGGTAGTCCCTTGGGCTCAGGTACAGCGTGGCGAATAACCCGCCATGGAAGTGGGCCGCCAGGGCGCCGTCGCCGCCCACCAGGGCCTGGGTGGTGTAGTGGTGCCCCTTGGCCTGGAAGATGCGGTCGCCATCGATGGCGCCGAACTGGCTGATGGCCCCGTCCACCGGGCAGATCAGGTCGGCCTGGGCCAGAGGTCTCGCTCCCGGCTTTAGAGCCCGGGTGAAGAACTCGTTGAACGTGGGGTAGGCGGCGACGTCAGGCTGCGCGGCTTCGGCCATGTTCACGCCGTAGCGCTGCACGAAAGCGCGGATGGCCGCTGTCGTGGCCGCACCGCCACGCGCACCGGCCAGCCAGCCCATCAAGGACGTCAAGGCCTGCTTGGGCAGCAGGTGCTGCAGGGCGATGCCCGGGCTCAACGCAGTTCCACCGTGGTCTTCAGAGCACGCACCGCTCCGGCGCCCACTGCGGCACCAAAACGCTTGGCCAGACGTTCGGCCACGTTCTCCTGAGGCGTGTAGTCCACGATGTCCGCGGCCTTGATCACGTCACGAGCCACATGGTCCAGGCTGCCGATGTGATCGGCCAGGCCCATCTTCACGGCCTCTTCACCGTTCCAGAACAGGCCGGAGAAGGTCTCGGGCGTCTCCTTGAGCCGGTCGCCCCGGCCCGCCTTGACTACGTCGATGAACTGGCGGTGCACCTGGTCGATCATGGCTTTCGCAAAGGCGCGCTCCTTCTCGCTTTGCGGACTGAAGGGGTCCAGCATGCCCTTGTGCTCACCAGCGGTAAGCAGGCGCCGCTCCACCCCCAGCTTGTCCATCAGGCCGGTGAAGCCAAAGCCGTCCATGAGCACGCCGATGCTGCCCACCAGACTGGCCTTGTCGACGTAGATCTCGTCCGCCGCCACGGCGATGTAGTAGGCCCCGGAGGCACAGATCTCCTCCACCACGGCGTAGACCTTCTTGTTGTGAAGGGCCTTCAGGCGGCGGATCTCGTCGTTGACGATGCCGCTTTGCACCGGGCTGCCGCCGGGCGAATTGATGCGCAGCACCACGGCCTGGGCACCGGGGTCTTCGAAGGCGCTGCGCAGCGCCGAGACCAGCAGGTCGGCGCTGGCCTCGGTATCCATGGCGATTTCGCCGCGGATCTCCAGCAAAGCCGTGTGGGGCGCGGTGGGCGCGCTCACGTGCACCTGCTTGGCAAACAGCGCCCAGGCCACGGCCAGCGCCAGGCCCAGCCAGGCCAGGCGGAAGAACACGCGCCAGCGGCGTTCCGTGCGGCGGTCGCGCAGGAGTTCGGCAGCCAGTTGGTCGATCCGGGACTCCAAGCTCGCGGGGGCGGCCGGTGCGCTGGGCGCCGGGGTCGATGCCTGTCTTGCCTCCTCGTGGGCGGCCCGGGCTGCGGGCTGGGTGTCAGGCGAGGCGGAGTCTGCCGCTGCCTGCGAGGGCGGCGGCGCGTCGTGCGGGTCGTTCATCAAGGGGCCCCTGGAGCAGGGTCGTCAAAGCAGACAGGTCGAATCTGCGGGGAAGGATACCAAGCCACCCGGCCACCCTCCTCGGCCACGCTCAAGGCGGTGAGCCGGCCACGGCCGCAGGGGCCGGCCACGCAGCGGCCGGTGCGCGGCTCGTAAGCCGCGCCGTGGATGGAGCAGAGGATGAAGCGCCGGTCGGCGTCCAGGAACTGGCCTTCCTGCCAGTCCATTTCGGCCGGCACATGGGCG
>Ga0209985_10001279_pt1 | contig 25106 bp, 22 predicted proteins | sample NOAtaG_FD_187305 | JGI IMG/M metagenome (GOLD analysis project Ga0209985, IMG submission 187305) | Freshwater lake microbial communities from Lake Erie, under a cyanobacterial bloom - NOAA_Erie_Diel6S_1000h metaG (SPAdes) (version 2) | ecosystem: Environmental > Aquatic > Freshwater > Lake ...
CCCGGCGCCTGCTGGCCACCGACCGCGACGAGCACCGTCGACCGCTCCGCTCCGCGGGGCGGTCCTTGTTCATCGAAGATCGAAGCGATCGAGGTTCATCACTTTGGTCCAGGCCGCCACGAAGTCCTTCACGAACTTGCCCGTGTTGTCGTCCTGCGCATAGACCTCGGCAAGCGCGCGCAGCTGGGAGTTCGAGCCGAACGCAAGATCCACGCGCGTGGCGGTCCACCTCAGGGCACCCGTCTGGCGGTCGCGGCCTTCGTACGCGTTGTCTCCCGCCGCTTTCCAGACGGTGGACATGTCGACCAGATTCACGAAGAAGTCCGCCGTCAGTTGGCCGGGACGAAGGGTGAAAACGCCATGCTGGCTGCCTTCGTAATTGGCGCCCAGCACCCGCAGTCCGCCCACCAGGACCGTCATCTCGGGCGCCGACAGCGTGAGCAGTTGCGCCTTGTCGACCAGCATTTCCTCGGGCGACACGCGGAAAGCCTGCTGGCGGTAGTTGCGGAAGCCGTCGGCCACCGGCTCCAGGACGGCGAAAGAGGCGACGTCGGTTTGTGCGGCCGTGGCATCCGTCCGACCCGGCACGAACGGGACCTCGTCGTCATGGCCGGCCGACTTTGCCGCCGCCTCCACTGCGGCGTTGCCGGCCAGCACAATGAGGTCGGCCAAAGAGACTTTCCTGCCGCCTGCCGCCGTTGCGTTGAATCGGACCTGAATGCCCTCCAGAGCGGCAAGCACCTTGGCCAGTTGCTTCGGCTGGTTCACCTCCCAGCCATTTTGCGGGGCCAGGCGAATGCGCGCGCCGTTGAGGCCACCGCGCCGATCACTCGCGCGGAACGTGCTTGCGGCAGCCCATGCCGTCGAAACCAGTTCGCTCACCGACAGCCCCGAGGCCAGGACCTGCGCCTTGAGCGCCTTCGCATCGGGCGCATCGATCAGGGGATGGGTTACCCGGGGCAGCGGGTCCTGCCAGATCAGATCCTCGGCGGGCACCTCGGGGCCAAGATAGAGGCACTTGGGCCCCATGTCGCGGTGCGTGAGCTTGAACCAGGCCCGCGCGAAGGCATCGGCGAACTCTTCCGGGTTGTCATGGAAGCGCCGCGCGATCTTCTCGTAAGCGGGGTCGAAGCGCAGCGCGAGATCCGCCGTGGTCATGTGCGGCGGATGCATGCGGCTGGAGTCGTGGGCGTCGGGAATCATGTCCTCCGGTTCCACGTTCTTCGCCCGCCACTGGATCGCCCCGGCCGGGCTCCTGACCTGCTCCCACTCGTACTTGAAGAGCACTTTCAGGTAGCCCATGTCCCACTGCGTGGGATTGGGCTTCCATGCACCCTCCAGACCGCTGGTGGTGGCGTCGGACCCTGCGCCGCTGCCGTGCCGGTTGGCCCAGCCGAAACCCATCTGCTCGATGGGTGCGCCTTCCGGCTCCGGACCCACGAGCGAGGGATCGCCGGCGCCGTGCATCTTGCCGAAGGTGTGACCACCGGCGACGAGGGCAACGGTCTCGTCATCGTTCATGGCCATGCGCGCGAACGTCTCGCGGACGTCGCGCGCCGAGGCGACCGGGTCGGGCTTGCCATCCGGACCCTGCGGGTTGACGTAGATGAGGCCCATCTGCACGGCAGCGAGCGGACTTTCGAGCTGACGATCTCCGCTGTACCGGCTGTCGGGCTGGTCGCTCGTCGCCAGCCACTCGTTTTCGGCGCCCCAGAAGATGTCCTCCTCGGGTGCCCAAATGTCCACGCGGCCGCCGCCAAAACCGAAGGTCTTGAAGCCCATCGTCTCCAGAGCGACGTTTCCTGCGAGGATGAACAGATCGGCCCACGAAATGGCATTGCCGTACTTCCGCTTGATGGGCCACAGCAGACGCCGCGCCTTGTCGAGGTTGCCGTTGTCAGGCCAACTGTTGAGCGGCGCGAATCGCTGGTTGCCCGTATTGGCTCCGCCGCGCCCATCGGCCACCCGATAGGTCCCCGCGGCGTGCCAAGCCATGCGGATCATCAGGCCGCCGTAGTGGCCCCAGTCCGCCGGCCACCAATCCTGGCTATCCGTCATGAGGGCGGCAAGATCGGCCTTGAGCGCCGCGTAGTCGAGCTTCCTGAAGGCTTCGGCGTAGTCGAAACCCGCATCCATCGGACTGGAAACAGGCTGGTGCTGATGGAGGATGGCGAGGTTCAACTGGTTGGGCCACCAGTCGGCGTTCGACTGCGCGCCCTGCTGTGCGCGGGCGCCACCGGCGGCGTGAAACGGGCACTTCGATACGGAGTCGGCTGCGCTCATGACATCTCTCCCTGGAAACGGAAAACAGTTGGAGACCGAACCTGACGAGCGCCATTCTTCGCTGCCTATTGAAATCGTCCAGGCAATTTTCCTTATCTATCGAATAGAGGGCACCAATCGGCGTGGCCACGGCGTCGCTGGCCGTGCGGCCTGGATCGCAGGCCCGCAACGCGCCGCCTGCCGGGCGCCGCTCGGGAGGTGCTGGCGGCCGAACAGGCCGCCGCATTGCCTACCGGTTGCGCATCCAGTCCGCTGTCTGGAAGAACGACTCGTTCAGCCGCTGCCGCAGCGACGGCGACACCTGCAGCTCCGTCATCGCCTGGTCCATGCAGGCGAGCCACTGGTTGCGCTCGGTCAGGCCGATGGCAAACGGCAGGTGCCGCGCGCGCAGGCGCGGGTGGCCAAAGCGCTCGATGTAGTGGTTCGGCCCGCCGAGCCAGCCGGACAGGAACCAGTACAGCTTGTCGCGCGCGGCGGTCAGTTCGCTACCGTGCACCGCGCGCAGCTCGCGGTAGACGGGCTCCAGGTCCATCAGGTCGTAGAAGCGGTCCACCAGCGCGCGCACGGCCGGGTCGCCGCCGAGCAGCGCGTACGGCGTGTCTTCGCGGCGCTCGGCCGCCTCGGTGGGGTTGGGTACGCTCATCGGTCTGAACTGGCGCTGCGCGCTCGGGAATCGGCCCCTGGGGCGGCCCGGCCGACTCGTGCCGCAGCCGCCCTCGCCCGGGTCATGCCTCGCGCAGCGTCGTTAGCGGCGGCGTGCGCAGCACGCTGCGCAGGCCAAGCCAGCCACCGACAAGCGCACAAGCGGCGCCGCCGCCCACGCCCAGAACGAACACCCAGGGCGTCACCGTGTAGTCGAACTCGAAGGCGTACCTCGCCAACGCCCAGCCAATGGCCGCAGCACCGGCTGCCGCCAGCAGGCCCGCCAGGCCACCCAGGCACAGCATCTCGGCCACCTGCGCGTTGGACAACTGGCGGCGGCTGGCGCCCAGCGCACGCAGCAGTCCGGCCTCGCGGACGCGCTCGTCGCGCGAGCTGGCCAGCGCCGCGTACAGCACCAGCACGCCGGCGGCCAGCGTGAACACGAACAGGAATTCGACCGCCGCGATCACCTGATCGAGCACCGCCTGCACCTGGCGGAACACTGCGCTGGTATCCACCACCGTGATGTTGGGAAAGTCGCGCACCAGGTCCACGCCGAAGCGGGCCCGCTCCTCGGGCAGGTGGAAGGCGGTGATGAAGCTCTTGGGCTGGCTCGCCAGCAGGCTGGGCGGCATGATCACGAAGAAGTTGGCGCGCATGCTGTCCCAGTTGACCTTGCGCAGCGAGGTCACGCGCGCCGTCACCTGCTGGCCGGCAATGTCGAAGGTCAGTGCGTCGCCCAGGCTCAGCCCCAGCGTGCGGGCGATGCCCTCCTCCAGCGACAGCTCGTCGGAGCCGTCGCGGAACCACTGGCCGGCCACGATCCGGTTGTGCGAAGGCGCCTCGCTGGTGTAGGAGAGATTGAACTCGCGGTCGACCAGCCGCTGTGCGCGGTCGCCGGAAAAGTCCGCCGGCTGGATCGGCGTGCCGTTGCGGGCAATGAGGCGGCCGCGGATCATGGGGTACAGCGTGGCCTCGAACCCGGCGGCGCTCAGCCGCATGGCCACGGGGGCCACCTGGTCGGGCTGGATGTTGATGACGAAGCGGTTGGGCGCATCGGCGGGCGCGCTGCTGCGCCAGGCGTTGACCAGATCGGTGCGCGTCACCGTCAGCAGCAGCAGCGCCATCAGGCCGACCGCAAGCGAGACCAGTTGCACGATGGTGGCAGCCGGCCGCCGCTGCACCGCAGCCACCGCAAAGCGCCACGAGATGCCCAGCTTCCCCGTAAAGGCGCGCAGCGGCGCCAGCAGTTGCAATGCCCCCCAGGCCACCAGCGCAAACAGCAGCACGCCGACGGCAAAGCCGCCGGCGGTCAGGCTGCCCACCCGCAGGTCGTTGGACGACCACAGCAGCAGCGCAAAAAAGCCCACGAAGCCCACCGCGTAGCCGAGCGCGGTGCGCCCGCTGGGCGGGCCGAGGTCCTTGCGCAGCACGCGCAGCGGCGGCACGCGGCGCAGTTGCACCAGCGGCGGCAGCGCAAAGCCCAGCAGCAACACCAGTCCGACCGCCCCGCCCTGCAGCGCCGGCCACAGCGACGGCTGCGGCAGGCTGGTCTTGATCAGCGTGCCCAGCACCTGCAGGAGCACGAAGTGGAACCCGTAACCGACGGCCATGCCCACCGCGCAGGCGGCCACGCCGATGTAGACGAACTCCAGCGCAAACAGGCGAAAGATGTCGGCCTGCGCCAGCCCCAGGCAGCGCATCATGGCGCAGGAGTCGAGGTGGCGCAGCGAGAAGCGCCGCGCCGCCGCGGCCACCGCCACCGCCGCGACCATCGCGGCCAGCAGCGCCACCAGCGACAGGAAGCGTTCGGCCCGCTCCAGGGTGCGCTGCATCTCGGGCCGGCCGCCTTCGAGCGATTCAAGCTGCTGGCCGCGGCCCAGTTGGCCGCTCATGGCGCCGGTAAAGGCCGCGACCTGCGGCCGTTCGCCCGCCACCAGCAGGCGGTAGGTGACGCGGCTGCCGGGCTGGATCAGCTCGGTGGCCGGCAGGTCAGCGAGGTTGAGCATCACGCGCGGGGCAAAGTTGATGAACTGCGAGCCGCGGTCCGGCTCGATGGTAATGAGCCGCTCGACGCGGAAGGTCTTCTCGCCCAGCTTGAGCTGGCCACCGACGTCGATGCGCAGCGCCTGCACCGCCTGCGGGTCCACCCAGACCGCGCCCGGCGCGGGGGTGGCGCGGGTCGGCTCGTCGGGGGCCTCGAGGCTGCGCTTTACGCGCAGGGTGCCGCGCAGCGGGTAGCCGTCGGACACCGCCTTGACGGCTGCCAACGCGCTGAAATCGGCGTTGCCGGCATTCAGCGCCATGCTGGGAAACACCACCGTCTCGGCCTGCGCCAGCCCGGCGGCGCGCGCGCGTTCGCGCACGTCGGACCCCAGCGGAGCGTCGGCGCTGATCACGGCGTCGGCGGCCAGCAGTTGCGCGGCGTCGCGCTCCAGCCCGAGGCGGATGCGGTCGACGAAGAAACCCACGCTGGTCACGGCGGCCACCGCGATCACCAGCGCGCCGGCCAGCAGGCGCAGTTCGCCGGCGCGCCAGTCGCGCAGGGTCATGCGCCAGGCCTGGTGGAGGAGTCGGGAGAGGGTCATGAGGTGGCCGTGGTGGTGGCGGTGGGAGTCGGTGCGGCAGCGGGCTTCATCGGCTGCCCGGCGATGTAGGTCTGGGCGATCACCCGGTCGTCGCCCAGCACCAGCAGGGCGAACAGTAGTTCCTCGAGCGAGCCGGCGCGCGCCGTACGCCGCGCCAGCAGCGGCGTGGCACGCAGGTTCATCACAATGACATCGGCCTCGGCGCCGGGTTCCAGCGTGCCCACCTGCGGCCAGCCCAGCGCCAGCGCGGCGCCGCGGGTGGCCCAGTACCACAGCCGAAAGGCGTCGAGCGCCTGGCCGCGCAGGCGCGCGACCTCGTGCGCCGAGCGCATGGCGGAGAACATGGAAAACGACTGCCCGCCGCCGACGTCGGTGGCGAGCGTGACGGCCATGCCCGCCGCGGCGGCGGCTGCAAAGTCGAACAGCCCGCTGCCCAGGAACAGATTGGAGGTCGGGCACACCGCCGCCACCGCGCCCTGCGCGGCCATGCGGGCGCGGTCGGCGGCGTCGAAGTGGATGCAGTGCGCGTAGACAGAGTGGCGGTTGAGCAGGCCGTAGCGCTCGTACACGTCGAGGTAGCTGCGCGCTTCGGGAAACAGTTCGGCCACCCAGCGCACCTCGTCGAGGTTCTCGGCCACGTGGCTCTGGACGTAGAGCTGTGGCTGGGCGCGCGCCAGTTCGCCGGCGGCGGCCAGTTGCGCGCGCGACGAGGTGGCGGCAAAGCGCGGCGTGATCGCGTAGCCCAGCCGCCCGCGGCCATGCCAGCGTGCGGCCAGGTCGGCGCTGTCCTGTACGCCACCTGCGGCGGTATCGCGCAGGTTCTCGGGGCAGTTCACGTCCATCAGGCACTTGCCGGCCACCAGCCGCACGTTGCGCGCCAGCGCGGCCTCGAACAGCGCCTGCACGGACTGCGGGTGCACGGTGCCATAGACGCAGGCGCTGGTGGTGCCCTGTCGCGCCAGCTCGTCGAGGAAGAAGGCGGCCGACTCGGCGCAGCGCACCGGGTCGGCATAACCCGCCTCGGTCGGGAAGGTGTGGCGCTCCAGCCAGTCGAGCAACCCCGGCGCCGGCGAGGCGATTACATCGATCTGCGGCAGGTGGAGGTGGGTGTCGATGAAGCCCGGCGTGATCAGCGAACCGCGGTGATCATCCAGGGTGGCCGTCGCGTCGCGCCAGTGCGGGACGAGGAGGTCGTACTCGCCGTGGGCCACCACGCGCCCGGCTTCGATCACCAGCAGGCCATCTTGCACGAGCCGGACTGCCCCGGCGCCGCCAGATGGTTCGGTGACGAAGTCAAACAGGGTACCGCGCAGCAGGCGTCGGTCGACTATCATCACTCAACGTCCGCAAGCCTGCGCCGCAGACAAACCCCGATTGTCCGGCCATGATTGCAGGCACGAGGATTCTCCATCGAGGGCACGTCTCCTGTGAGTATGAGCAGATGAAACATCATCGTGTTTGGCTGGACGGCAGACGGGTGCTTGCGGCCACGTTGATGCTGCAGTCGGCGGCGGCTGCCGCGCAGACGACAGATCTCGAGGTGGCGTCGAAGGCGGCGTCCTGCAACGCCTGCCATGGGCCCTATGGCCGTTCTCAGGCCGGCGTCCCGACGCTCGAAGGCCGCAGCGCCGACGACATCTTCACGAGCCTCAAGGGTTTTGCAACCGGGCAGCGGGCGGCCTTTGTGATGCACCACCACGCCAAGGGGTACTCAGATCAGGAGCTACGCGATATTGCCACGTATTTCGCGCAGCAGAAGCCGAGGAGGCGGTGATGAAGCAGGATCGTCGTGCCTTTCTGTCGCTGGCCAGTGCGCTCGGCCTGGGTGCCTTCGCCAGCTCGGGTCGCGCCCAGGAAGGCGGCCGCGTCGTGGTCGTCGGCGGCGGCTTCGGTGGTGCCACCTGCGCCCGCTACCTCAAGATATGGCGTCCCCAGCTCGAGGTCACGCTGGTGGAGCCGCAGCCGGTCTACGTCGCCTGCCCGATGAGCAACCGGGTGCTGGCCGGCACCTTTGACCTGCGAGACATCACCCGCGACTATGGTTTCCTCGCGGCGGACTACAACGTCCGCGTGATTCGCGCGAGCGCCACGTCCGTCGACCCCTCCAAGCGCGTGGTCGCGCTGTCCACCGGTACCAGCGTGCCGTACGACCGCCTGGTGCTGGCGCCGGGCATAGACTTCGCGCCCGATCGCATCGCAGGGCTGCGTGAAGCCATTGCCGCGCAAACGGTGCTGCACGCGTGGCGCGGCGGCGCGCGCCAGGTGACCGATCTGCGCAACCGTATTGCCGACCTGAAGCAAGGCGGCGTGGTGGCACTGCACGTGCCGCGCGCGCCCTTCCGCTGCCCGCCGGGCCCGTACGAGCGCGTGAGCCTGATTGCGCATTACCTGTCGCGCAACAACCCCAAGGCCAAGCTGCTGCTGTTCGATGCCAATCCGGACATCCTGGCCAAGCGCGACCTCTTCATGAACCTGTGGAAGGGCCGCTATCCGAACATCGTCGAGTACGTGCCCAACGCCGATCTCACGGCGGTGAGCAACGGCGGGCGGCGTATGGAGTTCGCGGTCGGCAGTCCGGTCAATGCCGATGTGGTCAATGTCATTCCCCCGCAGCGCGCCGGCGATCTGGTGCGGCGCGCGGGCCTCGTACCGGCTGATGGCAACTGGGCACCGGTGGACTTCCTGTCCTACGAGTCGACCCTGATTCCGGGCATCCACGTCATCGGCGACTCGATCCAGAACGCGCCCGGCCTGCCCAAGTCGGGCCACATGGCCAATCAGGCCGGCAAGGTGTGCGCGGCAGCGATCGCGGCGCGCGCTGCGGGGCAGCCACTGCCGCAGCAGCCCGTGATCGCCAACACCTGCTACAGCTTCGTCAGCAATACCGAGGCGATGCACGTGGCCGGGGTGTTCCGCTACGACGGCGGCAAGCGCACGATGGTGCCCGTCCAGGGAGCCGGCGGGCTGTCCAAGGCGCCAAGCCCCTCCGAGGCCGTGCATGCCTTCGGCTGGGCGTTCAACATCCTGCACGACACCTTCGGGGGTACCTTCACGCTGCAGGCACCGACGACCACGTCCGGCTGAGCGCCTGCGATTACTCAAAGCAAGACGGGCGCCGCGGCGCCCGTCTTGCCTTAGGGGCGCGGTTTCCCGCGCCTCGCGACTGCGCGCTTACTTGTTGCTCGCCGGCACCTTGCCGACCACGCCCTGAACGTAGAAGTTCATCTGGCCGAGCTGCTCGTCGGTCATGACGGCGTCCTTGCCGATGACTTCCTTGCCCTCGTTGGTGCGGATCGGCCCGGTGAACGGGTGGAACTTGCCGGCGGCGATGTCCTGGCCGCGCGCCGCCACCATGTCGGCCACCTCTTTCGGCACCGAGGGGTTGATCGCATCGAGCTTGATGGCGCCGTCCTTCATGCCCATCCAGACGCGGCCCGAGGACCACTTGCCGTCCAGCACGGCCTGGGCGCGCTGGGTGTAGTACGCGCCCCAGTGGTGGGTCACCGCGGCCAGCTGGGCCTTGGGACCGAACTTGCTCATGTCACTGTGATACGCGACGGCCAGCTTGCCCTTTTCCTCGGCGGTGGCCACCACGGCGGTCGAATCGGTGTGATGCGTGAGCACGTCGGCGCCCTGGCCGATCAGCGCGTTGGCGGCATCGCGCTCCTTGCCCGGATCGAACCAGCTGTTGGTCCAGACCACGCGCACCTGCACCTTCGGGTTGACCGAGCGGGCGCCCAGCGTGAAGGAGTTGATACCCTGGAGCACCTCGGGAATCGGGAACGCGGCCACGTAGCCAAGCGTATTGGTCTTGGTGCTCTTGCCCGCGATCATGCCGGCCAGGTAACGGCCCTCGTAGAAGCGGGCGTTATAGGTGGCCATGTTGTTGGCCGTCTTGAAGCCGGTGGCGTGCTCGAAGCGCACGTCGGGAAACTCCTCGGCCACCTTGAGCGTCGGGTTCATGAAGCCGAAGCTGGTCGTGAAGATCAGCTTGTGGCCCTGCTGCGCCATGTCGCGGATGACCCGCTCGGCGTCGGCCGCCTCGCTCACCTTTTCGACGAAGCTGGTGGTGACCCTCTCACCCAGGTTCTTCGCCATCTCCTCGCGGCCGCGGTTGTGCTGCGAGGTCCAGCCTGCCTCGCCGATCGGGCTCACGTAGACGAAGCCGATCTTGACGGGATCGGGCTTCTTGGGCTCCTCTTTCTTGGCTTCGGCCTTGGGGGCGGGGGCTTCCTGCTTGCCGCAGGCCGCGACGAGCACTGCGGCCACACCGAGGCCGGCAACGGCAAACAGACGACGGGTCAACATGGGTGGGTCCTCCGGGAAAGCCGGAGATTCTACGTCTCGCCGGCACCGAGCCCAGACCGGGTTTTCACCGTGCGACAGCGGTGCGGCGTGCGCCCGCCTGCGGTGCAGTCTCGCCCAACGCTGGTGAATCAGGCGTGCGGATTGAAGCTGCGGCCCAGAGAGGCCGGCATGTTCAGGCGGATCCAGCGCGGGTTGCGCGAGATGACCGCCAGCACCACGATGGTGGCGATGTACGGCGTCATCGACATGATGTGGGAGGGCCATTGCACGCCCAGGCCCTGCAGGTACAACTGCAGCATCGTGACCCCGCCGAAGAGGTAGGCGCCCAACACCGTGCGCGCCGGTCGCCAGGTGGCAAACACCACCACCGCCAGCGCGATCCAGCCGCGGCCTGCCGTCATCCCCTCCGACCAAAGCGGCGTGTAGACCGTGGACAGATACGCGCCGGCCAGGCCGGCGCAGGCGCCCCCGAACATCAGCGCCGCCAGCCGGATCAGCCGCACCGGGTACCCCAGCGCGTGTGCCGATTCCGGCGCTTCGCCCACTGCGCGCAGCACCAGCCCGGCGCGGGTGCGGAACAGGAACCACGCCACGGCCACCACCAGCAGCAGCGCCAGGTAAACGAGCCAGTGCAGCGAAAACAGCATGGGCCCGAGCACCGGCAGATCACGCAGCAGCGGGATGCCGTCGGCCGCGCGCGCCGGCAGGTTCTCGCCCGAGTAGGGAATGCCGATGAACGCCGACAGCCCGGCGCCGAACAGCGCCAGCGCCAGACCGGTGGCGTACTGGTTGGTGAGCAGCCCCAGTGCGAAGGCCGCGAAGAGCGCCGCCAGCAACGCGCCGGCCAGCATGCCGACGCCGAAGCCGACCAGGTAGCTGCCGGTGATGTGCACGCAGGCAAAGGCGAGCACGGCGGCCACCAGCATCATGCCCTCAACGCCGAGGTTGACCACGCCGCTGCGCTCGGCCACGAGCACGCCGATGGCCGCCAGCAGCAGCGGCGTGCCGGCGTTCAGCGTGGCAGCCACCAGCGACAGCAGCGGCGCGAGCGCGTCCATCAGGCGGCCTTAGTACCGGCTGCGCGCCAGCGCAACCGGTAGTGGATGAAGGTGTCGCAGGCCAGCAGGAAGAACAGCAGCAGGCCCTGGTAGACACCGGTGAGCGCGGCCGGCAGCCCGAGGCGCGACTGCGCCAGCTCGCCGCCGATGTAAAACAACGCCATTACGAGGCTGGCCAGCACGATGCCTGCCGGATGCAACCGGCCGACAAAGGCCACGATGATCGCGGCAAAGCCGTAGCCCGGCGAGATGGAGGGGGTGAGCTGCCCCACCGGTCCGGCGGCCTCGGCCGCGCCGGCCAGCCCGGCCAGCGCGCCGGACGCCAGCAGCGTGAACCACAGCACCTGGCGCTGGGAGAAGCCGGCATAACGCGCCGCCAGCGGCGCCAGCCCCGCCACCTTGATCTGGAAGCCGATGAAACCGCGCGCCAGCAGCACCCAGGCGCAGGCCGCGGCCACCAACGACAGCAGGAAGCCGAGGTTGACGCGCGCCCCGTCGATCAGCCGCGGCATGCGCGCGGGCTCGGCAAACAGCGCGCTCTGCGGAAAGCCGAAGCCGCCAGGGTCGCGCCACGGACTGTGCACCATGTAGCTCAGCAGCAGTTGCGCCACGTACACCAGCATCAGGCTGACGAGGATCTCATTGGCGTTGAAGCGGTCGCGCAGGAACGCGGTGATGGCGGCCCAGGCCATGCCACCGGCCAGTGCGGCGGCAATCACCAGCAGCAAGATGGCGCCGGAGCTGTCGGGCGTGGCCAGCAGCGCCACGCCGCCGCCAGCCATGGCGCCGGCGATGAGCTGGCCTTCGGCGCCGATGTTCCAGACGTTGGCGCGGAAGCACAGCGCCAGTCCTACGGCACACAGGATGAGGGGCGTGGCCTTCAGCAGCACCTCGCCCACACCGCGCAGGCTGCGCAGGGGCTCGAAGAAGAAGACCTGGAAAACCGCCAGGGGCGACTTGCCGAGCAGCGCAAACAGGAACATGCCGCAGGCCACGGTCAGCGCCAGCGCAATCAGCGGCGACAGCCAGGTCAGCAGGCGCGACGGTTCGGGCCGCGCGACCAGCGCGAACGGCAACGCGAGCCGCGGCATCATGCGCTCACCTGCTGCTGCGGCTGCTGCGGCTGCTGCGGCTGCTGCGGCCATAGGCCGGCCATCCAGCGGCCGATCTCGTCCACCGTGATCTCACGCACGCTCACCGCCGGCGACAGGCGTCGCTGCGCGAGCACCATCAGGCGGTCGCAGACCTCGAAGAGTTCGTCCAGTTCTTCCGAGACCACCAGCACCGCACAGCCGGACAGGCGCAAGGCAATCAGCGCGTTGCGGATGGCCGCTGCGGCCCCGACGTCCACGCCCCAGGTGGGCTGGTTGATCAGCAGCACGCGCGGCGCGCCATCGATTTCGCGGCCGACGATGAACTTCTGCAGGTTGCCGCCCGACAGGCTGCTGGCGCGCGCCTGCGGACCGGGCGCCTTGACCGCAAAGCGCTCGATCACGCGTTGCGCCACGACCCGCATAGCCGCCGGCTGCGTGAAGCCATGGCGGCGCAGCGAATCGCCGGTGAGCAGCGTGTTCTCGGCCAGCGACAGGGCCGGCACGGCGCCATGGCCGAGCCGCTCCTCCGGCACATAGCGCAGGCCAAGCCGGCGCCGCGCCGCCGGACCAAGCGCGCCGATGGCCGAGCCGTCGAGCACGAGCTGCTCCGACGCGCTCGCGCGCTCGCCCGCCAGCAGTGCCATCAGCTCGCGCTGGCCGTTGCCGCTGATGCCGGCCACCCCGAGGATCTCGCCCGAGCGCAGCTCGAAGCTCAGCGGCGGCGCGCCCTGGCCCAGGCTCAGGTCGTGCACCGCCAGCCGCACCGGGCCGCTGGGCGCGTTGTGGGTGGCGATCTGCGGGGGATCGGCACCGATCATGAGCCGCGCCAGCGACTGCTCGGTCTCTTCCCGCGGGTCGACCACCGCGACCACACGGCCTGCGCGCATCACCGTGCACCGTGTGGCCAGGGCGCGGATCTCGTCGAGCTTGTGGCTGATGAACAGCACCGAAAGCCCGTCGGCGGCCAGCTTGCGCAGGGTGACGAACAGCCGCTCCACAGCCTGCGGGGTCAGCACCGAGGTCGGCTCGTCGAGGATCAGCAACCGCGGCGCGGCCAGCAGGCCACGCAGGATCTCCACGCGTTGGCGCTCGCCCATCGACAGGTCATGCACGCGCGCCGTCGCGTCGATCGCCAGACCGTAGCGCTCGCCCAGGCTCGCCAGCTCGGCGGTGATGCGGCCCAGCGGCGTGCTGGCGGGCAGGCCGAGCGAGACGTTCTCGGCCACGGTCAGCGTGTCGAACAGCGCGAAGTGCTGGTGCACCATCGCGATGCCCAGGCGCTGCGCAGCAGCCGGCGAGTCGATCGTCACGGGCGCGCCGTCGAATTCGATGCGGCCCTCGTCGGGCGCCACCTCGCCGGCGACGACCTTCATCAGGGTGCTCTTGCCGGCGCCATTCTCGCCGAGCACGGCATGGATCTCGCCGGCCGCCACGGCCAGCGAGATGCCATCGTTGGCCACCACCGAGGGGTAGCGCTTGGTAATGCCGGTGAGAGACAGGCGGGCAGTCATGGACGACGGCGGGAGTCTGGCGGAGGCGGTGAGATTCGAACTCACGAAGGGTTGCCCCTTGCCGGTTTTCAAGACCGGTGCCTTAAACCGCTCGGCCACGCCTCCAGCCCGGAGGTAAGGATACGCAAGCCGCGGGTCGAGGCTGCGGCGGCACCACGGTCAGCGCTCAAGGCCGGCGCTTCAGCAACAGAACTGCGCATCGGCTGGCGATCCCGCCGCGACTCGTCCGGTCGGCCGCTGCGTCCGCACCGCAGCTCAGACCTCACGCCGTCGGGCCGGTACTCACGGACGATGAGGCAGGCGGCGCTCCGGGCGCCGCAGTCGCCAACGCCCCACGACGCCGCGGCTCGCCACCGACTCGTGCGCGTTGCTTGCTCGACAAGAGGTCCAGGTCGGCGCGCCGCAGAAAAGACGCTGCAGTGTCAGTGAGAACACGGTCGGCGACGCCGACGGTGACGCTTACCACGAGGCCGTCGGCGATCCCCGCCCAGTGGTGATTTGTAACCGTATCGTGAATGCGGCCCTGGATAACCATGGCAGCCGTCAGCCCGGCACGCGGCAGAACGACCGTGAATTCGTCGCCACCCAGCCGGAACACGGTGTCGCCCCCCCGTACCGCCTGGCGTAACAAGGATGCAAGCTCTTGCAGGACGGCATCGCCGACCAGGTGGGAGAACGAGTCGTTGATGCGCTTGAAGTCATCGACGTCGACCATCAGCAAGGCAAACGGCTGCTCGCAAGCCAGGCATTGCGCCAGGACCGCATCAAAGCTGCGCCGGTTGTCGAGCTGGGTCAGCGGGTCCGTAAGCGCCTGGCTGGCCAGTTCCTGATTGAGCTGACGCAATTCCTGCGCCTGGTTTCCGAGCTCGCGCGCAGCACTTGCGAGCCGCTCGACTTCGAGTCGGTTGGCGAGTACCTCCATCCTTTGCCCGGTGGCGCTGTCGCGCACGCCGAGGATGAATGCGTAGTACTGGCGCACGGCAGCCAGAGCCTCCTGAAACCGATGCGCGCCTTCGAGCGCGGCGACAAGTTCCTCATAGACGCCGGCGTGCTCATGAAGCGGACGACTCAGCCGGGCGCAGTGGGCGGCCGCCTCCTTCAGCAGGTCGATGGCCTGGGACACGTCCCCACGCCAACGACACAGCCGGGCACGCAGGGTCAGGTACTCGGACCACTGGTTCGGCAAACCCTCTTGCGGCAGCAGCCGGCTCAATTCGTCCACAACCACGCCTGCGTCGCCGACTGCTCCAAGCTCGATGAGGGTAGCGGCCAGATGCCGACGCGCGTCGATCATGACCTGGGTCCAGCCAACCTGGTCGGCACTGTCGACCGCGCGCCGGGCCGCCCGATGAGCGAACTCCAACTGATCGCTCCGAGCGGGAGGCAAGGCCTCTTGCTCCTGTCGCGCCGCTTGCAGCAGGATCTCCGCCCGGTTGGACAGGGCGAGCGCCTCGTTGCGCGCATCATCGACCGCGGCGAACAGCTGTGCCGCCTCCAGGGCAAGGTCGGCCGCCCGCGCAAACTGGCCAGGAATCCAGCGCGTCGACATTGCCAGGTTATTGATGGTCGCAGCCTTGCCCCTGACATCGTCGGCGGCAGACCGGTGCTGCAGTGCCTCTTCGTAGCACTCGACCGCCGCCTGGTGATCGTCCAGATTGGCAAGGAACCAGCCAAGACCGGTCAGCAATCGACCCAACCAGTAGTCATCGGCCAGCTGGCGGCACAACTGCACGGCCCGCTCGATCCGCGACACGGCCTCGCTGACACGACCCTGGTCGAAGGACGCCCATGCGGCGAAACTGCCCAGGATGACGACCGCGCCAACCTGGCTGCCTCGCTCAGCCCGAGCCAGGGCGGGCAGAGTCAGTTGCAGGCACCCGTCAGGATCAGAGAAGCAGCGCTCCTCCGCCGCATCGACGATCGTGCGCCACTCGCGCGGCAGCGCGGCTCGGAGAGCATCGGGGCATTCGTTCATGGGCGGACTGCTTCGCGCAATGCTGGGTTTGCCGGTGCCCGGGTCGGTGCACCGAGGGCAACCGGCCGTCGGCCGGGCGGCGACGCAAGGACAGGCGGGCCGGCGTCTTGTGCTTACACGGTGCCGGCGTAACCGACCGCAAGACCCTACCGTCGACCGCGCGGCACGCAGCGTGTCGCAAGATTACCGCCAAAGCCGTTTGCGCAGGGCCCGCCGCCGCCGCCCCGCCACACGGGCGGTGGCGGCCCGCCGGCGTCACGGGTCAGCCCCGATCACTGCGCATGGATAGCGACCACGCCTTGCCCTCTTCCGGCTGAATGCGGCAGCATCGAGGTCGCCCGATCCGGCGTCAGGGCGACCGGCAGGATTCGCGCCGCTAGTGCCAGAACCGGGCTGGCCCTCTGCCCTACTGACCAAGCTGACGGGCCGCCTCGGCAATGGCGTTCTGCAGAGAGCTCTCGTAGAAGCCGGCGCTGTCGAGACCAATGAGCGGCTTGACGAGCCGCTCACCACGCGCATCGACGAGTTCGAGGTGCGGCACCATCCTGACGTCGTAGCGGCTGGCCACATCGCTTTCGGTCAGCCACTGGCCGTCGCGATCCCGCAGACGACGGCCGCTGGTGATTTCGACTTCGCGGATCACGATGCCGCTCACTGCTGGGCCGTCGGCGGCACGTGGGCGCAGATAACTGCGACGCACCGCGCGGCAAAACGGGCAGCCCGGCGTGGTGAAAAACAGCAACAGCGGCCGGCGTTCGCGCGCGACGGCAGCCAGCAGCGGCCGCAGGTCGTCGATCCGGGCGAGCGGCTCGTCGGCCCCCTGCGCGCGCGCATCCGCCACGCCGGCGGCGCCGATCCAGGGCAAGGCTGCGCCGGCGCACAGCACGCACCGTCGGCGGCGATCTGCCGGCATGACAACCGTGCGCGGTGCCGCCGTCAACGCCACATCAAACCAGGCCCGGGTTGTTCTGCAGGCCCCTGATGACCGGGTTGTTGAGCTTGCGCGGGCTGATGCGACGCTGATCGCGCAAGTACTTGGCCACCACGTCCCAGATCGCCTCGCCCTGCACGTTCTCCTGCACGCTGGCCCAGCCGGCGACCTTGTAGGTCTTGCCGGGCTCGATCGGCTGGCCGTTGAGCGCCATGTTCGAGATGCGGCTGCCCATCCTCGCGTTCGGATCGATGACGTACTGCAGGCCACCCACGCGCACCATGTCGCCCCCCTGCTGAAGATAGGGATCGGGGTTGAACAGGTTGTCGGCGACGTCCTCGAGCACGGTCTTGATCATCTCGCCGGACATGTCGGTCAGCGTGGTGGCCGGATAGGTGATAGCGGTCTGGTCGAGCACGTTTTCCATCAGGATGTCCTGCCCTGGAAGCAGCGTCGTGCCCCAGCGAAAGCCGGGCGAGAACGCGATCTGTGCGCCACGTACGGCGATCAGCGCATCGAGGATCAGCTGGTCGAACGTGCCGTTGAAGTTGCCACGGCGGTACAAGAGCCCCTCGGTGACCGCCAGCTTTTCGCCGAGCCGCGCCTCGAACGGGGCGCGCACGCGCTTGATGAAGCCGGCCATCTCGGCATCGGGCGGCAGCAGGTTGGAAAACACCGGCAGCAGCTTGTAGCGGAAGCCGGCCACCTTGCCGCCCTTCACGTCGAGGTCGAGCACCCCGAGAAACTTGCCGTTGCTGCCGGCATTGGTGACCAGCGTCTGGCCGCCGGCGTTCTTCACCACCGATGGCTGCGGCACGCCGTCGTGCGTGTGCCCGCCCATGATGGCGTCGATGCCGCGCACGCGGCTGGCCATCTTCAGGTCCACATCCATGCCGTTGTGGCTGAGCACGATCACGACCTGCGCGCCCTTGGAACGCGCCTCGTCGACGTGCTTCTGCATCAGATCGTCCTTGATGCCAAAGGCCCAGTCGGCCACCATGTGGCGCGGGTTGGCGATCGGTGTGTAGGGGAAAGCCTGGCCGACGATGCCCACCTTTACGCCGTTGATGTCACGGATCGTGTAAGCCGGGAACACCTGATCGCCGAAGTCCGTGGTCTGGATGTTCTGCGCCACGAAATCGACCTTGCCCCTGAAGTCCTTCTCGACGATCTCCGTGACCCGCTTCATGCCATAGGTCATCTCCCAGTGCGGCGTCATCACGTCCACACCGAGCAGCTTGCAGGCGTCGACCATGTCCTGCGCATTGGTCCACAGCGCAGTGCCCGAGCCCTGCCAGGTGTCGCCGCCGTCCAGCAGTAAGGCGCCGGGACGGCTTGCCTTGAGCCGCTTGACGAGGGTCGCCAGGTGGGCAAAGCCGCCAACCTTCCCATAGGTCTTGGCCGCCGCCTCGAAGTCGAGAAAGGTGAAGGCATGCGCCTCCAGCGTGCCAGCCGCAATCTTGAAGTGGCGCAGCAGATGCTCGCCCACCAAGTGAGGCGGACGCCCCTGCATGTCGGCGATGCCGATGTTGACGCTTGGCTCACGGAAGAAGACGGGCAGCAGCTGCGCGTGACAGTCGGTAAAGTGCAGCAGGCTGACGTTGCCGAAGCGCGGCACGTCGTACAGACGCGCTGCTGCGGCCGGCTGCTGGGCCAGCACCTCTCGGCTGCCCAGTGGCATGCCCGCGGCGGCGGCCAGCGCCAGTACCTGCGTGAACTCTCGACGACTCATGGACATGGTCGCTGGTCCTTCCTGTATCCGGGAACGTTTACCTGGAGCCGAAACGCGCCAGTGCGGCGACGTCCTCCGCGAACATCTCGCCGCTCTCGCGGAACACGACGCGGCCGCCCTGCACCACGTAGACCTCGGGCAGCGTGCGGCGCGGCCCGAACCACTGCGCCAGTTGCGGCGTGGCCATCGCATTGGCGAAGCTGTAGCCATGCTTGGCCAGGTAGTCGGTGGCGGCCTTCTCGGTGCGATCGATCGTAAAGCCGAGGACGATCAGGCCGTCGGGCCGCCGCGACTGCTCCTGGTGCAGGGCCTGCATCATCGGGCTCTGCCGAGCGCAGAACGGGCACCACGAAGCCCACATGTAGACGACCACGGCGCGACCATTGAGCTCGCCGGCCGTCAGCGTGCGCCCGTCGAGCAGGCGAACGTCGGCCCAGCGCAGCGGCTCGCTGCCCTGCGCGTGAAGCGTCGGCGGCAGCAGCGCAGCGGACAGGGCGAGCAGAAGGCGACGACGCGAAGGCACAGGCTTCATGCGAACGGGGACGCACCGCCCGCACCGGCGGGCGGCGCCAGGAGCGGTCTCAGCGGTTGGCAGGCGACTGCGGGTCGAGCAGCAACGCCATCACGTGGCGGATCTGCTCCTCGGTCAGGATGCCGGCGTCGCCGTAGCGCGGCATCGACGAGCAGGCGTTGAACGCGTGCGAGTTCCAGATGCGCGCCCACGTGTAGCGCATGATCGCCTCGGAGTTGCCGCGCAGCTTGCCGTAGTGATACAGCGTGGGGCCGATGTTGCCGTAGGAGATCTCTTCCTGGGTGATTTGGTGGCAGGCGTAGCAGTTGCCGCCGGCGGCCACGTTGGGCGCATCGGTGAAGGTCAGGCCTACGCCTGACTGCGCGATGCGCTCGCCCTGACGCCAGTCGCCGAGCCACTTGCCGTCGGCTGGGTAGCGGATGGCGGCCTCGGCGGATTTTTCGAGCCGGACGCGCAACTCCTTCGGAAGGTCGCCCTTCGGATACTTGCTGCACGCCGCCTGCAGTTCGGTCTGCTGAATGCGGTCGAGCTTGGCCACGCCGCGCTCGGCAAAACCGGCGCGGATGACCTGCATGGCTTCTTCCGCGGTGGGCGGCGTGTACATCATCGAGGCGCAGCCGGCGAGGGAAGTCACCGCCGCGACGGCCATTGCGGCCTTGGTCAGTCGTTTCATCGCGGGCTCCTTATCGCTTGATCGCCGGTGAGTCCATCTTGCCGCCGTTGGCGCGCACACCGAGGAACGTGATCAGGTCGACCGACGCCTGCGACGTGAACACCAGTTCCGGAAAGCGCTGCTGGCGGAAGCAGTCCCACACGCGCCACTGCATGGTGCGCAGCGTGCCCTGCGAAACGCGGTACGCCGGCCAGGTCGCAAAGGCGCGCTGGGCCGACTGCTTGTTGTCGAAGAATGGCAAGTCCTGCAGGCGGATGCGCTGCCCCTCGACGGCGTGGCAGGTGGAGCAGGCAAAGTCGTACGGGCCGCCGCGCATGTAAAACATCTGCTGGCCGCGCGCATAGGCGTCGCGCTCCATCGGATGACTTTGCGGTACGTCGATGGTGGCGCCGCGCGACTGCTCCACCACGTAGGCGGTCAGCGCCTCGACGTCGGTCTGGCGCTGCCCCGCGCCGGAGAACGGGTTACGCGCCGCCTCAGCGCGCGGGATGCCCTGCAGCGCCACCATGCAGTGGATCAGGCGCGTCTCGAAGTCCATCACCTGGTTGGCATCGGCGAAGTAGCGCGGCAGCCGCGCATACGCACCCTTGACCACGCCGGGCCCCAGGCCGAGGTCGCACTGCTCCAGCGAGACCTGCTTGGGTCCGCGCTGGGACTTCCAGAGTTGCTCGCCGCGCATAGCGGTGAGCTCGGCCGGGTTGCCGTCCTGCAGCATCGCTCGGTAGCGCGCGATTTCGTCGGCCACGCTGGCTTGCGCCAAGGCCGCAGCGCTGCCGCCGGCCAGGCAGGCGGCCAGCAGCAGCTTGAATGCTCCGCGATTCATCGGGTCTCCTCGTCTCTTCTTGAGTGGGCTGCGCCTTCAGGGACGCAGGTAAACGAAAGCCTCGTGCGCCTGCAGGCGCGCCGCCTCGGCGACGCCGGAAGTCACCAGATTGACCTCGGGCAACACGCGACCGCGCTCGATCTTGCGGTTGATGAGCGTGTTGTTGCACAGGCGAAAGTCGACGCCGCGGCCCTTGAGTTCCTGGATGCCGACCTCGAACGGATTGCCGTTGCGGTCCTTGGCGCCGTCGAGCATGAACAGGATGCCGTCGCCGTTGCCGACCACCACGATGCGGGCGCTCGGATCGGCCGCCAGGTGATTGCGGATGTTGCCGATGCCGCGTTGCGCCTCCTCGAGGCCGAGCGTCAGGTGGTAGACGACCTTGACCGGACCCGCCGCCGCTGGGGCCGCGGGCTGCACGGCATTAATGCCCACGCAGCCGGTGAGTAGCGTGCTGGACACCGCCGCAGCGGCCAGCATTGCACGCAACGTCATTGCCTCCTCCTTTCGGCGGCTGTCGCCACCGCCCTCCTGTGACGGTCGGCGGCCCCTCCGTGGGGCCGCCGCGCTCGGGCCATCTAATTGATGGTGGCCTTGTCGGTGCGGGTCTCGCCCTTGTTGTCGAGCCAGGTGACGACGACTTCGTCGCCTTTCTTGCCGCCCTGGAACTTGAACTGCAGGTACGGGTTCTTCGAAACCGCAGGGCCCCACTCCGCGGTCAGCACCGTGCGGCCGGCATGCTGCACGGTCACGTTGGAGATGTAGTGCGCCGGCACCAACCGGCCCTGGCCGTCGCGGCGCTGGCCGGTCTCCATCTCGTGGCTCATGAGGACGCGCACATCGACCCCATCGGGCTGGGCCGTGGCACGAATTCGCATCGGATCTGGCATGGCTTGCTCCTTGATTTCCGTTCAACCGCTCACTGATCGCCGATCACCGGGCCCGGCGTCAGCCGCCGCAGCCGCCCAGGGTGACCTTGACTTCCTTGCTGGCGACGAAGAAGCCGTTGTTGGCCTTGACTAGCGCCAGCACGTTGGAGGTCTGGCCCATCTTGATCCGCGTGGCGACGTTGGCCTCGGTCCCCTGCGGAACGGCGAAGCTCGCCGCCAGCCAATTCGGATTCTTGTCGACCAGGATGTAGACCGCCTGTGTGCCGGGCACCTTACTCGTCACGCCGATCGGCACCACGGCGCCGTTCTCCGCGATGTCGGGCGCGGTGATGGTGATGTCCTTGGTCTCGGCAGCGGTGGTGCCGCCAACGGCCTTCAGCGTCTCGGCGAGGCTCTTGGCCTCGAAGGCGGCCTTGTTCCAGCCCGGCTGCTGCGCCAGTGCCAGGTCGCCGAAACCGGCGGCAGCCAGCGCGCCCATGCCGCCGACCAATTTCACGAAATCACGACGGCTGTCGTTCATCGCGGGTTGTTTCATCGTCGTCTCCTGCTCCGGACTCGTAGAGAGTCGTTGGTTCAAAATCGTGGCCGTGCTGAGCGCCCCATGGTCAGCCCGTTCCGCCGACCGCATCTAGCCATACAAGCCGCCCCATGTGCCAGTGGGACAAACACCGCGACCAGGCACAGCGAGCGGCCGACGATCCGCGTCAGCGCGCACCCGCCACAATCCAGCGCGCCATCACGCGCGCATCTTCGTCTTTCAGGGCCGGCTGCGCCGGCATCGGCACCTGGCCCCAGACGCCCACCCCGCCTGCCTTGATCTTGCCGGTCACGTAGGCTTCACCGTCGGGCCGGCCCGCGTACTTGGCGCCAATCTCGCGCAGCGACGGACCAACCAGCCGCTGCTCCACGCCATGGCAGGCGAGGCAGGCGTTGCGGTTGGCCAGGTCACGCGGGTTGGGGCCGCCGGCCGCCCCAGCCGGCGCCGACGCCGCAGCCACGGCCGCGGCGGGCGCAGCCGCCGCCACCGTCACGCCGCGCGCACGGTCATAGCGCGAGGTGTCAATGGCCGCCTTGGGACCGATGCGGCGAAACTGCTCCGACAGCACGCCATGCGCGTTGCGGGCGTATTCGGGCAGTTCCGACGCCACCTTGGTGCTCGCCACGCAATCGATCATGCACAGCGTGCCTTGCACGTCGGGCCTGCCCTTGACGCTGCCCATGCCGTGGCTACGGGTGAAACCGTTGCGGTTGGGCATTTGCACCGCGCGGATGTTCTTGTCGGTCAGCTCGAAGTCGGCCGGCACGATGTCGTTCAGATGCAGCACATAAGCGGTCACGGCGTAGGTCTGGTCGACCGTCAGCGACATCGGAGCGGGCCACGGCATGGCGCGGTAGATATAGTCGAACAGGGTGGTCGCGTGGTTGAGCTTCATGCCCAGGGTGCGCTGCACCTCGGGGTCCCTCAGCCGCGAGGCGCGGCCGGTCTTCAGGTCCTCTTTCTCGACGCCGCCGGCGATCGCCATGTAGGAATTGCTCTCGCCGAAGGTGCCATGGCAGCTCGCGCACTGCGCGTCATATATGTCCTGGCCTTGCGCGACGCTGCCGCGGCCCGGCTTCAGGCCGTGGCCGTCGGGACGCACATCGACATCCCACGCGGCGATCTCCTCGGGGCGGGCAGGCCGACCGAAGCCGAAGCGCTGCTGCGCAACCACTTCGGCACGCGCCTGTGCCTGCGCATTGGGTGTCGCGCTGGCAGCAGCGCTGCCGGCGCCGGTCTGCGCCAGCACCGGCGCCGCTGCAGCGACGAGGGCGGCGGCTGCCCATACAGCGCTAACCCAACTGGACATTGCTCACCTCCCCGTTGGCCGCCAGGCGCCAGGTGTGGATCTTGTTGTTGTGGTAGATGGACCGGCTGCCGCGCACCGCGCGCAACTGGTTGATGGTCGGCTGCACGTGGCCGGTCTCGTCTACCGCGCGGCTCTGCAGCAGCGCCGGCGAGCCGTCCCAGTTCCAGTCGATGCGAAACCGCGTCAGCGCCTTCGGCAGCACCGGCTGCTGGAGACGGGCGGTACGCCAGTTGCGCCCGCCATCGGCCGACACATCGACACGGCGGATGCGCCCGCGGCCCGACCACGCAACGCCGGTTACCTCGTAGTAGCCCTTGTCAAGCAGCTTCTGGCCGCCCGACGGCGAGGTGATGACCGATTTCACCTCCTGCACCCAGGTGTACTGGCGGTGCGTGCCATCGGGCATCAGGTCGATGTAATGCAGCGACTCCTCGCGCGTGTTCCAGGGGGCGTCACCCACCTCGATACGGCGCAGCCACTTGACGCTGGAGACGCCCTGGACGCCCGGCACCAGCAGGCGCAGCGGGTAGCCGTTTTCCGGGCGCAGCATCTCGCCGTTCTGGCCGTACACCAACAGCACGTCGTCAAGCGCCATCGCGATCGGCACGGTGCGCGTCAGGTGCGAGCCGCAGGCGCCCTCGGCCAGGATGTACTTGGCCTTGGCGCGGTCGATGCCCGCCTCGTCCAGCACGGTCGACAGCGGTACGCCGGTGAACTCGCTGCACGCCAGCATGCCGTGCGTGTACTGCACGCTTGGAGTGGCGACGTTGCCCCACTCCATGCCCGAATTGGCGCCGCACTCGATGAAATGGATGCGCGACACCGACGGGTAGCGCATCAGGTCGTTCATCGTGAGAATCAGCGGCCGTCGGACCAGGCCATGGATCATCAAACGGTGCTGCTCGGGGTCGATCTCCGGCGCGCCCGAGTGGTGACGCTCGAAGTGCACCCCGCTCGGCGTGATGATCCCGAACAGCGACTGCAGCGGCGTGAAGCTCACGCTCGACTGATCGGTGCGCGTGAGGCCCGGGCTGACGCGCCGGATCACCGAGGCTTCGAACTTGCTCGGCATGCCGTAGCCGTTGGCCACCACCGGCGCGCCCAGGCCGTTGGAGGCGCCGGGGCGGATCTCCACCGCCGGCTGTGCGGCCGCAGCGCCGCCAAGCAGAGCACCGCCCGCGGCTGCGGCACCGCCGAGGGCCGCGCGGATGAATCCGCGCCGTGCGCTGCGCGCCGCGGCGTACTGCTCGGCGCTGATGTGGTTTTCGGGGGCGAGTTGAATGCGCCCGCGCTGCCTCTGCTGCTGCGCCATGTCCTCTGTTCCCTAGGCCTGCGGCATGAAGCGCCGCACGGCACGCGAGTTGACGGTTTCGTCGTCGGCCGAACTGGCCACCTGCACGCAGGCGGTGCGGCACAGGGCCACGACATTCGGGTCGACGATCGAGTAATAGGTCATCGGGCCCGCGCGGCGGCGCGCCAGCACGCCCTTGCCGTACATGAGGTTGAGGTGCCGCGACACATTGGTCTGGCTGGCGCCCGTGTGGGTCACGATTTCCCCGACGCTGCGCTCCGCTTCGCACAGCGCGTTGAGAATCTTCAGACGCGTGGGTTCGCCGAGCAGAGTGAAGTACCCCGCCACCTTCTCAAACAAACGATTGAGTTCCACGTCCATGGCTAGCTCCGCGCGGCCATCTGCGGTCCGCTTAGCAGCTTATGCGCATATGCGCATAACAACCCGTCGCGAATCTTGCCCCGGGCAGTGTCGACCCGTCAACGCCTCTCGATGCCGCAACGCGACGAAGCGAAGCCCGCGTGACAACCATCACAGAACCATGGCGCACGAAATCGAACCGCAGCGCCTGGAAGGAGCTTGCGCGATACAGCATGCGCCCTGCCAGAGTCGTTGAGCCAAAACGGCCCCTGGCGAGGCGCGCACGCTCGTGGTGGCCGGACTGCTCAGGAGCAAGCTCGCGGGGGCCGTGCAAGGCATTTACGGCCGAAGGCTGCCGACATGAACGCAGGCATGTGGGCGCCGCTCATTGCGGCAGGCACCGGCCATGACCGAGCGATGCGCGGCTTGCCGGCGAATTGGGCGGTCTGGTTCGACCCGATGTCTCAGGGCATCGACCGTGGTGCGCCGGCAGGAGTTCGCCCATGCGGCACGATGGACATATCAGCGGTGCGCTTGCGTCACCCCGCCTTCCGCGGCCATCACTCCA
>Ga0209985_10001282_pt1 | contig 25098 bp, 27 predicted proteins | sample NOAtaG_FD_187305 | JGI IMG/M metagenome (GOLD analysis project Ga0209985, IMG submission 187305) | Freshwater lake microbial communities from Lake Erie, under a cyanobacterial bloom - NOAA_Erie_Diel6S_1000h metaG (SPAdes) (version 2) | ecosystem: Environmental > Aquatic > Freshwater > Lake ...
ACCACCCGCTGCACGATCTCGCGGATGCTGTGGCTGCCGGTCTTCAGGCGGAGTTGGCAGATCTGGGTGCGGACGGTGCTCATCGCGACGCCCTTGTCCTTGGCGATGTCGGTCGGGCGGTCGCCGGCGACGAGGGCTTCGAGGACAGCGGTTTCGGCTTGGGTCAGGTCGCACAGCCGGGCGTAGCTCTGCAGCGCCAGGTCCTGGGTGCGGCGGGCCAGCGGCAGCGACAGCAGCACGGAGCCGCCCGTGGTCGGGCCCATGGCGTGGGGGGGCAGGGGCAGCACCGCGACCGCGACCCGGTCGTCGCCGGCGTGACCCAGGTTCAGCAGGCGGCGCAGGCCGCGGCGCAGTGCGGCGTCCAGTGCTTCGGCCAGGGCTTGGCCGTCGCCGGCACGGCGTGCCGTGATCTGGCCACCGTCAAGCTCAAGCGGGTGGCCGGGCTCGTCAAGCGCTTGCCGGGCAAGCCGGTTGGCATAGACGACACGACCACCGGCGGCGACCACGACCAGGCCGCGGCCGACATGGTCCAGCGTTGCAGCCAGCCAGTGCTCGGGCTGGCCGGCCGCGGCTGCGTTGCGCTGGGGCGCCGGCCGCGTCGCCGCCGGCGGGCTGTAGTGCCAGCCCGTGTGCAGCCCGGAGGCGTCGATGCCGCCGGCCACGACGGCCTGCGAGGGAACGCTGTGTGAGATTTCGAGCAGTGACATCTGGGACTCCATCCTTCGTGTTGTGCCCGTCCATGAACGGATTCGGGATGGCGTGACGGTAGGGGTCCGCCGTTGATGTGTCATGTCAATGCAGGATGGAAGACGATGTCAATCCTGACATCGGACGCCAGCTCCGAGGAGTCGGGGTTTCAGCGCCCGGCGCTCCGCTTCAGGGCCGATTCGGCTCCGGGCACGCAGCATTCGCAAAGCCAGCCTGTGCCGCCGCGGCCGCCTTCGCGACCGAGCCGCGTGAAGAGGCCGACCGGCGGGTCGGCCAGGTCGTCCGCCGGTCCACGGCCCATCAGCGGCTGCAGCGCGGCCAACGCGTTCGCCACGCGCTGCTCACCCAGGCCGTGCACGACTGAATACGGCAACCGGGCCTGACCCAGCCATTGCCGCAGCACGGCGTCGACCGGCTCGCGGACGTGGGCACCGTCGCGCTGGTGGCCATCCGGTTGCCACGGCAGGTCCAGTGCCGTCAGCAACGTCGCGTCGGCACACGCGGCGTGCAGCTGAATCGCCCGGTTGCGCAGGCTGTCGTCGCCGAACACGATGTGGCTGTAGACGGCCGTCATCAGGGGCGTCGTGTCGGCCACCACCCAGTCGTGGTGCTCCCGGGCGGCGGTGATGCGCTCGTGCTGGCCACGCAGGATGGACGCCTGCTCTTGGACCTGCGGAGTGCGGCCGGTCGACTCGCACCACTCGCGCAGCCACTCGGCGACGACCGCGACCCGTGTCCCGCGGGGCAAGCGCTCGCGCAGCGCGGCGGCCAGCGCATGGCTCAGCGTCGACTTGCCGGTGCTCTCGGCGCCGACGACCGCGACGACGATGGCGACGCCTCGGGCCTGAGCCGTCATGTCCGGGTGGCGGGCAGCGCCGGGCGTCGCGCGTCGGGCCGGCCTTCGAGTGCCTGCCAGGCGCGCCAGCCGGCCAGGCTGAGCAGTGCAAACAGGCCATAGAGCAGCACGGTCAGCCACAGCCCCTTGTGCGCAAACAGCGGCATGCTCACAAGATTGACGACCAGCCACAGCGGCCAGGTCTCGATGTACTTGCGCCCGAGCAGCCACTGGCCGGCGACGCTCAGCACCGTGGGCAGTGCGTCCCACCAGGGCACGGTGCTGGTCGTGAAGCGCTGCAGCAGCCAGGCGAGCAACGGCCAGGCCAGCAGCGTCGTCGTGGCGAGGATCAACGCGCTGCGTCGTGGCAGCCGACGCACGACCAGCACCCGGCCGTCGTCGCCGCGCCCGCGCAGCCACTGCCACCAGCCCCAGGCCGCGATCGCAATGAAGAACAGCTGCAGACCGGCCTCGCCAAACAGGCCGGCTTGCTGGAACAGCACGGCGTAGGCCGCCGACGACAGCATCGCCAACGGCCAGGCGATGGGCAGCACCCGCATGTTGGCGATCACCATCGCCAGCGCGAGTGCAAAGCCGACCGCTTCCAGCACGCTCACCGGAGCGCCGAACGCGACGAAGAGAACCTCGGTGGACAAGCCGGTTCAGCGCGGGCCGGGGCCGGGCTCGGGCACGCGGGCGCCGAACTGCACAAAGACCTCATGTGCACGCAGCATGCCGAGTTCGCTGCGGGCCTTCTCTTCGACCATCTCCAGGCCTTCCTGCAGGTCGCTGACCTCGGCACTCACGCGCTCATTGCGTTCCCGGGATGCGGCGAGCGAGGCCTCGGCCTGGGCCAGTGCCCGCTCCATGCGCATCGCCTCGGGCCAGTTGCCCTTGCCGAACCAGAGATCCAGCTGCACCCAGGCCAGAAGAAGCACCAGCAGGGCCGTGCCCCAGTGTCGGGCCAGGCGGTCCAGCGCGGCCGAGGCACCGTTGGGCGCCTGGGCGGGCAGGACGGGGCGTGCGCCGGGGGCCATGGCAGGCAGAGCCGAGGTTCAGCGGGCCTCAGGCCTGGCGCAGGGCGCGCACGTTGTAGAACGCGGCGCGGCCGGGGTACTGGGCGGTGTCGCCGAGGTCCTCTTCGATGCGCAGCAACTGGTTGTACTTGGCGATGCGGTCGCTGCGGCTCATCGAGCCGGTCTTGATCTGCCCGGCGTTGGTGCCCACCGCGATGTCGGCGATGGTGCTGTCCTCGGTCTCGCCGCTGCGGTGGCTGATCACGGCGGTCCAGCCGGCGCGCTTGGCCATCTCGATGGCGGCGAAGGTCTCGCTGAGCGTGCCGATCTGGTTGATCTTGATCAGGATCGAGTTCGCGACGCCGCGGTCGATGCCGGTCTCGAGGATGCGGGTGTTGGTGACGAACAGGTCGTCGCCCACCAGCTGCACCCGCTTGCCGAGCTTGTCATTGAGGTGCTTCCAGCCGTCCCAGTCGCCCTCGTGCATGCCGTCCTCGATGCTGACGATGGGGTAGCGGTCGCACCAGGTCGACAGCACATCGGTCCACTCCTCGGCCGACAGCGTCAGGCCTTCGCCGGCCAGGTGGTACTTGCCTTCCTTGTAGAACTCGCTGGCGGCGCAGTCCAGGCCGATCGCGATCTGTTCGCCGGCCCGGTAGCCCGCGCCTTCGATGGCCTCGAGGATGAGCTGGATCGCCGCCTCGTGGCTGGCGACGCTGGGCGCGAAGCCGCCTTCGTCGCCGACCGCGGTGCTCATGCCGCGTTTGTCGATGATCTTCTTCAGCGCATGGAAGACCTCGGCGCCGTAGCGCACGGCTTCGCGGAAGGTCGGTGCGCCGACCGGCAGGATCATGAACTCCTGCAGGTCGAGGTTGTTGTTGGCATGCGCGCCGCCGTTGATGACGTTCATCATCGGCACCGGCATCTGCATGCGGCCCATGCCGCCGAAGTAGCGGTACAGCGGCAGCCCGCTTTCCTCGGCGGCGGCACGCGCCACCGCCATGCTCACCGCGAGCGTCGCATTGGCGCCCAGTCGGCCCTTGTTGTCGCTGCCGTCGAGGTCGATCAGCGTCTTGTCCAGGAAGGCCTGCTCGGCGGCGTCGAGGCCCATCACGGCTTCGGAGATCTCGGTGTTGATGTGCTCGACCGCGCGCAGCACGCCCTTGCCGTTGTACCGGCCGGCGTCGCCGTCGCGCAGCTCGATGGCTTCGCGGCTGCCGGTGGAGGCGCCGCTGGGCACCGCGGCGCGACCCATGGTGCCGCTCTCCAGCAGCACGTCGCACTCGACGGTGGGGTTGCCGCGGCTGTCCAGGATCTCGCGGCCGACGATGTCGACGATGGCACTCATGGGTTGTTCGTCCTCAGCGGGTCAGTTTGATGATTTTCGGATGGCCGTCGGGCTAGACGCCCTCGACGATGACCATGTTGAACATCGCCGTGGCACCGGCGCGCAGCGCGCGGGCCTGGGTGTAGGCCGGGCTGTCGTACATCGCCTTGGCGGCTTCGAAGTCGGGGTAGTGCAGCACGGTCAGCCGTGGCGGCTGCCAGTCGCCTTCGAGCACGTGCATCCGGCCGCCGCGGACGAGGTACTCGCCGCCGAAGGCCTTCACGACCTCGGGGGCGGCGCTCATGTACTGCTTGAACTGCTCGGGGTCGGTGACCTGCGATTCGACGATCAGGTAGGCGGCGGGCATTGCAGATCTTTCTTCAGCAGCTGAAGTCGTTTTCGAGCAGGGGTTGGGTCTTGACGACGCGGTCGAGCGCGACAAGCTGCTCGAGCAGCGCCTTCATGTGTCGGAGCGGCACGGCGTTGGGGCCGTCGCTCAACGCATTGGCAGGGTCGGGGTGGGTCTCCATGAACAGGCCCGCGACGCCCACCGCCACGGCCGCGCGCGACAGCACCGGCACGAACTCGCGCTGGCCGCCGCTGCTGGTGCCCTGGCCGCCCGGCAGCTGCACGCTGTGCGTGGCGTCGAAGACCACCGGCGCGCCGGTCTCGCGCATGATGGCCAGGCTGCGCATGTCGGAGACGAGGTTGTTGTAGCCGAAGCTGGCACCGCGTTCGCAGGCCATGAAGACGTCGTCGGGCAGGCCCTTCTCGCGCGCGGCGGCACGGGCCTTGTCGATCACGTTCTTCATGTCGTGCGGCGCGAGGAACTGGCCCTTCTTGATGTTCACCGGCTTGCCGCTTTGTGCCACGGCTCGGATGAAGTCGGTCTGGCGGCTGAGGAAGGCCGGCGTCTGCAACACGTCGACCACCGCCGCCACCTGCGCGATCTGGCTCTCGTCGTGCACGTCGGTCAGGATCGGAACGTTCAGCTCGCGCCGGACCTTGGCCAGGATCTCCAGTCCGCGTTCCATGCCCGGCCCGCGGAAGCTGCTGCCGCTGCTGCGGTTGGCCTTGTCGTAGCTGCTCTTGAAGACGAAGGGGATCCCGAGTGCGCCGGTGATCTCCTTCAGGTGCCCGGCGACATCCATCTGGAGCTGCTCGCTCTCGACGACGCAGGGGCCGCTGATGAGGAAGAACGGCCGATCCAGGCCGACCTCGAAACCGCAGAGCTTCATCGAATCGTCCCGTGTCTCGTCAGGCGGCCTTGACCGATGCCGCCGCCCGGCTGCGCTGGTGCGCGAGTGCGGCCTGGATGAAGCTCGCGAACAGCGGGTGGCCTCCCCAGGGCGTGCTCTTGAACTCCGGGTGGAACTGCACGCCCATGAACCAGGGATGCTGCTCGCTCGGCAGTTCGACGATCTCGGTGAGCTTCTCGCTCTGCGTGAGCGCGCTGATCACGAGTCCGGCCTGCTGGAGTTGGTCGAGGTAGTTCACGTTGGCCTCGTAGCGGTGGCGGTGCCGCTCGGTGACCACCGGGCCGTAGATCTGGTGCGCCAGCGTGCCGGGCTTCACGTCGCTGCTCTGCGCGCCCAGGCGCATCGTGCCGCCAAGGTCGGAGCTGGCGGTGCGCTTCTGGATGCTGCCGTCGCGGTCCTTCCACTCCTCGATGAGCGCGATCACCGGGTGCGGGCTGGAGGGCTCGAACTCGGTGCTGTTGGCGCCGGCCAGCCCCGCCACGTGGCGCGCGTACTCGATGGTCGCCACCTGCATGCCCAGGCAGATGCCCAGGTAGGGGACCCGATGCTCGCGGGCGTACCGCGCGGCGACGATCTTGCCTTCGATGCCGCGCTTGCCAAAGCCGCCCGGAACGAGGATGGCGTCAAAGCGTGCCAGTTGTGCGGCGGTCTCGGGGGTCAGCGTCTCGGCATCGACGTACTCGATCACGACCCTGGCATGGTTGTGGATGCCGGCATGGCGCAGTGCCTCGTTGAGGCTCTTGTACGAGTCCGACAGGTCGGTGTACTTGCCGCACATCGCGATCGTCACCAGGTGCTCGGGGTGCTCGACCTCGTGGACCAGCGAGTCCCAGCGCTTCAGGTCGGCGGGGCGGGTCAGCTGCTGCAGCTTCATGCAGATCAGCTCGTCCAGGCCTTGCTCGTGCAACAGGCGGGGCACCTTGTAGATGGTGTCGACGTCCCACATGCTGATCACGCCGTGCAACGGCACGTTGGTGAACAGGCTGATCTTCTCGCGCTCGTCGTCGGGAATGGGCCGGTCGGCCCGGCACAGCAGCACGTCAGGCTGGATGCCGATCTCGCGCAGCTTCTGCACCGTGTGCTGCGTGGGCTTGGTCTTCAGCTCGCCGGCAGCCGCGATGTAGGGCACATAGGTGAGGTGCACGAAGGCGGTCCGGGCGGGTCCGAGCTTCAGGCTCATCTGGCGCACCGCCTCCAGGAAGGGCAGGCTCTCGATGTCGCCGACCGTGCCACCGATCTCGACGATGGCCACGTCCACCGGAGCGGCCTCGGCGCCGCGCTTGACGAACTCCTGGATCTCGTTGGTGACGTGCGGGATCACCTGCACCGTCTTGCCGAGGTAGTCGCCCCGGCGCTCCTTCTCGAGCACGGACTTGTAGATCTGGCCGGTCGTGAAGTTGTTGCTCTTCTTCATCCGCGTCGTGATGAAGCGCTCGTAGTGGCCGAGGTCGAGGTCCGTCTCGGCGCCGTCGTCGGTCACGAAGACTTCGCCATGCTGGAACGGGCTCATCGTGCCCGGATCGACATTGAGGTAGGGATCCAGCTTGATCAGCGTGACCTTCAGGCCGCGCGATTCGAGGATCGCCGCCAAGGACGCCGCCGCGATGCCCTTGCCAAGCGAGGACACCACACCGCCGGTGACGAAGACGAACTTGGTCATTGCGAGCGACAGGCACGGCGCTGCGTGCGACTGTCTCTGGTGGTAAAGCGCGAGTATAGGCGGGCGACCATTCGTTACACCCCATCAAGGGGGGGGCGCGGGTCGTCCCCGGTGTTGCCGACACCGACCGGTGGTGGAATGCGATTTGGCCAGCCTGCAGACACCGTGAACCTCACCCCCAAAGTTGCCGAAGCCGTAACGGCGATCGCTCCCGCTCCCGCTCCTGCTCACGATTTGCAATCCGCGATTGCCGCCGCCGAGGTGGGGCTGTGGCGGGTGGACGCTCGCAGCGGAAAGCAGCACTGGGATGAGCGCACACGCTCGATCTACGCCCTGCCCGAGAACGCCGAGCCGCCCGACCGCGAGCAGTGGCGCCGCGCCTTCCTGCACCAGGACGATGCCGGGCGGGTGGACAGGCGGGTGCGGGAGTTCGAAATGACGCGCCGCCCCTACGAGCTCGAGTACCGCATCCGGCGCAGCGACGGCGAGACACGCTGGTTGTATTCGCGCGCGGTCTTCAACCCCGAGCGCGCCGACGAGGTGCTGGGGATCACGATCGACATCACCGAGCGCAAGTCCGCCGAGGCCGAACTGAGCGCTGCGCGCGAGCGGCTGGCCCGCTGCACCGAGGCCAGCGGCATCGGCACCTGGGACCGCGACCTCGTCACCGGCGAAGGCCGCTGGAACGACACCTTGTTCGCGATCTGCCGCCGCGACCCCGCATTGGGCGTGCCATCGTGGGCCGAGCTGCGGGCGATGTACGCCAGCGCCGAAGACCGCGTCGTTGCCGAGGCGGCCCTGGCACGCATGCACCGCGAACCCGGCACGGTGGTGCAGTTCGAGGCCAGCGTCCGGCGCGGCGACGGCAGTGTGGCCCACATGCTGCTGTGTGGACACGCCGAGCATTCCCCGGGAGGGCGACCCCTGCGTCTGGCCGGCAACCTGATCGACATCTCCGAGCGGCAGGCGGCAGAGGCCTTGGGACGGCAGCGGGCACTCGACCGACTGGCTGAGCAGATGCGGGTCGAATTGAAGACCCGTTTCGTCTCGCGCATGAGCCACGAGTTCCGGACGCCCTTGAACGCCGTCCTGGGCTTCGCGCAGCTGCTGGCGCTGGATCGCGACAACCCGCTGAGTGCCGAGCAGCATGCGCGGGTGCAGACCATCCAGACCTCGGCCTGGCAATTGCTGGCGTTGATCGACGATCTTCTGAGCCTCGACAGCGCCGAACCGAGGCTGGCCGCCGCGCCGCCTTCGTCGTCGACCGCCGGTCCGTGACCCGAGGTCCCCAGCGCATCGTTGCGCTGACCGAAGAAACCACCGAGTGGCTCTACCTGCTGGGCGAGGAACGTCGCCTGGTCGGCATCAGTGGCTACACCGTGCGGCCGCGCCAGGCCCGCCACGAGAAGCCGCGGGTGAGTGCCTTCCTCGATGGCAAGCTCGACAAGATCGTGGCCCTGGAGCCCGACCTCGTGATCGGTTTCTCGGACATGCAGGCGGCACTGGCCGACAAGCTTGTGCGCGCCGGGCTCAACGTGTGGATCACGAACCAACGCAGCGTGGCCGAGATCTTCACGACGATGCGCTGGTTGGCAACCCTGGTCGATGCCCAGGACCGTGCAGACACCTGGATTGCAGGCTGCCAGGCACGTCACGCCGCGATCGCGGCCCATGTCGCACGCTGGCCGCGGCGCCCACGCGTCTACTTCGAGGAATGGGACGAGCCCATGATCAGTGCGATCCGCTGGGTCTCGGAGCTGCTCGAGCTCGCGGGCGGCGTGGACGTCTTCCCGGACAAGGCGCGTCAAGGCCTGGGCCGGGACCGCGTCATCGCCGATGCGCTGGAGCCGGCGCGGCGCGCGCCGGAGCTGATCGTCGGGTCATGGTGCGGCAAGAAGTTCAGACCCGAACGGGTCGCGGCGCGCCCGGGATGGCACAGCGTTCCGGCGGTGGTCGAAGGACGGCTGGTCGAGATCAAGAGCTGCGACATCCTGCAGCCCGGCCCGGCAGCACTGACCGATGGACTGGAGCAGCTGCATCGTCACATTGCGGCCACGGTGGGCGAGCTGCCAGCGGCGGCCGCACACAATGCCGGGCATGACGGCTGAAGAACAGGTCCGGGCCCGCCTCGACCAACAGACCAAACCCCTAGGCTCGCTCGGCCGGCTCGAGTCCCTGGCGCTGCAGATGGCGCGTGTGTTCGACAGCGCCGAGCCCCGGCTGGTGGCGCCTCAACTCGTGGTGTTTGCGGCCGACCACGGCATCGCCGCCCAAGGCGTTTCGGCCTACCCGAGCACGGTCACGGCGCAGATGGTCCACAACATGCTGGCCGGTGGAGCCGCGGTGTCGGTGCTGGCGCGGCAGCATGCGTTGACACTGACCGTGGTGGACTGCGGCGTGGCGAGCGACTTTTCGCCACGGTCGGGTCTGATCGTCGCCAAGTCACGTCGTGGCACGGCCGATTCCAGCCAGGGTCCGGCAATGACGATGGCCGAATGCGAAGCGGCGGTGGCCAACGGTCGTGCCTTGCTGCGCGACCTGCCGGGCAACGTGCTGCTGCTGGGCGAGATGGGAATCGCCAACACCTCGGCCGCCGCGCTGCTGATGGCCCGACTGACGGGGCTGCCGGTCTCAGAATGCGCCGGACTTGGAACGGGCCTCGCCGCGGCCGGGCTGGCGCACAAGATCACGGTTCTGCAACGGGTGCTCGAGCGGCATGCCGTTGCCGTGTCGCCGCTGGCCGCGCTTGCCGGCCTGGGTGGCCTGGAGATCGCGACCATGACCGGCGCCGTGATCGAGGCGGCAACGCGTCGCCGAATGGTCGTCGTCGATGGCTTCATCGCCACCTCCGCCGTGGCGGTGGCGGCGGCGCTTGACCCCCGGGTCCTGGACGCGTGCGTGTTTGCCCACGCGTCGGCCGAACAGGGTCATGGCCGCTGGCTGCGCCGGCTCGGTGTCGAGCCCCTGCTGGATCTGGGGCTGCGTCTGGGCGAGGGCTCGGGCGCGGCGCTGGCCTGGCCGCTGTTGAAGTCGGCCGAACTGCTGCTGGCCGAGATGGCGACCTTCGATTCGGCGGGCGTGTCGGGCCGCACCGCCTGCGCCCACTGAAGCCGGCCCGGACTGCACGCGGCGGGGTCCCCCATGCAAGGCCTCTGGCACGAACTGCGGCTGTTCCTGATTGCGTTGCAGTTCCTGACCCGGGTGCCGATTCCGGCCGGCATTGGCTTCGAGCCGGCATGGCTGCACCAGAGTGCGCGCCACTTCCCGGCGGTGGGGCTGGTGGTCGGAGCCGCAAGTGCCTTCGTGCTGTGGGCAGCCGCCCATGCCTGGCCCGCGGGGGTGGCGGTGGCGCTGGCGATGCTGGCGTCGATCTGGATCACCGGGGCGTTCCACGAGGACGGCCTGGCCGACACCTGCGATGCCCTGGGTGGCGCCGTGAGCCGCGAGCGGGCCCTGGAGATCATGAAGGACTCGCGGCTGGGCACCTACGGCACGGTCGGCCTGGTGGCGGTGCTGGCGCTCAAGGGGTTGGCGCTGCACGGGCTGGTGCTGCGCGACCTGGTCGCGGCGTTGGCGGCCTTGCCGCTGGCCCACGCCGTGTCGCGTGCGGTGCCGGTGCTGCTGCTGCGCACGCTGCGCTATGCCGGCGACGCCGAGCATGCCAAGGCCAAGCCCATGGCGCAGAACGTGGGCAACGGGGCTGCGGCAATGGCCTGCGTGTGGGCGCTGCTGGCCTGCAGCGTGGGTGCCGCGGGCGGCTGGAGCCTTCGTGCTCTGGTCCTGACGCTGCTGGTGGCGCTGGCCGTCACTCTGGCGATGCGGCGGTGGTTGCTCAGGCGCCTGGGGGGGTACACCGGCGACACCCTTGGTGCGGCCCAGCAGCTGGCCGAGGTCTCGATGTACCTGGCTCTCCTTGCGGCGACCGCACGCGGTGGCTGATGTGCGCGGCCCGATTCCCGGCTCGCTCTGGGTCTGGCGCCATCCGAAGGCCATCGGCGCCGCCGGGCGTTGCATCGGCCGCTGTGACCTGGCCGTCGATCCACGCAAGGCGCGGCGGCTCGCGCACCGGATCCGCGCCGCGGCCCGCCGGAACGGGCTGCCGCGTGAGGTCTGGACCTCGCCGCTGACGCGTGCCGTCGAGGTCGGACGCTGGCTTCGGCGCTGGGGTTGGGTCCACCACGTCGATGCCCGGCTGGCCGAACTCGACTTCGGCGCCTGGGACGGGCGACCCTGGGACCGGATCGCCTGGGCGGAGGTCGAGGCCTGGCAGCGGGACCTCCTGCACTCCCGTCCGGCGGGTGACGGCGAGACGCTGGCCGAGTTGGCTGCACGGGCGCAGGCCTTCGCCCGTGAACGCGGCCCGCAGATCACGCTCGTGGTCAGTCACGGCGGTTGGATGAATGCCGCTCGGCATGTGACCCCTGGCGTCTTGAGGATCGAGCCCGACCTTTGGCCGTCGCCCCCACGGCACGGCTCGCTGATCCGGTTGGGTTCGGGTTAACCCCTGCCATTCATGCCCGCCTTCTGGCGTCTCGACCGCTGCATCGCGCCGTCCGTCGCGATGCCCTGGCGTTGAACCCCTCCAGTGCACAAAGTCCACTCCATCGCAGCGGATCAGACCCCTCCCGGGACCGGCCGGCTGCACCTCAAGGAGCCGACCATGAACGCCACCACCACCAGCACCGCCACCCGCACCGAACACCTGACCCAGCGCGCCACCGCCTTGTTTTTTGCCCTCGTGATGACGACGGCGATGTTGGGCGGCATCGACCGGCTCAGCCAGGTCGACGCGGGCCAGCCGCAACTGGCCCAGTCCGCGACCAGCGACAGGGCCTGATGCGCCGGGTTCACTCCGGCCGCCGGCTCTCTGCCGGCGGGTGCGTGATGATTCGGATCGCGGAGGTAACCGAAGCGCCACACCTGGCGACTCGGCCCTGAACCCCACCCACTGCCGAGATCCATGCACGCCACCCTGCCGCTGCTCGTCAAGACCGACTTCCCAAGCCTGCGCCGTGCGGCACTCGAAACCCTGCAAGTCAACCTGGGGTACCGCTGCAACCAGAGCTGCCAGCATTGCCATGTCGGCGCGAGCCCCCAGCGCACCGAGGCGATGGATGGCGAGACGGTCGATCTCGTCCTCGAGACCTTGTCCGCACGCGGCGTCACGACGCTGGACCTGACCGGTGGCGCCCCTGAGCTGAACCCGCACTTCCGGCGACTGGTGCAGTCGGCGCGGGCGCTGGGCGTGCGCGTCATCGACCGCTGCAACCTGACGATCCTGTCCGAGCCCGGCCAGGACGGTCTGGCCGAGTTCCTGGCCGACCACCAGGTCGAGGTCACGGCCTCGCTGCCGTGCTACACGCCAGGCAACGTCGACCGCCAGCGAGGCGACGGCGTGTTCGAGCGCAGCATCGCCGGGCTGAAGCAGCTCAATTCACTCGGCTACGCCCAGGGTGGCACCTCGCTCGTGCTCAACCTCGTCTACAACCCGCTGGGCCCCAACCTGCCTCCGGCCCAGGGTCCGCTGGAGGCCGACTACAAGCGCGAGCTGATGCAGCACTTCGGCATTCGCTTCGACCACCTGTTCGTCCTGGCCAACATGCCGATCCAGCGTTTTGGCAGCACCTTGATCAGCCAGGGCCGGTTCCAGACCTACATGGCCCTGCTCAAGGGCGCCCACCGCGCCGAGAACCTGGCCACGGTGATGTGCCGCAGCCTGGTCAGCGTCGACTGGCAGGGCCATCTGTACGACTGCGACTTCAACCAGATGCTGAGCCTGCCCGCGACACTGAACGGCCGCTCGCGGCCGCATCTTCGCGATCTGCTGGAGCACGATCCGCAGGGCAGCGCGATCCGCGTCGCCGACCATTGCCACGGCTGCACCGCCGGCCAGGGCAGCAGCTGCGGCGGTGCCTTGGCCGCCGTCTGAACCGAAAAGCGAACCCATGCACACCGTGCCCTCTGCCTTCCGTCGCCGCCAGGTCCTGTTCGCTGGCGCCGTCGGTGCACTGACGGCGCTGGCGCTCCCCGCGTGGGCCCAGTCCGCGTTCGACCACAGCCATGCGGCCTGGACCGCGCTGCTGAAGAAGCACGTCGTCGTGCTGCGCGGCGGCCAGGCGACGCAGGTGCGCTATGCCGGATTCGGCAGTGACCGTGCGGCTCTGAAGGCCTACCTCGATGCGCTCTCGGCCGTGACGCGACCGACCTTCGACGGCTGGAGCAAGGCTCAGCGCCAGGCCTTCCTGATCAACGCCTACAACGCCTTCACCGTCGAGTTGATCCTGACCCGGTATCCGGACCTGAAGTCGATCAAGGACCTCGGCAGCGTGTTTTCAAGTCCCTGGAAGCCGAAGTGGGTTTCCCTGCTCGGCACCAAGGTCTCGCTCGACGACATCGAACACGAGATGCTGCGCAAGCGCGGTGCCTACGACGACCCGCGCGTGCACTTCGGCGTCAACTGCGCCAGCATCGGCTGCCCGGCCTTGCGCGAGGAGGCGTTCGTGCCGGAGCGGCTCGATGCCCAGCTCGACGAGCAGGCCAGCCGCTTCATGGCCGACCGCTCGCGCAACCGCTACAACGCACAGCGTGGCCGCGCCGAGGTGTCGAAGATCTTCGACTGGTTCGGCGAGGACTTCCGGCTCGGCCACCGCGGCATCGATTCGCTCGGCGCATTCCTGGCCCGCCATGCCGACGCGCTGGCCGATGCCCCGGCCGACCGCGAGCGTCTGAAGTCCGGCAAGGTCGAGGCCAGCTTCCTGGACTACGACTGGAGCCTCAACGACGCCCGTTGAGCCCGCCCCATCGAGTCGCGCTGGGCCAGGGTCGGCCTCGGGCAGGTCGCGGCCGGCCATGCATCATCGGCGCATGTCCGAGCCTCCCTCCACTGACGTCGCGGCGCACGCGGGTGAAGCCGCGGCGCAGTGGCGCGACGGGTCCGGGTGCTGGACACTGAGCCTGCGCGGCGACGTGCGTTCGCTGCCTGCGGCCTGGGCGCGACTGCCGGACGTGGCGGGCTGCGCGGCCCTGGTCGTGGAGGGTCACGAGCTTCTGGCCTGGGACGCGGCCACCGCGGCGCGGCTGTGGGCGCTGGACCGCGAGGCGCGCGCGCGCGGGCTGGAGGTCGTGCACCAGGGCCTGCCCGAAGGCCTGGTGGCCTTGCTGGCCCTGGCCGGCACCGCCCCAGTCCCGGCTCCGGCCGACGGGACCCGTCCGGACGAGTCTGCAGCGCCGTCGCCAGGCCCCGGAGCCGGCCACACGCTGGCGTTCCTGGGCGCGGTGTTGATCGCCACCGGCCGCTGGCTTCGCGGGCGCTCGACCGTGCGGCTGGCCGACGTGGTCGAGCAGCTCGACCACTGCGGTCCACGCTCGTTGCCCATCGTCGTGTTGTGCTGCGCCCTGGTCGGCCTGATGCTGGCCTACATGGGTGGGGCCCAGCTCGGCCGGATCGGCGCGCAAGGCTTCCTGGCCGACGTGGTGACGGTGGGCATGCTGCGCGAGCTGGCGGGCCTGATGGCCGGCGTGATGCTGGCGGGCCGGATCGGCGCGGCGTTTGCGGCCCAGCTCGGCACGATGCAGGCGGGCGAGGAGATCGACGCGCTGCGCGTGCTGGGTGTCGATCCGGTGGCCCACCTGGTGCTGCCGCGGCTGCTGGCGCTGCTGGCGATGGCGCCGGCGCTGTATGCCTTCGGCGCGCTGGCCGGCATCATTGCGGCGTGGCCCGCGGCGACCCTGGCTTATGGTGTGACGAGCGCCGAGTACTGGGCCCAGGTGGCCCGCGCGGTCACCGCGACCGACCTCTGGATCGGCCTGTTCAAGTGCATGGTCTATGTCGCCCTGGTTGCACTCGCCGGCTGCCAAGAGGGCCTGGCTGCAGGCCGTGGCGCGACGGCGGTCGGCGCTGCGACCACGGCTGCGGTCGTCAAGGGCCTGGTCTGGATCGTCGCAGCGGCCTGCGCGACGACGGTGGTGTTCACGGCACTTGGGTACTGACATGTCCACGCCTTTGAATCGGACCCTGCCCGACGCCGTGATCGAGGTCTGCGGATTGGGCGTTGCCGCCGGGAGCCGGGTCGTGCAGCAAGGCCTGACGTTCGAGGTCCGGCGCGGCGAGGTCCTGGCCATCGCAGGGCCCAGCGGCTGCGGCAAGAGCACGCTGTTGCGCCACCTGGCCGGGCTGGAGCGGCCGGTGGCGGGCCAGGTGCTGTGCGATGGGCGGGATCTGCACCGCGGCAGCGACGACGAACAAGCCGTGCTGCGCCGGCGCATGGGCGTGATGTTCCAGGCGGGCGCGCTGTGGAGCTCGATGTCCGTGGGCGAGAACCTGATGCTGCCGCTGCGCCTGTTCACGCTGCTGCCGCGCGACGAACGCGAACGGCAGGCGCGCTTCAAGCTCGCGCTGGTCGGGCTCGACGGGGCTTTCGACCTGCGTCCGGCCCAGCTGTCGGGTGGCATGCGCAAACGCGCAGCGCTGGCGCGTGCGCTGGTGCTGGACCCCGAGGTGCTGCTGCTGGACGAACCCGGCTCGGGCCTGGACCCGCCCAACGCCGCGCGGCTGGACGAGCTGGTGGCGCATTCGCGGCGACACTTGGGGACCACGGTCGTGATGGTCAGCCACACGATGGACAGCGTCTTCGCGATCGCCGACCGACTGCTTTTTCTGGACGAAAGCACCCGCACGATGACGGCTCTTGGCCCGCCGCAGGAACTGCTCGCCACCGGCCCGCCGGAGGTGCGGGCCTTCCTGCGCCACGGAGGGCGGACGTGAGCACGGGCCTTCCGGCTGCAGCGCTGCGGGTGGGCGCGCTGGCGCTTGCCGGCCTGGTGCTGCTGGTGCTGGCGGCGGTGCTGGCGGGTGGCTCCTGGTTTGCCGCCACGGAGCGTGCGATGCTGCGCTTCGAGACCTCGGTCTTTGGTCTTCAGGCCGGCGCGCCCGTGGTGCTGCGCGGGGTGCAGGTCGGTCAGGTCGACTCGGTGGCGCTGGCGCCGCTGGCGGGGCCGACGGCGGGCGATGTCGCCAGCCCATTGGTCGTGCCGGTCACGGTGCGATTCGAACGCGAGCGCCTGCTCGAGCTGCTCGGTGGCGCGGCGCCGGCGGGCGGCACGGCGATCGCCGAACTCGCCCGGCAGGGCCTGTTCGCGCGGCTGGCGACGCAGAGCCTGCTGACCGGCCAGCTGTATGTCGAGCTGGATCTCGACCCGGCCCGACGCGCCACCGCCGCGGCATCGCCCGTTGCCGTCGCGGGCGCACTGCCTCAGGTGCCCACCGCACCGACCCGGCTGCAAAGCCTGGAGGCGCAACTCGCGGGACTGGACCTGGCCCAGATCGGCCGCGACCTGGCGGCCACCGCGGCGTCGGCGCGCCAGTTGCTGGCGGGCGGCGACGCGCAGCGCACGCTGGCGCAGATCGCCAAGGCCGCCGAGGGTGTGCAAGCGCTCACCACGCGTCTGGACCGCGAGCTGGGCCCCATCGCCGGCCAGGCCCGCGGCACCTTGGGCGAGGCGCAGCGCACACTGGACCGGGTCGGGCGCAGCGCCGAGCAGGTCGGCCGCAGCGCCGAGCAGGCCGGCGATGCCGCTGCCGAGTGGCAGCAGCTGGCACGCGAGGGCCGGCCGCTGGTGGCCGAGTTGCGTCGCAGTGCCGATGAAATCGGCCGCGCCGCCGCCACGCTGGGCGAAGCCGCTGGGCCCGATTCGCCGCTGCGTGCTGACGCCAGGAATGCACTGACTGACCTGTCGCGTGCGGCGCGTTCGCTGCGCGAGTTGAGCGAGCTGCTCGAACGTCACCCCGATGCACTGCTGCGTGGGCGTGGAGGTGCACCTTGATGCCCGGATTGCGGCGCCAGCCGACGCCCCCTTCACGCCGCGCGGTGCTGACCGCCGTTGCGGCAACCCTGTTGTCGGCCGCCTGCGCCGGCCCGGCGCTGCCGCCGGGGGTCTGGCTGCGCCTGCCGCTGGATGCCGACCCGTCGCTGCCGGCGGGCCGCATGGCCGCCGGCGAAAGCTGGCAACTGGTCGGCGGTTTGGTCGTGCCGGGCCACCTGGACCGCGACGCCGTGCTTGTGGCTCAGGGCCGCGGGGCTTTGCGGCCGCTGGCCGGGCTGCGCTGGGCGGAGCCCCTGCGCGACACCTTGCCGCGGCTGCTGCGGGCCGATCTGGGCCGGCTGCTCGGCACGACCGTTTTCAACGGCCCCCTTCCGGCGGCGGCGGGCCCTGCACGGCAACTGCGAGTCACGCTGCTGGCGCTGGATCTGAGCGAAGACAGCCGCGTGCTGCAGGTTCGGGCGCAATGGAGCATCGGCATGGCCGCTGCCGTCTCATTGCCGACGGTCCAGCAAGCCGCATGGCCGGTGCCGGTCGCGGTGGCGGATGCCGACGGTATCGCCCTGGCTCACCGCCGTGCCGTCGCCGAGCTGGCGCAGCGCATCGTGGCCACAGTGGCGCGCTGACGCCGCTCGGCTCAGGCCGCGTGCAGCGCGCGCAGGGCCGTGGCCTGGGCCAAGGTGTCGCGCCGGCCGATGGTGATCAACCGCTCGCGGTACTCGCGCGACATGCCGGCCCAGTAGCCGGTGTCGGGGTGCAGCACCAGGTCGGCGCTGCGCGCGTCGGGCACGGTGAGTTCACGCTTGCGCAGATCGGCTTCACGCCAGCGCTCGCTGCCCGGTGGGGCGCGGTCCTCGTGGGCCGAGGCGTCGACGGCCAACACCCGGCGCGCGCCCAGTGCCCGGGCGACACGCACCGGCAGCGGGGTGCTCAGGTCGGCGTCGGCATAGCGCTCACCGCGGATGCTGACCGGCACGAACTGGCCCTCGATGGCTGCCGAGGCCTGCACGGCGACCCCAGCGTTGCCGTGCGTGAACGCCACGGCGCTGCCGTCGCGCAGGCGTTGCGCGACACAGGCCATCGCCAAAGGCAATGCGTGCAGCGGTCGGCCGTCGATTTCGCTGTTGATGAAGTCGCACAAGGGCCGGCCGCTCCAGCGCTCTGCGCCGCCGGTGAGCTGCAAGCGAGCCAGGCGCCAGGCCTGCATGTCCAACGCCAGCCGCTCCAGATCGGCGGCCGACCGGCCGGCCGCAAACAAGGTGCCGACCAAGGCACCCGCCGAGGCGCCGACGATCAGGTCGGGCTTGAGCCCGAGTTCGGCCAGCGCCGCAATGACGCCGACATGCACAAAGCCGCGTGGACCGCCCGAACTCAGGACCCAGGCCACCCGGGGCGGCTGCTTCAGCGGCAAGGCTAGAGGCGCGCCAGGGTCGGTGTGATCGGGTTCAGGGCCGATGCTGCATGCCGGAAGGCCCAGCGCCGCCAGCGCCGCCGCCGGGGCCAGGAGCAGGGGCCGTCGTTGCACCGTCTCAGGGCTTCTGGGTCTGCGACGCGGCGACCAGGCGCGCCAGTTCTTCGCCGCTCTTGTAGTGCGGCACGCGGAAGACCAGCCGCTTGCTGCGCTGCCACAGGCTGTTGCTGCCCTTGACCTCGCCGGCCCAGTAGCCGTCGGCCAGCTTGATGTTGCCCGGCCGGTCGAGCTCGAAGGCCAGACGCGAGCCCTGGCCGCCGAAGATGTAGAGCTTGCCGTCGGCGACGATGAACGAGTCGGCGTCGCCACCCCACGGGATGGCATAGACGATGCCGTTGGCGCAGTAGCCGCCGTACTGCGGCAGGTACCTGGCTGGCGCGGCGTCGAACAGCGCGCGGTGTTCGGCACTGGCAAACCGCAGCGTCACGCCTTCGTAGACGCGGCTGAACTGCGGGCTCCCTTGCACGTAGCGGCCCTGGGTGAAGTAGGCCACCACGTCGGCGCCCTTGAGCAGCACCCGCCCGTCGCTGCCTTCGGCCACGGCATTGACCGGCTTGAGCGCGCCGCCTGGGTTCTGCGCCACCATGGCCGAGCAGCCCCCGAGCAGGGCAGCACCCAGAACGGCCAGCGGCAGCAGGCGCAGGACGGCCTGCAGTGGGCGATCGAAGAAGGCTTTGAAGGTCATGGCGCCGTGGCTCCGGACGTTGCGGGGAGGGAAGTGCGGGTTCGGGCCTCGGCGCGCAGTGTCGCGGGCGCTGGCGCCGTGAGGTCCAGGTAGGGGGCCGGCCAGCCGAGCAGGCGGCTGGCGTGTTCGGCGCGTTGCTGCAGGTCCTGGCGGCTGTCCGCGCCCAGGTGCACGATGCCGTAATGGTGGTTGCCCGTCCACTTGAAGTCCCGCGCCAGGGCGTGGCCGGACTTCGGAAAGCTGAACAGCAGGCCGTCGGCAAACGCGTTGGCAAACGCCGCCCGTTGCGCGGCGCTGGGTGGTGGCGGCACGCGGTGGACGTCAAAGCTGCGGTAGACCAGGCTGGCGGCGATGGCGGCGTCGGGCTCGGGCCGTGGCGCGGCCATCGGGTCGTCGCCGGCGGCCAGGGCCAGCGCCATTGCATGCGGGCAACGGCCCTGCACACGCCGGTACAGGTCGCCGAACTGCGACGCCAGGCGCGGGTTGCACTCGATGACGCTGAGCCTGCCGCTGGCCGCGTCGTAGAAGAACTCGAGGTTGAAGAAGCCCAGCCCGTAGCCGATGGCGGCCAGGAAGCGCTGGGCGACGTCGAGCGCCCGGGCCTGCACCTCGGCGGCCAGCCGGCTGGGGTGCTCCCAGCGCATGAAGGCGCGGGTGCCGGGCACCATCACCGCGTCGACGACACCGAGCGCATGGGCCTGCCCGTCCGCGACCCAGCCGTCGAGGTTGAACTGCGCCACCTCGGTCGGCACCGGCTCCTCGAGCAGCATGCGGTGCGCGCTGCCGGCCTCGGGCAGGCGGTCACGGCACAGGCGGTCGAAGGGGTCGACCAGGTGGCGGATGACCCACAGCTCGCGCCGGCCGAACCGGGTGTGGGCGTGCAACTGCTCGTGGCTTGCGACCTCGCGCGCGAGGACTGAGAAAGCGGCCTTCACCGGCTTGACGAAGCTCGGGTAGGGCAGGCCCTGCGGGATGTCGCCGCCGTAGTCGGCGTCGAGCTCGCTGAAGCGCAGGTTCGCTTCCGGCGCGACACGCTCGAGCACCCGGCGCGCGTGCAGCTTGTGCTGCGCGGCGAGGATGGATTCGGGCGTGGCGCCCGGCAGCTTCAGCGTCTCGGCGATCAGCGAGGCGGCCAGCGCGCCGAAGTGCTCCTGGTGGCTGAGCACGGCCCGCCAGCCCAGTCGCCGTCCGCGGGCGGCCTGGGCGCGGGCGAAGCGCACATGGTCGTAGAACACCAGGCCGGCGTTGCTGGGGAAGGAGAACAGGTCGAAGCCGGCGTGGTCCATGACCTGACCGGTCTCGCGCGCGATGCGGTCGCGGGCCAGGGCGTCCCAGTCGTACGCAAACGGCCAGCCGATGCGCGCCGGGCTCATGCGGCGGTCCTGCGCAGCATGCGCGCGGCCAGCAGTGGCGTCAGCACGAACAGGCTCGCCGCCACGGCGGTCGAGGGCACGTCCAGACCACCGGCATGCCATGATTTCGACAGCGCCTGACCGGCGCTGACCCAGGGCAGGCTGCCGATCAAGAGGCCGAAGAAGCTGGGCACGACAAAGCCACGCAGGCTGATGCGTGTGAGCCCGAGCAGCGGGTTCAGCAGCGGGTAGGGCACGATGGGAACCAGGCGAAGCCACACCAGGGCCAGCGGGCCCCCACGCTCGAGCAGGGCCTCGCCGCGATCGAGCCACCCGCGGGCGCGGGCCAGGCGCGACCCGGGACGCGGCGCGGGCGCGGCGCGGGCCAGCCGCCGGGCGGCCAGGAATGCCAGCGTTGCACCGACGGTCGACGCCAGGCCGACGGCCAGCGTGCCGGCCGCCAAACCCCACGCGGCGCCGGCCATCAGCGCCAGAGGTCCGCAGCCCGGCAGCGACAAGGCCGACAGCAGCACAAAGACCACGGCAAACGCCAACGGCGCGAGCAGCGGATGCGCCTGCTGCCACAGCAGCAGGGTGTCCGGCAGGCTGGCCCAGATCGACATGCAGGCCTCAGCGAGTCAGCCAGCGCCGGGCGCCGTAGCTGAGTGCGTCGACGATGGCCACCAGCAGCAGCATCGCCCCCAGCACGGTGGCGGTCTTGTTCATGTGGAACAGGCCCATGTGGAAGGTCAGCAGCTGGCCCAGCCCGCCGGCACCGACCACCCCCAGCACGGCCGCGGCGCGGATGTTGTTCTCCCAGCGATACAACGTGTAGCTCACCAGCTGCGGCAGCACCTGCGGCAGTGTCGCGTACAGGAACACGCGCACGTTGCCGACGCCTTGCGCGCGCAGCGCCGCGCCCGGGCCGGGTGGCGCGTTCTCGATGGCCTCGGCAAACAGCCGGCCGAGCACGCCGGTGGTGTGCAGCGCCAGTGCCAGCGTGCCGGCAAACGGCCCCAGGCCGGCGGCGATCAGCAGCAGCGCAGCCCAGACCAGCTCGGGGATCGCCCGCAGTGCGTTCAGCAGCAGTCGGGTCGGCGACCGGGCAAGGGCGGCGTGGCCGTCGTGCAGGCGGCTTGCCGGCAGGGCCAGCAGCAGCCCGGCGGCGGCGGCCAGCAGGGTGCCGAGCGCCGACATCGCCAGCGTCTCCCAGGTGCCGATGGCGACCTGGCGAAGGAAGGCCGGGCTGGTGTCGGGCGGAAAGAACTCGGCGACGAAGCGACCCATCGCGCGCGCCGCGTCCAGCGACAGGAACTGGGCCCACTGCAGGTCCAGCGACCAGAAGCTCGCCACGACCAGGACCAGCACCGCGGCCGCGAACCAGCAGGCCTTGCAGCGGGCGTCGAACAGCCGCGGCGGCAAGCGGTACGGCGGGTTGGCGGCGGGTTCGAGCTTCACCTGGGCCTCCATTCACCCCAGCGACCGTCGCAACCCGGCGCTGACCCGGTCGGCCAGCGCCACCAGCAGCACAAAGACCACCAGCATGCTCAGCACCTCGCCGCCCTTGAACATCTTCATCGAGTTGTCCATCTGCTGGCCCAGGCCACCGGCGCCGACGAAGCCCAGCACGACCGAGCTGCGGATGGCGCACTCCCAGCGGTAGACGGTGTAGCTCGTGAGCTCGGCCGCGTTGGTCGGCAGCAGGCCATAGAAAAACGCCTGCAGCCGCGAGCCACCGTTGCGCAGCAGGGTCTCGGTGGCGTGGGTCTCGCCGGACTCCAGGATCTCGCCGTAGACCTTGCCGAGCATGCCGCCGTAGGTCAGCGCGATCGCCAGCACGCCTGCGGTGGGTCCGAGACCCACGACACGCACGAAGACCAGCGCCCAGACCAGCTCGGGCACGCTGCGCAGCACGATCAACGTCCAGCGCAGCGCCTGGCGCAGCCAGAACGGCCCCCGCGCCATGCGCCCGGACAGCGCCGAGACCGACAGCACCCGGGTCGACAGCAAGGTCAGCGGAATTGCGACCACCAGGGCCAGCGTCATGCCGGCGGTGGCGATGGCGACGGTGCGCCAGGCCTCCCGCGCGACCATGCCCAGGAACTCCGCCGACACCTCGGGCGGCAGGAAGGTCGCCAGGAACTGACCCGTGACCCGGGTGTTCTGGGGCGCGAACAGCAGCCAGGGCTGGAACTCGGTGGCGACAAACAGCGGCCACAGCAGCACGGCGGCGGCAGAAAGCCAGAAGACGCGACCCAGCCAGGCCGGGTCGCGCGCCGGGGCTCGCAGGGCCGCGTTGCTCATGGACCGTGAAGACGCTGCTGCGGGGGCAAAGGTTTCAGCGTGTCCACGCAAGCCGGGTTCATCTGCAATGCATCACCACCGGTTGCGGTGCAGGCGGCTCGGCCACGGCTGGCGGCGTCGGTACCGTGCCCTGAAGCTCGTGTTCATGCTGGGCGTACAGCCGCTGCAGACGGTCGCGCGTGACCTGCGCCGCGGGCAGGTCGAACACCAGCCGACCCTCGCGCAGGCCGATGATCCGCGGGAAGTGCGCAAGCGCCATCTCGACCTGGTGCAGGGTGCCGATCAGCGTGACGCCCCGCTCGCGGGCCACCCGGACCAGTGTGGCCAGCGCCTGGCGCGAACGGGTCGGATCGAGCGCCGACAGCGGCTCGTCGACCAGCCACAGCCGTGCCGGGGACAGCAGCGCGCGCGCCAGGCCCACCCGCTGACGCTCGCCGCCCGACAGCCGATCGACGCGCTCGAAGAGTTTTTCCGCGAGGTCAAACGACTCGAGCGCCGCGTGGGCCGCCGGGATGTCGTGCGGATAGAACAGCGACCTCAGGCTCCGGGCCAGTCCCATCGACGGCAGCCGCCCGGCCAGCACCGAGGTCACGACCCGCTGGCGCGGTGGCAAAGGCGGCACCTGCGGCGCCAGGAACAGCTGGCCGCGCAAGGCCTGCAACTGCGGGCGCGGCAGGCTCCAGGGGTCGATGCCGTCGAGCTGCAGGCGGCCGGCTGCCGGCGGCAGCGCGCAAGCCAGGACATGCAGCAGCGTCGTCTTGCCCGCGCCCGAGGGCCCGATCACCGCCAGCTGTTCACCCGCCGCGACGTCCAGGTCGAGCGGCTGCAGGGCTGGCGCTGCGTTGACCGCCGCCGCCGGGTGGCGAGCGGCTGCCTGTTCGAGCCGCAGCTTCATGAGCGGATCCGCTCCTCGGCCGTCACTGCCCGGCCTGGATCAGGCCGGCGGCGCGGCCCGCGGCCTCGATGCTCTTGTAGTTCTCGGCCGTGGTGGCGATGTAGCGTGTCGCGCGGTTGAGTTGCAGGATCTCCTTGCCTTCGGGCGTGGCCGGGTCGAGGTCGAGGAAGGCCTTCTGGACGCGGTTGCGCAACTCCACCGGCATGTCGGCATGCACCGACCAGTTGTAGTTGAAGAACGGCGGCGTCGTGAAGAACACGTCCACGGCCTTGGTGTCGACCTTGTTCTCGGCGACGAACTTGCGCCAGACCGTGATGTCCAGCGCCGCCGCATCGACCCGACCGCTGACCACCGAGGCGATGGTCGCGTCGTGCGCACCGCTGTAGGCGATGCGCGCGAAGTCCTTTTCCGGGAAGACGTTGGCCGCCATCAGGTTGGCCCGCGGCATCAGATGCCCTGAAGTGCTGCTTGCGCTGCCGAACCCGACCTGCTTGCCCTTCAGGTCCGCCAGCGTCTTGATGCCGGAATCGGTCTTGGCGATGAAGACCGACTGGAACTTGGTGTCCTCCTCGCGTTGCGCGATCGGAACGATCTTGCCGCCCGAGCGGATCTGCGCCTGCACGTGGGTGAAGCCGCCAAACCAGACCAGATCGACCTTCTTGTTGACCAGGGCCTCGACCGCCGCCGGGTAGTCGGTCACGGGCGTGAACTCGACCTTCATGCCCAGGCGCTTTTCAAGGTGCGCGGCGATGGGGCCGAACTTGCGGATCTGCTCCGTGGCGGCCTCTTCGGGGATGGTGGAAACGCGGAACACCGGCTGCGCATGGGCCAGCGCGCCCAAGGCGAGCAGGGTGCAGGCCAGCAGCGAGCGCAGCGTGCGCGAGGGGGATGGGTCGATCATGGCAAGGCTCCGGCGGAAGTAAGGGTCAGCACGAACGGGACGACGCGTAACGCCGTGGGGGCAGGCTGCGACTCTAGCCGCGGTCGGCTGCTAGAGTGCCCGCAAAGGGCTTCGCGACCACCTGCTGAGTCGTTCCGCCACAGGAGATGGTTTCTTGCTGAAAACCCCTGGTTTTGTTCAGATCCACCAACCCGAGACCGAGGGCCTGGCCGAGGAGGCAGCGGCCGGCCTTGGCGCCCGGCCGCGGGCGGCGGTGTCGCCCAAGTTCTTTTATGACGCGCTGGGCTCGCGGCTCTTTGACGCCATCACCGAGCTCGACGAGTACTACCCGACACGGACCGAAGCGGCGATCCTCGACCACCACACCGATGCCATTGCCGCCGCGGTGCGTGCGCTGCTCGGCGCGGCGCCGACGCTGGTGGACCTGGGCGCCGGCAACTGTGCCAAGGCCGCGCGCCTGTTTGGTCCGCTGGGCGTGGCGCGCTACGTCGCGGTCGACATCTCGGTGGCGTATCTGGGCCAGACCCTGATGGCGCTGCAGCGGGAGCATCCGAGCCTGGACATGACGGCGGTGGGCCTGGACTTCTCTCAGCGGCTTGAACTGCCGGCCGGGCTTCTGGAGGGGTCGGCGCTGGTCTTCTACCCCGGCTCGAGCATCGGCAACTTCGACCCCGACGCGGCGCTGCGCCTGCTGCGCGAGGCGCGTGTGCTCGCCGCTGGCGGCGCCTTGCTGATCGGCGTCGACCTCGTCAAGTCGCGTGCCGTGCTTGAGGCCGCCTACGACGACCGGCTGGGCGTCACGGCGGCCTTCAACCTGAACCTGCTGCTGCACCTGAACCGCCTGCTCGGTGCCGACTTCGATGTCC
>Ga0209985_10001283_pt1 | contig 25077 bp, 25 predicted proteins | sample NOAtaG_FD_187305 | JGI IMG/M metagenome (GOLD analysis project Ga0209985, IMG submission 187305) | Freshwater lake microbial communities from Lake Erie, under a cyanobacterial bloom - NOAA_Erie_Diel6S_1000h metaG (SPAdes) (version 2) | ecosystem: Environmental > Aquatic > Freshwater > Lake ...
CGCTCCAATCCTGCAGGCCCCACGCTGATCGCCAATCCAGGGGGCGACACCCGACTGGCACCTGGCCAGATGCTGGTGGTGATGGGAAGCCAACAGCAGCTGGAAACATTCACCGACTTGCTGGGACCTGCCATCAAAAGCGTGGATGTCATGGCCAATTAAGGCCGCCCCCTCGTCTACCCCCGAATGGGGACAATTGGCCTCAATCAGTCGTCATACACGAGGCAATTGACGTCGGAGGGATTGAGGTCGCAGAACACCTCAAAGGGTGTTGGAGCCTCGGTTTCTTCGGGGTGACGAACCTGAAACTCCTCCAGATCCTTGATCTGCTGCTCGATCTTCCGGGACACGGCCTGGTCGCCGCGTGCCGTGGCTTCCGCCAAGGCCGAGCGGTAGGTCTCCAACTGGGCAGCGATACTCGACATGGCAATGGAACTCCCTAAAGGAGTGGACCGCGAACAACGGGGAACCTAGCTCCGAAAGTCGAAACCATGGGGGCTGGCGGGCCAAGCCAAGACCAAAAAAGATAAGCAGCCGTGATGAATCCGAACGCTGCAATCGTTCCGTGTCAATTCCCACACCGGAGTCGCACCTTTCGCCAGGGTGTTGAAGTTCGCCGAGGTTCCAATGGCCGATGCTCCCTATCTGGTGGCCCTCGCACTGGTTGAGCTCAACGGCAAGCGGCTTTTGCCCCTCAATGGCAAGTCCCGCAAGCCCCTTGAAACCACCGATGCCGACCCATCCCCTGACCCGGGTGAGGAGGGCCGGGCCCTGGCCCTGGAGCTGCTGCTGCGGCTGTGGCAACGCAGCGATGAGGGGCCCATCCAGCGGGCCGCCGGCGACGACAGCCTGTTGCTGCTGGAGATGCCTCTGGAGCTGATCAGCGAGCGGCTACCGCTGCTCAAGGCCAACTGGATCGGCGGGGCGGACACGGCCAGCCTGCAGGCGGAACTGCGGCAGCTGGCCCTGCGGGGTTGGCGCATCAGCATCGCCAAATACGAGCCGGTGACCTTCAGCGCCTGGAGCTGATCGGGCCTCAGACCCTCTGGGAGCGGGTCCAGGACGCTGGGGAGAAGACATGGCCCTGCTCCAGGGCAATGGCCACGACCGCGTCCACACTGGTTGCCGCATCCACCCGGGCCTTGAGGGCGGCATCGCCATCCACTTTGACCATGAAGGCGTTGAGCTGGGATTTCGACATGGCGTGGTGGTGCGTGGAACACCCCATGCCTAGCCAGGGTTTGCCGATCAGGCCGCGCCGACCAACCTGTAGGGTGATGGGTGATTCAAAGATTTCTCTCTAGCGAGCTGACCACTTTCTCTTGGGCCGTCGAAGGATCAATTCATAGTTTCTGAGTTCATGACCATTTACGTCGGCAATCTTTCCTTCGATGCAGAAGCGGAAGATGTCCAGCACCTGTTCAGCCAATACGGGCAGGTGAGCAAGTGCAGCCTCCCCCTCGACCGCGACACCGGACGCAAGCGCGGTTTCGCCTTTGTCGAGATGGCCAGCGAGGCCGAAGAGGCCAAGGCCATCGAAGACCTTCAGGACGTCGAGTGGATGGGTCGTGCCATCCGCGTCAACAAAGCTGAGCCCCGCGGCAGCGGCGGCGGTGGTGGCGGTGGCCGTCGCGATTTCGGCGGCGGCGGCGGCGGCTACGGCGGTGGCGGTGGTGGCGGCTACGGCGGCGGCGGTGGCGGCCGCTCCGGTGGCGGCGGCTACGGCGGCGGTGGCGGCGGCAACCGCTGGTGATCCCAGCCCGGGGAACCATGGTGGAGCCTTCCGAGACCGCAGTCTCCGGACTGCAGCGGTTGCTCCAGCGTCTGGTTCCCCATCGCCGGCAGGTGGCCCTCGCCGCCACCTGTTCGGTGCTGAACAAACTATTCGACCTCGCCCCACCGGTCCTGATCGGTCTGGCGGTCGATGTGGTGGTACGGCAGCGGACCTCCTGGCTGGCCGCTCTCGGTGTCACCACCGTTCCCTCCCAGCTCACCCTGCTGGCGGTGCTCTCCTTCGTGATCTGGAGCGCCGAATCCCTCTTTGAATATCTCTATGCCCTGCTCTGGCGCAACCTGGCCCAGAGCGTGCAGCATGAACTCCGCCTTGAGGGCTATGACCATCTCCAACGATTGGAGATGGCCTTTTTCGAAGCCGGCAGCAGCGGTCGCCTGCTGGCCATCCTCAACGACGACATCAACCAGCTCGAGCGCTTCCTCGACCACGGCGCCAACGAGCTTCTGCAGCTGATCACCACCGTGCTGGCGGTCGGTGGAGCCATGGTCTGGCTCTCCCCCACCGTGGCCGGTGCCGCTTTCCTGCCGATCCCTGTGATCCTGTGGGGATCGCTGCACTTCCAGAAGCGTCTGGCCCCCCGCTACCGGGAGGTGCGCGAACGGGCCGGCGACCTGGCCAGCCAGCTCACCAACAACCTCGGCGGCATGCTCACGATCAAGAGCTACGCCGCCGAGGCCTGGGAGCTCGAACGTCTGCGGCGCCTGAGCGACGCCTACCGCCGCAGCAACCGTCAGGCGATCCGCCTCTCTGCGGCCTTCATTCCCCTGATCCGCTTCGCGATCCTGTTCGCCTTCCTGGCGATCCTGGTCGTGGGCGGCCTGCAGGCCTGGCGCGGGGCCCTCGCGGTCGGCACCTACTCCTTCCTGGTGTTCATCACCCAGCGGCTGCTCTGGCCGCTCACCACCCTGGGCCGCACCCTCGACGACTACCAGCGAGCGATGGCCTCCACCCACCGGGTGCTGGATCTGCTCGACACCCCGATCGCCCTGCCCAGCGGCAGCACCCCCCTCGACCCGGCGCGCGTGGCCGGTGAGATCCGGTTCGAATCGGTGGGCTTCGCCTACGCCGGCCGCGATCCCCTGCTGGTGGACTTCAACCTCACCATCCCCGCCGGCAGCACCGTGGGCATCGTCGGGGCCACCGGATCGGGCAAGAGCACCCTGGTGAAGCTGCTGCTACGGCTCTATGGCCTGCAGTCCGGCCGGATCCTGCTGGATCGCCAGCCGATCGACAGCCTGCGGCAGGGGGATCTGCGCCGGGCCATCGGCCTGGTGAGCCAGGAGGTGTTTCTGTTCCACGGCACCGTGGCCGAAAACATCGCCTACGGCAGCTTCGCGGCCCCCCGGGCGTCGATCGAGCGTGCCGCGGCCCTGGCCGAAGCCTCCGGCTTCATCGAGGCCCTCCCGCACGGCTACGACACCGTGGTCGGGGAGCGGGGCCAGCGGCTGTCGGGGGGCCAGCGCCAGCGCATCGCCCTCGCGCGCGCCATCCTCAAGGATCCCCCGGTGCTGGTCCTCGATGAGGCCACCGCCGCCGTGGACAACGAAACCGAAGCCGCGATCCAGCGCTCCCTCGATCGCCTCACCGCCGACCGCACCACCCTGGTGATCGCCCACAGGCTGAGCACCGTCCGCCATGCCGATCGGATCGTGGTCATGGACCACGGCCGGATCGTGGAAAGCGGTCACCATGACGCGCTGCTGAGCCGCGATGGGGCCTATGCGGCCCTGTGGCGCGTGCAGGCGGGCCTGCGGCCCGAGGAAGCGCTGCCTCGCTGAGACCAGACCAGACCAGACCAGACCAGACCAGACCAGACCAGACGGCAAGGTCGCGACCGACGCGAGCGCATGCCCTAAAGTTCACGCAATGACACGTTCCGCGGGCCGACGCTCTGTGCGGCGCACCCCTCCCCCCCAGGCTCCCGGTTCGAAACCCCGCCCCCGGCGCGGTCAGGGTCTGCCCATCGTTCTGGCCATGGTCGCGGGCCTCGGTGGGGGGCTGGCTCTGGCCGCACCCCTGGCCGAACTGCTCGGTGCCCGGCAAACCGGTGGCGGCATCAGCCTCGCCAACCCCTTCAGCGCCTGGACCGGCGGCCTGAGCCAGCAGGAGATCCTGTTGCTCGGCACCGATGAAGGCGGTGGCAACACCGATGTGATCGCGACCCTGCGGGTGGACGGCGGCATCACCCGCGTCACCCAGATCCCCCGCGACACCTACATCGAGGCCGAAGGGTTCGGGCCGATGAAGATCAATGCCCTCTACAGCGTCGCCGGACTCGACGTCCTCAAGAGCGAGATCGCCCACAAGCTCGGCCGACCGGTGGAGCACCATCTGGTGATCAACCTGGCGGCGATCCGCCGCATGGCTGATCTGATCGGTGGGATCGAGGTCGATGTTCCCAAGCGCATGGTCTACGTCGACAACACCCAGGGGCTGAACATCGATCTGCAACCCGGCCGCCAGACCCTGCGAGGCCGCGACCTGGAGGGCTTCCTGCGCTTCCGCCACGACGAGAGCGGCGACATCGGCCGGATGGAGCGCCAGCAGCTGGCGCTCCAGGCCCTGTTCCACAAGCTCACCCGCCCCGAGCAGCTGGTGCGACTGCCGGCCCTGCTGATGGGCACCGGCAAGGATGTCCGCACCGACCTTGGCCCGATGGAACTGGGTGGCCTGCTCACGATGATGGGCTCCACCCGCCTGCAGGCGCATCATCTCGGTGGCAGGCCCTTCGACCTTGACGGCGTCAGCTATTGGGAAGCCGACTGGCCGCTGAGCGCCTCCAGCGACACCGGCGCCCAGGAGCTGGAGTCCGGCAGCGCGGGCGCTCAGCGATTCCTCTTCTGATGGAGCGGGCTCTGATGGCCAGGACCATCGGAGCGATCGACGCCATGCTCCGGCTCAGCGGGTGCGTCGCCCTCCTCCCCCCCGCCCTGGGACGGGCGATGGACCCGGCGATCGCCATCCGAGAGCGTGATCAGGGCCAGGGCCAGGGCCACCAGCCCGTAGAAGGGGCTTGAAGCGGCCACCGTGACCCCCAGGGCGGCGGTGAACCAGATGGAGGCGGCACTGCTCAACCCGCGCACCTCCGGCGGCTGATTCTTGCGAACGTGCGTGGGAACCAGGATCTCACCGGCCCCCAGAAAACCGATGCCGGTGGCCACCCCCTGGATCGCCCGGCTGCGGGCCTGGGTGTCATGGCCGGCGGCCAGCACCATCAGACAGGCGCTCAGGCCCACCAGCACATGCACCCGCAGCCGGTTCGGGTGGGGCACTTCGCCGTGATGGGCGCGATTGAGCCCCACCGCCAGGCCGCAGAGCACGGCCAGGCCGAGGCGCAGCAGATCCTGAAGATCAGGGGTGATCCAGACACTGGTCATGGCCCCATGATTGAACGGCCGGAGCAGCCACGCCAGGGATAGCGCCGGTCGTTTCAGCCGCCGGCCTCGGCCGCCAGCGCCGCCGCCAGCGCCGCGGCAGCCCGGGGAACCCGCGAGAAGGCCGCCGAGAAGCCGGTGAACGCCCACAGCCCAGGGGCAGCGGCCACGGGCCCCACCAGGGGCTCACCGCCGATGCAGAAGCTCACCGGCACCTGGTGATAGGCCCCCGCCAGGCCGGCCAGCTCGGGATCGAGCGCCGCCAGCCCCTGGCGCAGCCGCGCCTCCATCGCCGCTGGATCCGGTGGCTCTCCGGCGGCGGCATCGGGTCGCACCAGCGAGATCTGGCCCACCACCAGCCCACGGTCGCGCGGGGCCAGGCCGGCATCGACGATCCAGCGTTCCTCCGCCAGGCCGGCAGCGGCGGCCTCTAGGGAGGGGCGCTGCCAGTGCCGGGGCTGCACCACCCGGCCGCGCCCGCCCTCGCGGGTCCAGCGCGTCGCCGGCACATCGGCCAGCAGCAGCACCCCGGCCCAGCTGACGCGAAGCCGCGGCGGCAGCGCCGGCCACAGATCTCGGCTGCCGGCCCCGGCCGCCAGCACCACCCGCGGGACCTCCAGCGATCCGGACCCCTCGGGGCCCTGCCAGGCCAACCGCCAGCCAGCGGAGCAGGCCTCGAGCCGCTGCACCACGGCGCTGCGGCATTGCACCCCGTTCAGGGCCAGAACCCGCGGCAGGGCGGCCAGAAGAATGGAGGGATCCACCCGGCCCAGACCCAGAAGCCGGGTCGCCGCGGCCCGCAGCCCGGCCGGCAGACGGTCCTCGAGCCAGCCACCACCGTGGTGGAGCAGGGCGGCACCCCGCAATCCGAGCGGGCCGTGCAACCGCTCCAGATCCCCCCAGGCCTGCCAGGCCCCCGGACCGCCCAGGGCGCCGTAGCTCAGGGCCGTGGCGGAGAAAGCGGCGGGGGTGGAACCAGGAAGATCAGCGTGCGGAATGCCCGGCTCGGGAGCGTCCGACGCCGGGGCCAGCAGGGTCACGGCGAAGCCGCGGCGGGCCAGCGCGAGGGCGGCCAGCCCGCCGCACAGCCCGCCGCCGACCACGACCAGCGGCGGCAGCGACGGACGGGCCACTCAGATCAACAGCTGGAAGGAGGCGATCGTGCGCTCGAACAGCTCCTTCACCTTCGGCCAGCGCGCCTCGTTGGTGCTGGCCGCCAGGGTGTACAGCCGGCCGCGGTCGACCACCACCGTGGCCAGCTCATGCCGTTCGCGATCCGCCAGGTGGACGGCATATTCCAGGTCGTAGAAGGTGCGGCCGTCGAGATCGCGTTCGCGGGCCTCCACCAGCTCGGCCTCGCGGCCGCTGCCCTCGGGCGCGATCACCACCCGCCGCAACTTCTCGCCCACCGCCACGGCGCTGCCGAGGGAGGAGAGATCGTTGGTGGGGTTCACCTCGGAGACCACCAGGCTGAGGGTCTCATCGCTGTTGATCAGGTCGTGGAACACCACCTGGGGACCACCGCTGACCTGCACCCGGGTCCAGCCCGTGGGATAGAGGAAGGCGTAACGGCCGTCGGGGCTCTGGAAGGAGTTGAGACCGGCGGCGGTGGCGCTGCACGCCACCAGGGACACCACCAGCAGCAGGGCCGCCAGGGAGCGAATCACAGTGCCCGCCCGGCGGGCCACCGCGGGGAACAGGGCAGCGGCCCGCTGCGGCAGGGACGAATGCGGGGAACCGGGCTGGGGCATGGGGCGCGGGGCGGTGGCGCAGGGCAGTGCCGCCATTCTCCCTCCGCGCCGCCTCCACCGGAACGCCCCCCGGCCCCGGAACGCCCCGGTGTTCCCCTGCCTAGATTCCGTCCACTCGCCTGAAAGCGCTGAGCGGTTTCACCCGTCCCCTGGCCCGGCTGATCGATCAGTTCGAACGGCTGCCGGGCATCGGCCCGCGCACCGCCCAGCGGCTGGCCCTGCACCTGCTGCGCCAGCCCGAGGAGCAGATCCGGGCCTTCGCCGACGCCCTGCTGGCGGCCCGCAGCCAGGTGGGCCAGTGCCGCAGCTGCTTCCACCTCTCGGCGGACCCGCTGTGTGAGATCTGCCGCAACGACGAGCGCCGCAACGGCCAGATCTGCGTGGTCGCCGACTCGCGCGACCTGCTGGCGATGGAGCGGACCCGGGAGTTCCACGGTGCCTACCACGTCCTGGGCGGCCTGATCTCGCCGATGGATGGGGTGGGGCCGGAGCTGCTGCAGATCCAGCCGTTGGTGGAACGGGTCGACCGGGAATCCACCACGGAGGTGATCCTGGCCCTCACCCCCAGCGTCGAGGGCGACACCACCAGCCTCTACCTGGCCCGCCTGCTGCGGCCGTTCACGGCGGTCAGTCGCATCGCCTACGGCCTACCGGTAGGCAGTGAGCTCGAATACGCCGATGAGGTGACCCTCGCCCGGGCACTGGAGGGCCGGAGGCCGGTGCCATGAGCGCCATGCACAGCACCAACTCCATCGCGGCCGCCCACTCAGCCGCGCCGACGGCCCCTGAGATGGCCCGGGCGACCGCAGCGGTCAGCGTTGCCGACCCTCATGCCGTCCCGGAACCTGATCCAGTCCCTGACCCTCATCCGGCCGCGGTCGCCGCTGCAGACGCCAGCGCCGTGGCTGAGGCCGCGGTGCCTGCAGATGTGGACGTCGATGGGGATCGGCATGGGAACGCGGCCGTGGACGTGGACGTGGACGTGGACGTGACGATGGCGAGGGACGTGAACCATGAGGCGGATGCCGATCGGGCGACGCCGACGGAGGCAGGCCCCGACGCGGCCGCCGAAGCCCCCGCCGCCGAGCCCGCGCCGAGCCCGGCCCGGCGCGCCAGCCGCTGGCGTTCGCAGCCACCGGGCGAGCGGCTGCCCGCCTGGCTGCGCCGACCGATCGGCGATACCTCCGCCCTGGAGACGGTGCAGGGGGTGATCAAAGGCGCCCGGTTGCACACGATCTGCGAGGAGGGGCGCTGCCCCAACCGGGCCGAGTGCTACGCGGCCGGCACGGCCACCTTCCTGCTGGGGGGACCGATCTGCACCCGCAGCTGCGCCTTCTGCCAGGTGGACAAGGGCCGGGCGCCGCTGCCCCTCGATCCCGGCGAGCCCGAGCGGGTGGCGGAGGCGGTGGGGGTGCTGGGCCTGCGCTATGTGGTGCTCACCGCCGTCGCCCGCGACGACCAGGAGGACCACGGGGCGGGGCTGTTCACGGCCACGATGGCGGCGATCCGCCGCCGCGATCCCGCCGTGGCAATTGAGGTGCTCACCCCGGACTTCTGGGGCGGACAGCGGCAGGAGGCCGCGGCCGTGGCGGCCCAGCGGCGCCGGCTGGCCACCGTGCTGGCGGCCCGCCCGGTGTGCTTCAACCACAACCTCGAAACCGTGGAGCGGTTGCAGGACAGCGTGCGGCGCGGCGCCACCTACCGGCGCTCCCTTGGCCTTCTGGCGGCGGCCCGGGATCTCGATCCGGCGATTCCCACCAAATCCGGACTGATGCTCGGTCTGGGGGAAACGGAGGAGGAGGTGGTGGCGGCGATGCAGGATCTGCGAGCCGTGGACTGCCAGCGCCTGACCCTGGGCCAGTACCTGCGTCCCTCCCTCGATCACCTGCCGGTGGCGCGCTACTGGGAGCCGGAGGCCTTCGCGCGCCTCGGGGCGATCGCCCGCTCCCTCGGGTTCAGCCAGGTGCGCAGCGGCCCGCTGGTGCGCAGCAGCTATCACGCCCACGCCGAGAGCTGAAGCACCCCTGCCAATGCACCCTGCTGGTTGGCCGCTGTCCGGCACCTGGAACCCCGATGGCAGAGCCCGGAACGCCACGGTTGCCGGCGTTGACGCGGCGGGGCACGACCAGCAGCCTGAACAGACTCTGTCGCTGACGTGCCCCATGCTGCGGTCCCTGAAGCCCAAACCGCTCTACGTGAGGATCCACGCCAACCGCATCGTGGTCCGGATCGCCGATAACACCGGTCAGGAGATCAGCGTCGCGGCAGCGGAACCCTTCAGCACCAGCCGGCTGCTGGTGGGTCAGTTCACGCAGGCGGCCACCACCCTGCAACAGGCGCTTCAGCAGCTGTTCGCCGGTCGCTGGGTCGGCGTCGCTCCGGCCATGGTGATCCAGCCGATGGAGCAGGTGGACGGCGGCCTGTCGGAGGTGGAGGAGCGCATCCTGCGGGACCTGGCCGCGGGAGCAGGAGCCCGAAGAGTGCGGTTGTGGCTCGGTGCGAAACTCACGGACGACGACGTGTGCAGGCTGGCCGAAGCCGCATGAGCCCAGCGTTCACCGGGTTCAGCGTGGTGGTGCCCACCCATGGCCGCCCCCGGGCCCTCGGCCGCTGCCTGGCGGCCCTCGCCGCCCAGAGCTTTCCCGCCGGCGCCTACGAAGTCATTGTGGTCAACGACGGCGGGCCCTGGCCCGACGCGCCGCCCATCCCCGCGACCGCCTGCGCGATCCGGGTGCTGCACCAGCCGCGCAACAGCGGCCCCGGGCCGGCCCGGAACCACGGCGCCAGGCTGGCGCGCTTCAGCCATCTGGCCTTCACCGATGACGACTGCGAGCCAGATCCCGACTGGCTGGCGAGGCTGGCGGTCGTCTGCCGGCACGATCCGGAGGCGATGCTGGGCGGCAGAACCCTGAACCGCCTGCGCCGCGATCCGTTCGCCGAGGCCAGTCAGGTGGTCGTGACTGCGGCCTACCGCTGGCACAACGCCGGGCCCGGGCCGGCGCGCTTTCTGGCCGCGAACAACATGGTCTGTCCGCACGCCTCCTTCATCAGGCTCGGGGGATTTGGCGGCGCCTTTCGCACCGCCGAGGATCGCGACCTCTGCGATCGCTGGCTGGAAGCGGGCGGACGCATCGTCGAGGTGAAGGGGGCCTGGATCCGGCATGCCCATGCCCTCCACCCCGCCTCCTTCTGGCGGCAGCACCGGCACTACGGGCGTGGGGCCTTCCAGCTGCATCAGGCGAGATCCAGACGGTCAGGCCAGCGCTTCCGGCCCGATCCACGCTTTTTCGGCACCCTGCTGCTGGAACCATTCCGGCAGCATTCGCCCCAGCGGGCGCTGCCGCTGGCTCCGCTCTGCCTGCTCTCCCAGCTTGCGAGTCTGCACGGCTTCACGGAAGCGGGGCTCGCGGCCTGGCGGGGCTCCAGGCCTGGTGATGGGTGATGGATGACCAGGCCCGGTCCATGACGATGGCCTCGCGCCAGGCCCCGGCCCTGTCGGTGATCCTGCTGGGCTTCGATCAGCCCGCCAGCCTCGATGCTGTGCTGAGCTGCTTGCAGGCCCAGAGCCTGCGCGAGCGGATCGAGATCGTGATCGTGGTGCCCCGCGACCGGTCGTTCCCGCTGGATCCCTGGCGGCTTGAGGGATTCCATCGGGTGCAGGTGCACCGGAGCGAGCCGATCACGGCGATCGGTCCGGCCTACGCCGCCGGCATCCGGGCGGCCACAGCCCCGATCGTCGCCCTGGCGGAGGACCATTGCTTCCCGGAGCCGGCCTGGGCCGAGGCGCTGCTGGCCGCCTATCGCCCCGAGGTGGCCGCCGTGGGGCCCTGCCTGCGCAACGCCAATCCGGGCAATGCGGTGAGCTGGGCCGACATGCTGCTGGCCTATGGCCCCTGGCTGGCCCCGGCGGCGGCGGGCGAGGTGCCCTTCCTGCCCGGCCACAACAGCAGCTACCGCCGCTCGATCCTGTTGGCCTACGGCGAGGCCCTCGACGGGCTGATCGACCAGGAAACCGTGCTGCACTGGGATCTGCGCCGCCGGGGCCACCGCCTGTGGCTGGAGCCGAAGGCCGTGGCCGCCCACACCAACTTCGGCACCCTGATCCCCTGGCTGCCGGTGCAGTTCCGCTGCGGCCGCCGCTTCGCCGCCGCCCGGGCCGGGCGCGAGGCCTGGTCGCTGGCGCGGCGCCTGCTTTACGGACTGGCGGCACCCCTGATTCCGGCGGTGCGGTTCCAGCGCCTGCAGCGCCAGCTGGCCGGCCGGCCCGCCACAGCATCACCCCTCCCCCGGGGCAGCCGGGTCATGGCCGCCCTGGGCCTGGTGGTGGATGCGCTGGGCCAGGGCCTCGGCTATGTCGGCGGGAGCGGCCGCGACGATGGGGGCTTTCTCGAGGCGGAGACCGGGCGCCCGCGCTGGCTGGGCAGCAGCGGCATCCCCGCCGCTCTCAAAACCACCCGGCCCGGGTGTCGGAGCGCAGAGGCGTCCCCCACGGACGCCGGGCGAGCAGCGGCCTGGCAGGGGCCTCAGGAGCGATCCGGGCCTCCTGGACACCCGGAGCCGAAGCCAGCACTGAAGCAACCAGGGCCAGCCGGCTCCGCCGAGGGGCTGGAGCGGCCCAATGGACTGGAGCGGCCCGGCCCTTCATGCTGACCGATGCGCGACGGATCCCGGCGGGGAGCCGTCTTCGGGCCGACTTCTGCATCGTCGGCGCCGGCGCCGCCGGACTGAGCCTCGCCCTGGCCCTGGAGCAGGCCAGCCAGGAGGTGCTGATCCTGGAAGCGGGGGGTCAGAGTTTCGATCCGGCCGACCAGGAGGCGGCCGGCGGCACCTCCGAGACGGCGATGCAGCTCGATCCGGAGGACTACCCCTTCCAGCAGACGCGGATCCGCGGCCTGGGGGGAACGACCCAGCGCTGGAGCGGGGCCTGCCTGGCCCTCGATGCCGGCGACTTCAGCGAGCGGCCCTGGCTGGACGGCAGCGGCTGGCCCTTCAGCCGCGAGGCTCTGCAGCCCCACTACCGCGAGGCCGCCGCGATGCTGGGGCTGCCCCCGCCCGGCGGCCTGTCGGATCCACTGGCCCATCCCCTGAGCGATGGAGCACTGCAGCTGCGACCGGTGCTGATCCCACCGATCCTGGACCTAGGCCGCCGCCACCGCCCCAGGCTGCGCCGCTCCAGACGGATCACCGTGGTCACCCATGCCCCGGTCCAGGAGCTGCTGGCCGATCCGGAGCAGCGGTGCATCGAAAGCCTGCGGGTGGTCGGCCGGGGCCAGGCCGGTTTCGTGGTGGAAGCCCGAACAGTGGTGCTGGCGGCCGGGGCGATCGAGAACACCCGGCTGCTGCTGGTGTCGCGTGGACGGGATCCGCGGGGCATCGGCAACCGGCACGACCTGGTGGGCCGCCACGTGATGGAACACGACTACCGCCCCGTCGCGCTGCTGGGCGTCGGCAGCGGCTGGCCGATTCTGCGGACGCTGCTGACGTGCAGACCGCTCGCTGGCGGAGCCGGCGGTCGCACCATGGCGATGACCACCCTCGGCCTGGATGACCGGATCCGGGAACAGGAGGGGCTGCTCAACCTGCATCTGCGCGGCTTCCGCTATCACCCCCTGGAGGCGGATCCGGCGGTCGTGGCCCTCAAGGAGGGAATCCGGCGACGCTCGCTGAACGGGGCAGCGGCGGTGCTGGAGGGCCTGGCCCGACGCGGGCCGCGGCTGGCCTCCTATGGGCTCTGGCACGGCTGGGGCAAGCTCCGCCCCGGCTCCCCCTGCCACTGGATCCGGCTGATGGGCTGGCGGGAGCAGGAGCCGCAGGCCCACAACCGCATCACCCTGTCGCGACAGAGGGATTCCCTCGGCTTTCCGCTCGCCCACCTGCAGCTGCGCTTCAGCCCGCGGATGCAGGACAACCTCGAGCGCTCGCTGGCGCTGCTGGAGCAGGAGCTCCGGGGCCATGGCTGCGGCCCGTTGCGGCGGGGGCCGGAGGCGCTGCAGCACCTCAGCGGCTACGCCAAGGTGGGCTGCCATGCGATGGGGGGAACGCGCATGCACGCCGATCCGCGCCGGGGCGTCGTTGACGCCGACGGGCGGGTGCATGGCCTGGCGAACCTCTACATCGCCGGTGGCTCCCTGTTCCCCACCGGTGGTGCCGCCAACCCGACCCTGACCCTGGTGGCCCTGGCGCTGCGGCTGGCCCGGCACCTGCAGGCCAGGCGGGCGGGCGGCTGAGCAGCAGCGCCGCAACAGCTCCCCCCGCTGGATCCGGCCTGCGGTTCAGGCGCCGAGGGCCACCAGCCCCCGGCGCAGTCGCCCGATCGCGTCCGCGAGCTCGGAGGCCTCGAGCATGCCGTAGCTGAGCCGCAGCAGCGCCCGCCCCGGCGCGCTGGTGAGGCCGAAGCTCTCACCGGGCAGGGTGGCCACCCCGTGCTCCAGCACCAACCGCTGCACCAGCCGCTCACCCGCACAGGGCGATGGCGCCTCCAGCAGGGCGTAGAAGGCACCGTCCGGTTCGGCCCACAGCCGCAGCTCCTCGGCCGGATCGGCCGAGGCGAGCAGATCCAGCAGCTGGCGCCGCCGGATTCCCAGCGCCCGGATCCGCGGCGCGGTCCAGGCCTCACCGGCCGCGAGGGCCGCGACCGCCGCCCGTTGCAGCAGCCGCGGCGGGCAGATCAGCACCGTGTCCTGCACCTTGGCCAAGGGCTGCAGCAACGCTTGCGGCACCACGGCCCAGCCCAGCCGCCAGCCCGCCATCCCGAACCGCTTGGAGAGCGACTGCAGCGTGATCGTGTGGCCGGCGCTGCCGGGGGCGCTGGCGGGGCTGTGGTGCGGCACCGGCCCATGGATGAAGTCGGCGTAGGCCTCATCGCTGATGTGCAGCAGGCCATGCTGCGCGCAGAGCCGATTGATCGCCGCCAGCGCCGCCGGCTCCACCACCACCCCGCTGGGATTACCCGGCGAGATCGTGACGATCGCCCGGGTGCGGGGCGTGATCGCCGCCGCCAGCCGCTGGGGATCGAGCTGGGGACCGGCCGCCACCCCCACCGGCAGCCCGCCCGCCAGCTGCACGGCCATCACATGGTTGAAATACCAGGGCAGCGGCAGGATCACTTCATCGCCCGGATCCAGCAGAACCTGGGCGATGGCATGGAAGGCCATGTTGCTGCCGGCGGTGATCACCACGACACTGCCGTCGAGATCGAGGCCCCAGCGCTGGCGCAGATCGCGCTCCACCGCCTGCCGCAGCTCCGGATCCCCCTCCATCGGGCCATACCGATCGAGCCGGGCCGCCTCGAGCGGATCGGATCCGGCGGCCGCCAGGGCCTGGGCCACGGCCGCCGCCACCGCCGGCGGCGGGCCCCAGCTCACCATCCCCTGGGCCAGGGAGAGCACATCGGGACGCTGGGCCATCCAGTGCCCCACCCGGGGGATCACCGGATCGAGCACAGCGTCGATCCGGGTGGCGGCGGCCATGGCGGCGATGCGGGGCTGCCCTCAGCCTCCCATCCATCCGGGGCCCCGTGGCGGGCGGCACCGGCGGGCGCCCCGCCCCCACCCGCATCAGCGGGGCAGGAACACCTCCAGCAGCGCTCCCCCCTCGGGGTGGTTGCGGGCCTGCACCCGCCCGCCGTGGGTGACCACGATCTGCTGCACGATCGCCAGCCCGAGCCCGCTACCGCCGCGGCCGTTGCGCACCCGCGACTGATCGCCGCGGTAGAAGCGCTCAAACAGATGCTGGCGATCCTCCTCGCTCAGTCCGGGGCCCTGATCGCGCACGCTGAGCAGGCACCACTGGCGGGTCTGCCGCAGCTCCACCGCCACGCAGGCCCCATCGGGACTGAAGCGCAGCGCATTCTCCAGGAGATTCAGCAGCACCCGATGCAGCCGGGAGCGGTCGCCGCTCACCAGCACCGCCTCCGCCGGCGGCTCCAGCCGGATCCCGCGCGGATCGGCCAGGGGCCGCAGACCGCTCCACACCTGTTCCACCAGGGCGGCCAGCTCCACCGATTCCCGCCGCAGACCATCGCCGGGCAGCGTGTTCTCCAGACGCGAGAGCTCGAGCAGATCCCCCACCAGCTCCTGCAGCCGCCGCAGCTCCCGTTGCAGCCGCTCCACCAGCACGGCGTTGCCGCTGGTGACCCGGGCCGCCAGGCTGTCGCCCACCAGCAGCAGGGCGGTCAGCGGTGTCTTGAGCTCGTGGGCCACATCGCTGACCCAGCGCTCCTGGTGTTCAAGCTGGGCTTCGAGCGAGCGGCGGTTGCGCAGCAGCACCGCCACCCAGCCCTGGTCGCCGGGCAGGGCCAGCAGCTCGAGGTCATCGTCGCCCGGCTGCCAGGAAAGCCACTGGGGCCGCAGCAGGCGTCGGGCGTCCTGAACCAGCCCCGCCAGTTCCGGCGCCGGGCAGAGCGAGACCAGGCTGCGCCGCGTGCGGGGCGGCAGGCCGGAGCAGAGCAGCAGCCGCTGGGCCCGGGCGTTGATCAGGCGAACGTCGTCGGCGCCATCGACGATCAGCCAGCCCTCGGGGGCGGCCTGGATCCATTGCTGGAGCTGGCCGGCCCCGGGATCGCCCTGCCGCAGCCGGGAGCGGCCGGAGCGGCGGCCGAGCCCCCAACCCAGCAGCAGCGCCGCGACGGCCACCAGCAGCAGGTCCATGGCGGCGGCCGTCAGCCGAAGCGGTAGCCGAAACCGCGCACCGTGATCAGGTGCTCCGGCGCCGAGGGATTGGTTTCCACCTTCTCGCGCAGCCAGCGGATGTGCACGTCCACCGTCTTGCTGTCGCCGAAATAATCGAGGCCCCAGACCTGCTCCAGCAGCTTGTCGCGGCTCCAGACCCGGCGGGGATGCTGCATGAACAGCTCCAGCAGCCGGTACTCCTTGGGCGAGAGGTTCACGTCCCGGCCGTCGCGGGTGACCCGGCATTCCTCGGGGTACAGGCGCAGGTTGGCGTGCTCCAGCACCCGGGCCAGGGGCTGGGCCGGGGCGCTGCGGCGCAGCAGGGCACGGCAGCGGGCCACCAGCTCGCGCATGCCGAAGGGCTTGGTGAGGTAGTCGTCGGCGCCCACCTCCAGCCCCAGCACCCGGTCGGTCTCGCTGTCGCGGGCGCTGACCACCAGGATCGGTGTGCCATCCCCGGCCTGGCGCAACTGGCGGCAGATCTCCATGCCGCCGAGGCCCGGCAGCATCAGATCCAGCACCACCAGGGCATAGGGCTGGCCGTTCTCCACCCGCCGCAGGTTCTCGAGGGCCTCACGCCCATCTCCACAGGCGGTGACGGCGTAGCCCTCCAGCAGCAGCGCGTCGCGGATTGTCTCGCGGATCGTCTCGTCGTCCTCGACGACCAGCAGGGAGGCAGTCATCTCCCCATTCTCAACCAGGCCCGCCCCCCCCCAGAACAGCGAGGTGCGAAGGGAGGCATCACTCACCGCCGCGGGGGCAGATGGGTCACCACCAGACGTTTCTGCCGATCGATCCGCAGCCAGCCCTCCTCCCTCAGGGAGCCGATCACCCGGGTGACGGTGACCCGGGTGGTGGCCAGGGCACTGGCGATTTCGTGATGGGTGAGGCGCAGGTTGAGACACAGACCGTCGTCGGAGGGGTGGCCGTAATCGCTGGCGAGCAGCTCCAGGAAGCCGCGCACGCGCTCCTCAACCCGACGCAACCCCATCAGGGCCAGCAGGGCCTGGCTCTGGCGCTGGCGCTGAATCACCGCCTGCAGCAGGGCGGCAGCCAGGGCCGGGTCCTGCTCGATCTCACGGCTGGAGAGGCAGAGCAGATCGGTGGGCACCAGGGTGCGCGCCTCCTGGGCCTCCACCCCTGCCAGGGGATCACCGAAGGGTTCGTTGGGGCCCGCCAGGCCGAGCAGCAGATCGTCGCCGTGGATCGTGATCGCCCCCAGCTTGACCATGCCGCGCACGACCAGCCAGACGTGCTGGCGCAGCAGGGGCACGCTGCTGCCGGCGGGCAGGCTCACGAGGGCTCGCCGGCGGTAGCAGGATTCCAACAGCGCGCGGAAGCCGTCCGGTGGAGCGGCGTCGCGGGATGGCGTGGTCACCATGGGGGCAGGCGGCGCTGATGGCGGGACTGTATGGAGCGCCCCCGGCCCGCGGCATCAAGGCGTGGTGCGGATCGGGTTAAGGGTGGGCAAAGGGTGGGACACGCGCCGCGACGGGCTGATCGGCGCGGTCATCGGCGATCTGCAGTCGCAGCGTCGGCCGCTGTTCAGCTGTTCATCGGTGCAGGCGCTGGCGGCGAGCGTTCCGTGGTCTGTGGGGAGTCTGTGACGCAACCGCCAGCAGCTGGAAGACCTCGACAGCCTCAGGGCCAGCGCGCACGATACGCAGACGGACCGGACGCTCAGGCACCCCAATCGGACGCCGGAGCCTCGCGGGTCCCAACTTCCGCCACGCCCATGACACCCCCCGTCCCAGCAGACGCCGGCTTCGCCACGGCCCCGCCCGTCCACCCGGACCCCGAGCAGGAGCTCGCCCTGATCGACGCCTGGTGGCGAGCCGCCAACTATCTGGCGGTGGGGATGATCTATCTGCGGGCCAACCCGCTGCTGCGCGAACCGCTGCGGCCCGAGCACATCAAGAACCGTCTGCTGGGCCACTGGGGCTCCAGCCCCGGCCAGGCCTTCATCTGGGCCCACGCCAACCGGCTGATCCGCCACCACGACCTCGACATGATCTACCTGTCGGGTCCGGGGCACGGCGCGCCGGGGGTGCTGGGCCCCACCTATCTCGATGGCTCCTACAGCGAGATCTACCCGGACAAGTCGCAGGATGCGGCGGGAATGGCCCGCTTCTTCAAGCAGTTCTCGTTCCCCGGCCACATCGGCAGCCACTGCACGCCGGAGACCCCCGGTTCGATCCACGAGGGGGGCGAGCTGGGCTACGTGCTCTCCCACGCCTGCGGCGCGGTGTTCGACAACCCCGACCTGATCGCCCTGGCCTGCGTGGGCGACGGCGAGGCGGAGACCGGCCCGCTGGCCACCAGCTGGCACATCAACAAGTTCCTCAACCCGATCAGCGACGGGGCGGTGCTGCCGGTGCTGCACCTCAACGGCTACAAGATCGCCAACCCCACCCTGCTGGCCCGGATCCCGCGTGAAGAGCTGCTGAGCCTGCTGCGCGGCTACGGCTGGGAGCCGATCCTGGTGGAGGGCCACGAGCCGATGGCCATGCACCGGGCGATGGCGGCGGCGATGGACGAAGCCGTTGCGCGCATCCGGACGGTGCAGGCCGACTGCCGGGCCAGCGGCGATGCGGTGCGCCCGCACTGGCCGATGATCGTGCTCCGTTCGCCCAAGGGCTGGACCGGGCCGGGCGCCGTCGGCGGCCACAAGGTCGAGGGCTTCTGGCGGGCCCACCAGGTCCCCCTGGCGTCGCCCAACCAGGATCCCGAGCAGCTGGCGATGCTGGAGGAGTGGCTGCGCAGCTACCGGCCCTGGGAGCTGTTCGATGGAAGCGGAGCCCTGGTGCCCGAACTGCGCGCCCTCTCACCGAGCGGTCGGCGGCGGATGGGATCGAATCCGCACGCCAATGGCGGCCTGCTGCGCCGCCGGCTGCAGCTGCCGGCGGTGGAGACCTACGCGGTGACGGTCGAGCAACCGGGGACCAGCGAGGCGGAAAACACCTTCCCCCTGGGCCAGTTGCTGCGTGATGCCATCGGGCTCAACCCGGACTCGCTGCGCGTGTTCGGCCCGGATGAGACCGCCTCGAACCGGCTGCAGGCGATCTATGAGGTGAGCAAGAAGGTGTGGATGGAGGAGTTCCTGCCGGAAGACCTGGACGGCGGCGAGCTGTCGCGGCAGGGCCGGGTGGTGGAGATGCTCTCGGAGCACACCCTGGTGGGAATGATGGAGGGCTATCTGCTCACCGGCCGCTACGGCTTCTTCCACACCTACGAGGCCTTCGCCCATGTGATCGCCTCGATGTTCAACCAGCACGCCAAATGGCTGGAGTCGTGCAATCTGCACGCCCCCTGGCGGGCGCCGATCGGCCCCTGGACCTGCCTGATCTCGTCAACCGTGTGGCGCCAGGATCACAACGGTTTCACCCATCAGGATCCCGGCTTCATCGATCTGGCGGGCAACAAGAGCGGCGATGTGGTGCGGGTGTACCTGCCCGCCGATGCCAACACCCTGCTGGCGGTGGCCGAGGAGGCACTGCTGGAGACCAACGTCTGCAACATCATCGTCTCCGACAAGCAGAAACACCTCCAGTACCTGTCGCTGGAGGAGGCCAGGCGCCATGTGGCCAAGGGGATCGGCCTGTGGAGCTGGGCCAGCAACGATGACCAGGGAACCGAACTGGATGAGCCGGATGTGGTGATGGCCTGCGCCGGCGACATCCCCACCAAGGAGACTCTGGCTGCGGTTGAGATCCTGCGCCGGGAAATCCCCAGCTGCAGGGTGCGGGTGCTGAACGTGGTCAAGCTGTTCGCCCTCACCGACCCCGAGGAACACCCCCACGGTCTGAGCGATCGCGATTTCGACAGCCTGTTCACCACCGACAAGCCGGTCATCTTCAACTTCCATGGCTATCCCTGGCTGATCCATCGCCTCACCTACCGCCGCACCAACCACGTCAACTTCCACGTGCGCGGCTACAAGGAAAAGGGCAACATCAACACCCCGCTCGAGCTGGCGATGAACAATCAGATCGATCGCTTCAATCTGGTGATCGATGTGATCGACCGGGTACCGGCCCTCGGCTCCCGCGCCGCCCACGTCAAGGAGCGGATGAAGGAGGCGATCTTCAGCCACAGGGCCTACGCCCACGAGCACGGCATGGATGCCCCCGAGGTCACCGGCTGGCGCTGGGGGGCGGATGCCCTCGGCTGAGGCCGGAGCCGGAGCCGGAGCCGGAGTTGGAGTTGGAGCCGCAACTGGGGCTGTGACCCGAGCTGGGGCGGCGCTGGTGCTCAACGCCGGCAGCTCGAGCCTCAAGGCGCGGCTGCTGGATTCCGGCGAGCAGGTGCTGTGGCAGGGGAGCATCGCCTGGGACGCCACGGCCGATGCCGATGGCGCCGCCGGGTGGGCCCTGGCCGAATGGCTGCGGCCCGCCCTCGATCCCTGGCACGAGCGGATCACCCTCGCGGGCCACCGGGTGGTGCACGGCGGCGAACGCTTCACCGCCCCCACCCGCCTCACGCCAGCGCTGCTGGTGGAACTGGAGGCGCTGATCCCCCTGGCGCCGCTGCACAACGGCCCCGCCGTGGCGCTGATGCGCCGGCTGGCACAGGCCTGGCCGGCGCTGCCCCAGTGGGCCTGCTTCGACACCGCCTTCCACGCCACCCTGCCCGAAGCCGCCCGCACCTACGCCCTGCCGGCAGCCTGGCGGGCGTTGGGACTGCGGCGTTTCGGCTTTCACGGCCTCAACCACCAGCACGTGGCCGAGACGGTGGGCCGGGAGTTCGGCCGCACGCGGCCGGGCGGCGGGGATCAGCCCCTGCGCCTGATCAGCGCCCACCTGGGGGCGGGCTGCTCCCTGTGCGCGATCGCCGGCGGACGCAGCATCGCCACCACCATGGGCTTCACCCCCCTGGAGGGGCTGGTGATGGCCCGTCGCAGTGGCTCGGTGGATCCCGGCGTGCTGCTGGAGCTGCTGCGCCGGGGGGTCAGCGCCGCCGACCTCGACCGGGCCCTCACCAGCGAAAGCGGACTGCTCGGCCTTTCGGGCCTGAGCAGCGACATGCGCGACCTGCGCACCGCCGCGGCCGAAGGGCATACCGGGGCCGGCCTGGCCCTGGCGGTGTTTCGCCAGTCGCTGCTGCAGGGTCTCGGCGCCATGGCCGCCAGCCTCGGAGGCGTCGATGTGATCGCCCTGACGGGCGGCATCGGCGAGCACGATCAGGCCCTGCGCCACGAGCTGGCGGAGGCTCTCGGCTGGCTGGGGCCCCATGCGCTGATCGTGGTGCCGGCCGATGAGGAGGGACAGATCGCCCGCTCCTGCCGCGCCGCCGCCAGCCGCTGAACGCTGGCCAGATCCAGCAGAGCCGACCCAGGGGGACAGACGGTCTCAACAGCAAAAAAAGGGGGCGGTTGAACCGCCCCCCAGCTCCGCTGCACGCCGCGGCCTCGACGCTCCCCTCAGCGGCAGGGCCGCGGTGGCCTCACTTGCCGATCCGATCGATCGCCTTGCGGGCGTTGGTCAGGACGGAGCCCTTGAGGGGCACGTAGCCGAGATCGTCAGCCCGGTTCTGGGCAGGACCGAGCAGATAATCCATCGCCTTCTGGATCGTGGCGGCCTTGGCGCCGTTGCCCTTCTGGTAGGCCAGGATCCAGGTGAGGGTGGAGATCGGATAGCTGCCCGCACCCGCCGGATTGGCATCCTCACCCGCCAGCATGGCGTTGAGCTTGATGTTGTTCAGCGCCGCCGAGCCGCTGGCCAGATTCGGCTTGACGAAGGCACCGGAGCGGTTCTGCAGGGCGGCGGCCCGGATCTTGCCCTTGACGAAGGCCTGGTTCAGATAACCGATCGCACCGGGGGTGTTGCTGATCACGCCGGCCACGCCTTCATTGCCCTTGCCGCCCACGCCCACGGGCCACTTCACGCTCTTGCCCTCACCCACCTTGCTCTTCCATTCGGAGGAGAAGGCCGAAAGGCTGTTGGTGAAGGCAAAGGTGGTGCCGGAGCCATCGGAGCGGTGGGCCACCACAAGCGGGCCCTTGCCGCACTTGAGGGCTTCCCACGTCTTGATCTTGCCCAGGAAAATGTCGACAGCCTGCTTCTGGGTCAGCCGGAGGTTGGGGCAGTCGGCCTTGTTGTAGGCGATGGCGATCGTGCCACCCACGGCGGGGAACTGCACGACACCGCGGCTCACCTTGGCGGCCTCGGCCGGCTTGATCGGCTCATCGGTGGCGGCGAAATCCACGGTGCCGGCCAGGAACTGGCGCACGCCGGCGCCCGAACCCACCGACTGGTAGTTCACCTTGACGCCGGTACTGGCGAGACCGGCAAACGCGCTCTGATAGAAGGGCGCCGGGAAGGTGGCACCGGCGCCGCTGATCGTGGCCTGGGCCAGCGCCGCGGCCGAGGCCAGGGTGCCGGCGCCGACGGCGGCGGCCGTGCCGAGGGTCAGGGCCTTCGTGGCGAAGGTCATGGAGGAGCCATTGGGTGGTTCACTCCCTGACTACGTGGCGGCGAACCCCCGGGTCGTTAGGAGCCGGTTAAGGGGTGCTCAAGATCCGGCGGCGGTGGCCGGCGACACCATCAGAAGGTCGGCGAGCAGACCATGGCGCCGTGCCGGCCGCTGCAGATCCTGGGCCTGCTCCCGCCAGCGCTGCCAGCAGGCAAGCGAGCGGTCGTGCACCAGGCCAGCCAGGTCCGGCAGGGTGTCGGCCAGCCCCCCCGGCAGCTGATCATCAATCGCGCGCCGCAGCACCTCCAGATCGTTCAGCTCCCCCAGCAGATCCTGGGCAGCGTGGAACTGCCCGGCCCACAGGGCGCCCGCCTCACCGTTGAGCGGTTGCAGGTTCTCGAGGCAGTAACGGGCGTTCTTGCAGCGTTTGCGCAGCCCATGCACGGCCTCCGGATCCTCCGTGGCGCTGAGCACCGACCAGCCGGGATGGACGGCCAGGGCCGTGAGCAGGGGCGCCTGCCACTCCACCAGCCAGTCGCTCAGCGGTTCGCGGCCGAGGGGGGTGAAGCACGGCTCCCGCAACCAGCCCTGCAGCCGCTTGAGCAGCTTGAGATAGCCGCCGGCGCGCAGGGTGCGCTCCAGCTGTTCCCCGGCCAGCCGGCGTTCGCGCCGCAGCTGGCGCAGCACCGGGCGCAGGGCCCGCACCTCCCCATCCGGCAGAGCGGGCATCAGCTCCTGCTCAAGCCGCTGCCGCAGCACGTCGAGGTCGCGGGCCAGCCCCAGCCGCCGGCCGGCGCGGGCGATCCGCCGCTCGGCCACCCCCTCGGGCAGCACCAGGGCCGGGGCGAACTGGCCCAGGGCGGTGCGCAGCCGCCGCATCGCCACCCGCATCCGGTGCAGCGGTTCGGGATCACCGTCATCGGCGAGCACCGCCCCCTGCAGCTCCACCAGGCGCCCCAGGCTGCGCTCGATCAGGTGCTGGGCCCAGGCACCGTTGCTGATGCTGTCCATGACGGCCTGCGGTGGCACCAACCATGCTGCTGCCGCCGCAGGTCGCGGGGGTTAAGAACCGGTTGTGACCGCCCCCCCCAGGCCCGGCATGTAGCGCCGCTCGTGGGGTTGGCCGCGCAGCATCCGGTTCCAGTAGAGCCAGGGCAGCACCCGCGTCTTCACCACCCACATGCTCCAGCGCTCCTGGGTGGGATCGAGAGGGAAGGAGGGAACCGGCTGCTGCTCATAGTTGAACTCGGCCATGATCGTCTTGCCGTAGCCGGTGATCAGCGGGCAGCAGCTGTAGCCGTCGTAGCGGGCGGCCAGGGGCTGACCGTCGAGCTGGGCCAGCAGGTTGGTCACCAGCACCGGCGCCTGGCCCCGCACCGCTGCGGCGGTCTTGGAGTTGGGCATGCCCGACACATCGCCCAGCGAGAAGACATTGGCGAAGCGCTTGTGCTGGAGGCTGTACTGATCCACCTCCACGAACCCCCCAGGGGCCGCGCCGGCCAGGGGGCTGGTGGCCACCACGTCCGGGGCCGCCATCGGCGGGGTGACATGCAGGAGCGCGTAGGGGATCACCACCTCCTGCGACGCCTCCTCACCCTCCCGCGATTCGCGGGAGGGTGGAACGCTGAACACCGCCTCCTTGCTCTCGGGCCGCACCGCCTTGAGCACATGGCTGTAGCGGGCGTCGATGCCACGGCGGGCCACCACCTCCCGCAGCGGTGCCGCGTAGGTGGGCACCCCGAAGATGCCCGGGGTGGCCGTGGCATAGATCACCGTCGTCTTGGCGGCCACGGCGGGATCGCGGCGGAAGACGTCGTCGGCGAGGTAGGCGATCTTCTGCGGCGCGCCTGGGCACTTGATCGGCATCGGCGGGCAGGTGAACACGGCGTTGCCGCCGCGGAAGGCCTGGATCGCCTCCCAGGTGTAGGGGGCGTGCTCGCGGGAATAGTTGCTGCAGACGCCTCCGCGGCCCAGGGCTTCCGGCAGGCCCTCGATCGCGTCCCAGCACAGCTTCATGCCGGTGGCCACCACCAGGGCGTCGTAGCGCAGGGTTCGACCGCCGGTGGTGGTCACGCTGCCGGCGGCAGGGTCGAAGCCGGCGACGCCCTCGCGGATCCACTCCACCCCCTCGGGAATCAGGGAGGCCTCGTCGCGCCGGGTCTGCTCCATCGTGAACACTCCGCCACCCACCAGGGTCCAGCCGGGCTGATACCAGTGGTCGGTGGCGGGCTCAAGGATCGTCACGGCCAGGGAGGGGCGGGCCCGCTTCAACTGGCTGGCGACCGTCAGGCCGGCGGCACCGCCGCCGACGATCAGAATCTGGGACTGGGACATGGAGCGCTGCGGAATCCGGCGGCCGTCATGCCTTCATTAGACCCACCAGGCCGGAGCTCGCCAAGCGCTCCGGTGGCTTGATGGGCGAACCGTGGCGATCCGTTACCTGGGGTGCCCTGGCAGGCCCGGCATGTTGCAGCTGATGCCGCCCCCTGGCCCAGGCGGGTCCGGGGACCACACACTGAGGGCAGCCAACCGTCAGGCGGCCATGTTCCTCAAACTGCGCAACGACCACCAGAGCAGCCGGGTGGAGGTGCTCGACCTCCAGCAGCTGTTCGATCCCTTCAGCGACCAGGTGCAGGCCCGCCTCCATGGCGGCGAGGAACTGCAGGATCCCGGCAGCTTCCTCAAGGCCGATCTGCTGTTCCCCTCCGGCGAGGAACTGCCGCGCTGCTGGCTGCAGGCCTGAGCCAGGCACGGACGCCGAGCGAGCGGAACCGGTGTGGTCCGAGGCACAGTCGAGGCTGGCCCGGATCACACCGGCCGGCAGCGCTCCCCGGCAAGGGTGGGGATCGATGCGATCGGTCCCGCCACCATGGCCCTGCAACTCGGCGACATTGCCCCCGACTTCACCCAGGACTCCCAGCTGGGCCCGATCAACCTCTACGACTTCGCTGAAGGCAGCTGGGTGGTGCTGTTCTCCCACCCCGCCGACTACACCCCGGTCTGCACCACCGAACTGGGCGAAGTGGCCCGGCTCCGGTCCGAGTGGGACAAGCGCAACGTCAAGACCATCGCCCTCA
>Ga0209985_10001284_pt1 | contig 25072 bp, 19 predicted proteins | sample NOAtaG_FD_187305 | JGI IMG/M metagenome (GOLD analysis project Ga0209985, IMG submission 187305) | Freshwater lake microbial communities from Lake Erie, under a cyanobacterial bloom - NOAA_Erie_Diel6S_1000h metaG (SPAdes) (version 2) | ecosystem: Environmental > Aquatic > Freshwater > Lake ...
GGCGGCGGCATCCTGGCTGAAGCGATGGCCGCAAAGGCGGAGCACGTCACCGGCATCGACTTGGCAGCGCGGCCTTTGGGCGTGGCGCGCCTCCACGCACTGGAGTCCGGTGTCGCCAATCTCGAGTACCGCGAGATCGCGACCGAGGCCCTCGCAGAGGAGCGTCCGGCGCGATACGACGTCGTCACCTGCATGGAGATGCTCGAGCACGTGCCCGACCCGTCGGCCATCGTCGCGGCCTGTGCCAGGCTTGTGAGGCCCGGCGGCTGGGTCTTCTTCTCGACCTTGAATCGCAACCCCAAGTCGTTCCTGTTTGCCATCGTGGGGGCCGAGTACGTGCTCAGGTTGCTGCCGCGTGGCACCCACGAGTACGCCCGCTTCATCCGTCCCAGCGAGCTCACCCGATGGTGCAGGGAGAGTGCGCTGTCGGTTCAGGCCAGCCGCGGCATGGAATACAACCCTCTCACGCGGCGCTACTGGCTCTCAGGCGACACCAGCGTCAACTACCTCATCGCCTGCCGGCGCCCTGCGGAATGACCGTCCCGGGGGCCTGTGGCGTGCAGGCCGTGCTGTTTGACTTCGATGGCACGCTGGTCGACAGTGCACGTGACCTTGCGGCGGCCGCCAACACGATGCGGGCCGCTCGCGGTCTGGCGCCGCTGGACTACGAACGTTTGCGCTGCCATGCCGGGTCGGGCGCCCGCGGCATGCTCGGCGAGGCCTTCGACTGCCGACCCGGCGATACCGGGTACGAGTCACTTCGTGTCGAGTTCCTGGACCTCTACGAACGCGCCATGCTGGACACGGCCGTCGTGTTCCATGGCGTGGCCGAGCTCCTGGACGACCTGGTGTCCCGTGGCCTGCGCTGGGGGATCGTCACCAACAAGGCCTTGCGATTTGCCGGTCCGATGGTCACCGCCTTGCGCCTGGCGCCTTCGGTCCTGGTGGGGGGCGACAGCACGCCGCACACCAAGCCGCACCCGGCGCCGCTGCTTCACGCCGCCGACTGTCTGGGCGTGGCGCCAGGCCGCTGTGTCTACGTCGGTGACGACCGCCGCGACATGCTCGCCGCGCAAGCCGCCGGGATAGAGGGCTGGGCGGCGGCCTGGGGCTACCTCGGCCCCGGCGTCGGGCTCGACGATCTGGCGGGCTGGCCTGCAGCAAGGGTTATCGCGACACCGAAAGACCTACGCCTCGCACTCGATCCGGCCTAGAATCCGCCCTCCCTGGGACCGACCTGGCTTCGACGTGGGTGCGGAGTCGGCGCGGGGCATGCCGAGCACCAGTTCTGCTCGTTAATCCACTGGAAACAAAGTAACTGCGAACGACGAACGTTTCGCCCTCGCCGCTTAAACACCGGTGAGCCTCGCAACGGTTGGCCAATGGGCCGGGCCGTAGTGCCGCAAGGCAAGATGGCTGCGAGGTCATTCACATTGGCTCGTCCTGCCGTGAGTCATTCACGGCGGGCCTAAAACCAAATGACTCGGGGACCTGGCAGCGTGCTGCTGCGCGGCCAGGGCCCCTAAATCCAAATCAGACAGCTACGCATGTAGAACCGTCCGGCGATGGCTTGCGGACGGGGGTTCGATTCCCCCCGGTTCCACCATCCATAGGTCCGCATAGGGCCGCATACGAACGAGCCGCCAAGTCAATCAACGACTTGGCGGCTTTTTCACGTCCGCATGGGGTCGGGTGGGGTCGGTCGATCGCGGGGTCGGATCGGGTCCGGAGCAACCGGACCAGGACGGGTTCGGCATCGAACAGACGCCTCGCGGCAGGGAACACACCATGGCGGTGCCGTGCGTGTGCCGGCGATCCGGTCCAGGGCTCTCGATGTTCATCCTCAAGCCGATGCTTTGCGCCCTCGCGGTCGCAGGAGTCTGCATCCCCGCGCAGGCGACGACGCGGATCGCCGTGAGCTTCGACGATCCCGGTGCGCTTTACGGCCGCTACTACGCCGACATCGAGCGCACCACCGTGGCTGCAGGTGCCGAATGGCTCTCACACTTCGCGCTGGTCGCGCCGGGCGCGGAACTGAGCGTGCGTGTCGGCTTCGCCTCGATCGCAACCGCCAACGGACGCAGCGCGAGCAGCGCGTTCGTGTGGACCGACGGTGACGGCGTCGGAGTCTTCGAACAAGGTGCGGCGCACGAGTTGCGGACCGGCATCGACATCAACGGCGAATCGGCCGACATCGAGTTCAACCTCGGAATCGACGGCTACCTTCAGGACGAGTTGTGGTTCGATCCCGATCCGGCCGCGCGGCTCGCATCGGTGCCGGCGGACCGCACCGACGCCGTGTCGGTCATGCTGCACGAGTTCGGACACGCGCTGGGCTTCAACGGCTGGCGACATGGCCTGAGCGGCGATCTCGCCGGGAACTACCAGTCGACCTTCGATGCCTGGGTGCGGCCATACGAAACCGCCAACGGGACGGTGCTGCAGTTCCATGGTGCTGCCGCCTTGTTGCACCACGGCGCTCCGGTTCCACTCACTTACGGCAACTACGCACACCTCGGCAACCTGGGCTCGGCGTCCGGTGCAGACCTGGTCCCCGACCTGATGAACGGCATCGTCTTCTACCGCGGCACCCGGTACGACATCTCGGCGCTGGACCTGCGCATCCTGCACGACATCGGGCTGCCGGTGACGTTGGCCGTTCCCGAGCCCGGCACGTTCGCGTTGTGGCTGGCCGGCCTGGGCCTGCTGGCAGCCGCGCGACGCGGCAGCCGCCGCCCGACCGCTGGCGTGCGCCCGCGGTCAGACGGGGCCGATTCGCCTCTTTAGTGTCGACACCGCGTCCCGCCTCCGCGACGACCGTCCCTCGTGCCGCGGCCGCGGATCGGGATGCAACGAGCCGGCCGGACGGATGCTGTGTGTGCGGCCGAACCGACGGACCGATGGCTGCTGCCGCAGGCTGCGGGCTTCAACTTCTTCAGCAGGCACACCATGGCTTCGAACCGTTCCCTCGCCCTTCACACCCTGGCCGCCGCCCTCGCGCTGCTGTCCTTCGGTGCCGCCCAGGCCGCCAATCTCAGCAAGCCCGACTACGCCGCGGGCAAGACGCGAATCGACGCCGACTACCAGGCCGCCAAGGCCAGTTGCGCTCCGGAGACGGGCAACGCTCAGGACGTCTGCCTTGAGGTGGCCAAGGCCAGGCAGCAGGTGGCCCGGGCCGAGCTGGAGTTCGGCTACACCGGCAAACCGGCCGACGAGATCAAGATCCGTGTCGCCCGTGCCGAATCGGCCTACGGGGTCGCCAAGGAGCGGTGCGACGATCTGGCCGGCAACACGAAGGCGGTGTGCGTGAAGGAAGCCAAGGCCGTCGAGGTGAAGGCCCTGGCGGAGGCGCGATTGGTCAAGTCGGTGGGCGAGGCCAGCCGGGATGCCGCGGCGGACGTTCGCGAGGCCGACTACAAGGTCGCCGCCGAGAAGTGCGATGCGATGGCCGGCGACGCGAAGAGCACCTGCATCGCGGCGGCCAAGTCGCGCTACGGCAAGAGCTGAGTCGCGGATGCGCGGCCGGGGTGCCGGGCGGCTGCCTGGCGCTCCCTTCGGCCGCGTGTGCGAGCCTTCCCGGTCGCCTTGGCGCCGTCGGGTCGCCCGCGAACTCAGCCGCCGTGCCGGGTTTCGAGCAGATCGACCTCGTGCAGCAGGCGGCGCAGCGTGGTCTCTTCCAGGCCATGTTCGAGGCCTTCCCGCAGCAGCGCCTCTCGTTCGGCGCGCAACGCCAGCATGCGCAGCCGGATCTCGATCGCCTCGCGCGCCGCCCGGGGTGCGGGTGCGCGGCCCTCGGCCAGGTGGCCGATGCGGTGCAGGTAGGGTGCGAGGATGCGCTCGGCGATCGCCGCAGTGGCCACCGGCGATGTCGACGGCAAGGCCGCACGCACCGCGGCGATGGCCGCAGCGGCTGCGGCGCGGCGCACGGTGTCTTCGGATCTGCGCTCCGTCGCTTCGTCGGGCTGTGGAAGCTGTCGCAAAGCCCGGGGCAAGGCCACGCTGGCCAGCAGAAGGCTGAAGACGATGACGCCCGCGGCCAGCAGGATGGCCAGGTCGCGCGCCGGGAACGGCACACCCCCGGCGCCGGCCAGCGGCAGGGTCAGCACGGCCGCCATCGTCACCGCGCCGCGCACACCGGCCAGGGCCACCACCTTCACACGGGCGGCGTCGGTGCGCGCCGGGGCGCCGGCCGCCAAGTGGCCGCTGCGGCGCCGCACCTTCAGCGACACCCAGACCCACGCGGTGCGCAGCACCGCAAGGGCCAGCGTGATGATGGCGGCATACGGCACGAGCCACCATGCGCTGGGCAAGGCGGCCGCCTGCGCCGTCTGCGGCGCGGCCTGCACAAGCGCCGGCAACTGCTGCCCGAGCAGCACGAAGATGCTGCCGATGGCGGCGAACTGGAGCAGGTCCCACACGGCGGTGCGGTGCAGCCGCGTGCCGGGACGCCAGGGCCAGGCCTCGGTGCTGCTCATCGTCACGCCGGCCGCCACCGCGGCAAGGATGCCCGAGCCATGGAACCGCTCGGCCAGCAGGTAGACGCCGAAGGGCAGCAGCACGGTCACGAGGATCTGCGCCCCACCGTCTTCGCCCCAGCGCCCCGAGGCCCAGGTGACCAGACGCGCGACGACCCACGTGACGCCGAAGCCCACCGCCAGGCCGACACCCGCCGACCAGACGAAGCTCAGCACCGCGTCGGGCAGCGAAAACGCCCCGGTGAGCGCGGCGGCCACCGCGTAGCGCATGCACACCAGGCTGGAGGCGTCGTTGAGCAGCGCCTCGCCTTGCAGCACGTGCAGCAGGCGCGGCGGGAAGGGTGAGCGGGCGGCCAGCGCCGACATCGACACCGGGTCGGTGGGTGAGATCGCGGCCGCCAGGGCAAAGGCCACCGCCAAGGGCATGGCCGGCAGCAGCCAGTGGATGAACAACCCCATGCCGAGCACCGTGAACAAGACCAGCCCGAGGGCCAGCCGCAGGATCGTGCTCGCGTCGCGGCGCAGCGCCTGGTTCGGGATCCGCCAGCCGTCCAGGAACAGCAGCGGCGGCAGGAACAGCAGGAAGAAGAGCTCCGGCTCCAATGTCACCGAACTGAGCCCCAGCGCGGCCACGGCGGCACCCAGCGCCATCTGCACCAGCGGCAGCGGCAGCCGCGACACCCGCGCCAGGAAGCCGCTGAGCACCACGGCCAGCAGGGACATCAGCACGATGCCGGTCACCTCCATGTCGGCGGACCGGGCGTCGTGCTCCGAGCGAAGGGGAGGCTGGGCACGCAGCCAGTGGGCCACGCGGCTGCGCCGGGCGTCGGTCTGATGGCGCACGCACGGCGCCGGCCGGGCCTCGATGCCGCGGACCACCGCGATACGGTTCAACGTGCGACATCGGACAGACCGCCGCGGCGCGGGTGTTCACGCTCGCGGCTTCATGGCCGAATCAACGCACAGTACCGCCAGCGCAGGCGCAGCCGACCGAGTCGACGAGCGGCCTCTCGAACAGCCGCCACGGCACGGCACGCTCGAGCGCGCCGGCCGGGGTGCGGCCGCCGCCGCGCTTCAGGCGCTCGCGTTCGTCCAGTTCATCGGCGAGACCTCCGCCGCCGCAGCGCGCTCGGTGCGCCACCCGCAGCAATGGCGGGTGCGCGCGATCTGGCACGAGATCCAGGTCGGCGGTCTCGAAGCGCTGCCCATCATCGGCCTGACCTCGTTCCTGCTCGGCGTGGTGGTGTCGTACCAGGGCGCGGCGCAGTTGCGGCACTACGGCGCGAACGTGTTCGTGGTCGAGCTCGTCGGCTACGCGATGCTGCGCGAGTTCGCACCGCTGATCGGCGCCATCATCGTCGCCGGCCGTTCGGGATCGGCCTACGCGGCGCAGATCGGGACCATGATCGTGGCCGAGGAGGTCGACGCCCTGCGCACGATCGGAATCGACCCGCTGCAGCGCCTGGTGCTGCCCAAGATCGTCGCGCTGGCCGTGGCGCTGCCGCTGGTGACGGTGTTCGCGGACATCGCAGGCGTGTTCGGCGGCATGGTCGTCGCGCGGTCCGAGCTGGGCATCGGCTTCGGCGAGTTCATCGAACGCTTCGGCCGCGTGATGCAGGGCTCGGAGTTGCTCGTCGGGGTCGGCAAGTCGGTCGTGTTTGCCTTCGTCATCGCCACCGTCGGCTGTTTCCAGGGGCTGCGCACCTCCGGCGGCGCCGACAGCGTCGGCCGCCAGACGACGCTCAGCGTGGTGCAGTCGATCTTCCTCGTCATCGTCGCCGATGCGCTGTTCTCGGTGGTCTTCAGGATGCTGGATCTCTGACGTGGCGGACCGCCAAGACGCGATCGTCGAGATGCGCCGGATCTTCACCCGCTTCGGCGCCCACACCACGCACGAGGGCCTGGACCTCACGGTGCATCGCGGCGAGATCCTGGGCCTGGCCGGCGGCAGCGGTTCGGGCAAGACGGTGCTGCTGCGCGAGATGACGGGCCTGCAGCGACCCGACTCGGGCGACGTGCGCGTGTTCGGCGCCGCACCGGCCGGGCTTGAAACCGCGGGCGGCCTGGCCCTGCGGAAGCGTTGGGGCGTCATGTTCCAGCGCGGCGGGCTGTTCGGCTCGCTGTCGGTGCGTCGCAATGTCGGCCTGCCGCTGCACGAGCACACCGCGCTGACCGACGCCGACATCGACCGCATCGCCGAGCGCAAGCTCGCGCTCACCGGGCTCGGGCCGGAGGCCGGCCTGAAGCGGCCTGACGAGCTGAGCGGGGGCATGCTCAAGCGTGCGGCGCTGGCGCGGGCCATCGTGCTCGACCCGGAGCTGCTGATCCTCGACGAACCCACCTCCGGTCTGGACCCGGCGAGTGCGCAGGGCGTGTGCGATCTGATCCTGCGCACGCGCCAGCAGTTCGACCCGACCATCGTGATCGCGAGCCACGACCTCGATCTGCTGTGGCAGGTCTGCGACCGTGTGGCCGTGATCGGCGAAGGGCGCGTGCTTGCCGACGGCACGATGGACGAGCTCTCGCGGGACCGCCGACCTCTGGTCGCGGCCTACTTCCCGCAGAGTCAGCGCCAGGCGCCGCGGCCCCGCCGTCGTGCAGGCGAGCCGGCCGAGCCCGCCACGGCGCCCGCGTTGATGGCGGCCTGAAGAACCCGGCACCCATGGACGACAAGGTCAACTACGCGTGGGTCGGTGCCTTTGTGCTGGTGCTCTCCGGCCTGCTCGTGGCGGGGGTGCTGTGGCTGGCGGCGGGGGTCGGCGGGCGCCGGGCCATGGACGACTTCCAGGCCGTGATCCAGGAGTCGGTGGCGGGGCTGGACGTCAACGCGCCCGTCAAGTACCTCGGGGTCGATGTCGGCAAGGTGGTCGGCATCGGGATCGATCCGCAGAACTCGCAGCAGGTGCGACTGCGCTTTCGCATCGCGCGTGGCACCCCGATCAAGCACGACACCGTGGCGGTGCTGAAGGCCCAAGGCCTGACCGGCATCGCCTACGTCGAACTCAGCGGCGGCACCGCCTTGGCGCTGCCGCTCCTGCCCGGCGAGGACGGCGAGCCGCCGACGATTCCGTTCAAGTCCTCGCTCAGCGCGCGGCTGGAGAGCGTGCTCGGCGATCTGGTGGGCATGGTGGACCGGGTGTCGGGCAACGTCAACGCGATCCTGGATGCCGACAACCGGGCGGCCATCAAGTCGACGCTGGCCGATCTGGCCTTGCTGAGCCACGCCCTGGCCGGGCAGCGGGCCGCGTTCGAGCGCGGCGTGCAGGATGCCGCGCGCACGGCCGCCGTGGCGTCACGTGCGGCGGAGAGGATCGCGCCAACGCTGGAGCGCGTCGAGGCCAGCGCGGCGGCGGTCGAACGCATGGCCGAGGTCGCGCGTTCGGCCAGTGCCCGTGCGGGCGACACCGCCGATGCCGCGACTCTGGGCGTGCAACAGCTCGGCGTCGAGACCCTCCCGGAACTGACCCGGCTGATGGCCGAGCTGTCCCGGTTGTCCGCCGTGCTGCGCCAGCTCGGCGACCAGACCCTCGCCAGTCCCAGCAGTCTGCTGGTGGGCGTGCCCGCGCCGCAACCCGGCCCGGGAGAAAGCGGGCGATGAAGACTCCGATCCGTGTCATGGCGGAGGTCCACGCCGAGCCTGCCCGCCGCGCCTTGCTCATGGCGGGGCTCGTTGCCAGCCCGGTGCTGCTGGCGGGCTGCCTGGAGACCCTGTTGCCCAGGCCGGCGGCGCTGCCGCAGCGCTACGGACTGGACAACGGGGTGCGTGTGCCGCGGGTCGCCGCGTCGCTTGCCGGAGCGCCCAGCCTGGTGGTGGACCTGCCACGGGCGGCTGCGGGCTACGACGGCCGTCGCATGATCTACATGCGCCAGGCGCCACGGCTGGAAGCCTTTGCGTTTCACGAGTGGCTGGACACGCCGGCGCAGATGCTGGTACCGCTGCTGGTGGCGGCTCTGCAAGGCGAGGCGGCATTCGGCGTGGTCCTGCGCGCGCCGACGGCAGCGGTGGCGGATTGGCGACTGGAAACCGAGCTGCTCCGTCTGCACCAGGACTTCACCCAGGGTCCGAGCCGCACCCGGCTGACGCTGCGCGCCGTGCTGTTGCATGCCGCGACGCGGCGTGCCGTGGCTTGGCGGGAGTTCGACCTCGACGCCGTGGCCGCGGCGGACAACCCGGAGTCGGGCGTGTTCGCGGCGCAACTCGTTGCGCGACGGCTCGCCCAGGAGGTGGCCGTGTTCTGCGCGTCGCAGGTGAGGATCGAGGACGGATCGGCGCGCTGAGGCCGCGCCGTGCCTCAGCGACCGGTGGCGTGCGGGTCCGGCGGCGCGTCGACGGTCGGCGGCCGTTGCGGCGCCCCGGGTCCGAATTCGGCCCGCATCTCGCCCGCGTCCAGTTGCGGCGCGCTGCCCAGGCTGCGTGCGGTGGCGCCCATCGCGGCGTTGCCGGGCTGGTAGCGCACGACCACCCGGCGCGGCGCGTCCTGCAGGCCACGGGCCACGCACTCCCGCAGCGGCTTGCGTCCGACTCCGCGGCGCCGGTCGCTGCGCGCCACGGAAAGGCCGACCTCGAAGTGCGCGTCGGCGCCGTCGCCCTCCAGCGCGGCATGGGCCACGCCACCGAGCTGGTCGCCGACGAACGCGCCCATCACGATCCCGCGGTCGAAGTCGATGCCGGTGGCATAACGCTGCACATAGCCGTCGCTGGCGCTGAGCATGAAGCGCCGCCCCCGGTCCTCGGCGTCCAGCGACAGCAGGTGCTGCAGCAACTGCTCGCGGTGCTGCGGCCCCAGCCGTTGCGTCGAAGTGCCCGCCGCGGCGACCGTTGTCCCGGTGTTCACTTGGGCGCCGCTGGCGGGCTGAACCAGGTGTCGCTGGCCTTGCGCTGCCACTCGGCGATCTGCTGGTGGGCCACGTCCTTGGCCACGCCGTAGCGCTCCTGGATCTTGCCGGCGAGCTGTTCGCGCCGGCCCGCGACGACGTCGAGGTCGTCGTCGGTCAGCTGGCCCCAGCGTTCCTTCGCGCGACCGACGACCTGCGTCCAGCCGCCCTGGATGCGATCCCAGTTCACGGCCGCACCGTGATGACGTTCTTGACGCCACGCACGCCGTCGACCTTCATCGCCAGCGCCTCGGCGGTGCTGCGCTCGGTGCTGTTCTTGGCAAAGCCCGAGAGCATCACCGTGCCGTTGAGCGTCTCGACACTGATGGCCGCGGCGTCGACCTGCTTGTTCTCGACGAAGCGGGCCTTCACGGCCGTGGTGATGGCGGTGTCGTCGACGTAGGCGCCGACCGATTCCTGGCCGCGCGTGACGGCGCAACCGGGCAGGACGGCGATGGAAGCGGCGGCCATCAAGGCGGCCAGGGAGGTGCGGAGGTACATGGTGATTCTCGGGTTGGGGTGGATGGGTCGGTGCGAGCGCACTTCGAACGTGCCGCGGGGCGGATGTCCCGTCACGCCTTGGGCCGCGGACCGTGGACCGTGGACCCTGGAAGCCGACTGTCGATCCGCCGGGCGGTGGGCGCAGTCGGCGTCGGGCCGCTTGCGCTGTAGGACGAGACCCTGCGCGGCCCGTGCGTCAGCGCACTGACGTTGCGGCGGCCTGGCGCGCATGCTGCCCGCTCGATCCCGCATGCCCAGGAGGCCCCGATGCACCGAACCCCCGACTCCCGTCCCAGCACTCTGCGGCTGCCCGCCGCCATCGCCCTGTGCCTTGCCGCCGGGCTGGCTGCATGTGCCAGCGTTCCCATGCCCGTCGAGGAGCTGGCCATGGCCCGTTCGGCCGTGGCCAATGCCGTGAGCGCCGGCGGCGAGGAGTTCGCCGCCGGCGCGCTCCAGCAGGCCCGCGACAAGCTGGCCCGTGCGGACGCTGCCGCCGGCCAGGACAAGCCCGACGAGGCGCGGACGCTGGCTCAGCAGGCCGAGGCCGATGCGCAGGTGGCGGCGGCCAGGTCCCGCGCGGCCAAGGCCCAGCGCACCCTGACCGCATTGCAGGGCGACAACCGCGTGCTGCAAGAAGAGATGGAGCGCCAGTCCCGCGCTGCGCCCATGCCCGTTGCCCCCACTTCACCGAGGAATTGACCATGATCCGTACCCCCCAACAGCGCCAGGCGGCGCTTGGACTCTCGACACGGCCGCTGTCGCTGCCGCGCAGCGCCACAGCGCTGGCCACGCTGGCCCTGCTGGCCGGCCTGGCGGCTTGCGCCGGCATGCCGCAGGACAACGCAGCGCTGAACCAGGCACGCAGCCAGTTGCAGGCCGCGCAGGCCGATGGTCAGACCTCCAGGCTTGCCGCGCCGGAACTCCAGCGCGCGGTGGACGCCGTCGCGCAGGCCGACGCCGCCTTCGCGCGACGAGACAGCGCCGAGAGCGTCGACCACCTGTCCTACCTGGCCGCGCAACGGGTGGTGATCGCCGAAGAGACCCGGCGACAGCGGCAGGCGGAGGCGACCAGCGCCACGGCCGGCCTCGAACGAGACCGCATGCGCCTGGCCGCCCGCACCCGTGAGGCCGACGCGGCACAGCGCACGGCCGCGGTGGCGCAGCAGAGCGCGGCCCTGGCCCAGCAAAGCGCCGTGCTGGCGCAGGGTCGCACCGAGGCCGCCGAGCGCCAGGGCGATGCCGCCCAGCGCGAGGCGCTGGCGGCGCGGCAGGGCACGCGCGACGCCCAGATGCGGGCCGAGGTGCTGGAGCGTCAGCTCTCGGACATGAAGGCGCGCAAGACCGAGCGGGGTCTGGTCGTCACCATCGGCGACGTGCTGTTCGACAACAACCGCGCCGAGATGCGCTCCGGGGCCGGACGCAGCATGGATCAGCTCGTGGCGTTCATGAAGCAGTATCCGATGCGCAAGGCGCTGGTCGAGGGGTTCACCGACAGCGTCGGCAGCGACGTCGACAACCAGAACCTGTCGGACCGGCGCGCCGAGGCGGTGCGCGGTGCCCTGGTGGGTCGCGGTGTCGCCGCCGAGCGCGTGACGACGCAGGGCTACGGCGAAGCCTACCCGGTCTCGGACAATGACAGCGCGAGTGGCCGCCAGGCCAACCGCCGGGTCGAGATCGTGATCAGCGACGACAGCGGCAGCATCGCCGCGCGCTGAAGCCCCAGCCCCAGCCTCGGCCTCGCGCCGGGGCTACTGCGGGCCGGATGCCGACAGCGGCAGCGGGACCACGAACAGGCTGCCCGCTGCGGCTTGCCGCCAGTCCAGCGGCTCGCCCTGGGCCAGCACCCGGGCGCCGAGTTCCCGGCAGGCCGCATCGATGCCGGGTGCATCGCCTCGCAGCAGCACGAAGCGCAGCTCACGGCCGTCGCGCCGCAGCCGCAGCTCGGCGCGTGGCCAGTGCAGCGGCAGGCAGGGCCTGAAACACAGCGTGGTCGCGCCCAGGTCGAGCCCGAAGATGGCCTCGATGGAGGCGCGGTGCAGCCAGGCCGCAGCTCCCGTGTACCAGCTCCAGCCGCCCCGTCCGGCATAGGGCGCCGCCGAGCAGATGTCGCCGGCCACCACGTAAGGCTCGAGGCCGTAGAGCGGCCCGTGGGTCGGGTGCGCGCTGCGGTGCGCCGGGCTCAGCCCGCAGAAGTCGCGCCACAGCTTGACGCTCGCCGCGTCCACGGCGGCGGCGTCGCCCGCCGCGGCCTGGCGCTGCGCCAGCCGAGCCCGCGCCAGCAGCAGCCACACCGCGGCATGTGCGTACTGGCCACCGTTTTCGCGCACGCCGGGCGGGTAGGCCTGGATGTAGCCGGCGTCGGGCTGCTGCGCGTGCAGGGGCGGGTGCAGCAGACGCACCAGGCCGTGCGTCTCGTCGACGAGCTCGGTGTCGACCGCGGCCAGCGCCTGGCGCTCGCGTTCCGGGGTCGTGGCATCGGAGAGCACGGCCCAGGTCTGCGCCATCAGGTCGATCCGGGCCTCGCTGCACGCGGCGCCGCCCAGCACCTGCCCGTCGTCGAAGAACGCGCGGCGGAACCAGGCGCCGTCCCAGGCCGGGCCCTGGAGTGCGTGGCGCCAGCCGGCGGCGGCCGCGCGCCACCGTTCGGCACGGTCGTGCTCGCCGCGCGCCACCGCCAACGGCGCATAGCCCTCGACGATCGTGCAACCGAACCAGGCCAGCCACACCGACTCGCCGCGTCCGCCGATGCCCACGCGGTTCATGCCGTCGTTCCAGTCGCCGCCGCCCATCAGCGGCAGGCCGTGGACGCCGACCCGCAGGCTGTGGTCCAGCGCTCGCGCACCGTGCTCATAGACGCTCGCCGGCTCGGCGCCGACGGTCGGCGTGTCGTAGCGGTCTTCGGCACCTTCGGCCAGCAGTGGCGCTTCGAGAAAGGGCACCTGCTCGTCGAGCAGGGCAAGCTCGCCCCGGCCCGGGTCGAGGCCGTCGCCGACCGTGTGCAGGTGATGCAGCGTGGCCAGCGGCAGCCACAGCAGGTCGTCGCTGAAGCGTGTGCGCACGCCGGCACCGCCGGGACGGTGCCACCAATGCTGCACATCGCCCTCGCGGAACTGGCGTGACGCCGCTTCCAGGATCTGCGCGCGCAGCAGGGCCGGCGCGGACCAGGCCAGCGCCAGGCTGTCCTGCAACTGGTCGCGAAAGCCCGTCGCGCCGCCGGCCTGGTAGAAGCCGGCCTTGGCCCACATCCGGCAGGCCACGACCTGGTACAGCAACCAGCGGTTCACGAGGGCGTCGAAGAGTGGGTCGGGGGTCAGGACCTCGGTGGCACCGAGCCGCTCGTCCCAGGCGGCCAGGGCCTCTTGCTCGCGCTGTGCGGCCGGCACGGACGCGACGTCGACGATCAGCGCGCGCGCGGCATCGGGCGTCTCGGCCCAGCCGATCAGGAACACGATCTCGGTCTCGCCGCCGCCGGCCAGCTCCAGCTCCAGCGACAGGGCCGCCACCGGATCCAGCCCGGGCCCGGCGCTGCGTCCCCAGTGGTCGGGCAGCAGCATCGCGCCGCGGGCGTCCCAGCACTCGCGGCGGTCGGTCGTCCAGTCGAGGCTGTCCGGCCCGGCCCGCGGGGATGCCAGGGCCAGGAACGCGGTGCCGCCGCCGAAGCCGCCGCTGGCCTCTTGCTGCGTGCAGGTCAACGCCGGCGCCAGGCCGCGGCGCGGTGGCAGCCAGGCGGTGTGGGTGCTGGCGCGGTCGGCACGCTGCGCACCGAGCATCCACTCGATGACGGCGCTCACGCGCAGGCGCAGCCGCCCGCGGCCGTGGTGGCGCAGCTGCATGCGCACCTGCTTGACGGCGCGCGACGCGTCGACGCACCAGGTCACCGCGACGTCAAGATCGCCGCGGCGCTGCGAGATGCGGGTGCGGCCGGGCTCGTGCCGCACGTGCACGCGGCCCGGTGCGCCCGGCGCCGAGGCGCCCGCGGCCGCGACGAAGGGGTTCCAGGCCTCGCGCGTGGCCAGGTCCTGGAGCACGAACCACTCGGCAGCCGGGTCGGTGACGGGGTCGTTGGACCAGGCCGTCAATCGGTTCAGGCGGCTGTTGGCGGCCCAGCTGCAGCCCGCGCCGGATTCGGAGACGTGGCAGCCCAGCTGCGGATTGGCCAGGACGTTGATCCACGGCCGCGGCGGACGCTGGTTCGCATCGGTGTCGAAGAGGTAGGCGCCCGAGCCGGGCTCGAAGCTGCCGGCCGGTGTTCCGGTCGCGTCCGGCCCGCTGGGCGCCGGCAGGGCGAGCGTCGCGGTGTGCGTCTGTTGCCTCCGCTCCCGTGCGCGCTCGTGCCAGGCGCTCCAGGCCACCACCTGATCGTGCAGGTTGCGGCCATCGGCCACGAACGACGCCCGCGCCAGCGTGTGCAAGGTGCGGCGCTGTTCGGGGCTCAGCGCATCGGCAGCGAAGACGTGCAGCGCGGTGCACGGCGCCGTCGCTGCACCGGCCGGGCTGTCGTGCCCGTGCCGCTCGCGCAGGGCCAGCAGCTCGTGGCGCAGCGCCATCGGGTAGGACTGCGCCTCGTCGTCGATGCACACCAGATCGCAGGCCACGCCCCCCCAGGCCCAGAGCCGAAGCGCCTGCGCGAGTGCGCGCACGGGCCCGAGGCCGGCGACACCGTCGATGGCGATCAGCACGATGGCGCGTTCGCCCGAGAGCCCCAGAGGCCACAGCACGCGCCGGTCGTGCAGGACCGTGCCGCCCGCAGCGGGGTCACCGCTCGGCGAAGGCCGGGCCAGCGTGTACAGCAGCGCGGTGCACAGCTGTTGCGCCGCGATGTGGGTCTGCGGGCTGATCCGCAGCGCGCGCAGCCGGATGTCGGCCAGCGTGGCCGACATGCGGGAGGCGCGCTCGACGGCGTGCGGGCGCGCGTGCGTGTCGAGCAGACCGTCCAGCTGCGCGGCGTTGTGGGCCACGGCGGTGGCGAAGGTGATGCGTGCCCGGGCGCCGGCGCCGATGCGCAGCCGCACGCCAAGGGCACAGATCGGGTCCAGGCCGGTGGCCAGCGGCGTGGCGGTCCCAGCGGTCGTGCCGGCGCTGCTGGCCAGGCCGGCCTTGCCACCCGATTCGTGATCCGGGGGCGGCTGCATCCGGGCCTGTGGTCGGCTCGCATCGTGTCCGCGGCCGAGCCATTGCGCGCGGTCGGTCTGCTGCGTGATCGCGAGCACCGTGCCTTCGGACTCGGCGATGAAGTGCACCAGGCCGAGGCCCGCTTCGCCCTCGCGCCGCGGCCGTCGCACGAAGCGCAAGGCCTGCGCCCCGTGCAACCAGGCCGCTTCGAGGAACAGGTTGGCGAACGCCGGGTGCGCCTCGTCGGCGCGCGGGTCCGACAGCGTCGGCTCGAAGGCCGAGATCAGATCCAGTTCGATCGCCTCGCCGGCCCGGTTGTGGATCTCGACGCGGCGGAACTCGATGTCGTCTTCCGGGCAGACCCAGACCGTCAGCTGCGTGCGCAAGCGCGGCCAGCGCGCGTCCAGCACCACGCGGTCGGCATGGAACGTGGCGCCGTAGTGCGCGGCCGCATCGGGGGCCGGATGCTGCGTCAACGAGGCCAGGGTGCCATCGGCCCGGCGCAGGTGGATGAAGTGGCCGCACGCGTCGCGCAGCAGGTCGTCGCGCCAGCGGTGCACGGCGACGCCGCCCCAGTGGCTGTGCCCGGCGCCGTTGGCGCGCAACGTCACGCCGTAGCGGCCGTTGGCCAGCAGCTGGGTGGGCTCGACGGCAGCGAACCCGGGCGCGATCTCGCGTGCACCGCCCGGTCCACGGCGTCGCTGCGCGTGCGGGGCCGACGGGTCGCGCTCGCGTTCGGCACGCGGCAGTTCGGCCGGTGCGCGCTCGTGCAGCAGCGGCGCCACGGCCTCGAGGTGCGGCTGCGACTGGCCCCAGCGCTGCACCACGCCGTCCAGCAGCACATTGGCCAGGGCGACGATGCTCATCCCCTGGTGGTGTGCCATGTAGGTGAGCACGGGCACGAAGCCGCGTCGCCCCGGCGTGGCCACCCCGGTGGCCGGCTGCCGGGCACGGGTGTAGTCCAGGGCCTCGATGAAACCGAAGCGGCCGCGCACACCGAGCGCCTGCAGTGCCATCCAGTTTCGCCAGGCGGTGCGCGGCTCGAGCTGCGCCGCCAGGGCGGTGGCGTAGGGGGCGACGACCAGCTCGGCCGGCGGCGTGCGGCGCAGCGCCAGTGTCGGCACGCCCTGTGGGCCGTACTGGTAGGCGAGGCTGCGGTCCCGCTCCGCATGGGCAGACTCCGACAGCCCCCACGGCACGCCCAGCGCAGCCGCATGGTCGATCTGCGCCCGCAAAGCCGCCCGGCACGCCTCGTTCAGCAGGCTGCCGCGGGGTTCGGCCAGCACGAGCGTCGGCATCAGGTACTCGAACATCGAGCCCGACCACGACCGCAGCCCGGCCAGCGCACCGATGGCGCGGTAGGGTCGACCGAGCGCGGCCCAGTGCTGCACCGGCAGCTCGCCCTTGGCGATGCCGACCAGACTGGCCAGGCGCGACTCGCTGGACAGGAGGTCGTAGCAGGCGGCGTCCAGCTGCCCATCGGCAACGCGCAGGCCGATGTGCAGCAGGCGCCGCTGCGCGTTGTAGAGGAAGCCGAACTCGGGTTGCCAGGCCAGCGCCTCGCAGCGCCCGGCCAGGGCCAGCAGCACGGCCGAACAGCGCGCCGCCGAACGCGGTACCGCACCGGGCGCACCGGGCGTACCGGGCTGGCCAGGCGAGCCGCGCGAGCAGCCCCGGTGCACCGGAGCATCGCGCGCCGCGGACTGGCGTGCCGCCCGCCGGTCGGCCAGCTGCCAGCGCAGCTCGGCGCGCTCGGTGGCGTCGAGCGCGGTGCGACGCGCCAGCAGCGGCGCCAGCCGCTGGCGCGCACGCTCCTGCGCGCGCAGGCCGGCCGTGCTGTCCAGCGGTGCCGCGGCACGTGCGCGGCAGGCCTGGGCCGTGGCGAGCAGGTGCCCGCTCAGGTTGCCGCTGTCCACGGTCGAGACGTACATCGGCAGCAGCGGAGCCCCGGTGGCGGTGTCGTACCAGTTGTAGAAGTGGCCCCGGTGGCGCGGCAGCCTTTCGAGTGTCGACAAGGTCTCGCCCAGGCGCTGCATCAGGTCGACGGTGCCGATCCAGCCGAACTCGCGCGCGCAGGCCGCGCTCAGCAGGTACAGGCCGATGTTGGTCGGCGATGTGCGGCGCGCCAGCATCTCGGACGGGTCAAGCTGGAGGTTGTCTGGCGGCAGGTGCCGGTCGGCTGGGCCGACGGTGCGCTCGAAGTAGCGCCAGGTGTCGCGCGCGATGTCGTGCAGCGTCGCCGCCTGCCCGGCCGTCGGGGCCTCGGGCTGCGCAAGCCGCCAGGGTCGACTCGCCCAGCGGGCCAGCCAGGGCGCCAGGGCCCAGACCACAGCCAGCAGCCCGAGGCCAAATGCCCACAGCGCCACCGCGATCAGCGTGCTGCGCCGCTCTGCGACTCCCCAGGCCTGCGCGCCTGCGCGATGCAGCTGCGCGGCACTGGCCTCGGTCGTGGTCCATTCGAGGCAGTGACGATGGCTCACGAACTGCCGATGCAACGCGCGCACGATGGCGTCGACCTGGCGCAGCGCCTGTGGCAGCAGCTGGGCCAGGGCGTAGAGGCCGCCGAGCACGGCGCGCAGGAGTTGCAGCGTCGCGTACCGGTAGAAACGCCGTTTGGCGATGGTGTCGCGGCTTGGTGCGAAACCGGCCACGGCGGCCATCGTGGGCCCGGCCAGCAGCGCGCCCAGCACCAGCGCGATGACCGCGCCGAACCGAGGCTGTCCGCCGACGGCCGACAGCATCAGCAGCCCCAGCGAGGCCGGGGCGACGAGCGAGCGGCGCAGGTTGTCGAGCATCTTCCAGCGGTTCAGCGCGCCGAGCGGCCAGCGGGCCGAGAAGAGGAAGGGCAGCAGCTGCCAATCGCCGCGCAGCCAGCGGTGCGCGCGCGCGTCGGCCACAGCGGCCTGTCCCGGCGCGTCTTCGATCACCGCGATGTCGCTGACGACCGCGCAACGCAGCAGCGCGCCTTCGAGCAGATCGTGGCTGAGCACGCGGTCCTCGGGCAGCCTGCCGCCGAGCACGGCGTGGGCGCTGGCCGCGTGCAGCAGGCCCTTGCCGGTGTAGCTGCCTTCGCCGTAGAGATCCTGGTAGACCTCGGAGCTGGCCGCGCCGTAGGGATCGTGGCCGGGCTGGCCCGCGAAGAGCCAGTGGAATGGCGTGCGGCCGCCGTGCGTCGACAGGGGCAGCACCGTGCGCGGCTGCAACACGCCGTAGCCACCGGCCACGCGGCCGGCGCCGGGCGTCAGCACGGGTCGGTGCGCCGGGTGCGAGGCGATTCCGAGCAGGGCGCGCAAGGTGCCCGGGGGCAACTGGGTGTCGCTGTCGAGCGACAGCACGTAGTGGGTGCCCACCGCGACGGCGCTATCGCGACCGAGGTCCAGGAAGTCGCCGACGTCGCCTTCGACGATCCGCTTCATCAGCTGTTCGAGCTTGCCGCGCTTGCGCTCCCATCCCAGCCAGCAGTCCTCGCCGACGCTGTGGCGGCGCGCCCGGTGCAGCAGCAGGAAGCGGGGCGCCGGCCCCGCGACCGGGTGTTCGCGATTCAGGGTTCCGATCGCCGTGAGCGCGTGCTGCAGCAGCGCGGCGTCGCCCGGTTGCTCGGCGGCGGGTGCATCGTTCCAGTCGCCGAGCAGCGCGAACTGCGTCGGCCCTTCGCGGTTGGCCAGGTGGTGCAGCAGAAGGCGGTGCACGAGGGCATCGATCGTCGCGGTGTCGCTCAGCAGGGCCGGAATGGCGACCAGCGTGCGCTGCGCCTCACCGAGGCCGGACTCCAGTGCCAGCCGTGGCAGCCGAGACGGTGCCTTCGACTCGCCGACCAGGCGGTTGATGAGGGCGATCGCGATCTCCGAGGCCGGCAGTGCCGCCGCCAGCGCCGCGATGCCCAGCCCCACCAGCGCTGCCGCCCCGGTGGCGGCCGCGAACGCGGGCTGCACCAGCCACAGCACCAGCGCCGCCGTCGTTGCGGCGATGAGTCCAAGGTGCAGCGGCAGGACCGCACCACGCAGTGCGGCCTTCCATCGGGCCGTCTCCCACCAGCCCGGCGGCACCCGCTGGCCGAGGTCGCCGAGCAGCGCGGTGCGGCCAGGCCCAGCCAACCAGTGGCCGGCCAGGGCCGCGGCGCCGCTCGGAGACGCAAGCCCGGCACCCGGCCCGACCGCCGGCTCCGTTTCGGGGGCCACCCGCGCGAGCAGTGCCCGCGCGACCGCGCTTTCGGCCAGGCCATGGCGGCGGGCACAGGCCTCGACGGCGTGCAGCGTGTTGTCGCGCGTGACGCTGTCTTCGGCAGCGAACAGCGGCCAACGCAGCAGCGCCTGCATCGCGGCGCAGCTGCGGGCGACGATCACGGGCCAGTCGGCCTCGTCGACGGCGCGCAGCGAACGCAGCGCGTTGCTCACGCTCTGGTCGTTGGCCGCCTGTTCCGCGCGCAATGCGTGCTGCAGCGCGGCCGGGTCGGGCAGCCGCTCGTGAAGCCATTGGCGCAGCGGTTCGGTGAAGGCTTCGGTCCTGCCCTGCGGCGAATACAGGCGCTGCGCGAGCTGGCCGAGGTAGGCCTGTGCGAGCCCGCGGCGTTCGAGCGCCGGCAGGTGCGACTGCAACCGGTCCGCCACGTTCCCGGCAGGGTCGGCCAGCAGCGCGTCGCAGCAGCGGTTGGCCAGCGCGCGCGCGGCCTGGTGGCTGGCGGCACGTTCGGCCACGCGGCGCAGGTTCTCGACCAGCAGCACGCGCAGCGTCGTCGGCAGCGCCCACAGTTCGCCCAGGTGCAGCTCGCGCTCGCGCTGGTAGGCGCAGAGGAAGTGCACCAGCAGGTCGGCATCGAAGGCGCTGTCGGTGTGGGCGACGAAGGCCCAGCCGACGCCATAGACGCGCGGCAGGCCGGCCAGCGGCGCATGGGCGAGCACCGGCAGGCTGCGGAAGTAGCGGCGCGGCAAAAGCGTTCGAACCGCCTCGAGCTGCGCCTCGACGAGGTGGAAGTTGTCCAGCAACCAGGTGGCCGCGGGGCTCGCGTCCTCGGCGACGTCGTCGCCGGCGATGGCCCGGTGCGCCAGCCGCAGCATCTCGATGTTGGCCTTCAGGCGCGGCACGAAGCTGGGCTGGCGCCAGCCGGCAGGGCCGCACGCCTGTGCCTGCCCGAGGCTCACGGCATGCTGCTCGAAACGCTGGACGCCGAAGATCTCGGATCGGATCGGAAAGTCGAGCGCGCCGAGGGCCGGGTCGAGCAGGGCGCTCTCGGCCAGCCGAGCCGGGGATTGCCGCCGCTCGCCGCCGTGCACGCTCAGGACGCCAGCGTCGCCAGCAACAGCACGACCAGCCAGCTGCTCACCAGGCGCGGCGCCGCAAAGCCATGCAGCCACAGCAGCGCTTCCTGGATCGTGTCCAGTGCGCCCTGCGCCTGCCGGCACGCGCGCAGGTGTGCACCCAGGCCGTCGTCGGACGCCATGTCGCCGGCGCCGCGCGGCGCCGCGAACAGGGCTTCGGGGGGAACGGTTCGCGCCACGGTGAAGCTCTAGCGGGAGCCGGTGACTTCGATGTCGACCCGGCGGTCAGGCTGCAGGCAGCTGATCAGCGTCTTGCTGGCGCGTTCGCCCTTGCAGTCCGCCGTCTGCGACACCGGGGCGCTTTCGCCCATGCCGCGGGCCGAGACCTTGGCCGCCGGCAGGCCGCCGCTGTCCACGAGGTAGTTCTTCACCACGTCCGCGCGTTGCTGCGAGAGCGCCTGGTTGTAGGCCGTGCTGCCCAGGCGATCGGTGTGGCCTTCGACGGTGACGGTCTCGAACTGCGCGCCACGCAACTCGACTGCAAAGCCGTCGAGCGCCTGCTTGCCCGGCTCCTGCAGGCTGCTCTGGTCGAAGCCGAACATCGATTCGGCCGAGTAGCTCACGCGTTGGCGCTGTGGCGGCGGCGGCAGCGCGCGTGCCACCGGTTCGACCACCATGACCACCGGCGGTGGCATCGGCTCGGGTTGCGGCACCGCCTGGACGACGACCACCGGCTCGATCGCGGTCATCGGCGGCCGCATGTCGGTGTACGCGGCGGATCGCATCGTTCGGCTGCCCCGGCCCAGCGGCATCACCAGGCTGACCGAAAGCACGTTGATGTCGCCTCGGGTGCCCGTGGCGGTGTTGGCCCGATAGCGCTCCGCTTCGGCCCGCATCAAGAGCGAGGGCGTGAACGCGAACTGCATGCCGACGCCGTACTTGCCGTTGGTGGTGCGGCGGCTGGGCGTCGGATCGATCACGACGGTGCTGCCGGTTCCGCTGAATTGGCCGCGACTGCGCGTCCAGTGGGCGCCGGCACGGGCAAACAGCGACAGGCTGTCGCCGATGGGCACCATGCCCAGGACATCGAAGCTGGCGCCGACGAACTTCATCTCGCCTCGCAAGGTGCCGGACGGTGTGGTGGTGGCGTCGAAGCCGAACTTGCCGAGATCGTGGTAGCCGAGCTCGAGCGCGAGGTTCGGGTTGAACTGGTAGCCCGCGAACACGCGCCACGCGGTGTTGCGGCCACTGCGGCTGGTGCTGGCCACGCCGCTGCCGGCGCCGAGAACCTGTCCGGCGATGCGCGGCTCGTCGAAGTTGCCACGCGCCGAACCGGCGGAAAGACCGCCGTACAGGTACGCGGGGTCGGCGCGCTGGGCCTGCGCGGCACCGGTGGCCAGCAGTGCCGCCATCGCCAGTGCGATGGCAGCGGCCGGGTGCGGCGGGGACGTGCAGCGGACGAGACGGTCGGTGCGGAGTGTCATGAGGGGCTTTCGCAGAAGTTGAGTGGTGACAGAAGCGTTGTAGATCCGTGGCCCGGTGGGGTCTGTGCGATGCCGAACCGAGGTCGTCGCGGCCCATGCACCGGGGTTCAAGACGCCGGGCGGTAGCGCCGGCGCAACGGCCTTGCGCGCTCGGTGCCGAAGACGTAGTCCCACAGCCGCGTGCTGACGCCGAACTGCGCCGTCGCCCGGCTGGTGCCGTGGTGCAGCCCATGCCATTCGTGAACCCGCCGGTGCCAGATCGACGCCTTGCTGCCGTCGCCCGTGGCCGCTGAGGTGCGCAGTGGCGAGTGGTGGGCGACGTGGTGCGTCACCGAGTAGGCCATGTTGCCGGCGACGACACCGAAGCCCACGGCCGCGGCCACGTGCAGGTCGACGTACAGCCACAGGGGCAGCAGGACGCCGACCACGACCAGGCTGCCGCTGAGCCAGGTGGGCGCGTAGATCCGTGCCCCAGGGCGCTGGTGGTGCAGCGTGTGCCAGCGCCGGAACGGCTGCAGGCCATGCAGCACGAAGCGGTGCAGCGTGTACTCGATCAGCGTCCACGCGAGCAGGCCGCCGAGGGCCAGGGCGACGGTCCACCCGGGAGAGGCACCCGTCTCGCCCCCTGCGACGATGGCGATGGCGCCGAGGCCCGTGCCGGCAGCGGCGATGGCGAGGAAGTCCAGCGCATAGGCCGTGCGGCCGTGTTCGAGCGTGATGAGCGACATGGTCGGGATGCGGTGCCGGCGATGGCCGGCTCTGCGCAGGGTGTGAAGATCGGATCCCAACCCTGCGCCGACTGCTGCTTCCGGTCTGTGCGCGGCCGTACCGATGTCGCGTCGGGGTCGCGCCAGGGTCGCGCCAAGGTCGCGCCAAGGTCGGGCCGGGTCAACCGGGTGTTGTGTTCGTTTGCGTACATAAGGCCGCGCCGGCAGTCCCTACACTGCCTCTTCCCGGCCCTTTCGGCCTTGTGCTTGTGAGGCCCGCCGATGACCACCCCCGCTGATCTTCTTCACAACCAGTTGCTGGCCGCACTGCCGCCTGCCGAACTCGAGCGTTGGCGCCCCAGCCTGGAGGCGGTGTCGCTGCCGCTCGGGCAGGTGCTGTACGAACCGGGGGTGACCTTGCGCCACGTCTACTTCCCCACCGACGCCATCGTCTCGCTGCTCTACGTGATGGAAAACGGCGCCTCCGCCGAGATCGCCGTCGTCGGCCGCGAGGGGCTCGTCGGCGTGTCGCTCTTCATGGGGGGCGGCTCCACGCCCAGCCGGGCCGTGGTGCAGAGCGCAGGGCGCGGCTTTCGGCTCGACGCCGGGCACATGAACGAGGAGTTCAACCGTGCCGGTGTGGTGATGCACCTGCTGCTGCGCTACACCCAGGCCTTGATCACGCAGATGGCGCAGACGGCGGTCTGCAACCGCCACCACAGCCTGGACCAGCAGCTGTGCCGCTGGCTGCTGCTGAGCCTGGACCGGCTCGAAGGCACCCAACTGGTGATGACGCAGGAGCTGATCGCCAACATGCTGGGCGTGCGCCGCGAAGGTGTCACCGAGGCGGCGGTGAAGCTTCAGCAGGCCGGGCTCATCCGGTATGCGCGCGGGCACATCAGCGTGCTCGACCGCCCGGCGCTGGAGCGGCGCAGCTGCGAGTGTTATGCGGTGGTCAAGAAGGAGTACGACCGACTGCTGCCGGGCCTGCCGCTGTCTTGAGAACCGCGCACCGCCTGTAGGCCGACACCCACAGCCGGGCGCGCCGGCCACCGATGGCGCGGCCGCGGGCGGTCGCCGAAGCTGGCAGCATGAATTCCACTGCTGCCGTCTCTGCCCATCGACCGCCTCCTTTCGTGCTCCTGAGTGAGGTGGGGCCACCGTCCGATGCTCCCGGCCACGGCAACCAGGTGCTTGGCGCGCTCGACGCCACCACGCTCGCCCGATGGGCCATGCAGATGCAGGAGGTCGATCTGAAGCGCGGGCAGGTGCTGTGCGAGGCCGGCAGCACGGCACTTCACGTGACGTTCCCGGTCGACGCCACGGTGTCGCTGCTCAGCTTCACACGCGACGGCTCGTCGGTCGAAGTGGCCGCCGTCGGCCGCGAGGGCCTGATCGGCATGCCCGTGCTCATGGGCGGCGACAACAGCGCCTGGCGCGCCGAAGTGCAGGCCGCCGGCAGCGCTTGGCGGATGCCGGCCCACGTGCTGCGCGAGGAGTTGCGGCTCGGTGGGCCGAGCTTGCCGGTGCTGCTGCGCTACGTGCAGAGCCTCGCGGCGCAGATGGCGCAGACCGCGGCCTGCAACCGGCACCACGGCATCGACCAGCAGCTGTGCCGACGTCTGCTTCAGGGTCTGGATCGCAGCCGCGGCGACACCTTGCTGATGACGCACGAAGCCGCCGCCCTGCTGCTCGGCGTGCGGCGTGAAGGCGTGACTGCGGCTGCACTCAAGCTCCAGCACGCCGGGATCATCCGCTACCGCCGCGGGCGCATCGAGGTGCTCGACCGCAGCGGCCTGCAGGCGCGGAGCTGCGAGTGCCACGTCCACCCGATGCAGGTCCGTCTGGCCGGTCTCGACGGTGCCGGCCCGGGGCCCGGCGCCGTGCGGCGGACGCTGCGTCCGGTGTGCGCTGCCAGACAGTCGCCGCAGGGCCTGTGGCCTCACACTGCGGCGGGCCGGCCTTCGGCACGGCTCTACCCCGCCCAGGACGCTGCGCCACGAACCACCTGATCGCCCTCTTGCCCCGCGCCGACCGGCAACGCCTGCTCGCGCGATGCGAAACCGTGCCTCTGGATCTGTTCTCGAGGCTGGAGTCCGCGGGCGCGCCGGGCGCGCATGCCTGGTTCCCCGAAACGGCGTTCGTGTCGCTGCTCGTGCAGACCGCGGGTACGCCGGCGCTTGAAGTCGGCCTGGTGGGCCGCGAGGGCATGGTCGGCACGCAGATCGCGCTGGGCGTGCGCGAGGCACCGCTGGCGGCCCTGGTTCAAGGCGCCGGATCGGCCTGGCGAATCGGCCATGTGGCGCTGACCCGCGAACTGGCGCTCAGCGCCGCGCTGCGCCGGGTGCTCCTGCGCTACGTTCAGGTGCGGGAGCTGCAGTTCGCCATCGGTGCTTCGTGCCACCGCTTCCACGCCATCGAGCCGCGGCTCGCGCGCTGGCTGCTGATGACGGCCGACCGTGCCGCGAGCACACGCTTGCGCATCACGCACGAGTTCCTGTCCAGCATGCTGGGCGTGCGCCGGGTCGGCATCACCCTGGCCGCGCAGGCCTTGCAGCAGGGACAACTGATCCGCTACCACCGCGGCGAGGTCGAGATCCTGGACCGCGCCGGCCTTCAGGCTGCGGCCTGCGCCTGCTACGCGGCCGACCTGGCGGCCTACG
>Ga0209985_10001285_pt1 | contig 25053 bp, 25 predicted proteins | sample NOAtaG_FD_187305 | JGI IMG/M metagenome (GOLD analysis project Ga0209985, IMG submission 187305) | Freshwater lake microbial communities from Lake Erie, under a cyanobacterial bloom - NOAA_Erie_Diel6S_1000h metaG (SPAdes) (version 2) | ecosystem: Environmental > Aquatic > Freshwater > Lake ...
AAAATCAACTGCGAATATTATCGCTGTTTTTAGAAAACAAGGTGGTTTCTCGTTGGAAATTTACCCCCTCCTAAGCCTCCCTTTGCCAAGGGGAGGGAGCAAGATTTCTAGTTTTCTTCTTTCCAAGCTACATGGTAAAAATTAGTAACGAACAAATTGCTGGAATTTAAATGACGACAGCTACAAAAATGCTAATCTTAAATAAAGTTATGTTTGGTTTACGATAATGTCCTTGATAGGATTACCAAATATTTTGAACGGTATTCAGTCGCGTACTAGTTGGCAGCAGCGCTGTCAATATTTACTGATTGTCGAAAAATGGGCGGAGATTGTTGGTGAATCAGTTGCAAAACAAACTTGCCCAATTGGGGTATATCAAAAATCTCTACAGGTCGCTGTATCGAATTCAGTTTGGTCACAGGCTCTGACCTTTGAGCGCGTCAGGATTTTAGCAAAAGTAAACGCACTGTTTGGCGTTGCTGGAACTATCGCGATCGCTGATATTCATTTCTCCACCGCAAAATGGGCAACCCAACAACAAACCCTAAAAGAACAAAAGGTTGTTGCCGAAAATCATCCTAGTTATTTACCTGCAGCGATCGCGAATGAATTACCTAATCGTAAACTGAAGCCGAATCTTAAAATCAAATTAGATATTCCTAAAGCCCCCGAAAATGCCAATGAGGCATTCCAACGTTGGCAAGATGTCATGAAGTTGAGAACCCATCAAATGCCCAACTGTCCTCGATGCGATCGCCCTGCTCTCACTGGTGAAATATCTCGCTGGCAGATGTGCCGAGTTTGCGCGATCGAATATTTATTTAATTAATCATGTCAAATCCAGAATTCCTTCAGGCTTGTAATCCTAGCTTTTCTATCTGTTTGCCAAAAGAAGCAAATTACTACATAGATTTGACTGCCGCTAGGGGCGAGAATGTCGTGAAGCGAATGCGGAGAGCGATCGCTTTATCTTCTAACAAACATACTTATCAACTACTTTCAGGACAGATTGGTAGTGGTAAATCAACGGAACTCCTCAGATTAAAATTTGAGCTGGAGCAGCAAGGCTTTGTAGTAATTTATTGTGCGGTTGACCAGTATTTGCAAATCCATGATCTTGGTTTAGCAGAGCTTTGGCTAGTGATTCTGAAGCTAATTTTGCAGCAACTAGAGAGCAAAGGAGATTCAATCTCTCTAACCTATTTGCCGAATGCGATCGCGGAAATTGAAAAATGGATGAGGATAATTCCATCTGTTAATATCTCAACTTCTGGGCAACGCTTACAGAGAATTTTGAAAACCTTGCAAGATAACGATCAAAATCGCCGCCAGTTGCACCGCCATCTGGAATCACGTCTTACCAACCTGCTAATTGTGGCGATCGAAGAAGTAACGGGAGTCGCAGGCGATCGCGTTAAGCAAACAGGGAAAAAAGGATTAGTAATCTTGGTGGATAATCTTGATCGACTATCCATTGAGCAGTCTGATTTATTTTTTGGTAGAGGCGGTAAATATTTACGTCAATTTCAATGCCACACCATCTATACTTTGTCACTGCTAGCGAGTATTCATCTCAGTGAGCAATTTCAGTTAAAGGGTACTGTCCCGATCTTATTGCCAAACTTGCAGTTATGCGATCGCCATGATGTTGTTAATCCTGAAAGTTTATACCTACTGCGTCAAGTTGTTTTAGCAAGGATGTTGCCCAATATTGTCTCTGAGCTGAGGTTAGAGCAAGTTACCGATTGCTTTGATCATCTAGAAACCCTTGATCGACTATGTTTGGCTAGTCATGGTCATCTACCATATTTACTATCCCTACTGCAAGGCTGTTTGCAATTGCAAGATCCGCCGATTCGTCTTGATACTCTCAACCAAGTCTTGGAGAACGATCGCATTACTCGCTTATCCACAATTAGCGATCGCGATCTGCAAGCTTTACAGAAATGTCTGACTAGAGATTATGCGATCACATCCGAAGCCATCAATTTGTGTCGTCGCCTTCTACTCTTTTCACATCATGATCATCAGGGCGACTGGTTTAGTAGCCCCTTTGCAACCAAAAATCCAGACAAGTAGTAAATAAAAAAAAGCTTAAAAGTATCGTAAAACGATGCTTTTAAGCTTTTTTGGGGATTATTTAGGCTGTAAACAATTGCTCAGCTTGTTTGGTGAGACGCTCAAATGTTTCACGCATCTTCAGACCCACAATAATTTGTAACAGACCAGTACCATTATTAGAACCTGGATAATCAGGGTGTTTACGTAATAGCTCAGTCAGTTCTCCGTAGTACTTAGTATCTAGGCTGCTGAGATGACTTTCGATATAGACCATTTCATCAAGGCGATCAAATTGTCCATCGATCTCCAAGATGCTGGCAGGTTGACCAAGCCAGCTATCTGGTCCCGAAAATAGCTTAATACCTGGATAGGAGCAGGTTAGTTTTGTACCGCAGGGAATCCAAGAAATTGTGGAACCTTCATCAAATAGATAAGCTGGCTTCAGACCCTCAACACTGCTGCGTTGAACTAAACGCACACGCAATACTTTACGCTCAGTGTCATTAGGAATAAGATTAGTCGGCAGAATCTGGATAACAACATCAGCATGGGCTTTTTGAGGATCGATATAAGCTTCAAAGTCTGGTCTACGAGATTCGATCGCTTGCATAACATCAGCAAGAGTATGACCCCTCTCAGCCATATCACGCTGAATCTTCCAAGCAATTTTGACTTCGTCACTGAGGTCAAGGTAAATACTGAAATCGAGAAGTGCACGCACTCGCTCGTCATAAATTGGATGCAAGCCCTCGATCACAATTACTTTATTAGGCTCAACCAATTCGGGCGGATCAAGTAAACCTGTTTCATGGTTGTAGATTGGCTTCATGATCGATTTGCCTTCTTTTAGGGCTTTGACTTGCTCGTACATCAAGTCAAAATTATTAGCCCGAGGATCAAGCGCAGTAATTCCCGTTTCTTTACGTTGTTTGCGATCTAGGCAGTGATAGTCATCTAGACAAATCACGGTCATAAATTCTTCGCCGAACAAGTCATTTAATCTGCGTAAAAATGTGGACTTGCCGCAACCAGAGTCTCCTGCAACTCCGATTACAACAACGCGGTTGGGCTTACTGCTCATAATTCTGAACCAATCCTTATAAAAATGTATTTATTATTACTTCTTTCCCAACCTCCAATCTACCAAAACAGTGATCTCCATACAAGTTTAATTTTGATTTGATTTTAATAATTGCTGTTGTTTGTGAATTTAAAGCAAAAATAACAAGTAAATTATGATCCTTAGCTTCATTAACGGTGGAAGACTTAATTATTTACAGGATGGTTTAGGGAAACCTAACCCATCCATTAGGTGAAAATTATCGATTAAGTGATCGCTACTAGGTAATTCTGAAACTTTAGTGATCGCAGTCTATAGAGACGTAAAAACCGTAATATCGCCATATTTCTGTGAGCCTGAGTGCAGGTCATAATAAAATTATATTTTTATGTCAGCGCATTTACGAACTAACTAATGACCTTACAAACAGACATTGACAGCGCCGCCGCTCAGCTTAAGGGCAAAACACCTCAAGAAGTACTCACATGGGCGCTCGGTAACTATGACAAGATCTCGCTAGCTTCAAGTTTTGGAGCCGAAGATGTCGCCTTGATCGATATGATCGCCAAAATCAAGCCCGATGCCGATGTGTTCACCCTTGATACAGGTCGATTGAATGCAGAAACCTATGAAGTAATTGCCAAAGTACAACAAAAATATCCACAACTACAACTGCGCATCATGTTCCCTCAAGCCGAAGCAGTGGAACAGATGGTCAGCGATAAGGGCATTAATCTGTTCTATGACAGCGTTGAAAATCGCAAGCAATGCTGCTTCATTCGCAAAGTAGAGCCACTTGGTCGGGCTACTAAGGGTCTAAATGCTTGGATTACAGGGCTACGCCGCGATCAGACTGCAAATCGTTCCACAATGGAAACCGTTGAACTAGATGGCGATCGCAATATTGCCAAGATTAATCCTTTAATCGATTGGACAAATGAGCAGGTTTGGGAATACATTCATGCCAATGGCGTTCCCTACAATGCGCTCCATGATCAAAACTTTCCTAGTATTGGCTGTGCACCATGCACGAGAGCTGTCGAAGCAGGAGAAGATCTGCGTGCTGGCCGTTGGTGGTGGGAAATGAGCAATCAAGAATGTGGATTGCACGTCACCAGTGACGGTCGATTGGTTCGCGCCAAAGGCGAATAAATGACAAAGGCTCGCTTTGCGAGCCTTTAAAAACCCAGAGATTGTAGATGCGTTACAAAGCAACGCTTCTACAATCTCTGGGTTTTGGAGATAGCGATATTGTTTGCAAGAATATATAAAGTGATGAACATGGCTAATGTAATGCAATATCGCGATTGGTACTTTCGAGGATGGCGATCGCGTTATGGGTTTCGCCGATCGCAGAATGTTGAGCACTCTAAGCCCCCGATTCTGTTAATTCATGGATTTGGCGCAGCAATCGATCACTGGCGCGGCAATATTCCAGCTTTAGCAGAAAATCATACGGTCTATGCGATCGATCTGTTAGGATTTGGTAATTCTGAAAAACCACCAACTCGCTATTCGATCCATCTGTGGGTAGAGCAAGTTTTTCAGTTTTGGCAGAAGTTTATTAAAGTGCCAATGGTGATTATTGGGAACTCGATTGGTTCTCTTGTTGCCGCGATCGCCGCTAGCTATCATCCCGAAATTGCTTCAAGCGTAGTCGTGATTAGCTTGCCTGATATCGCCGCTTTTAACGACATGGTTCCTAAAGCACTGCAACCAATTGAGCGCACGGTCAAAGCGATTGTGTCCGCAGTACTTGTTAAGCCTCTATTCCATTTAATCCGTCAGCCCTTCACAATCCGTTTAGTTCTCAAAGGAATTGTCTATTGCGATCGTCGTCGCGTTGATAAGGAACTAGTAGAAATCATTGCTGAACCCGCACGCGATCGCCAAGCGGCTGAAGCTTTTCTTAGGCTTAATCGCAGTATCAGTCAACCCAACTATTCACCAAGTTTGACTCAAGCCCTTGAGCAATTGCAAGCGCCTCTATTGATCTTGTGGGGAAGTAGCGATCGCTTAATTCCTCCGTCGGAAGGTAAGCGATTAGTGAAGTATGCACCCAATGCCACATTAATGTATTTGGAAGGAATGGGACATTGTGCTCACGACGATAACCCTGAGCGGGTCAATTATGAAATTCTAACTTGGCTAGCTTAAAAAACAAGACTATGGCAAGTCTCCTCCCAGAGGATACTCGGGACTGTGTGACTTGGCGAGAGCTCTTGACAGTATTAGCTAAATGTATCCCTAAAAATCGTCTCAGAGTATAAAAGCTTATTTATTATCCCCAACGCAATACCGCTGAACCCCAGCTTAAACCTGCGCCAAAACCAGCGATCGCAATTAAATGTTCGGGTTGAATTTTGCCTGCTTGTACCCACTCATTAAGTGCGATCGGGATTGAGGCGGCAGAAGTATTGCCGTACTTGCCCATATTACTAACCGCCTTAGCAGGATCGATACCAAAACGATTAACTACTGCGTCAATGATCCGTTGATTTGCTTGATGCAAAATTAGCCAATCTAGATCATGGACTTCTAAATGAGCATAGTGCAAAGATTTTTCGATCACTTCTGGAACGCGCCGCACTGCAAATCGATAGACTTCTTGACCATTCATACTGATCGATTCAAAGGTACTCCGACCAGAATAATTGATATTAAGTAAATCATTGCCCTTGCCATCACTACGCATCTCAAAGCCTAAAAGATTGTCTTGAGGCTTACTTTCGCTACTGGCTTGCAAAACTATAGCTCCCGCACCATCGCCAAACAAAATACATGTGCGCCGATCTTGCCAATCGACCCAGCGCGAGAGCACATCAGCACCGATCAGCAAAACATTTTTGTAAACCCCTGTACGAATATATTGCGATGCAGTAACCACACCAAACACAAAGCCAGAACATGCTGCAACCAGATCAAAAGCAACGGCTCTTTCTGCACCTATGATTTTTTGAACTCTTCCTGCTGTCCCAAACAAATCATCGCTAGTCGATGTGGACAAAATAATTAGATCAATATCTTCTGGTGTCAAGCCAGCGGTAGCGATCGCCTGTTGTCCTGCTCGAGCAGCCAGATTTGCTACTGAATCATTTTCGCCATCGGCAATGTGACGCTCTCTAATGCCTGTGCGAGATGCAATCCACTCGTCAGTAGTATCCACCATCTGCGCGAGATCATGATTAGTCAGTACGCGATCGGGAACGGCAGAACCGCTACCAATAAAACGCACTCCGACGAGAGAAGATTCAGTATTAGTCATTGGCTGTGTTTGATCAGAATAGCTGGATAAAGAGTGTTACAGCGCTTTGCGCTGAATTAAAACCTAATCGTAAAAATAAGCTAAGTTGGCGGATCATCGGGTGTGTCATCGATCGCAGGTACAGGGAATTTAGGCTTGATTTGACCACGAATACGCTCAAGCACTTCATTATCGACAGCATCTTTAGCAACACGGATGGCATTACGAATACTCACAGCGTTAGAGCTACCGTGGCTAATCACACAAATCCCAGCTACACCTAGTAATAAAGCCCCACCATACTCATCGGCATCAATGCGCTCTTTCACTTTTTTTAGATTTGGTTTCAAGATTAATGCGCCTAGCTTGCCTCGCCAACCCTTAGGTAACTCTTCCTTGAGGATTTGCATGACTGCATTACCAACACCTTCAGCGAATTTGAGCACAATATTGCCTGCAAAGCCATCACAGACGATCACATCAAACTGCCCTTTAAGAATGTCGCGCCCTTCGGCATTGCCCGCGAAGGTAATTTGGGGATTGTCTTGTAAAGCCTGATGAACGCGAATCGCTAGTTCGTTACCTTTACAAGCTTCTTCACCAATATTCAGCAAGCCAACTTTTGGCTCTTTAATACCGATCGCATATTGACTATAGAGCGAACCCATGATGGCAAACTGCTCTAAAAATTTGGGGCGACAGTCCACATTTGCGCCGACATCAAGCAAAAGTACTGGCTTATGTGCAACCTGCGTGGGGAACAATGCACCGATCGCAGGTCGATCTACCCCTGGTAATCGTCCTAAGCGTAGTAATGCCGCCGCCATCGCTGCCCCAGAATGTCCGGCTGAAATCACTGCATCAGCTTGCTTGCGCTTAACTAAGTTCATCGCCACGGCGATCGAGGAATTAGGTTTGCGGCGCAACCCCTCAAGAGGCTCATCATCCATTTCGATGATCCCTTCCGATGGCACGATCTCAAGGCGATCGCTTTCTTGATAATTATGTTGCTTGAAGTAATTCGCGAGAATGTCGCGATCACCTACTAACGCTATATCCACACCCAATTGGGTTTGAGCTAATATTGCTCCTTCGATTATCTCGCGTGGGGCAAAATCTCCACCCATCGCATCTACTGCAATTCTCACTATTTGCGATCCTGTCTGAGTTTTATAACTAAAACTGTAAAGAATTTTATTTAACCTTGCAAAAATTTTAACAGTTCAAGTCACCTCAACTATCGGCAATCTCAAAAAAGCCATAAAGATGAGGATTGTTAAGGGAACCATTAAGTACTTGTGCAAATTACAAAACCCATAAAGTTGCGCCCCGCAGGGGTGCAACTTTATGGGTTTTGGTTTGAAATTAATTATGCCCATCTACTTATTTTTATGGTGATGGAACAACGGCTCTACTAGCTTCGCGATCAAGTGGCAAAATCAAAGGCGTGTTTTGACCACTGCCGAGAATTACAATTTTAGAATTTGGAGATAGAGATAATTTTTCCGTTGCCTCGATCGCACGTAATTGGAGCACCGCAGGTGTAAGCCCCTCAGCTAGAATTTTTTGAGCGTCCGCACTGCCCTTTGCCTCTATGCGTTTGCGATCAGCTTCTTGCTTTTCTTTTTCTAAGACAAATTTCATTTGGAGATTTTCCTGTTCGGCTTTGAGCCTTTGCTGGATCGCAGCCTGCAAAGTTTCAGGAACTTTCACGTTTCGCAACAGAGCTTCGTCGACGATAAAGCCAATGGGTGCGAGTTGCGATCGCAATTTTTCGGCAAGTTTTAAACTTACTTCTTCGCGTTTAGTAGCATAAACCTCTTCGGCGGTATATCCAGAAATAATTTCCCTTGAAATTGATCGAAATCTAGAAACCACAATTTCTCTTTCTTCAGTACCAATATTTAGATAAATACTTGCAGCCTTTGCAGGATCGATGCGATATTGAATGCTGACATCAATTCCTAGTGCTAAGCCTTCCTTTGAGGTTGCGCCAATCTCTTCTTTGAGATCGCGTAATCGGACTGAAAATTGCACCACATCCGCAAAAGGATTAATGGCGTGAATACCTGCGGGTAAGCTGCGATCGCTGACTTTGCCCTGAAAATCTTCTACACCAACATTCCCCGCAGGAATGACGATGATCAATCGGCTCAGGGCATTTATCGTTGCTAACAGCGCAATCAATCCCGAAACCGATTGGATGACTAATTGAGCAATGCGATTGTCAACTAGCTTTTTGTTACTAAAAAATACAGCTATTGAGACTAATGAGGCGATCGCTGAAACAATAAACGACATTTTTATACCCCTAGATTACCAGAATTAAAAATTTGGGCTGCGGTTAATATTAGTTGTGGAAAAGCGATTGAAATCAAGCGATCGCTGCCGCGAAACTGTCGTACTTCGTATTCTCCATCCACGAGCTGATAAATTGACAAAGTTGGCTGTTTCGGAAAGCCGATATAGCGCCTTCCACCTAAGCCCAAGTAATCAATAATCCAATATTCAGGAATATTTAAGGCTTCATAATCCCGTAATTTCGTCAAATAATCATCCTGCCAATTAGTACTGACAACCTCAATGATTAGACGAATAGATTTGCCATTAGTAACTGTGGAACGTTTTTTCCATATAGGTTCTGACTCTATACTAGATTGATTTAACACAATCACATCAGGAATGTAGCCTGACTTATAAGAGTCTATTGGTTTCACAAATGCTTGGCGAGGAATAAAACAATTCATCGAGTGGAGATCAATTTCTACAGACAACTTTGAGGCAGTGAAGCCACCTACTTGTTCATGGGTTCCCGTTGGCTGCATTTCGACAATTGCTCCATCATAAAGTTCATAACGACCATAGCCATCTGGATACCAATCCAGAAACTCGTCAAAGGTAACTTCTCTAGCCGCAGATTGAAACATAAACATCTCCGCATTTGGTATTTATACTCTAAGGATAGGCGGCGCAAAGCGCCGCCTATCCTTTGTTTAATCAACGAAATGGCATCGAGTAGAGTAAACCGCCTTTCTTCCATGTGCGATTTAACCCGCGTGGAATATCTAGGGGGGCAAGATTACGATTGTAGATATCACTGTAATTTCCCACTTGCTTAAGAATCTGGGTTGTCCAATCTGGTGCTAGCCCAAGCTCAATACCTAGGGAATCCGATGTACCGAGAAATCTGGAAACTTCAGGATTTTTCGTTTCTTTAAAAATCTGGTAATTATCCATATTAATGCCCAATTCTTCGGCATAAAAAGTGGCATAAATTATCCAAGTCACGACATCCCGCCAGCGATCATCATTACCAACTAGAGCTGGACTGAGGGGCTCCCTTGATAAGCTGAGATCGAGGATTTTGTGATCAGCTGGACGCGGTAGTTTACTTCTCCATGACGCAAGTTGCGATTTCTCTGAAGAAATCCCATCACATTCGCCTTTTGTATAAGCACTCAAGACTCCATCAAGATCGGGCAGAATGATCGGCTCGATCGCAATGTTTGCTTCTTTGAATGTAGATTCCAAATTTGTAGCGTTGATTCCAGTTTCTACACAGATTTTTTTATTCTCTAACTCTTTGAGAGCGATCGCAAATTCTTCACTAGTGTTGGTGGCTTCACTATTTTTTGAGGATTCACTGTTTTTTGGTGTTTGTTTATCTGATTTACTGTCTTTTTCAGATTGACTCTCTGGGCTACTAGTGGGGCTACTAATAGGGCTAGGAGAAGCTGATGGTGAAACTGTAGGACTTGCACTGGGAGAACTGGGACTAGATGCGCTGGGGCTAGGAGAACTACTTGTGGGCTTTGCCCCAATCCTTAGCATTACTCCCTGCCCATCAAAAAAAGTTGTGGGCGCAAAGGAAATATTGGAGGTGACATCACGGGTTAATGTGCGTGAGGTGTTGCGCATCAAGATATCAACATCCCCATTTTGGATGGCGGTAAAGCGATCTTTGGCTAGCAATGGCTTAAACTCAACTGCCGTAGCATCTCCTAAGACCGCAGCAGCGATCGCACGGCAATAGTCAACATCTAAGCCACTCCATACGCCTTTGTCATCAACATAGCTAAATCCTGATAGCTTGCCATTCACGCCACAAATTAGCTTGCCGCGAGCTTTTACCCGTTCTAAAACTCCCTCTGGATCTTTGCTTTTAGTCACTGTCTGCGCAGTTGGTGAGGCAGTAGCCGTAGGTGAGGCAGTGGGGCTTGGCGCTGATTTCTCCTGGCATCCTGATAGTAATACGATCGTTAGGCTTGCTAAAAGACACCATTGTCGCAGTGGTGTCTTTTTAGAATAGTTTTGGGCTTTACGTTTCAGGAGTGCAGCAATGTTGGGTAAATGCTTGGGCATTAAGCTCATGGGATTACTAATTTCTATCGCGATCAATCTATGATCTATATTTGCAGCTTACATCGATTCCATCAAATTTAGAACAAATCAAAACTAAAAAGACGAGAGGCAACGCTTTGCGCCGTCTCTCATCTTTTAAATCGAGAGGTAACCCACAAGTTCCTCAAGCTGGCGATCGCCGCCTGAGCGATCTAGAAAATCATTAGCTATATCCACAAGATTTGCTATAGAAGTTTTAAATTTACCTAAGGTAAATTTAAAAACTAAAAACCATACTAGAGTTTGTTTTCTAGTTTTCCAATGAGCACTAGCCTATTGGAAAAACCAATTTTCAAAATGAGAATTGCTGTGGTTTTTCTTTAGATTTAGGAACTATTGACTGATAGAGATTATATTTATCCTTACGACCTTCCATTTGTTTTATAGCAATGAAAGTTTTGCTTAGGACATAAAAACCAAATAAATGAAGGCGGAGCTTTGCTCCGCCTTCATTTATTTGGTTTTTGAATTGTCCTATCTATCTCTTACGTTGCTATAGCACCAAAATAAATTTGGCTCAAAATTCTCAAAATATTAATATGGAAAATCCTGCCATTAACGACCATCAGCTTCATCCTCTGATCTCTCAAAGATGGAGTCCTCGAGCCTTTGATAGCAAACTTGTTGAAAAAGATAAACTTGCGCAGTTATTTGAAGCGGCAAGATGGTCTTCTTCTTGCTTTAATGATCAACCTTGGACATTTATTGTGGTAACCAAAGATGACACAGTAAACTATCAGAAACTACTTGATTGTTTGGTTCCTGCCAATGTTATATGGGCGCAGGTTGCGCCAGTGTTGGGTTTAGTGATTGCCCAAAAGAACTTTAAGCACAATGGTAAACCTAATGCTTGGGCAGAGTATGACGCTGGGCAGGCTACCGCAACTTTAGTATTGCAGGCTACGGCTTTAAATCTGGTCGCGCACCAAATGGGTGGATTTGATCCTGCTAAAGCGATCGCTACTTTTAATATTCCTGAAACGGCGAGACCTGTAGCAGCGATCGCGATCGGTTATGCAGGAGAAACTAGTAATTTGCCTACTGAGTTACAAGAGCGTGAAACTGCTCCTCGTAATCGCCATCCCCTTTCCAGCTTTGTTTTTACAGGTGAATGGGGTAGTTCTGCACCGTTTGTATAGTTTTATATCAAAACACAAAATGGCTATGCCATTTTGTGTTTTGGTATAAAAAAAGAATTAGAGAGTGCACTTCGTGCACTCTCTAATTCTTTTTTTATACTAAGCCTGCTTGAGCTAAGCCCAAAATTAGACCTGCTCCAAGAAGATGACCAAAACTAGTAACAGCTAGCAATTCTGCCAAGCCAAAACCTGCAAATAAACCAGGTAATTCTACAGGCAAGCTAGGACCAACACCCTTGACTTGAATGCCATAGCGAGCAACGACTAACGCAAATGCATTAGCAGTTATCATTATCAAAGCAACACTTGGCGACCAAATAGGAGTAGCGGGAACTGAGGCAAGTAAGTTAAAAGCTAGATTTGTCATAAATTTGTATTCCTAAGTCTAATTACCTATAAAAAATTTTAATTTCCATAATCCTAAGAGGTATCCAGACATCAAAAAATTCTTCTTAAGCTAAATTCATTAAACTTAGTAATCGTTTACAGTCAACAAAGAACAAATTCACTAGGAATGAAAATTAATTAACTTGTGCAATTAAAATCAAAATTTGTTGGGGGTGGGCGAAGCCCACCCCCAACAAATTTTGATTTTAATTAATTTTCATTCCTAAGTGAATTTATTCTTTGAGAAATTTTAGATTTCTTCTAAGACTTTGAAGCGCACATGATTTAGAGCTAGCTCGCCAATGGAATAGGGCTGAGGCTGAATCGTCTCAAAAAAGATGCCTTTGCCAATTTCCACATGATACCAAGGTAACCCCATAAACCATCGAGTAGGATAGGGACGATAGCCAGTATCATCTGGATTAGATTCCATTGGTAACCATCCAATACTAGGAATATAGAACTCAATCCAAACGTGATTGTAATATTGATGTAGAGGAATGTTCATCATCAATTCTCCATCATGGGGACATTTATAGCGTCCGACCGTGCGACAAGCAATTCCATTTAAGCGAGTTAATGCTAATAATAAACCGACATATTCACCACAAGAGCCTGTGCCTCTTACTAAAACTTCTTCTGGTGCAGCGATGTAAGGTGTGACACGGTATGAGAGCTTGTCATAAACATAATCTCGAATCAACAGCATCTTCCGCAAAATATTTGTTTCGTTACCCACAGCTTCCTTCGCGGCGGATTGAATGATCGGATGATCCATGCTTAATCCATCATCATCAACGAGATAAAGTTTCTGCATTTCGGGAGATAGTTCAGGAACAAATTCTACTTCACTATCTTTAAGTTCATATTTGATTCCACGAAGTTCTAACGTTGCTTTCCAGCCAAACATTCTCGATTCTTCTGGCTTTAAGTTTCCTAGCTTGAAAGCAGCTACTCTCTGACCATCGACAATTTCCTCTTCAAAGGGAATGCCAATTGGCTCGATCGCTAATAACTTCTGGCGATAGGTATCAGTGGGATAGGCAACTCGCCATGTGAGGTTATAGACTGAAGTTGGTTCTTCAGAGGAGAGTTCTTCGAGATAGATCATCTCCACTTTGTAACCAGTGGTAAGTGTGTAGTTTAACTTTTCATCTTGGCATTGATTAAACTTGAGACGATGAATAAAAGTCTTTTCGCGGGCGGAGACTGAAAATGGTTCATCCAAATCATTAGGATTGTCGCGAATATAGTTTTCGTCACCTGAATAAACAACATATAAATCATTGCCCAAAAATCCTAGTCCCATAGGATTGGGGAATGGAGTCAAACCCCGATGTACTACTTCACCTGTTTTGGCATTAAGTCGATAAACTGTCTCCTCGGTGCGATCGCTAACCCACAATTCTTCACCGACTAACGTCAACGCCTCAAATCCTGCCCCAGGAGCATCCATAATTCGGAGCAAGGTGCGTGTGGCGCGTCCGAATACAAAAATTTTGCCGACTTCACTAGAACTCACATATACACCACCATCAGAGACTGCGATGCCATCGATTTTGTTGGGTAGCTCCATAAATGGTTGCAGATCAAAATCAACCATATTGCAGTAATAAATGCCATTGTCCTTAGTAATCCACAGAGTCTCCCCTGCGATCGCTAGGCCTGTCGCGTCTCGAAACTGCAATGCGGTGTAATTATTCAGCACCGTTGCACCTTCAGAGAGGGGATCAATTTTGAGTAGATGCCCTTGATAGGAATCTACACAAAGTGCGTAGGGTTTGCCATTATCTACATCAGTACTTACATCGGTTTGCCACACTAAACCATGAAGGTTATAAGCGCCAATGGGATAAATCGTGCTTGGTAAGCTAGGCATAGGGTATTTAGGCGGGTGTATGGGCGGATAAATTTAGAAAAGCTTTAGTCTTTCTACAAATTCTGATCTGACTTCAAAAGCAACATTAGTTCCGTAGCGAAGACAACAGTTGTGATATCTGGATAAGTATATTGCGTTCTCTGATACTACGGGGCAAAGCACTGTAGATTGGACTACTTCATTAGTTGTGAACGGCTAAGCCGAGTAAACCAACGAAATGTTCGATCACAGCCACAAGAAGAGTCGCAGGGCGAAGCCCCACAATAGGTTTATATTCTTATTTGTGGCGGGGTTGAAAACAAATTTCTGTAATTATTCACTGCGAAAGGATTATGTTACTTTGGTTTGCTGGGGCGGTTACTAAATACTTTCATATCTCGAGCGTTCTAGCCTTTTATAATTAATCTGGATGCAAATAATTTTTCATGGTTGGCTGTGTCAACTATATAAAAACTATCTGGGTTTTAATTTGCGGTAAAGCGCTGTAAACATATTTTCTTTACATTACATTTTTTTGGACAGTAAATGAGGCAATACTCTCTACCCACAATTGTTTCTTATCTGGTCGGTCCGACGCTGATTATCGTCAGTCATGTCGGCTCGCTACTTGTTTTAACAACTGGTTTATCATGGGGGGCGATCGCATGGATCATTACATTATATTTAATTCGGATGCTTGCCACGACTGGCATTTATCATCGATTACTTACTCACAAAAGTTATCAAACCCCTGCGCCACTATTATGGATTGGTAGTATTGTCGCAGCATCGGCGGGACAGATGGGGCCAAGTTGGTGGAAAGCGCACCACCTGATCCATCACCAATATGTTGAAAGCGATCGCGATCCACATTCTCCCTATACGCCATTTTTGGGAATCAAAGGATTTTATTGGGCTCAAGGAGGCTGGCTATTATCTTCCCGTTTCTTTCCAGATAAATTACCCCTTGATGTTGAAAGCGATCTGGTTTTAAAAGTGGTTGACCGTTTACATTTCATCCCCCTAGTAGCACTTGGGGCAATTTCATACTATTTTGGGGGCTTGGAATATCTCGGTGCATTTTTTCTCAGTACGACATTGCTATTTCACGGTGTCCAGACTGTAAACTCGCTCAGTCATATTGTGGGGGATCAACCATTTATTACTGACGACCATAGCCGCAACAGTGGATTAGTGGCGTTTCTTACTCTAGGAGAAGGTTGGCACAATCTGCATCATGCTTTTCAGTCATCTTGTCGGCACGGTATCACCATTCGCGATGGTGAGGTTGTCTATCTGCCAGATCCCACTTTTGGCTTTATCAAAATGCTTGAGTTTCTAAAGTTAGCGTCAAAGCTGAGATTACCTAACGAAAAGGATTTGCTGGCAAAAGCCAAAAAGCAAGATTTTCAGAACTTAGAATTAGCGCTCGCTTCAAAAAAAACAAATTTTTAATCTATTATAGCAACGTAAGAGATAGATAGGACAATTCAAAACCCAAAAGATGGCAGAGCGAAGCTCTGCCATCTTTTGGGTTTTATGTCCTAAGCAAAGCTTACATTGCTATATTAACTGATGTTACGTGGAAGGAAGATAGCCCTCACCCCCCAGCCCCCTCTCCCAGAGAGGAGAGGGGGAGCAAAATCCAGAAAACTCTTGTCCCCCTCTCCCAAAGGGAGAGGGGCTAGGGGTGAGGGTATTAGAAACTTCCACGTAACATCAGCTATTAAGATGGAATTGCACTGTATGCAAAAAAGGAAGCATCGCTTAGCGATGCTTCCTTTTTTGCATACAAAATTTATGTAACTCAACGTAACCCCACATTAACTTAGGTAAATTCTTCGCTATTAAAAACCTAAAAGTTGGCTATACTACATCCCAAGTTCTTAACTTAGAGTATCTTTGGCAAACTGCTACATCAAAATTAAAGTAGTTCTCAAGTTGAGCTTTTTCATGATTTCTTGTCTGAGCAATCTTCTAGATATTAAGAGGAACCAACATGACTTCTACGAATTTATTCCCAAATATTCAGTCTCAGAACCCTCTTGTGGGAGATGACACATTCAAAAGTCTGATCGCATATAAAGCCACAAGATTAATGGCTGGAGCTTTTAACGCGACACAAATGGCTTTAGCTGAAGCCTATATTAACGGATTAGAAATACCAGACTCCGTTTTCCGATCGCTATTGCACACATCCATGCCAATTTTGTTTAAACACTTTCCTAGTCTACTGGCTCCCTACGAATGGGTGTTACAGGAATCAGATCAGCTTGCCGAGTCTTCACGAGAACTGATGAAAGTTCAGTATGACATGCCTCAAGCCATGCTGAATCCGATGCTTGGCAATTGGCAAGTCATTTATCCCAAGTACAGTACTGGATTTTGGGAGAATGGGGCGATCGATCTTGAAGAAGCTCAAAAACACATGATCGATCAAGTGATTGAACGCCTAGAGATTGTGGATGGCGATCATATTTTGGATTTTGGTTGTGGTTGGGGCTGTGTACCTAATTACATTATGTCGAAGTTCTCTAATGTCCGTTTTACAGGGCTGAACTTGAGTCATCAACAATGTGAGTACATGCGTCATAAAATGCACGACCCAGAGAGCTTTCTGAGTTCAGGTCGATTCACTTTGCATGAAGGCGATTTAAACGAAGCACAGTTCACCGAAAAATTTGATAAGATTCTCTCTATTGGAGTCTTTTGTCATGTTGGCAATCTCACCAATGCTTTTCAAAAATTGGCATCTTTTCTCAAAAGTGATGGCAAGGTATTCATTCACATCATTACCGTGCGTACTCCAAATCATATGTCTTCTGGTTTCACTCACAAGTACATTTTCCCTCACGGGCGCTACTGGAATTATGATGCAGTTCCTAATCATAATCGCGATCTAAAAACCATCAATCGCTGGTACATGAATGGCATCAATTATCACAAAACATTGACAGCTTGGTTGGAGCGGTTCGACGCTTCTCAAGATATTGCTAAGTCTCTAGATTATGGCATGGACTACGCTAAGTTCCGTCGCATCTGGCGGTTCTATTTACTGTTGCTAGGTACGATTTTTGCGACTTGCGATGGTGAATACAATGGTAATGGGCAGTATCTAATGACTCATGCCTGATCGCCTTAAAAGCTTGAAAAATGTGGCACTTTGCGCCATATTTTTCAGGCTTTTAGTTGATATCTTCTTCAGATTTTTTGTCCTGTTTGCAGATTCCATAAACCTGCATAGATTCCATTGTTCGCAACTAGCTCATCATGAGTTCCTAACTCCACTACTTTGCCCTGATCCATCACATAGATGCGATCGGCATTGCGAATGGTGGATAGACGATGGGCGATCGCAATCGTTGTGCGGTTTTTGGTAATGTAATCTAGAGATTTTTGGATTGCTGCTTCTGTTTCATTATCAACTGCCGAGGTTGCTTCATCGAGAATTAAAATCGGTGGATTGCGTAATACGGCACGAGCGATCGCAATGCGTTGTCTCTGACCACCTGATAGCTTTTGACCACGCTCACCGACAATTGTATCGTAACCCTTGGGCAGAGCTTGGATAAAGTCATGGGCTTCGGCAATCTTGGCTGCTTCTACAATCTGATCCACGGTGGCATCAAAGGAACCATAGGCAATATTCTCTAAAACTGAGCCATGAAATAGAAATACATCTTGGCTTACCCAACCCATGCAAGAACGTAGCGATCGCAGTTCTAAGTCACGAATATCAATGCGATCGAGCAAGATATTTCCAGATTGAATTTCATATAAACGTAGGAGCAACTTCACCAAAGTACTTTTGCCCGAACCCGTTGCCCCAACGATGGCAGTAGTTTTATGAGCGGCGATTTCTAAGGATAGATTTTCTACAATTGGGAAGTTTGCGGCATAGCCAAAGGTGACATTTTTTAATTGAATATCACCACTTACTACAGAGTCTAGTACCTGTGATCCTGAATGTATGGCGATTGGTGTATCCAGTAAATCAAGAATGCGGTTAGTCGAAGCCATCGCCCTTTGATATTGATCGAGGGTTTCACCTAAGCGCGTGAGCGGCCATAAAAGTCGCTGAATTAGATAAATCATCACGGAGTAATTGCCTACCGACAGCCTGTTTGCCTGAACCTCCAAGCCACCATAATAAAGAATCGCAATAAATCCCATAAAGATCAGGATTCTGATCAAAGGAACAAACGCGGCACTATAGGCGATCGCCTTGCGATTACTTTGACGATATTGATTACTTTCTTTCTCAATACGTTTGCGTTCATAGCCCTCGGTGACAAAAGCCTTAATAGTCGTGATTCCGCCAATATTATTCGATAGTTGCCCGTTCAGCAGTCCCACTTTTTCGCGAACTTCGGCATAGCGTGGCGCAAGGAATTTCTGAAACCAGATTGAACCCCATAAAATAAACGGCATCGGCGACAGGGCTAACCAAGCCACATTCGGTGTAATCACAAAAAATGCACCGCCAATCAACAGAATAGTCGCTGAAACTTGAATTACTTCATTTGCACCACCGTCAAGAAATCTCTCTAATTGATTGACATCATCACTCAATATCGACATCAATCCACCCGAACTGCGATCTTCAAAAAATGCTAGTTCTAACTCCTGCAAATGTTGATAGGCATCAAGTCTCAGATCATGCTGCACAGTCTGAGCAAGATTTCGCCACTGAAGCGCATAGGCATATTCAAAAATTGATTCCAATCCCCAAATCACACCACTAATAGCTGAAAGAACTAGCAACTGAGCCGCTAATCCTTGCACACCAAAAGGATTCGCCCAAAAGTTCTCTTTTTGGAGCACCAGATCAATCGCCGCCCCAATCAAAACTGGTGGCGCTAAATCAAAAAATTTATTTAAAATTGAACAAGTTGTCGCAGTCCAAATCTGTTGCCGATACTTACGGGCATAGGACATCAGACGGAAAAACGGATGAACATTAGACATTTATTTTCTCTCTTTGGCTCTTTCATAGGCTAGATCATGTTCCGCAAAACTGATGATTTGCACTCGTTTTGGTGATGGCGATTCATAGGCTCGATAAACAAGACGATAGCTTACACCGTTGCAGCTTATCTCTAGCGCTCTGTGATTTTTGAGGTCACCGCGCAAATCGTGACTAGGAACTCCTCTCGTTTGATATGGATCAAGCTTCAAGACTCTTTGATACTGGATGAAGTCTTCTCTTAATTCTTCAGGCAATAGAGGTATATCTTCGTCTTGAATATCCTGATGTAGGGTAATTCTATACATTTGCTTTTTGATAGCCTTTCTTTTCCAGCCAAGCGTTTAAAGCTTTCTCATCAACTTGTTCATCCTCCCCTATAGATGTAATCCATTTGGTGGGATCGTCTTGGTCTGGTAGCCGTGAGATGGCTTTTGCTTCTGCTGAATGAGGATAATTCCTGCTTTTAGCAAATAGCAAAAAGTCTAAAACCTCTTTAATAAGTGGTTCTGGACTATGTTGAATTTCTTGTAAGAGTTGTTCTTTTGCAGTCATTAGCTTACTCCGTTATTGGGTTGGGTATCTGTGTCAAAGCATCTAAAGTTTACCATCAGGAAAAATCACATCAAATGAGTCGCGATCGCTAATTTGATAGAATAGAAAATCTGAATCTAAGGTCAAAATCTGCTTTATCCCTGTTTTTTCGGCGGCGATGACTAAAGTTGCATCGGCAAGATCCATTGGACGATCGCGATATTGCGCCATCAAAGCAAATAACCTTGCATAGTCTTCTGTTTGAATTTGAAATACTTGCAGTGTTTGATTTAAGAGTAAGTTGGCGATTTGCTGTTGCATTGTCCATCCGCCACGATGCAAAGCTAGATGCATAGTTTCCGTTAAGCACGACCATGTAGTTAATAATGGTTGCTTTGATTTGCGGACTGCTTCTTTACAGGCTTCGTGTTTTGGTTGGGATCGATCACATAGGCACAATAAAACTCCTGTATCACACAAAATCATAGCTCTAGACCTTGTTTTCGATATTTATCAATAAGTAGGGTTGTGTAGTCGTTTTGTGGTTGTTTCGTTACGGTATATGTTGGCATAGTTTCACATTCTTCAAACCATTGTTCCCATTGTGCTGACCAGTCAATTTCTGGTTGAATGGGATTTTGGATGGTGTTGATGAGTGTGTCATGTTGGACATATAGTCCTAGTGCCTCGATAATCGCAACATTAAGGGATTTACCTTTGTTTTGGATGAGATTGCTAAGTTCATCAGGTATTTCAATGGTAATTTGCATAGTTAACCTCTTAGTTCTTAAACTATATTGCAATCTTCTGATTCTAAAACAATTTGATAGTTGAAGAGATGCACATTACCTCCTAAACAGATGCTTTAGCCCTTGGATATTCAGCTAACACTTGCTTGAGATATTTGCCAGTATAGGATTTTTTGACCTTGGCGACCTGCTCAGGTGTACCCTCAGCGACAATCTCACCACCGCGATCGCCTCCCTCTGGTCCCAGATCAATCACCCAGTCGGCACAACGAATCACATCGAGATTATGCTCGATCGCAATAATGCTATTACCCTTATCAACAAGGCGCTGCATCACGTCTAGGAGTTTATGTACATCGTAAAAGCTTAAACCTGTAGTCGGTTCATCGATGAGATAGAGAGTTTTACCTGTAGCTCGTCGCGCTAGTTCTGTGGCTAACTTCACCCGTTGGGCTTCACCACCTGAGAGGGTGGGCGCAGACTGACCGAGACGCACATAGCCTAAACCCACATCTACCAGCATTCCTAATTTGGCATGAGCAGAAGGAATATTCTCAAAGAAATGCATTGCTTCTTCGATGGTCATATCTAGCACATCGGCGATCGTCTTCTCTTTGTACTTCACTTGCAGCGTTTCACGGTTATATCTTGCGCCTTTGCAAACATCGCACTGCACATAGACATCGGGCAGGAAATTCATGGAAATAACATTCACACCCTGTCCAGAGCAAGCTTCGCAACGCCCGCCCTTAACGTTAAAAGAGAACTGCCCTGCTTTATAACCTCTTGTTTTCGCCGCTGTCGTCAAAGCAAAGGTTTCGCGAATGACATCAAATAAGCCTGTATAAGTTGCAGGATTGGAACGCGGTGTACGTCCGATAGGAGATTGATCGATGACGATGAATTTGTCCAGAGATTGGAGTCCCTTAATTTCATCAATGCCCTTAGGCGCTGGCACTTTGCGTGAGAAATGATGATCTAGAGAATTATGGAGCAGGTCATTAATGAGCGTGGATTTGCCTGAACCTGATACACCTGTGACACAAACTAGCTTGCCAAGTGGAAGTGTGACATTGACATGCTTCAGATTATTGAGATAGGCATTACAAATCTCTAAATATTTGCCATTACCTACGCGACGCTCTGCGGGCGTGTGAATCAGCTTTTGTTTAGATAGATAAGCACCTGTGAGGGAGTCAGGATGCTGCTCAATATCTTTGACAGTTCCCTGCGCGACGATCGTACCGCCATGTACTCCTGCCCCTGGCCCAATGTCTACGAGATAGTCCGCAGCGCGAATTGTTTCTTCGTCATGTTCGACCACGATCAGTGTATTACCGAGATCGCGCAGTTTGGTTAATGTGGCTAGTAGCCGCGAGTTATCACGTTGATGCAGTCCTATGCTCGGCTCGTCAAGAACATAGAGAACGCCCGTCAAACCAGAACCAATTTGGGTAGCAAGGCGAATACGCTGCGCTTCGCCGCCAGAGAGAGACATGGTAGAGCGATCGAGAGTAAGGTAATCTAAGCCCACATCTAAAAGAAATTGCAATCTGGCTTCAATTTCTTGCAAGACCCGATCGCCTATTTGGCGAGTTCGCTCATCAAGGTCGAGATTTTTTAAGCGATCGCGACAAGTCCCAATCGGCACTGACACAAAATCGTTAATGTTATAACCACCAATCCGAACTGCCAGAGATTCTGGTTTTAGCCTTGTTCCGTCACAGGTTGAGCAAGACTCTTCGATGAGATAGTTTTCTAACTTCTGCTTTTGTGATTCTCCTGCTTCTTTATATTGCTGTTCGAGAATGGCGATCGCACCCTCATAGCGTTTGTAATATCCCTCACTGCGATCGCGATAGAGCGAGTCTGGCTTAATTAAAATCTTCTCTGTAGTGCCATGCAGAATAATATCAATCTGTGACTGGGTAAGTTTTTCCCAAGGTGCAGTAATCTCAAAGCCTGCATATTCGCCAACACTGGATAACAGTGAAATATAATAGGTATGGGTTTTATCTGCCCAAGGGGCGATCGCAGCATAAACTGGTAAAGACGCATCGGGAACTAACAACTCAGGACTAAAGGTTTTAATACTTCCCAATCCATGACAGGCTGGACAAGCGCCATAGGGAGAATTAAAGGAGAACATGCGTGGCGATAGTTCTTCCATTACCGCGCCATGCTCAGGACAAGCAAAGTTTTCTGAGAAAGTTAGAATATTATTCTTGCTCCCCTCGCCCTCTGGGAGAGGGGCTGGGGGTGAGGGCTGCAAAATCTCCACCATCGCAATCCCTTCTGCACGTTTCAGACAAGTTGCAAGGGAATCAGTCAAACGTTCTTGAATATCATTTTTGCGAACTAGACGATCAACCACAATTTCAATATCATGCAGTTTGTTTTTATCTAATTCAATATTGTCACTAAGTTCTCGCACTTCTCCATCTACCCGCACCCGCGCAAAACCTTCACTGGCTAGGGTAGATAGTAATTTCTTGTGAGTTCCCTTTTTGCCACGAATTACTGGTGCTAATAATTGAAACTTAGTGCGATCGCTAAGCTCCATAATCGAGTCCACCATCCGATCAATGGTCTGGGGTGCTATATTGCGATCACAGATGGGACAATGTGGAGAACCTGCGCGACCAAATAATAGCCGCAAATAATCATAAATCTCGGTAACCGTACCGACGGTTGAGCGCGGGTTATGGGAAGTTGATTTTTGGTCAATCGAAATCGCAGGACTCAAACCCTCTATGTAGTCCACATCAGGCTTATCGACTTGTCCCAAAAATTGCCGCGCATAGGCACTCAGCGACTCCACATAGCGGCGTTGACCTTCGGCAAAAATCGTGTCAAAAGCGAGAGATGACTTGCCAGAGCCAGACACACCTGTAAACACGATCAGGCGATCGCGGGGAATCGTCAGGTCAACATTTTTCAGATTGTGCTGTCTAGCACCTCTAACATGGATATGGGTATGGTCTGGCATTCGATCGCGATTTATGCTTTATTCTGGCGTAAAGATTTGTTACTAGTGTATGCGATCGCTGGGAGATTTGTGGTGTTTGTAGTTATTCTGGCTTCTTGGGAAACACACATTTTACGGTAATTTTTAGATTGGAGCTTGCACCACCTGATGCGATGAAGGGGACACCAGCTTTAGCATCAAGGCTCACGCCAAACTCTAGGGTGACTTCACTGACTTCGGCACTTCCTAAATTACGAAAGGCGTTGAGGGTGTTGACGGTGTAGCCACGCACGAGGCTTTGCATGGCATGAAAACTTTGAATTGCTTTTTCTTTGGCGGCATTTTGCGCTTTATCACCGACAAGTAAATCACGGTCGTGAGAGACGAAATTCGTAGTTCCTTCGACTTGAAAATAAATGATGCTGCCGTCTTCGAGTTCGGTGGGGATGAGTTGGGGCATGGTTTCTCTCTCAGGTGAAGGGATTTATGATATGCGACTGAGGTTGATTTTATTCGCTCAGTGCATCTAATTTATCCAGAAGTTTTAAGCCTTCTTTGGGATTTTTTAGTCTAAGGTGTTTGTCATCTGGTAGGCGAATGGTTAAGATTGTCATGAGTCACTCCTAATTACCTTTTTACTTTTTCCTTGCTTTGGAGTCGTTGCTGAAATTGGGCAATGATTTCAGGGGTTAGTTCTTCTTCTGGTTGAACGGTTTCTCGTTCTGATAATGCTATTTCTATTTCAGTGGGAGATGACTTTCCTAGCTTTTGCAAAAGATTAGTGAAGTCTGATTGTTGTTGGTTAGTTTCTTGTTGGGGAAGTGGTTGAACGATGTAATTTGTCGATGATTGACGGGTTAGGGCATAGACGATGTATTGATTTAAAGAGACTCCTTCGCTCTCTGCTAAATGGATTAGTTGGTGGTGTAATGTATCTGGTAAGCGTAGGGTTAATCGGCTCATGGCTAAGTTCCTATTGATGCTAGTTTGGTAATTAGTTGTGCTGGAGTCATTACTTTCAAGCCTAGAGACTCCTTAGCGTTTTGAAAGTCACGCAGATTGGAAGTGATGACTGTTGCGCTTGCGTTCATGGCACAATCAATCACAAGATCGTCTCCTGCGTCTGGGGAGGCTGGTCGCCAAGAGTAGTAAATGATTGTAAATCGACATTGGTTAAGCAATGTACCAAGTACGGGCTGAAGCTTTTGCCAACGAGGTTTAGAGATTTTGCGAGAGAGGACATCTTCGTATTCATAGGCGAGGGCATTGGAAACACAGACTTCAAGTAATCCTGCTAACCATGCATCAATAATGAGTCCAGAAGCGCCGCCTTGTTTTGTTAAGCCTTCAAACAGGACGTTGGTATCAATGACAATGGGAAACGAAGATATGACTGTCATGACACTACTATAGCACCATATACGATGTCACAATCCAAATTGCCATGAATCACTCCTGATAATTTGCTCTGGTTAGAGAAGAGTTTACAATTTTTCCTCAAATATGGCTTCTAGATTCCGATCGCCTTTAATCACGCGCATAATTTCTATGTTTTTAGGTTCTGTGAAGTCTTGCTCTTAGCTGATTAATAGCTGTTTCACCATCAAGCCCTTCACCGCGATCGAGTTCGGCGGCTATGTCGATTTTGTTGCGGAGTTCTTCGACCCAGCGATCGTAATGGTTGCG
>Ga0209985_10001286_pt1 | contig 25048 bp, 19 predicted proteins | sample NOAtaG_FD_187305 | JGI IMG/M metagenome (GOLD analysis project Ga0209985, IMG submission 187305) | Freshwater lake microbial communities from Lake Erie, under a cyanobacterial bloom - NOAA_Erie_Diel6S_1000h metaG (SPAdes) (version 2) | ecosystem: Environmental > Aquatic > Freshwater > Lake ...
GCGATCGCGAAGGGGCAAGAACGCGGGATTAAGGTTCATGCATGGATATTTACGTTGAATGTGGGTACTGGCTATGGGAGAGGCTTAGATCGTAATGGATTGTCGAAATTAACCGTGGCTCGTCAAAATGCGATCGCTCGCAATGCTAATGGTGATAGTACAATTTCCATAGTTGAGAACTTGGGCAAAAATAGTGCAGGAGAAGTTCCAACGAAGGATCAGTTATTTGTCGATCCCTACAATTATCAAGCCCAAAGTGATTTGTATTTAGCAGTGAATGAGGTTGTCAAGCGCAAGCCTGACGGAGTGGCATTTGATTATGTACGCTACAAACGTGGTGCAGGCGCTGCTTCAGTGGTAAGTAATGTGCGCTATCTGTGGATTTACGGAGCATCTTCATTACAGGCTTTTCGCGATCGCGCTGAGAATTTCCAAGGTCGAGAAATTATCAATCGCTTTCTCAAACAGGGTTATGTCACCCCAAACGATCTTAAAATCGCTAAAAAACTCTATCCCCAAGAAACGGAACCTCTCTGGCAAGGTCGCCAACCATTCGATCAATCTGGTCAAAAAGAGCCTGCGATCGCATACTGGCAAAAAGAACTATGGCAACTGGCTGTTGGTCACGCATTTATCGGTGTGGTTTATTATCTGGATACAGTTTCTAAGCCTGTTCTTCAGCAAAAAATTCCTGCTAGTATTGCCTTTTTCTCCGATGGCAATCAACCCGTGGGCGAAGGATTCGATTCGCGAATGCAGCCTTGGCATTTGTTCGCTAGCACCTATGAGTGGCAACCAATGGCATATGCTGTCTGCGGTAAGCCAGACTGTATTGTGGATCGAGTTCGTATGGTTGCGAACTATGCGCCAAGTGGGACTAAGATCGCGCCGATTTTAGTCGGTCAATGGAATGAGTCCTTTACAAATCGTCCATCCTTGGAAGTGCAAATGCAAGCAATTCGAGCGGTCGTACCTGCGATTAGTTCTATTAGTCATTTTGCCTTTGGTTGGCAAGTAGAAGAAGTAGCACTTTCGCGATCGCGCCAAATATGCAAACTTTAAAATAGACTTAGGATCACAGTTACAGCAATTACCGATCAAACGAACCACAAGATATTTTTTGAAAGTGTTACTTAGCAACACTTTCAAAAAATATCTTGGTTTGGGTTTGAGCGCAAAGCTCTGTAACTATGCAAGCCAACACAAATTAATCTCACAACAAAATATGCCCCGCATTCCCAAACTAACTTATGATCGCGGAACCTTAATTCTCCATCCACCGCCCAAAGGTAAAGCATGGATAGAATTTGCTACATGGGATGATCGCATTGAGAAATTTCGGATTCCTGCTAATCACTATCGTGAGTTAATTTTGACTTTGCGATCAGAAGGAATTGCGATCGAAGATAAGTCACGGGGATATCAAGAAGTTAAGTTGATTTCTCATACCAAAATGGAGCCTTATCCACACCAGAGCGAAGCTCTTGCCGCATGGCAGAGAGTCGGAAAATGTGGTGTGGTTGTTTTACCGACTGCTGCAGGTAAAACTTATCTAGCACAGCTAGCAATGCAAGTTACAAATCGCAGCACCTTAGTTGTCGTGCCTACCCTCGATTTGATGCATCAGTGGTATGCCCATTTATTAGCAGCTTTCCCTGATGTGGAAATTGGTTTATTGGGAGGAGGTTCTCGCGATCGCACCTCAATTCTAGTATCAACCTATGACAGTGCTGCCATTCAAGCCGAGGCTTTGGGAAATCTCTACGGCTTGATCGTGTTTGATGAATGCCATCATTTACCAACGGATTTTTTTCGAGTGATTGCAGAATATGCGATCGCGCCCTATAGACTGGGCTTAACCGCCACGCCCGAACGTAGTGATGGTAAACATGCAGATTTAGAACTTCTAATTGGGGAAGAAGTCTATCGTAAATCCTCTGAAGATTTAGCAGGACAAGCCTTAGCAGAACATAAAATTGTCCAGATCAAAGTTTCTCTTTCAGCACAAGAACGCGATCGCTATGATTCGTTAATTGAAAGTCGCAATATGTTTCTTAAGGAATCAAAAATTTCTCTTGGTAGTCTCGAAGGATGGCAAAGATTTGTGCAGGCGAGTGCGCGATCGCAGGCAGGTAGAAGAGCAATGCTTGCCCATCGTGAATCAAAGGAAATTTCTTTAGGAACTGAAGCAAAATTACGGGTTTTGTCAGATTTATTGGCTCAACACTTCGGCGAGAGGATTCTAATTTTCACGAACGACAATGCCACGGTTTATCGTATTTCGCAAGATTTATTAATTCCCGCACTCACGCATCAAACTCCTGTGAAGGAACGCCACGAAATTTTAACGTTCTTTCGAGAAGGCAAATATAAAACCTTAGCTACTTCCCATGTTTTAAATGAAGGTGTCGATGTACCTGATGCAAGGATTGCCATCCTGCTATCGGGTACTGGCTCAGCCCGAGAATATATTCAGCGCTTAGGACGAGTGTTGCGGCGGGGTACTGAGGCAAATAAGCAAGCGATTCTCTATGAAGTGGTGACTGAAGATACTAGCGAAGTAAGAACTTCGGAACGGCGCAGAGGCATCGAGCGATCGCGTTCAGAGCTTCCTCAGGACAATGTCATGCAAATAGGAATTAAGTACGACAAAGATATCCATAAAAAACAGGCGATCGCTGCCGAAAATCCAAATGATTACGATATCTAAACAAATAAATAAAAACCAATATTTTTGTTGAGAGTGTTGCAAAGCAACACTCTCAACAAAAATATTGGTTTTTATTACAGCGCAAAGCGCTGTAACAAAAAAATGTATACATTTTTTGACGTAAGAAACCAGAAAAGATCGTTTAAAATAAGTTAGACCGCAATCATTTGGTAGCCGTTATGGAACTTGCAGCATATATATATGATGCATGGGCATATGAACAAGCCAATCAAGGAGCGACAGATCGTAATCTGCTTACTTGTGATGAGCTTGATGCTGACGAGTATCAGTTAAATAAGCTTGACTGGAATTTTGCAGCGATAAAACAGCAAGCCTATTTACTATCAGCGATCGCCTTTACCAGTCTCAGTGGGTTGAGCTGGAATTTAGCGCCTGCGATGGCTGCTCATTTTTTAGAGCCTGCGGTAAATGTTGCGCCTTGGTGTAACCAGTTATATATATGCAATACCAGCTATATGTTAGAGGTGCAGACTTTACTTGCTCAACGTGGGTTTGCGGTCGGAGAAATTGATGGGGTTTATGGCAGATATACCAAGCAAGCTGTAATTGATTTTCAGAAAACACAAGTTAATCTGGTTGCCGATGGAATTCCTGGGGAAAAAACCTTGGCATTGTTGCGAAACTCATCAGTGAGTAAACCTTTAGCATCTCAGCGTCCAAATCAAACTACAGGACAACCAACAGGGGCAATTACGAGCGATCGCTCAAGCCCATCATCAAGCCAGACACCAAATCAGACAATTGTGATTGTGCGATCAAATAACGCTCCAACTAGTAACTCTCAGCAGCCAGTGATAAGCGAAATCGGAAATTTGCAAATGCTGCTGAAACAACGGGGATTTTATCAAGGTGAAATTGATGGACAACTAGGGCAAACCACAACTAATGCCGTATTAAAGGCACAGCAAGCCTATGCCCTATCTCAAGATGGCTTTGTAGGACCTTTAACAATGCGCTCATTGTTAGCTGGTGGCAACAATCTCCCCCTCACTCAGCCTGCTTTGCCCCGATTGCCAACAACACAAGATGTCTTGGCAATCCAAACATTACTCAAGGAACGAGGCTTTTATGATGCAGATCTTAGTGGCTTATACAACATTCAGACCAAGGCAAGTATTTTGAAAGCTCAACTTGCTTACGGACAAGCCGCCACAGGGGATTTGACTTCAGATCTACAGACGGCTCTGAAAGCGCAAAATCCCACTCAGAATATTACTCAAATCCCTGCCAGTAGCCCAAATAGTCAAACTATTCAGCCAATTCCTAGCAGTACTCCGCTAGGTAATGGAACCCAAGTCCCAACCTCCAGTCAAAATGCACCAACAGCCAAAAATACTAATTCTTCCTAAATAAAAGCTGAACAAATCTCGTCAATTCCACCAAATTTTTCAAGTACAAATCTCTATTCTCAATCTCAACAAGGTCTAATCATGGAACTCTTAGCATATATCCAAGAAGAATTTATCAATGCTGACGATGCGATCATCAGTGAAATACCTGAAACCTTCCAAACATGGTTCAAGAAATTCACTACTAATTCCGCCAAACTAAGCTTAAACGTACTCCTAACAGGTACAACCCTGCTGATTGGTCTAGGCTCAACCTTAAATGCTTTAGCTGCCGAAGCCCCATCATCAGATGTGAAATATGTACAATCACTACTAGCAAAAAATGGCTTTGACCCTGGGGCGATCGATGGTTTATCTGGAGCATCAACTAAAAATGCCATCCTTCGCGCTCAAAAAGCTTTTGGACTTACTCCCGATGGAATAGTTGGTAGTCGGACGATCGCAGCTCTCGAAGATGGCAAATCTGTAGATGGAAGTGCCACAAAAGTCGATGTCGTTGATACCAAAGTTAATGTCAGCGAAACTACGAGTAGTGCTTCATCGACGGTGATGAATCTCCAGAAATTACTTGCTGATCGTGGCTTTTACAATGGTGCTGTTGATGGCATCATGGGCTCTCAGACTCGCTCAGCAATCATCGCAGCACAAAAAGCTTATAACCTCACTACCGATGGGGTTGCAGGTCCCCAGACCTTAGCGGCTCTAGAGTCAGATGGTGCTAAAGCAGTTATTACAACCGTTAGCGCTACAACTACTAGCACCAAAAGTGCAGAAGTTTCCAGTCTGCAAGAGTTACTCAGCAAGCGTGGTTTTTACAATGGTGCTGTTGATGGCATCATGGGACCACAGACTCGCTCAGCGATCGTCGCCGCTCAGAAAAACTATGGCTTAGTTACTGATGGTATAGCAGGCACTCAAACTCTTGCCGCCTTAGAATCAGGAGCTAGCAAAGTCAGTGTTGCTACCAAGAATCCTGAAACCATATCCTCGGTTACGAAGACTAGTAATAAAGATGTTGCCGCATTGCAACAGTTACTAGCCCAACGCGGTTTTTACAATGGTGCGATCGATGGTATCAAAGGAGCGCAGACAAATGCCGCGATCACGACCGCTCAAAAGAACTATGGCTTAACCGTCGATGGCATTGCAGGCGCTCAAACTATAGCAGCGTTGCAAACCGATGCAAAATCATCCCCCAAGCCAGATGCAAGTAAGCAAGCTGCGAATACTGTGATTCCAGCTATCGACGGTGGAGTAGCCAACTTACAAAATTTGCTAACCGATCGCGGATTTTATAATGGACCAATTACAGGATTTTTAGGTACACGTACTAGAGACGCAATCATTGCCGCTCAAAAAGCCTATGGATTAACTGCGGATGGTGTGGCTGGAGCGAGAACGATCGCCGCTCTAGAAGCAGGTGCACCAAAACAACAAATTGCCGCCACTACTACTCCAGCTCCAGCTAATGTTACGCCAGCTATTCGCGTGGAACCAAAACCACAGGTAACACCTGCGCCGCAACCGCAAGCCACAGTCACACCGCAACCAACAAGCCAAGCAACTCCCAAACCAACCACACTAGCAGCAGTCCAGCCCACAACCGCACCAGTGGCACAGCCCACAGCTCCTGCTGCAACTGCAAACACACAAGTCTCAGAATTACAGAGATTACTGGCTCAGAGAGGTTTCTACACTGGTAAAGTCGATGGTGTATTAAGTGGGGAAACTCGTAATGCGATCATCAGAGCGCAAAACTTTTACACGATTAGCCCTGCCGATGGCTCACCAAGCAATAAACTGATTGATAGTCTGAGTAAAGATACATTTATTTCTGAAGGCAATTAAGTCAGATGCGGTTCCGTAACCTTGCTATTAATTTAGGGGCGATCGCTATTTTGGGAGCGATCACCCTTAGTTTGCAACTCCCGAAGCTCAATCAAAGATTGAGTGGACAAACTCAAGAAGAAACTCGTAAAGCAGTTAGAGACGAAGAGGCTCGTCTCAAATTAGTTAAACAACTACCTCCACGTGGATTTGGTTTTAATAACTTGATTGCCAACTTCGCGTTTTTGCAATTTTTGCAATATTTTGGCGATGATATTGCCAGAAATAACTTTCAAACGGGATATAGCCTCAGTCCGCTTTATTTTGCCAATATTATCGATCGCGATCCTCGGTTTTTAAGTAGCTATATATATATGTCAGCTAGTGTGTCCATGTTTGCGGGAGCTCCTAGTAAAGCGATAGAAATCTATAGTAAGGGTTTAAAATCTCTAGATCCTGATCGACAGCCTAGCGCCTATATAGTTTGGCGATACAAGGCAACCGATCAACTATTGTTTTTAGGGGATGCTAAAGGAGCTAGGGAGTCTTATCTAAAAGCTGCTGAATGGGCTGATAAAGCGAGCTTATCAGATGAAAAACTGGTCGAAGCCCACAAAATTTCGGCTGAGTTATCTCGCCAGTCTGCACAATGGCTCGAAGGAGATCGGGATCTGACTAAGGCTCAAATTGGTGCTTGGTCACTAGTTTTGCAAAATGCTACAGACAAAAAAACTGTCCAAATTATTGCTCAAGAGCTAGATAAACTAAACTTGAAAATAGAAATTAAAAATGGGGCACAAACTATTGTGGCTAAATAACAAGAAAGGGACGCGTTTCGCCCCTTTCTTGTTTATTTAATTAGCAGATAACCACTTCTGAGCATTTAACCGTTGAATTACACCGAATACAAGTAAGTCAAGAGGTGCTTTGCGCTCGTCGATCAAAAATGGCTCGATGGTACTAGGCGATCGCCCAGCATCAGCACAGGAAAAAGCCTTCTGAGCATTGAGATCTGCTTTAGAAAAGTAAACTGTAAACTGGCGTGAACCTTGCGCCCAGAGCCCACGCACTTGCGAGTTGCCAAACTCCAATTGCAAATCATCAATGCCTTGCTTACCAAAGGCTTTAGTAAGGGCTGGTAGATAATGCTTGTTAATAAATTCGTCAAAGGGTAACTCTTCGATCGCAGGTGGCTTTTCGGCTTTGGGCTTTGCAGCAGGCTTTGCCTTTGGCTCTTCAGAAGTTGGTGCAGTGGTTTCAGACATGATTTTTAAAATATTGCTAAATTTTATAACAAGAATAGACAACGCGCAGCGTTGTCTATTCTCTATTTGGCTTCTGCATTGACAATCTGGGGTAGTCCCATACTGTAGTTAAGCGATCGGTGATTGAGATTGTAGGTAACTTCGCCTTGCTGCAATAGCGATCGCACAAAATGCTCTAAATCTGAACCAATGCGACGCAAATTGTAATCTGTCAAATCAGCACCTTTGTAGTCTGCTACAAGCTCATCGAACTTGCGATAAACCTTTTGCAAAGCACCATCTGTCCAGTTCAGTTCATTGTCAGGATCAACATCTATAGTCAATGTATTTTCGCTGTCGATCAGTTCATCATTCTGCTCCTCAACAATGGCAGCATAAATCTGAATATGACGGGTTGTAGATTTGAGCGGCATAAAGATATGTGACTTGGGTAAGTATTGAAGAACTAACTTTAGATTATTGCAAATTTTTAGAGATTCCTAACCAAACAATTTCTCTATATGTATACATTAATCCTATCAAAACCCAAAGAGTGTGGGGCGGCGCTTGCGCCGCCCCACACTCTTTGGGTTTTATGCAATTTAGTAAAATTTAAAAAGCACACCCAAAACCTGTACCGCCCGCCACGCAGGCGGTACAGGTTTTGGGGGCGACAGCTATAAAACCCTGACTGGGTTTGGTTTTTAATTAACAAAAGTGTCGTCATACTTCTGTGAATTGGTATTGTTTAAGGATCTCTATATAAACAAACAGGAGGCGCATTGCACCTCCTGTTTGTTTTAGCTAGCTAGCTAAATATTCTTGCATACGGGCTTTGCGCTTGCGAAGATAATCCATAGCTTGACGCTCTAACTGCCTTACTTGCTCACGGCTAAGATCCATACGCTTGCTAATACTAGCTAACGACATTTCCTGTCCATCTTCTAGTCCGTAGCGCAAGATCATCACTTGGCGCTGCTTTTCGGGTAGCTCCTTGAGTAAGCTCTGGATATCCGTTCGCAAAGATTCCCTTTCTACATAGTTATCAGGAGAACGTCCTGTATCTTCTAGTAGTTCAGCGAGTTCAGTATCTTGGTTATCACCAATGCGTAAATCAAGGGAAATTGGCTGACGCGATAGTGACAAGCATTCACGTACTTGATCGGTCTTGATATTTAGTTCATAAGCAATCTCTGCGACCGTAGCAACTCGACCAAGATCCTGAGAGAGTTGGCGTTGAGCTTTTTTGATTTTGTTGAGCTTTTCAGTGATATGAACTGGTAAGCGAATAGTACGCGCTTGCTGAGCAATCGCTCTCGTAATCGCTTGACGAATCCACCAATAGGCATAGGTTGAAAACTTAAAACCCTTGGTTGGATCAAACTTATCTACCGCACGCTCTAACCCCAGAGTTCCTTCCTGAACCAAGTCTAGAAGCTCTAAGTTTCTTTTTTGATATTTTTTAGCGACAGATACAACTAAGCGAAGGTTTGCCTCGATCATTTTGCGTTTAGCGCGTGTGCCAACACGAATAAGGCTATGCAAAATCTCTCGCTCCAGACCAACAGCTTCAGCCCATTCTTGCTCAGTTGGTAGGCGATCACTATTTTGGGCGATCTTTTCTTGGGCTTCAAACAACGTCATCATCTGTTGTACTTGCTTCCCGTAGATAATCTCTTCTTCATTACTGAGTAAGGGGATTTTCCCGATTTCATGCAAGTACGTGCGAACCATGTCAGCAGACAGGCCGACTTGCTTGTTAGCTTGCCTATCCACTGTCTTTGGTGTGGGTTGGATCAATGGTTCTTCAGACATATCGCTCCTCATTTTTTTAAACTAAGCGTTTTTCAAGAGTGCTTCTCCAAGACCAGAAGACTGAGACAAATAGGACTTCATAACTTTAAAATTTAAATTTATGAAGTCCTATATATTAAAATCATGATCTTTAAGTTTTATAAAGTTGGCATGGTAATGTGTCATTTGCTTCAAAGTTAATTTGTATAATAAACAATTAACCTTTTTTAATCTTGCGTCTAGAGTTACATATTATTACGAATCAACTAGAAAAGTCAAAGGACGGCTATCACTATCTATCTAAAGATTTGACCAAGGTTTGAATAGGTATTTACACTCATTAAATTAAGACTCTAATGACATTCCGAACTCGTATTTATTGTTGTTAATGAAATCAGACAACTTTGATATCAGAAGCAGGTAAAGAGAGATAATGTTGTTCTAAAAAATTAAATACAATTAAATACAAATAAAGTTACGTATGTAACTGCTTATTTAGATTTACTAAAATAGCAATAATCATAATTTTATTTAGGTCAATTGTTTAGGGTAATTGTTGAATCCTCAAAATTTAGATAGATGCGAAAACTAAAGCTCTAATCGATAAACTCAAAATGTGTAATAGGGGTTGGCACACAGGTCTTGAGCAGTAATAATTGCAAAATTGGGTACTTAAATGGTCATACTGGCTGCTTAGTTACATTGGACGGGGCTAATATACTAGAGTTTCCCAGCCTATGCCTCTAGAATCAACCGTATAAAATTCATTAAATCTAAAGGGTCTCAATAATAGTAATTGTTAACACAATATAAACCTTCCATTAATTATTCCCTGCATTCACCTTTACTTATCTTTAATTTTGCTTAAGAAAGTTATGTAAATTAGCTCACAAGTCTCAATAAGCTGATTAATCAACTTGAGCCATTACCATTGTGGTTAATTGTCACAAATGATTCATTTATGCGATCACTTAATTTAATAACCTTTATTGTTAGATAAAAGCGACAAAATGCAATCACTCATCTGGGTGAAGTAAAACATCAAAACTAGCAGCTCTAAGCAAAATTTCTTATGGCTTTGCACCTATCAGTATTAAGTCTGTGGTTATGCAAGAAATCGCTGAGGCGATCGCAGCCATTTTAGTCGCACAATATTATTAAATCCGCAATTGTTAAGTACCGATGGCGTTGACAATTGCGAATTTATTTTTATTACAGAAGAGCAGTTTAAGATCCAGAAAACAACAAGATTTTCTGTTGCAAGTGCCACTTTGTATCACTTGCAACAAAAAATCTTAGTTATTAGTTCAAATAAAAACAAAAAATTTGGTATTTTATGGAACTTGTTAGCCTCAATTCTCGACCTTAAATCTATAGAAAATTTAGGCTTTGGTAAAGTGATGTTGTGCTGAAGCTAGTAACAACAAACTAGGAACAACTGGGAAGATTACAACCATGACTTCAACTAAGACTCAAATTAAAAACAGCATCAAAAACGCGATCGCCCTTAGTACGATCTGTATAGCCACTGTCGCTAGTTCGACGATCTTTGTACCCTCTGCTTTTGCCCAATATGGCTTAGGGCTCCCAAAATCCGCAGGTTCGGGTGGTGCAACTAGGGGAGACTTACCTCTACTGACGATTCTTGTACCTGACGACGGGGGAAAGACTTCATCATCTCGTCCAACATTTTATTGGTACATTGCGCCTCCTGATATTACGTCAACTGACTCAACGACATTTCCTCGGATTGATAATGGCAAAAGTCCATTTCAAGTAACTTTCATTTTACGCGATAGTAACGGGAGAGAGTCAAAGCCGATTTTTATGTCTCAAGGGAAAGGAGAAGATTCGGGACTCTATAAATTTACTTTGCCCGAAAATGCGCCTGAGCTAGTGAAAGGAAAAGTACAACGTTGGCAAATTCGTTGGCAAGCTAATGGTGGTACAGCGCAAGTTGATGTTAGCGCTGCCATCCGTTACGATAACGATCCTATGCTTGCAAAAGAGATCGCTACAGCCAAAAGTGATTTAGAAAAAGCCAGAATCTATGCGAAAAGAGCATATTGGTATGATGCAATCAATGCTTACACCAGTTGGTTATCCAAAAATCCTAAAGACGATGTAGCTAATGCTGAGCGCAGTAATTTATTAAAAGTAGGTCTGCAAAACCATCGAGCATTTGCGAAGGTGAATACTGAAGAATTTGATCCAGCAAAATTCGCCAAATTCCTGAGCAAATTTGATGAAAGCAAAGGTGCAATATCAATTGCATTTCAGCATAAACCTCATCGTTAATTTATCCCAATTCACAAAAGTGTGGCAACACTTCTGTGAATAAAACCCAAACCCTGTAATACCAAAAGACAAAATGGCGTAGCCATTTTGTCTTTTGGTATTACAGCTCTTTGAGCTTTGGTAAACCTCGATATATAGCTGCTCAATAAGAGAATGGTGTCGTGAAGCACCGCCTCTTATCCCAATTCACGAAAGTGTGGCTACACTTTCGTGAATTAAAAGCCAAACCCTGTAAGGGTTTTAAAAACAAAAAATGGCTACGCCATTTTTTGTTTTAGTATTGTTAGATAAAGTTAGAGTTGTTGCTTAGCAACAACTCTAACTTTTTGGGGGCTTGGAGAATCGCTATGCAACAACGTAAACCAAAATGATATGATGTGCAAAAATTCACACTGTTTACAGCAATTTGTTGTAAGTAATGCTTAAGCACTATGTCAATGTTGTTGAGATCCTTAGGGCAAATCTATGGCAGATAATTCAGGTAATTTTTGGGGAGGTTTTCTCTTCGGTGCTGCTGTGGGTGGCGTAGTTGGCGCATTGGTAGCAATTAAGCTGAGTGAGCCTGAAGACGGTTTGATCGATCAGCCATCTAATCGCGATCGCCTGATTGATAAACCTCAAACCTCTAATGAATTTGCTCGTCGTAATCTCGAAAAGAAAATCGCCCAACTTAATGCAGCGATCGATTCAGTCAGTCAAGAATTGGCTTCGGCTGAAGGGAAAAATGGTGGCAAGCAAATATCAGTTGAATCATTACGAGATATGACCGTTGATGATAAGTGATGATAACATCCTGATTTCTGCTGTATTCAGTAGAATAGTGGCATCTATAATTATTCTAATTGTTCTATAACCTCACAACCTCCTATGGCAGTTATTTTTGGCACAGTCAGCTCATTTATCACGATCTATTTGGGTTTGCTATTTATTCGCGTCTTACTGACTTGGTTTCCAAACATTGATTGGTTCAACCAGCCTTTTGCTGCACTTGCTCAAATTACCGATCCTTATCTCAATATATTTCGTTCGATTATTCCGCCACTAGGAGGTATGGATTTATCGCCCATGCTTGCCTTCCTTGCACTTAGTTTTTTACAACGTGCTCTTGCTCCATTGGCTGCAAGCGCGAGTATGGGCTTTTAGGGTAAGCTTATTTCTAATTACAAATTACGAATTACGCTGCGTTCACGTTAGGAAATATACATGACGGGTTTGTTAGATTTGAGCGGGAAAACTGCTCTTGTGACTGGGATTGCCAACAATCGTTCGATCGCTTGGGGTATTGCCCAAAAGTTACATCAGGCTGGCGCTAAGCTTGGTATTACTTATTTACCAGACGATCGCGATCGCAACAAAGGTAAAGTTGCTGAGTTGACTGATTCCTTGACTCCGAGCTTTTTGTTGCCTTGCAATGTTCAGGATGACGCACAAGTAGATTCACTGTTTGCCTCAGTTGCCGAACAGTGGGAAAAAATTGATATTTTGGTGCATTGTCTAGCATTTGCCAACAAGGAAGATCTATCTGGCAACTTTACGGATATTTCTCGCTCAGGCTTTCAACTTGCCCTTGATGTGAGTGCTTACTCTCTGATCCATTTATGTCGTGCAGCAAGACCTCTATTAAAAGATGGTGGTAGCGTGATTACCCTCACCTATATTGGTGGTGCAAAAGTTGTCCCTAACTATAATGTGATGGGGATCGCTAAGGCTGCATTGGAAATGAATGTGCGTTACCTCGCCTCCGATATGGGACCAGACAATATTCGGATTAATGCAATTTCTGCTGGACCGATTCGGACTCTTGCTTCAGCAGCGATCGGTGACTTCCACAAAATGTTGCACCATTATGAAGAAACAGCGCCTTTACGTCGCTTAGTTACTCCTGATGATGTGGGTAATGTGGCAACTTTCTTGGGCAGCGATCTGTCAAGTGCTGTAACTGGGCAAATTATTTATGTGGATGCTGGTTACGAAGTCATGGGTGCTTAATAAACAAACTCCCTTGACTTTTGAGATCGCCAAAATTCTTGCTCACTAGATCAGTTTTTTAAAAATCCCATGCAAACGGATATCTTCAAAGAGCTATTTCCACTATTCGATGCTGCTAGCGTTGAAACTTTGGAGTGGCTCCTCGCTGAAGCAGTAGAACGTGACTATCCTCCTGGGCGGGCTGTGCTAATGGAGGACGCTTGGGGCAATGCTGTGTATTTCATTCTTTCTGGCTGGTTAAAAGTTAGATTTTTGAGAAGTCAGGATGCAACAACCCTTGCCATACTTGGTAATGGTGACTTTTTTGGAGAAATGGCGATTCTGGATGAGTCACCAAGATCTACGGATGTAGTTGCTTTCACGCCAGTTCGTGTTCTGAGTGTTCCTGCTCAAAAATTTATCCAGTTTTTATTTAAAGATCCACAGTTGCATCACCGTATGTTGCAGTTGATGGTGCGACGGTTGCGCAAAACCAATCAGCGCATTCAGTTACGCCAACAAGTACCTGCGGTGCGGATTGCCACTATTCTAACTGGGTTGGCTGATACTTATGGCAGTAAGACTGATACAGGCATTGATATTTTTAATATACCTGTACAAGATATTGCCGATCTCTCTGAAGTAAGCCCTGACGACACGACCAAGGTGTTAGACAAAATTAAAGAAAAGGGTTGGATTGCGATCGATCCTAAGCGTCAAGTGATGAGTATCATCAACGAAAAACAAATGTTGCAATTAGCAACATTTCGCTAAACCCCAAAAGAGGAGTGGCGGCGCTTCGCGCCGCCACTCCTCTTTTGGAGTTATATGGTGATCGCAATTTTTCCTGTCATTGATCCAGTTTCTAATAATTTATGGGCTTTAGCCACATCCGCAAGCTGAAACACTTCACTGACATGGATTTTGAGCTTGCCTGAGTCAAATAAATCTGCACATTCACTAAGAATTTTGGCTTGTTGAATTTGCAGATCAGGCTTTCCGAGTAACATCGGCGTAAGCATTAGTTCAAAGCTAAATCTCAAGTTTCGGGTACGGGCCACTTTCCAGCTTATATCGGTAGGTGGCTCAAGAATGGTGACAAGATCCCCATAGATTTTAACGGCGGGAAAAGTCTGCTCAATCAGTTTACCTCCGACGGTATCAAAGCCGAGATCTACACCTTCTCCATTTGTCCACGCGATCGCTGCTTCCACAAAATCGGTCTGTTTATAGGCGATCGCGAAATCTGCACCCAAATCCCGTACAAATCTTCCTTTAGCTTCGGAGCCAACAGTCGTGCAGACCTTGGCATGCCTGAGCTTGGCTAACTGAATCGCCACATGACCAACACCGCCAGCTCCTGCATGAATTAAGACATTGCGGCTGGTTGGCGCTGATTGTACAGTGTTTTGTAAAGTGCCGCGATCATATAGGGCTTCCCACGCAGTAATTAACACAAGGGGAGCAGCAGCAGCTTCTTCAAAACTGAGGGATTTAGGTTTATGGGCGACGAATTTTTCGTCTATCGTTGTTAGTTCGGCATAGTTACCTTGATGGAAACCTAGCCCTCCATTACAAAAATAGACCTGATCGCCTACTTTAAACTTAGTGACTTCTGAGCCGATCTCTTCTACGATTCCTGCACCATCACAACCAAGAATCGACAGTAAGCGATCGGGATGAAATGTGCCACGGCTCCGCAGTTTTATGTCAATGGGATTAAGCCCTGCTGCTTTGATGCGTACTAAAATCTCAGTCGGAGCTTGAATCGTTGGTTCTTGGATATCGGCAAGTTGCAGCACATTGGGCTCACCTGCTGCGGTCATCAAAATTGCTTTCATGGGTTTCTCACTAAAACGTGAGAGGTGACGCTAAGCGCCACCTCTCATCTGGGTTTATTGTGGGGGCGTAGTTGGTTTGGCGATCGGACTAGGGGGCTGACGAATGGTGTTATTGTTACCAGAACGGGGAGCGTTCTGTACAGAGTGCGTTTGCCAATCACCAAAAAATCGATTTAATGTTGTAAAACCTAATGCTGCTACGCCGCTCATGATCGCTAATAACACAATGATCGTCGTCCAAGTTTCCACACTCTCAGCAATGCCATAACGGGTGCGATAGGGATCGATTTTGCAATTATTATCGCGATCGCGAGCAGTTATGGGACGGCGAAATCGTAATCGATGATCGTCCAGCTTTTCTAATAGGATCCAACCTGCTTGTGACTCTTCAGCGCAGACTTTGTTCAAGATCTTGCGTCCACGAAACCCGCCGCTACTAGTACGCAAGATTTTAAATTCCCAGCCCTTAGGCTGATCGCTAGATGTGTTGGACTCGTAGCGAGTAAGGTTTTCTTCTTCCACTTCTTCCCGCCGCCTATTACCTTGTTTTGCTCGAAATATTCTGTCGATAATCACGGACTGAATCCCAACATCGAGAATGATTGTACTGATGATGATTGCATTGACGGTCAGCATATGTGCGTGACTAATCCTAGTAGCAGCATAACAGCTTGATAATCAGCAAAAGTATACATGCAGATGAATACTATTTCACTCAAGATTTTGACTGAAATAACACAAATTAAATAAAAACCAAAACTATTGTGGCGGACAAAGTCCACAACAACAGTTTTGGTTTTTATTTAATTTGCGATCCTTAGCGATCGCGATATTATGATGATCAATAAAAATAAGCCGTAAGCTTCTGATACAAACCTATGAACTCTATTGTCCTAATGGCTGAAGTACTTACCGATCCTGAGCTCCGCCGCACTCCTGATAATCAAAGCTCGATCGCTTCATTTCTTGTTCAGTTTGCAGGTGGACGAGCTGAAGACGCACCTTATCGCATCAAAGTTGTTGGCTGGAATAGTTTAGCCGATGAGATGGTTGAGAAATATCATAAAGGCGACCAAGTTGTCGTTGAAGGTCGGTTGCGTCTAGATACAGTTGATCGCGGTACTTACAAAGAAAAGCGTACAGAACTAATTGCTCAGCGTGTCCACAGTTTTGGAGTTGGTGGTGGTACAGCTAATAATGCTCCTGCTCCTGCACGCACAGAAAGAATTGCCAATAATCCTACTCCCGCTGCAAACGTTGTCCCAGTGTCAACATATGTGCCTGTATCTGCACCCGCAGCCGATGCACCTGATTATGACGATATTCCATTTTAAAAAAACAAGAGAGAGTGCAAGGCACTCTCTCTTGTTTTTTTATTAAGCCGATGATGAGATTTGAACTCACGGCCTGCTGATTACGAATCAGCTGCACTACCCCTGTGCTACATCGGCAAGTTAGCTAATTTGGTCAAATACAAATTTTTTGCGATTGCTATTATAGCATCATCGCACATATTACATAATTCAGTATTGCCAGGGCAGTAATTCTCATTATTAAAATCGTTTTTTTGGCTCTGAGAACCCCAAAAACGGTTCCATAATAAGAATTACTGTGCCAAGGATAAGCTCAGCTTTGCGCCGACTACTCCCTTCCTAGTGAAGAATTAGACATTGCGGCGCTTCGCGCCACAATGTCTAATTCTTGGTTTTATATGGCTATTTCTTTGGTGGGAAGGGAGTATCCTTAAGTGCCAGATAATTTTGCAAATATTAATATTTAAGGGATTGTTATGGGGAGTTTACGACTAAAGTTGGCTGATCGCAGACCGTTGATTAAATCCCTAGGTTTTGGAATTGCGATCGCCATTGGTTATTTTTTTGCTAATCCAGCCCCACTGAATAGCGCCGAACAAATTCGCTTTTGGTATGCCCCTTTTGGTGAATTTACAATCTATGTTAGTGATTTAGAAAAATTTGCGAAAGAGGGGAAACTAACCAAGCGTTTAGAGTTCTATCTAGAAAGATTATCACCTCAACAACAAACTCAACTTCGTGAAGCTCTAACAACCCGCTATAGCCTCAGCCATACTACAGCAGCGCAATTTTCCTATTCTCCAATTGGTGAGATTTTAGTGCGACGCTTAGGTAGGATTTTGCAGATGACTCCTGAGCTAAATGGGTTCTCGGCATTGCGAGCTTCGTTGATTCTTTCTGCACAAAGTGAGGAAGGGCTTAGCATTCTTAATCTATTGCGACGATATCCCGTCCCAGTTATCTATTTAGACTTACATCACGGACTTCAGGCTTATGCAGAAGTCTCACAATTGCTCTACAAAAAAGAACAAGCGATCGCCGCCATCGAAAAGCAAGCGATCACTGAATCTCAGAATCAGAACGAGAATAAAGCTCTAGTCAACCCTCACAAGGAACTGCGAGTTGCGGGGGATGTAAAATGGACAAAAGAGCAATTTACCTATTTGCAACGCGATCGCAATGTCAAAATATTTGCCGATATATATATCCCCCAAGGATTAGCAACTCCAGCACCGCTAATTGTAATTTCCCATGGATTGGCTTCTAATCCTGATACTTTGCAATATTTATCGCAGCACCTTGCTTCTCATGGATTTGCTGTGGCTGCCTTAGAGCATCCTAAAACAGGTAGTCATGACTTTGCGGCGTTCCTATCTGGCTTCAGTAAAGAGCCCCAGATTGAAGAAGCAGTACAACGCCCCTATGATGTGAAATATTTACTAGATGCATTGGCGCAAAAGGTTAAAACTGATCCCCAATGGCGCGATCGCTTCAACCCAGAGCAAGTAGGCTTAATTGGGCACTCACTCGGTGGCTATACTGTTCTAACTTTGGGAGGTGCTCAACTTAATTTCAATCAAATCAATAAAGAATGCAGTATTCCCGAACCCAATCTCTCTTCTTTTAATGTGTCTAAGATTCTCCAATGTCGCTTTAGTGCATTAGATGTAAATAATATTAATCTTAGCGATCGCCGAGTCAAAGCAGCGTTAGCACTTAATCCACTCGGTGGTAGTACGCTACTGGGTAAAGAAGGAATTCAAAATATCAAGATTCCTGTAGCGATTTTTGCTGGTGGAGATGACTTATTTACACCTGCGGTTCCTGAACAGTTTTTCCCCTTTGTATGGTCAACTAGTCCTCATAAGTATCTAGTAACTTTTCCTAAAGGAACACATTTCTCTTTTTTAGAAAGAAGCGATCACGGTGTATTGGTAGTTCCAGCAACCATATTAGGTGAAAAGCCCGAATTTACGCATCCCTATACAAAAGCGTTAAGCCTAGCTTTTTTTCAAACTCATCTCAATAACCGCCCTGAATTTGGGGCTTATCTCAATAATGCTTATGTACAAGCGATCGCATCTCCCCGATTCCCTGCTTCATTGACTACCAATTTCTCAGAGGCTCAGCTTCTGCAATCGTTAGGGGATACTCCATAAAAAGCATTAGCGCCGCACTCAAGCCCTGAGCTCAAGTGCGGACTGAAATCTCAACCCGTTTCAAAAGGGTTGATAGAAGGCATTCCGTAGTCCACTTCAGTGGACTTAAGCTTTTAGACAAGAACTTAAGTTCTTGTGTTATTTGCGCCGTTTTTTACTTCTGTAATCGTTTGAGTTCATCTTGTAAAGCTTGAACTTTGCTTTTGAGAGAATCCACATCGCTTACAGTTTGATTAGAATCACTATCTTCCTCATCATCAATTGAGATTGTCCGTGGGGCATCTTTGCTGCTAGGATTTGGAGCACTCTCCCCAATCGGCTTTTGAGAGTTACGGACTAGGTCATCTACAAACTTTTTCGCTTCTTCGGTTGTCATCTCGCCACGTTCAACTAGGTCGTCAGCTAATTTACTAGCTTGTGTACGAAGTTCACCAAGAGTCTCACCAGCCTTTTCACCTGCGACAGTCGCCAAGCCTAGACCTAGATAAAATGCTTTTTGGACGATGCCACCAAATGGATTCATTGCCATTACTCCATAAAATTTTATGATAGTCATTGTGGATAAGTAGCTAGGCACAATTAAATATAAAACCCTAAAATCTGTACCGCCCGCGCAGCGGGCGGTACAGATTTTGACTCGGATTTTTAATTGTGCTGAGGTACTTATTGCAAAGCAATATCCACAATGACTATCATATCTCGATATTATGAAATTTCCCAACTGGCTATCACAACGAGCTATTCAGAAAAAAAGTGCGATCGCACTTATCTTTAGATCGCCTTTTGATCAAGAAGTAGAACGCTGGACATATGCGGAGTTGGAAGCCGAAGTTAATCACTGGGTAGAGTGCTTGCAGACATTGGGGATAAAATTTGGCGATCGCATTGGATTGTTACTTACCAATCATCCGAGATATATCATACTTGTTCATGCGTTAGTGAAGTGTGAAGCGATCGCAGTTTTCCTCAATATTCGCCTCACTACTGAAGAATTGCGTTGGCAGATAGAAGATAGTCAAGCTAAATATTTGCTTTGTGATGAGCTTACTAAATCAACTGTAAACAATCTGGATAAACAAATCGATCATTTAATCATTTCTGAAATATCTAGTTTTTCTCTGCTAAATTTTCAATTAAATGGCTGTAAACATTGCAGCGAAAATATAGATCTGGAAAATACACAGGGTATTTTCTATACATCGGGAACAACGGGTAAGCCCAAGGCAGTTCCATTAACTTATAACAATCATTTCCATAGCGCGATCTCATCGGCTTTAAATTTAGGTATAGAGCCAAATGATAATTGGTTGCTCTGTATGCCATTGTTTCATGTAGGTGGATTATCGATCGCATGGCGGAGTGTCGTTAACGGAACGAAAATCACGCTTTTACCAAAATTTGATGAGCAGGAAGTACTAGATGCGATCGCTATTGAGAAAGTGACAATTATTTCGCTTGTGCCAACGATGCTGAGCCGTTTATTAGCACATCCCCAATGGCAAAACCTTCAGAAATTACGTGCGATTTTATTGGGCGGCGCACCTGCGAGTCCAGAATTAATTGAACAATGCTTACAATTAAATTTGCCGATAAGCCCTACCTATGGCATGACTGAAACTGCTTCGCAAATAACTACTCTTCCATCCCATGAAGTAGCTAAAAAAAGAGGTTCGTCGGGTTTACCACTTTTTGGCAATCGACTACGGATTGTCGATGATCAACAGCAAGATCTTGATGTTGGTGAGATCGGGCAAATTCTCATTCAAGGGGCAAGTGTGATGAATGGCTATCTCAATCAACTTGACAAGAATATTCAAGATGGTTGGCTGCACACGGGCGATTTAGGATATCTCGATCGCGATGGTTACCTCTATGTCATCAGTCGTCGTTCTGACTTGATTATTAGTGGTGGTGAAAACATTTATCCGACGGAAATTGAGGCGATTTTACTAGAACATCCTGCGATCGTAGAGGCTTGTGTGGTGGGCATAGGAGATCGCGAATGGGGCGAAATAGTTACTGCCGCAATCGTGACTGATATTCAATTGTCACTAGAAGAAATTAGAAATTTTTGCGAACAAAAATCCTTGGCGCGATATAAATTACCCAAGTCTATCTATATTTGGGAATCTCTCCCCAAAACTGCTTCTGGCAAATTATTGCGTCAAAAAATTCGCGATCGCCTAGAGTCCGTATAAAACCTGAAAATTATAGCGATCGCGCTACAATATCCAATGGAAATAGCAAAAGTATTTTTCTCTTTAGCACCATGAATCAAGATTCTGAAAACTCTAATTCGCAATCGATGAATCTTCCGCCTGGGGAGTTGGGATTACCGATCCTTGGACAAACCTTGCAGTTTCTCTTTGATCGCAAATTTGCCGAGAAACAATATGCCAAGTATGGGGCGATTTCTAAAACTAGCTTACTTGGTAGACCTACAGTATTTATGATTGGCTCCGAGGCTGCTGAATTCGTGTTATCTAGCCATATGGAATGCTTCTCATGGAAAGAAGGTTGGCCAGATAATTTCAAAATGCTGTTAGGAGAATCACTGTTTTTGCAGGATGGGGAAGAACATCGCCGCAATCGCCGCTTGATGATGCCCGCCTTTCATGGACAGGCTTTAACTGGCTATTTTTCGACGATGGAAGAAATCACACAGCGATATTTGGCTAAATGGACAAAAAAGGGGGAGTTTAATTGGTTTGATGAATTCAAAAAACTGACCTTTGAGATTGCTAGTCAACTTTTGATTGGAGCAAATGCTGGTGATGATGTAGAGAAATTGAGTAAATTATTTACAACTTTAACCAATGGGTTATTTGCGATCGCGCCTTTTGATTTGCCTTTTACTACATTGGGTAAGGCGCTTAAAGCACGCGATCTTCTACTGCAACATCTCACTCAAGTTGTGAAGGAGCGTCAGCAAAATCCCACCAATGATGTACTGAGTATGTTGATACAGGCGCAAGATGAGGATGGAGGACGTTTTAGTCTCGAAGAATTAAAGGCTCAGGCAATGCTGATGTTATTTGCTGGACATGAAACTACCACATCGATGTTGACATGGTTTTGCCTAGAACTAGGTCGTCATCCTCAAGTTTTAGAACGCGCTCGCCAAGAGCAAATAGCACTAGCGACAACAGGTCAGTTAAATCTAGAACAAATCGGGCAAATGCCTTATCTCGATCAAATCTTTCAAGAGATTGAACGTTTGCGTCCGCCTGTTGGCGGTGGGTTTCGAGGTGTTGTAAAGCCTTTCGAGTTTAATGGATATCAAGTTCCCAAAGGTTGGCTAGTTCTCTATTCGATTATGATTACCCATAAACAAACAGATATTTATCCCAATCCTGATACGTTCGATCCAGATCGCTTTAGTAGCGATCGCCAAGAACATAAACAGAAACCCTTTAGTCTGATTGGGTTTGGTGGTGGTGCAAGAATTTGTATTGGGATTGCATTTGCGAAGCTAGAAATGAAGATTATTGCTGCTCATTTATTACGCAATTATCAATGGGAAATTTTACCTTCCCAAAATCTAGAGCCGTTCCCAATTCCTACTCTTCGACCAAAGGATGGGCTAAGAGTAAAGTTTCAAGCATTAGTATAATTAAAATAAAAGGTGGCGCGAAGCGCCACCTTTTATTTTGTTAGCCTTGCACTCAAGTGCAGGCTAAAAGCTCAAATCCGTTGAAACGGGTCACGGAAAATTATTCTTTAGTCTGCTTCAGCAGACTTGAGCTTTTAGCCAAGAACTTGAGTTCTTGGCTTTTCTTAGGCTTCAGTATCTCCTTCTAATTCCTCGGTTTCTGACACTTCGACTTCTGATGTTTCAACAATAACTTCAACAGTAGTTACCAACCCATCACCACTTTGGATCTCCACCTCTTCGATTTCTTCTTCCAATGCTGGAGGAACTAGAGTAGCGCCAACGATCGCATCGGATGCATCCAATCTCTGTAGACGTACACCTCTAGCAGTACGAGACTGACAAGCGATCGCATCAGTAGATTGCCGCATGACGATACCTCGACTGGTGACGATCATCAGTTCGTTCTGTTCATTAACTAAACAGAGCGAAGCCAGTTGATCTTGTCCAGATTTGAACTTAGTGACACGCAAGCCTTTACCAGCACGTTTTTGAATACGGAACTGACTCACAGGAACACGCTTACCATAGCCACCTCTAGTGACAACTAGTACCCAAGGTCCTTGAGATTTTTCGTTTCCAGTTTCAGCCTCAGTTTCCAGATTTTCATCTTCACTGACTGTTTCAGTAGCAGTTTCTGCGGCAGTTACAGTGATATCAATTTCTTCCTCAGACTCTTCAGCTTCGATTTCTGCAAGACCCGCAGGAATAATGTCCATACTCACGATCAAGTCATCGCCTGTAAGTCGCATCGATCGCACGCCGCGAGTATCGCGTCCCATTGGGCGCAATTGCTCATGATCGGCACGAAAGCGGATCGACATCCCTTGGCGCGAACCAACGATAATTGTATTATCGGCTTTGGCTCGTCTGACCCAGCGCAGTAAATCACCTTCTTCAAGAGCGATCGCAATTAGACCATTGGAGCGAATATTGGCGAAGGCAGGAAGCTTGGTTTTTTTGATATAGCCGCCAGCCGTGAGCATGACCAGATATTCATCTTCACTAAACTCGCTGATGGGTAAAACCGTAGTGATTTTTTCATCGGCAGCGATCGGTAATAGCTGTACCACAGCAGTACCACGGGCGGCACGACCAGATTCTGGAACCTCGTATGCCTTGACTCCATAGACCTTACCGCGATCTGTAAAGAATAGAACTTTGTCATGACTGCGACAAGCAAAGAAATGCGCGATTGCATCATCATCTTTGACGTTGGCGCTAGCTTTACCGCGTGTGGCCCGATGCTGAGCCGTGAAAGTATCCACAGGCATCCGTTTGACATAGCCTTGCTCCGTCACCATCACGATTGTTTCGCGATTGGCAATCAAGTCGGCAGTATCGATATCGCCTTCATTGGGCAGAATGCGAGAGCGGCGCGGTGTCGTAAATTCAGCTTTGATTGCTTCCAATTCTTCACGGGTAATCGTGAGAATGCGATCGCGATTGGCGAGAATATGTTGTAGATCGGCAATTTTAGCGACTAATTGATCGTGCTCGTCATGAATCTTATCGGCATCTTGAGCCGTCAAGCGACGCAACTGCATCGCCAAAATTGCATCGGCTTGCGCTTCTGAAAGTCCATAGCTTTCGATCAATCCCAACTTCGCAGAACTGCTATCATCAGCTCCACGAATCAGGGCAATTACAGCATCCAGATGGTTGAGCGCAATTAATAGACCTTGCAATAAATGATCGCGTTCTTCGGCTTTACGCAGTTCATACTGAGTACGGCGCGTAATTACTTCATAACGGAAATCGAGGAATACTTGCAGAGCATTACGCAGAGTTAGCGTAATCGGTTCGCCATCTACCAATGCCAACATATTGCAACTGAAGTTCGATTGCAGAGGTGTGGATTTGTAGAGATTATTTAGCACCACTTTGGGATAGGCATCGCGCTTCAGTTCGATTACTAAACGCATACCATCGCGATCGCTTTCATCACGAATATCAGAAATGCCATCAATTTTCTTCTCATTGACCATTTCCGCGATGCGTTCGATCAGCGCTGCCTTATTGGTTTGGTAAGGCATTTCGGTGATGATAATCGCCTCGCGATCCTGCCGTCCAGAAGCCGAAATCGTCTCAAAGCTAGCTACTGCTCGCATGGTCACAGAGCCGCGCCCCGTCGTGTAGGTTTCACGAGCACCATCGGTTCCTAAGATCAAAGCACCTGTCGGGAAGTCGGGACCTGGAATATATTGCATCAATTCCAAATCCGTCAGCATCGGATCAGCAATCAGAGCCACTAAGCCATCTACCAACTCGCCCAAATTGTGCGGCGGAATATTTGTCGCCATCCCCACAGCAATGCCTGAGGATCCATTCAGCAATAATTGAGGAATTCGAGCGGGTAATACCAAAGGCTCTTGCTGCGAGCCATCATAGTTATCACCAAAGTTAACCGTATCGCGATCGATATCCTGAATCAGCCCAAACTGTGAGATGCGTGTCAGCCGACATTCGGTATATCGCATCGCGGCGGCGGGGTCATTATCGACGGAGCCAAAGTTACCATGACCATCGACCATGCGATCGCGCATCGAAAAGTCCTGCGCCATCCGCACCAGTGCTTCATACACGGCGGTATCACCGTGGGGATGATATTTACCGATTACGTCACCGACCACACGGGCACATTTCCGAAACGGGCGATCGGCGGTCATGCCCAACTCGTGCATAGCGTAGAGAATGCGGCGATGTACTGGCTTGAGTCCATCACGGGCATCGGGCAAGGCGCGACCGACGATCACGCTCATGGCATATTCCAGATACGATCGCGACATTTCGCCGCGCAGGTCTGTTGGAATAATCCGATCTTCTAAGATATCAGTCATACGGCTACTCAAATTCTCCTTGCATTGCTTGG
>Ga0209985_10001288_pt1 | contig 25030 bp, 24 predicted proteins | sample NOAtaG_FD_187305 | JGI IMG/M metagenome (GOLD analysis project Ga0209985, IMG submission 187305) | Freshwater lake microbial communities from Lake Erie, under a cyanobacterial bloom - NOAA_Erie_Diel6S_1000h metaG (SPAdes) (version 2) | ecosystem: Environmental > Aquatic > Freshwater > Lake ...
GTGGGCAGCGCGCTGGCCGCACAGATCGCCGGAGGCGCCAGCAGTGCACCATCACTGGCCGCGCTGTCTCCGCAGCGACTGATCCACGGCCAGCCGCTGCTGGAAGCGAATGTGATTTGACGCTGCGACGGGTCTGGCGCTCTCAGGACGCTTGCAACGGCCGGACGACGAAGTGCTCGCGCTCAAGCCGCGCTTCATGGCCCCGGTGCACGAATCCCGCACGCTGGAGCACGGCGACCGACGCCCGGTTTTCGGCCCGCGCGAAGGCCTTGATCTCGGTCAGTCCGTGGACACCGAAGCCCGCCTCCAGTGCCGCGGCCACTGCCTCGGCCGCCAGGCCGCGCCCGGTGGCCTGCGGATGGAGGACGTACAGGACCTCGGGGCCCCAGGCATCGTCCTCGGGGTCCACTGCGAGGCCACCCCAGCCGACCACCTGCCCGCTCGCCCTTTCGATCCAGACCCAGGGTGCAAAGCCGTGCACCACGCGCTGCGCCTCGTGCGCCCGCCACCAGGCCAGGCCGTCGTCCAGCGTCGCGGCGTGCCGCGTGAAACGCATGTGGGTCGGATCACCCTGGACCGCAAACAACGCCGGGGCGTGTTCGTCGGCAAAGGGCAGCAGGGTCAGGCGTGGGGTCTGCGGCCCGGTGAAGCCCACTCGACGCTCAGTGCTGCAGGATCTTGGACAGGAAGTCCTTGGCCCGCGGCGAGCGCTGCTCGGGATCGCCGAAGAACTCGTCGCGCTTGCAGTCCTCGACGATCTTGCCGGCGTCCATGAAGATCACGCGGTGGCTGACCTTGCGGGCGAAGCCCATCTCGTGCGTGACGCACATCATCGTCATGCCTTCGTGGGCGAGTTGCACCATCACGTCGAGCACCTCGCCGACCATCTCGGGGTCCAGGGCGCTGGTCGGCTCGTCGAACAGCATCACGATGGGGTCCATCGACAATGCCCGTGCGATCGCCACACGCTGCTGCTGACCCCCCGACAGCTGACCCGGGAACTTGTCCTTCTGGACCATCAGGCCGACCCGGTCGAGCATCTTCAGCCCGCGGGCCTTGGCGTCGTCGGGACTGCGGCCGAGGACCTTGATCTGGGCGATGGTCAGGTTCTCGGTCACCGACAGGTGGGGAAACAGCTCGAAGTGCTGGAAGACCATGCCGACGCGACTGCGCAGCTTGGGCAGGTCGGTCTTGGGGTCGGAGATGCTGATGCCGTCGACGACGATGTCGCCCTTCTGGAAGGGCTCCAGCGCGTTGACGGTCTTGATCAGCGTGCTCTTGCCCGAGCCCGACGGCCCGCAGACGACAACGACCTCGCCCTTCTTGATGGTGGTGGTGCAGTCGGTCAGCACTTGAAAGCTGCCGTACCACTTGCTGACGTTCTTGATGTCGATCATGGTGGCGTCCCGTTCAACGGATGATCTGGATCTTCTGCTGCAAGCGCCGCACCAGGTACGACAGCGAGAAGCAGATGGCAAAGTAGACGGCCGCGGCCAGCAGGTACATCTCGACCGGGCGGTTGAAGTTGCGGCCCACGGTCTCGAAGCCCTTGAGCAGGTCGTAGGCGCCGATGGCGTACACCAGCGAGGTGTCCTGGAACAGGATGATGGTCTGCGTCAGCAGCACCGGCAGCATGTTGCGGAAGGCCTGCGGCAGGACGACAAGCTGCGTCGTCTGGCGGTAGTTCATGCCCATGGCATAGCCGGCGTAGACCTGGCCCTTGGGCACGCTCTGGATGCCGGCGCGCATGATCTCGGAGTAGTACGCGGCCTCGAACAGCGTGAACGTGATGATCGCCGAGACCTCGGCGCCGATGGGCTGTCCGATCAGGAACGGGATGATCAGGAAGAACCACATGATCACCATCACCAGCGGGATCGAGCGAAGGGTGTCGACGTAGATGGTCGCCGGCACCTCCAGCCACTTCTTGCCCGACAGCCGCATCAGCGCCAGCACCGTGCCCAGCGCGATGCCGCCGACCATCGCGATCAGCGTCAGCTGGAACGAGAAGATCAGGCCGCTGCCGACATAGGAGCGCAGCACTTCCCAGGTGAGGAAGGAAAAGTCGAGATTCATCTCACTTCCCTCCGATCATGCCGGGCACGCGAACGCGGATCTCGATCCGCTTCATCACCCGGTTGATGGCAAACGCCGAGATGAAGTACAGCACCGTCACGGCCAGGAACATCAGCACCGGTTGCGATGTCTCCTCGCCGGCCTGCCGCGCGAACATCGTCAGCTCCGAGATGCTGACGGCAAACGCCACCGACGAGTTCTTGACGATGTTCATGCTCTCGCTGGTCAAGGGCGGGATCACGATGCGGAAGGCCATCGGCATCAGCACGTAGCGGTAGGTCTGCGGCAACGTGAAGCCCACCGCGAGGCCGGCATAGCGCTGGCCTCGCGGCAGCGAGTTGATGCCGGCCTTGACCTGCTCGGAGATCCGCGACGACGTGAACAGCCCCAGGCCGACGAACGCCAGCACGAATCCGGGCAGGGCCTTGAGCGGCGGCACGATTTCGGGCATCACGAAGTACCAGAGGAACAGTTGCACGATCAACGGGATGTTGCGGAAGAGCTCGGTCCAGGCGTCGCCCAGCAACACCAGCCCCTTGTGCGGCGTGGTGCGCAAGATGCCCATCAGCACCCCGGTGGCCATCGCCACCACCAGCGCCAGCAGCGCCAGCGCAATCGCGGTACCCCAGCCCTGCAGCAGCCAATGCAGGTAGGTGGTGTCGCCCGAGGCGGACTTCAGGCAGTTGGCGACCAGTTCCCGGTCGATCGTGTCGCGGCAAAAGATGTCCAGTCCGATGTCAGCCACCCAGGCTCCTCCTGTGGACAGCTGCTGGCTGTCCGGTACGACAAAGCAAACGGCGCGCCCGGTGCCCGTGCACAAGGAGCGCGCCGCCTCAATGTAGCCAAGCCTCCACGGTCATCACCCGCGGGGCTACCCGCACAAGGCTCACTTCTTCAGGTAGTCCTCGAGCGGCTTGTCGTTCGGGTTTGCCCAGGCCGCCTTGGTCGCGTCGCTGGCGGGCAGGCCCACGCGCACGTTGTTCGGCGGCGTCGGCTGCACGAACCACTTGTCGTAGATCTTCTGCATCTCGCCCGAGCGGATCAGGCCCACGATGCTGTCGTCGACCGCCTTCTTGAACGCCGGGTCGTCCTTGCGCATCATGATCGCGATCGGCTCGACCGACAGCACCTCGCCGACGATGCGGAAGTCCGCCGGGTTCTTGCTCGACGCAATGTTGCCGGCCAGGATCTGGCCGTCCATCACGAAGGCGTCGGCTCGGCCCGTGTCCAGCAGCAGGAAGCTGTCGGCGTGGTCCTTGCCGAAGACCTCCTTGAAGTCGATGCCGGCGCCGCGCTCGTGGCGACGCAGGTGCTGCACACTGGTGGTGCCGGTGGTGGTGGCCACGTTCTTGCCGGCGAGCTGGGCGATGCTGGTGATGCCGGAGTTGGCCTTCACCGCGATGCGCACTTCCTCGACGAAGGTGGTGACGGCAAACGAGACGTCCTTCTGACGCGTGGCGTTGTTGGTCGTCGAGCCGCACTCGATGTCTACGGTGCCGTTCTGCACCAGCGGGATGCGGTTCTGCGAGGTCACGGTCTGGAACTTGACCTCCATCTTGGGCCACCGCTGCTTGGTCTGCAGATCGGCCAGCACGCGCTGGCAGACCTCGACGTGGAAGCCGGCGAACTTGCCGTCGCCCAGGGTGTATGACAGCCGCCCGGACGACTCGCGCACGCCCATGGTGACAACGCCACTGTCCTTGATCTTGGCCAGCGTGTCGGCCTGGGCCGCACCGGCCACCAGCGCCGCCACGGCAACCAGCGACAGTTGGGTCAGCATCTTCTTCATCGAGAAAACTCCTTGGAGCGAAAACCGAGCGGGTTGCAAAAACGCAATCACCGGCACTCCCCGCGTGTTCGACACGGTCGCCGGCTTGGGCGCGCAATGTACCGGCGCACGACCCTGCCCGGCCAATGCCAAATGACGCAAGGGTCATGTTTGAGACACATATCCGGGTTCACCCTTTACTCGCAAACCCGAGGTTTCGGGCGTTGAGCGCGGTCAGCCCTGTTCCGCGAGGAACTCCCAGAGCGCCTGCGCCTGAGGTTTGGAATGCCGTGCGCCGGCGGGCCGCTCGCGGTACAGCCGCACTTCCATCGTGAGCTCGTAGCTGCCCGGAGCGGTTGCCGGCACCAGACGCCGGCCGGCCGCCAACTCGCCGCGCACCGTGCTCTGCGGCAGGAAAGCCAGGCCGTGGCCCTCGATGGCCATGGCTTTCAGGCCTTCGGACATGTCGGTTTCGTAGACCGGCTCCAGGTTCAGCGGCTGCCCGTCGCCCTTGAGGATGGACTCCACCAAACGTGCCAGGTAGGCGCCCGGGGCGTAGCTGAGCAACGGTACCCTTACACCGGGTTGGCCGGGCAGCGCGAACAGCGGCCGACCATCGGGCCCGGCCTTGGCATAGGCGGCCAAGGTCTCGGCGCCCAGGCTCAACATCTCGTAGCGCTCGGGCGCCAGCGGCAGCGGCTGGCTGCTGTGGTGGTAGGCGATCAGCAGATCGCAGCCGCCTTCGGTCAGGCGCAGCACGGCATCATGTACGTTCAGTGCCGTCAGCCGGGTCTTGACGGCGCCGAAGCGCTCGCGCAGGCCCATCAGCCAGTGCGGGAAGAACGTGAACGCCAGCGTGTGCGGCACCGCGAACTCGATCATGTCGCCACCGGCCGACTGGTGCGCCCGCATCAGGTTGCGGGTGGCCTGCAAGGCTCCCAGGATCTCCAGCGCCTGGGCGTGGAAGGTCTCGCCGGCAGCCGTCAGCCGGGTCGGGAACGACGAACGATCCACCAGGTCGATGCCGGTCCAGGCCTCCAGCGCCTGGATCCGGCGGCTGAAGGCTGGCTGCGTGACGTGGCGCAACTGCGCCGAGCGCGAGAAGCTGCGCGTCTCGGCCAGGCTCACGAAGTCCTCGAGCCATTTGGTTTCCATGTCGATTCAGCTCCGAGCCTGTCCAGGCTCCGGCCGCATCCATGCGGGGAAACCAGCGGCAATGGCAATGATGGCCCATGGCCGGACCGGCCACGCTCCGCAATCCCTCGTCAGGTCCTGCAACGCGGCTCCGAGACTCCCCGGCGGCTGCAACGGAGCCCCATCGGCCAAAGCCAGGCCAAGGCCCACTAGCATCGGGCTGTCCCGCATCAGGAGTCTGCCGATGAATTCCATCCGTCCCCTGGCCGCCGCGCTGTTGCTGGCCGGTCTTGTCGCCACCCCCGCCTGGGCCGCCAGTTCCGCCTCGTCCGCGTCCAGCGAGGCGTCATCGACCTCGGTCGGCAGCCTGTCGACCTCGGTCGAAGGTTCGAGCCAGGCGTCTTCGGGCGACAAGAAGGTGGCCGAAGGCGAGTACCGCGTGATCCAGGTCGCGGCCTCCGAGCAGCAACCCGGCAAGCTGCGCGTGCTGCTGCGCGGCACCGAAGCGGCCCAGGGCGAATTCGTGCTCGTGCTGCCGGCCAGCACCGCCGAGCAGGCCCGCCTGGCTCCGGGCAGCATCGTCGCCGCCCGCCACCAGGCCTACGGGCTGCAATTCGCCGCCGGCCAGCCGCGGGCGCCGTTCTACCTGGTGCTTGACGACGCCTGGTACCGCGAACTTCAAACGCGCCCGGTGACGCTGTAAGGCTGCCGTGAGCACCGCCGCCCACCTGGCGGCGCTGCTGCTGGCCGTCCTGGCGGTCCTGGCTTCGGCACCGGCGCTGGCCTCGTCGCGCTATTGCGACGCGCGCAACCCGCTCAGCGCGATCCAGCAGGACCGCCTGCTGCGGGTCGCCGCGGTGCTGAAGGCAGAGCTCGAAGCCACGGGCAGCCGCGTCGCGCTCGTGGCGCGCTCGGGTCTGGACCTGCGACGGTTCGGCATGCGCTACTCACATGCCGGCATCAGCCTGCAACGCAGCGCCGAGACCCCCTGGGCGGTTCGCCAGCTCTACTTTGCCTGCGACGAATCACAGCCGCGCTTGTTTGACGAGGGTCTGTCGGCTTTCGTCATGGGCACCGAAGATCCGGCGCTCGGCTTCATGTCGTTGGTGCTGCTGCCGGCCGATGCCGCGGAGCGGCTCGAGTCGACGGCCCTGGACAACGCCAGCGCACTGGCGCTGCTGAACCCGGTCTACAGCGCCAACGCCTACGCCTACGGCCTGCGCTACCAGAACTGCAACCAGTGGCTGGCCGAGCTGCTGGGCGTGGCCTTCGGTGGCGCGCCAGCCTCGCGCGACACGGCCCAGGCTTGGCTGCGCAGCCAAGGCTATGAAGGCGCCGTGTTCGACCTTGGCTGGAGCGGCTTCACCTGGCTCACGGTCTTCAGCCCCTTCCTGCACCGCGGCGACCACCCCGGGGCCGATCTGGCTGCCGGCCGCTTCGTCGTCAGCATGCCCGAGTCCATCGGGACCTTCGTTCGCCGGCTGCACCCGCAGGTCACCCGCGTCGAGCTGTGCCACACCGACCGCCACGTCGTCGTGCGCCGTGGCTGGGACGCACCGCTGCCCGACGACTGCACGCCGGGCGAGGGGGATCGGGTGGTGGCGCTGGATTGAGCCCGGGGGCTTGCAACGCCTGCGCCCCGTCGTTCAGGCCTCGATCTCGCCCTGAACGCCACCCCCCTGTTGCAAGGCCCACATCCGCGCGTACTCGCCGCCCAGGGCCAGCAACTCGGCGTGGGCGCCCTTCTCGACGATGCGGCCGGCCTTGAGCACGACGATCTCGTGCGCATCGACGACGGTCGACAGCCGGTGCGCCACCACCAGCGCCGTCTTGCCCTGCGCCGCACTGCGCAGCTCGGCCTGGATCGCACGCTCGTTGGTCGAGTCCAGCGCCGAGGTCGCCTCGTCGAAGATCAGGACCGGCGGGTTCTTCAGCAGCGTGCGGGCGATCGCGACCCGTTGCTTCTCGCCGCCGCTCAGCTTCAGGCCGCGCTCGCCGACCATCGTCTCGTAGCCCTTGGGCGTACTGGCGATGAAGTCGTGGATGTGCGCAGCACGGGCCGCCGCCTCGACCTCGTCGCGCCCGGCGCCGGCGCGGCCGTAGGCGATGTTGTAGTGAACGGTGTCGTTGAACAGCACCGTGTCCTGCGGCACGATGCCGATCGCCGCACGCAGGCTCGCCTGGGTGACGCTGCGAATGTCCTGGCCGTCGATCGTGATGTGTCCGCCAGCGCTGCCGGGCGGTGCCGGGTTCACGTCATAGAAGCGGTAGAGCAGCCGCGCCAGAGTGCTCTTGCCGGCCCCGGACGGTCCGACCACGGCCACGGTCTTGCCGGCCGGGATCTCGAACGAGATGCCATGCAGCACCTGGCGGTCGGGGTCGTAGCCGAAGGACACGTCGTCGAAGCGCACCGCGCCTTCGGTCACGCGCAGCGCGGGTGCGCCGGGGGCGTCGTCGATCTCGCGGTGGCGGCCGAGCAGGCCGAACATCTTGTCCAGGTCGGTCAGTGCCTGCTTGATCTCGCGGTACATCACGCCCAGGAAGTTCAGCGGGATGTAGAGCTGGATCATGAAGGCGTTGACCATCACCAGGTCGCCGAGCGTCAGCCGGCCTTCGGCCACGCCCTCGGTCGCGCGCCACAGCATCGCCACCAGTGCCGCGGCGATGATGAGCTGCTGGCCGGTGTTGAGCAGGCTCAGCGTGGTCTGACTCTTCAGCGCCACGCGGCGCAGGCGCTCGAGGTTCTCGTCGTAGCGCCTGGCCTCGAACTCCTCGTTGTTGAAGTACTTGACGGTCTCGTAGTTCAGCAGCGAGTCGATGGCGCGCGTGTGGGCCGAGCTGTCGAGCTCGTTCATCTCGCGCCGGAACTTGGTGCGCCACTCGGTCACCGTGATGGTGAAGACGATGTAGGCCGCCAGCGCTGCGAGCGTGATCCAGGCAAAGCCGGCGTCGAACTTCCAGGCCAGCAGCGACAGCACCATGACCACTTCGATCAGCGTCGGGAAGATGCTGTACAGCGAATACGAGATCAGCGAATGCACGGCACGGGTGCCGCGCTCGATGTCGCGTGTCATGCCGCCGGTCTGCCGCTCGAGGTGGAAGCGCAGGCTCAGCGCATGCAGGTGGCGGAACACCTCCAGGCTGATCGATCGCGCCGTGCCTTCGGTGGCCTTGGCGAAGATCAGCTCGCGCAGCTCGGTGAACAGCGACGTCGACAGCCGCAGCGCGGCGTAGGCGACCAGCAGTCCCACCGGCACCACCAGCAGGGCCGCCGGGTCGCCGGGCTTGATCGTCATCGCATCGACCAGGTACTTCAGCAGCACCGGGACGCCGACGTTGGCCGCCTTGGCCGCAACCAGGAAGCTCAGCGCGATGCCGACCCGCCAGCGGTAGCGCCACAGATACGGCATCAGCCGGCCGAGCGTGGCCCAGTCCGAGCGCGGGGCCTTGGTGTCGACTGGCCCTGCCGCAGGCGCGGCACTGGCCGGGGCCAGGCCCCTCATGCCGGCTTCTCCCAGACCAGATGTCGGTAGGTCAGCAGGCCCATGTCGAGCAAGGTCGCCATCAGCGTGCCCGACAGCACATTGCCACCGCGCGACGGGTGACGCCGCGCCAGCATGCGCCGGCCGAGCCAGGGCCACACCAGCACGAAGCGGGTGATGCGCTCCAGTCGCTTCAGGCTCGGCCGCACGGCACGGTCCAGCGTGTCGTGGCGCACATTGAGCAGGCCTGCCGCTGCAGCGCGCTCGAGCATCTCGTCGAGCTCCTGAAAGCGCTCCAGCACCATGCCACGCGCCGCCAGCTCGACCGCCAACGCGTGCTCGGGCGCCATCATCGCGGCAGGCCGTGGCGTGTAGCCGTCAAACAGGGTCAGCCGGCCGCCCGGGCGCAGCACGCGCGCGATCTCGGCAAAGGCCTGCGGGAGGTCCTGTGCGTAGCAGAAGGCCTCGACACAGAACACGTGGTCGAAGCTCGCGTCCGCATAAGGCAGGTGGTGGAAGTCGCCGAGCGTCAGCGTCACGTTGATCAGCCCCGCCGTCGCGAGCCGCTGGCGGCTCAGTTCGACGTGCAGTGGCGTCAGGTCGATCCCCGTGAAGCGGGCCTGCGGGTGGCGTGCCGCAAGGTCGAGCAGGTTGTAGCCCTGGCCGAACGCGAGCTCGAGCACGTCGCCGGCGCCCGCCGCGGGGAAGTCGCGCTCCATCAGCCGGAGGTGGGTGGAATAGCCCGCCGGGTCGAAGCGCTCGCCGTCGTTCAGCGCCATGTGCACCGCGCCTTCGGTGCTGTGGTACTTGAGATAGGCGTCGTGCGTGTGCACGTAGTACTCGACGATCTGCTCGCGCCCGAGAGATCGAGCACGCACCGCGTCGAGACCGAACACACGCGACAAGCGGTTCATCCGGCGACGCAGCGCGGCATCCAAAGCCGGGTCGCGGGCCGGGTCGCGTGCAGGATCACGTACGGGGTCGTGCGGCGAGGCGTTGGACATCGGCGGCATTGTCACCGGCTACAGTGGGGCGAACCTGCACCGGCTTCAAGCCCCGAACACGATGTCCAGCCCCGCCAATGCCGGCCACATGATGGCCCCCGCCCAGCTCTCCGACGGCAGCGAGCTGGTGCTGCGCGTGATGCCGCTGCCGGCCGACGTCAATGCCAACGGCGACATCTTCGGCGGCTGGATCATGGCGCAGGTCGACCTTGCCGGCGCCGTGCTGCCGGCGCGCATCGCCAAGGGCCGCATCGCCACGGTGGCGGTGAACCAGTTCGTGTTCAAGCAGCCGGTGAGCCTGGGTGACCTGCTGAGCTTCTACTCCCGGGTGACCCGTGTCGGCACGACATCGGTGACCGTTCGCGTGGAGGTCTACGCCGAGCGCAACCCGGCGCAGCTGCAGGTGGTCAAGGTGACCGAGGCCGACCTGACCTACGTCGCGATCGACCGCGACGGCAAGCCCCGTGCGCTGCCGGTCCGGGATTGAGCCCCGGGGGCTGCACAATCTTGTCAACGAACAAGGAGCAGACATGATTCATCGGACGATCCGCCTTGCCGCTTTGGTCGGCGCCTTGGCCTTGGCCGCTTGCCAGTCGGTCCCATTGGGGGACCCGGGCCGCAGCGCCGAGCTCAAGAAGTTTGTGGCCAATCCCAACGCCGGGCAGATCTATGTGTGTCGCGACGATCGCTTCTTCGGCGCGGCGATCTCCCCCACGGTCGAGTTGAACGGCAAACCCGTGGCACGACTCGGTCGAAGCAACTACTTCTTCGCCGAACTGCCTCCTGGGGACCATACGGTCGTCATGAAGACGCTCGAGCACGATTCAAAGCTCCCGTTCAAGATCGCAGCGGGTCAGCAGATCTACTTCCAGACCTGGATCTCCTTCGGAATCATTGCCGGGCGCGCGATCATCGACACCTATTCAACCGAAGACGGCAAGAAGTGCGTCACCGCTTCGGATCTGGCAGGCCCCCTCGAGCCGGCGGCCAAGTAGAGCGGGACGACACGCTTCGGCCACCGCCTTGCGCGGTGCGGTCCTGCAGGCGGTCGTCCGGGTTCAGCCGACGGCGTCGCGCAGCGCCAGCAGGTGGTCGGCGATCGCGATGCCGCAGTAGCGGTAGACCGTCTCGCCGGGATGGAAACCGTCGTGGGCCAAGGTGCCGCGATTGAGCGGCACTCGCATCGCCACGACCGAAGTGTCGCGACGCGTCGCGGCCCATTCCAGCAACGCCCGGTTGTGACGCTCGGCGTCACTGCCGGCGACCCAGCGCAGCGGCTGCGGCAGACCCGGAAAGTGATGGATCGGCGGCAGCGGCGCAAACACCACGTGGTGCACGCCCCAGCCGTTGCGCAGCAGGTTGACGAGCGCCTCGCGTGCGGCAATGGCGTGCATCGACGGCACCTGATCGACGACGTCGTTGACGCCGGTGACCAGCACCGCAACGTCGGCATGCTCGGCCGGCAGGTCGCGCAGCAGGTCGAAGGTCTGCCGGGTGGTCAGGCCCGAGCGCGCATGCAGCTGCCATTGCACGCGCAGGCGCCGGCCGAGCCGGGCCACCAGTTGCCCGGCCAGTGCCTGGCGTTGCGTGACGACACCAACGCCGGCGGCCGACGAGTCGCCGGCGATCAGCAGCTTCAAGGGCCGGCCTCGGCCGGCGACGCCGCTGCGCTCGCCTTCGGCCTCGGGCAGGGTCGGCAGGCGGCGACGTGTCGCGACGGCCTGCGCGACGAGCAAGGGGCTGAGGGCGAGTTTCAGCGTCAGCGACATCGGGCAGTGCCTCCGGGTTCGGTCAGTTGAACTTGGACCAGTCCGGCTTGCGCTTCTGGAAAAACGCCTGGAAGGCCTCCATGGCCTCGGGGCTCTTCAATCGTGCGGCGAACAGCTCACCTTCGGTCCGGATGGTCGCAAGCACCTGCTCGCGCTGCGGCGCGCGAAGCAGCCGCTTGGCCTCGCGCACCGCACCGGGTGGCAGCTGGTTGAAGCGCTCGGCAATGCGCCGTGCATGGTGGACCACCTCACCGGCCGGGATCACCGCATTGGCGATGCCGCACTCGACGGCGTTCTCGGCCGTGAAGTGCTCACCCAGCAGCAGCTTCTCGCTCGCACGGGCACGGCCCATCAGTTGCGGAACCATCAGGCTGCTCGCGAACTCGGGGACCAGGCCCAGGCTGACAAAGGGCATCGACAGCCGGGCCTCGTCGCTGACATAGACGAAGTCGCAGTGCAACAGCATCGTCGTGCCGATGCCGATGGCCGCGCCGGTGACCGCTGCGACGACCGGCTTGTCGCACGCCAGCAGGGACCGCATGAAGCCGAAGACCGGGGAATCGGTGGACTCGCTGCCTGAACCCTGGCCGACACCTCGCTTCATGAAGTCCTCGAGGTCGTTGCCGGACGTGAAGATGCCGGGCTGGCCGACGATCAGCACGGCACGCACGGACGGGTCCTCGCGTGCCGCGTCCAGGCCCTGCGACAAGGCCTCGTACATCGCGACGGTGAGCGCGTTCTTCTTTTCGGGGCGGGCGATCTCGAGGGTCGCGACGCCGTTCAGGATGGCGGTCTTGATGGTCATGGTGGGTTCCGGAGGGGTCGGGATCAGGCAAGTGCCGCGTCGCGAAAGCGAGGCCACAAGGCGGCGGCGCGGCGGCGGAAGAGATCGAAGTGGCCGAGCCTTTGCAGGCCGGCAAGGCCTGGCGCCAGGTGCTCGCAACGCACAGACGTGCCCGTGAGCCGCATGGCGACCCGTTGCATCGCCGCCGGCGTCGCGAACGGATCGTCGCTGGCCGCGAACATCGTCACCGGCGGCAGTTGGCGGGCGTACAGCGCACTGGCCTCTGCTGCAGAGCCAAGATGCCAGCCGGTGAACGGATCCTGCCAGGGTCGGCCCGCCCACTGCAATGCGACGCCGCGAGGCAGGTCTTCGCCCAGGCGGAGCGCACGACCCGGGAAGTAACCGACCAACAACGTGGCCAGGGGCATCAGGCCGTGCCAGAGCAGCAGCATCGGAAGACGCTGCGCCAGCGGCCAGTCGCGCCAGTAGGCGGTCTGCGCGCCGACCAGCACCAGACGGTGCAGCCGCGGCGCCTGCTTCGTCAACGGCGCCAGGAAGCCACCGATGCTGTGGCCGATCAGGCTCACTTGAGCATGGCGCTCGAGCGCATGACCGAGCACGGCGTCAAGGTCCAGGACCCAGTGCCGGAATTCGGCCTCGAAGCCGCGCAGCCGCGGCGGCCGCGACGCCGCCGTGCCGCGCCAGTCGAAGGTGTAGACCGCATGGCCGAGCGACACCAGCCAGGAGGCGATGCCACGGTAAAGGCTTTGGGGCACGCCAGTGGCACATGCGATCACAAAGGCGGGTCGCTCGGTCGCCGCCGAATCCTCCGGCGTTGCCGAATGGGCCGTCGCCACCACCTGGCCGCCGTCGCTGCACCTGAGCACAAACGGCGTCGCCAACGGGGCGGCGGCTGCGGTCACACCCGCTCCAGGATCCCTGCGGCGCCCTGGCCCATGCCGATGCACATGCTGACCATGCCGTAGCGCAGTTGCTGGCGGTGCAGGGCGTGCACCACGGTCGCGGCGCGGATGGCGCCGGTGGCGCCCAGCGGATGGCCGAGCGCGATGGCGCCGCCCATCGGATTGACCCGCACCGGATCGAGCCCGATCGTCTGGATGACGGCCAGTGCCTGGGCCGCGAAGGCCTCGTTCAATTCGATCCAGCCGATGTCGTCGAGCGTCAATCCGGCGTAGCGCAAGGCGGCCGGAATGGCCTCGACCGGGCCGATGCCCATCACGTCGGGTGCGACGCCGCGGGCGGCAAAGCTGACAAAGCGCGCCAGCGGCTTGAGGCCGAACTGCTTGACCGCCTTCTCGCTGGCGAGGATCAACGCACCAGCGCCGTCGCTGGTCTGGCTGCTGTTGCCGGCGGTGACACTGCCCTTGGCCGCGAACACCGGCTTGAGCCGGGCCAAGCCTTCGAGCGTCGTGTCCGGCCGCGCGCCTTCGTCGAGCGACACGACGCGGGTCTTGACCGTGACCTCGCCGCTGGCCAGGTCGGGCAGACGATCGAGCACCGTCACCGGTGTCGTCTCGGCCGTGAAGTAGCCAGCGGCCTGCGCCGCCAGGGCCTTCTGGTGCGACGCCAGCGCAAACGCGTCCTGGGCTTCACGGCCGACCTTCCAGCGGTCGGCCACCCGTTCGGCGGTCAGGCCCATGCCGTAGGCGATGCCGACGTTTTCGTCCTTGGTGAAGATCTCGGGGTTGAAGCTCGGCTTGTTGCCGCCCATTGGCACCATGCTCATGCTCTCAGCACCGCCGGCGATCATCACGTCGGCCTCGCCGACGCGGATGCGGTCGGCCGCCATCTGCAACGCCGTCAGGCCGCTCGCGCAGAAGCGGTTGATGGTGACGCCGCCCACCGAGTGCGGCAGACCGGCCATCACGGCCGCGACCCGCGCCATGTTGATGCCCTGCTCGCCCTCGGGGAACGAGCAGCCGATGATCGCGTCCTCGATGGCCGCCGGATCCAGCGTCGGCACCTGCAGCAGCGCGCTGCGGATGGCCGCCACCAGCAGATCGTCGGGCCGCGTGTTGCGGAACGCCCCGCGTGGGGCCTTGCCGATCGGCGTGCGCGTCGCGGCGACGATGTAAGCGTCTTGAACTTGCTTGCTCATGATGTTCAGTTCCTTCGGTTCGCTCCCTCTCCCGCGGGCGGGAGAGGGTTGGGGTGAGGGTGGTGGAGCGTCAACCAGTCGTGGATTGCGCTCAAGACGGCATCGGTTTCGATCAGGGCTTGTCGGTCATCGAACCGCAGTACGGAAAATCCATGCTGCTTCAAGATCCGACTGCGGTGTTCGTCTGCAACCGCATTGGCGCCAACGAGGTGCTGGCTCCCGTCCAGTTCCACAACGAGACCGGCCTCTACACACGCAAAGTCGGCGAAGAACCCCGCAACCGGATGTTGGCGGCGCCACTTCAAGCCGAGGACAGGACGCACCCGCAGCCGACTCCAGAGCAGGCGCTCCGCATCGGTGGAATGACCACGCAGTCGCCGTGCACGATGAATCGTTTCCGACCGCGCACTGTCACCCTCACCCCAGCCCTCTCCCGCAAGCGGGAGAGGGGGCAGGCTCCGGCTGGTGCGGACCGCGGTGCCCATGCTTCAGTTCCTCACCGGCTTGCCGGTCGACAGCATGCCCATGATGCGTTCCTGGGTCTTGGGGTGGTCGAGCAGGTTGCAGAAGCGTTGCCGCTCCAGCGCCATCAGGTATTCCTCGTTGACCAGCGTGCCGGCGTCGACGTCGCCGCCACAGACGACCTCGGCGATCAGGACGGCGATGTGGAAGTCGTGGGCGCTGATGAAGCCGCCGTCGCGCATGTTCGTCAGCTGGCCGCGGATGGTGGCGATGGCGCTGCGGCCGGCCACCGGGATCGGCACTCGGGCCGGCGGCCGCCAGCCGCTGTCGGCCATCGCCTTGGCCTGGACCATCGCGACGTGCAGCAGCTCGTCCTTGTGCGCCACGATCACGTCGCCGTCGATCAGGTAGCCGAGCTTCCTGGACTCGATAGCGCTGGTCCCGACCTTGGCCATTGCGGCGTTGGTGAAGCCGTCGATCAGGAACTTCAGCAGATCGGCGTTGGCGTTGCCGGCCGCCGCCATCTCGGCCGCACGGCGCGCGACGTAGGCCAGTCCACCGCCAGCGGGCACGAGGCCGACACCGACCTCGACGAAGCCGACGTAGGTCTCCATTGCGGCGACACGGCGCGCGCAGTGCAGCGCGATCTCGTTGCCACCGCCCAGCGCGATGCCACGCATCGCGGCGACCACCGGGACCTGCGCATAGCGCATGCGCAGCAGCGCGTCCTGCAGCTTCTTGACCTCCGGGAGGATGCCCTTGGAGCCGAGCTTCATGAAGACCGGCATCAGGCTCTCGAGGTTGGCCCCGGCCGAGAACACGTCGTCCGGGCTCCAGATCACGAGGCCCGCATAGCCCGCCTCGGCCAGTTCAACCGCCTTCAGCAGGCCTTCGACGACCGCCGGGCTGATGAGGTGCAGCTTGGCGGTGATGCTGGCCACCAGCACCTCGCCGTCAGGGCTCCAGAGGCGGATCTCGTCGTTGCGGTAGACCTCGGTCCCGGTCTTCAGCGGGTTCGGCGCACCGGAGCCCAGCACGTCGTCGCGGAACATCTGGCGCTGGTAGACCGGCAGGTCGGCCAGCGGCAGGTAGGCCTGACGCGACGGACTCCACGAGCCCGCCTCGGTGTGCACGCCCGAGCGACCGTCGAACACCCAATCGGGCAGCGGAGCGCTGCACAGCGCCTTGCCGGCCTCGATGTCGGCCTTGACCCACCCGGCAACCTGTTGCCAGCCGGCCTCCTGCCAGAGCTCGAACGGGCCTTGCTTGCTGCCGAAGCCCCAGCGCATCGCAAAGTCGACATCGCGCGCCGTCTCGGCCACGTCGCCCAGGTGCACCGCGGCATAGTGGAAGCTGTCTCGCATCAACGCCCACAGGAACTGCGCCTGCGGGTGGCTGCTTTCGCGCAGCAGCTTCAGCCGCTCGGGTGCCGGCTTCTTGAGCATGCGATCGACGATGGGCTCGGCCTTGCCACCCGCAGCCACGTAGCCACCGCTGGCGAAGTCGAGCCGCTGGATGTCCTTGCCGACCTTCTTGTAGAAGCCGGCTCCGCTCTTCTGGCCCAGCGCACCCTGCTCGATCAGACGGCGCAGCACCGCCGGTGTGGCGTAGCTGGCGTAGAACGGATCGCCCTGGAGGTTGTCCTGCAGCGTCTTGATGACGTGGGCCATCGTGTCCAGACCCACCACGTCGGCGGTGCGGAAGGTGCCGCTGGACGCGCGCCCGAGCTTCTTGCCGGTCAGGTCGTCGACGACATCGATGCTGAGGCCGTAAGTCTCGGCCTCCTTCATCGTCGCCAGCATGCCAGCGATGCCGACGCGGTTGGCAATGAAGTTCGGCGTGTCCTTGGCGCGCACCACGCTCTTGCCCAGCGTGCGGGTGACAAAGTCCTCCAGCCGGTCCAGCACCACGGGCTCGGTGGCCGGGGTGGCGATCAGTTCCACCAGCTGCATGTAGCGCGGCGGGTTGAAGAAGTGGATGCCGCAGAAGCGCGGCTTCACGCTTTCGGGCAGCACCGCGGCCAGCTGGGTGATCGACAGGCCCGAGGTGTTGCTCGCCACCAGCGCGTGCGGCGCCAGGTGCGGCGCGACCTTGGTGTAGAGGTCGAGCTTCCAGTCCATGCGCTCGGCAATGGCCTCGATGACGAGGTCGCAGCCGGCCAGCAGCGCCAGGTGCTCCTCGTAGTTGGCGGCCTGGATGCGGTTGGCATCGTCGGCCACGCCCAGCGGCGACGGCTTGAGCTTCTTCAGGCCGTCAATCGCCTTGTTGACGATGCCGTTCCTGGGGCCGTCCTTGGCCGGCAGGTCGAACAGCACGACCGGAACGTTGACGTTGACGAGGTGGGCGGCGATCTGCGCGCCCATCACGCCGGCGCCGAGCACGGCCACCTTGCGCACAGGGAATCGATTCATGGACTGTCCTTCAATCAAGGAACCCGGCAAGCGTCGCTCGTCTCGGATCCTGGTCTGGGTTCGACCGAACCTTCAAGTCGGTTCGGCCTCGGCCTCAGCTTGGGGCTGGGGCCAGGGCTCGGGGGTCGGTCGTGGCCGTGGCAACAACCGCGGAATTTAGAACAACGCTTCTTCCATCGCCATCAGCGGGGCCACCCCGGTGCGGGCCGAGCGGATCAGGCCGGCGGTTTCGGGCAGCAGCTTGGCGAAGTAGAACCGTGCCGTGGCCAGCTTGGCGACGTAGAACGGGTCGCCGCTGCCGGCCTTCTGCAGCGCGATCTGCGCCATGCGGGCCCAGAACCATGCCAGCACCAGGTGGCCGACGACACGCAGGTAGTCCACCGCCGCAGCGCCCACCTCGTCGGGGTTGCCAAAGGCCTTCATGCCGAGCTCGGTCGTCAGCTTGGTGACCTTGTCGCCCAGGTCGGCCAGCGGGTTGACGAACTCCTGCATCGCCTCGTCGGTGCCGTACTCGTCGACGAATTCGGCGATCTGCGCGCCAAAGGCCTTGAGCTTCTTTCCGTTGTCGCCCAGCACCTTGCGGCCCAGCAGATCCAGGCTCTGGATCGTGTTGGTGCCCTCGTAGATCATGTTGATCCGGGCGTCGCGCACATACTGCTCCATGCCCCACTCGCGGACGTAACCATGGCCACCATAGACCTGCATGCAGTGGCTGGTCGCGAGCCAGGCGTTGTCGGTCGTGAAGGCCTTGGCGATGGGTGTCAGCAGCGCAACCTGGTCGGCGCATTCGCGCCGCTCATCATCGTCATCGGTCGACAGTTCGCGGTCGATCAGCAGCGCGATGTACATCGACATCGCACGCGCGCCCTCGGCGTAGGCCCGCGTCGTCAGCAGCATCTTGCGCACGTCGGGGTGGACGATGATCGGGTCGGCCGGCTTGTCCGGCGCCTTGGGTCCTGAGAGCGATCGCATCTGAAGCCGGTCGCGGGCGTAGGCCACGGCGTTCTGGTAGGCCACCTCCATCAGGCCCAGGCTCTGGTTGCCGACGCCCAGCCGGGCGGCGTTCATCATCACGAACATCGCCGCCAGGCCGCGGTGCGGCTCGCCGACCAGGGTGCCGAGTGCACCGTCCAGGTTCATCTGGCAGGTCGCGTTGCCGTGGATGCCCATCTTGTGCTCCAGCGCGCCGCAGCGGATGCCATTGCGCGCGCCCAGCGTCCCGTCGGCGTTGGGCAGGAACTTCGGCACCACGAACAGGCTGATGCCCTTGCTGCCCTGCGGCGCATCCGGCAGCCGGGCCAAGACCAGGTGCACGATGTTCTCGGCCAGGTCGTGTTCGCCGCTGCTGATGAAGATCTTCTGGCCCGTGATGCGGTACTGGCCGTCGGCCTGCGGTTCGGCCTTGGTGCGCAGCATGCCGAGGTCGGTGCCGCAATGCGGCTCGGTCAGGCACATCGTGCCGGTCCAGTGGCCGCTGGTCAGCCGGGGCAGATAGGTCTGCTTCTGCTCCGGCGTGCCGTGCGCATGCAGGCACTCGTAGGCACCGTGGGTCAGGCCGGGGTACATCGTCCACGCCTGGTTGGCGCTGTTCATCATCTCGTAGAAGCATTGGTTGACGATCAGCGGCAGGCCCTGCCCGCCGTAGGCCGGGTCGCAGGACAACGCGGCCCAGCCACCTTCGACGAACTTCGCGTACGCGGCCTTGAAGCCGGCCGGCGCCGCGACCTCGCCGCTGGCCTTGTCCAGCGTGCAGCCCTCTTCGTCGCCGCTTCGGTTGATCGGGAACAGCACCTCGGCGGCGAACTTGCCGCCCTCCTCGAGCACCGCGTTCATCGTCTCGGCGTCGATGTCGGCGTGACGCGGCAGCCGCTTGAGCTGAGCCGGAGCGTCGAGCAACTCATGCATCACGAACTGAATGTCGCGCAGTGGCGGGGTGTAGGTGGCCATGCTGGGTCCTTGTGGGGGTTCGGGTTCGATGGACGGGAGCCGGGCTCAGGCCCGGTTCGTGTCGACAAGTCGGGTGAATCCTCGACGCGCGCGGTCGAGCACACCGGGGTGACGAAGGAATCGAGCGTCGTGATGCAGCGCGAGGATCAGCCCGTGGATCTCGAACAGCAGTTGCGCGGCGTCGGCGTCGCGTCGGAGGTGACCGCTCGCGATGGCCAGGTGGATGGCCCGTTCGAGCGCCGCGTGCCAGGTCCGCACCATCAACGCCAGGGCGTCGCGGACCGGTCCCGGGCGGTCGTCAAACTCGACCGCGCCGCTGATGTAGATGCATCCGGATTCGAGTTCGCTGGCCACGCGCAACACCCAGCGCTCGAACAGCGCCTCCAGGCGGGGCAGGCCTCGGGGCTCCTGCAGCGCGGGGTAGAACACCTCTTCCTCGAAGCGCTGGTGGTATTCGCGCACGACCGAGATCTGGAGTTCCTCGCGCGATCCGAAGTGGGCGAAGACGCCCGACTTGCTCATCTGCATGACCTCGGCCAGCGCGCCGATCGACAAGCCCTCCAGGCCCATGTGGGAGGCCAGGTTGAGCGCCGCGTCCAGGATCGCGGCGCGGGTCTGCTGACCCTTGTGCATCGCACGGGGCAGGACTTTGGCAGGGGCTGCCACGGCGGTGTCTTCGGGTCCGGTCATGCAAGCGTCACAAAATCGAACGACCGTTCTATTTTGCAGACCGCCGGGCCCGGACAGTTCAGCCACAGGGCGCCTTTTTCTAGGGGCGAGCGCCTAATTCGCCACGGATCAAGGCCGATGCCGTCGACGCCCAAGGGTTAACCCGAATCGCGTGACCCGATGACGACCCAGGACACGCGGGATTTGAGCGGGCACGGGTTATGCAGTACCCTGCACCCACGCGACTCCACGAGGAAAGGTGCTTCGTTTGGACGTTCTGCAACTCGACGTATCCGGCCGGCCCCAGGCGTGGATCAGTCCGCGCGAGGCGGCCGTGCTGTATGCCGGCGACCACATCGCCTGGACCATTGGCGACACCTTCCGCGTGCTGCGCGGCGGCATCCAGCGGGTCTCGGGCGTGCAGTCGCGCATTGCGCTGCACCCGATCATCGCCGTCCGTGGCGCCGTGCCCAGCCGCGCCTGGCGCCACACGCCGAGCCTGTCCAACCCCAAGCTGTTTGCCCGCGACCGCATGGTCTGCGCCTACTGCGGCGGGCGGTTCCGATTCGAGGAACTCACGCGCGAGCACATCGTGCCGGTCTCGCGCGGGGGTCAGGACGCCTGGATGAACTGCATCACGGCCTGCCGGGGTTGCAACGGTCGCAAAGGCAACCGCCTGCCCGAGGAGGCGCACATGAGCCTGCTGTACCTGCCTTACGTGCCCAGCCTGCACGAAGACATGATCCTGCGCGGCCGCCGCATCGTCGCCGACCAGATGGATTTTCTGCTCGCCTCCGTGCCACGCAGCAGCAGGCTTTACACCTGAGAAACACGTCGGCGCGGGAACTTGCGCCGAGTCATGCACTCTTGCCGCCGTCCCACTTGGAACCTGCCATGAACATCTCTCCCCGCTTCATCTCGACCCGCCTTGCGACGGCCCTGGTCGGCCTGGCCGTACTGGCTGGCTGCAGCACCTCGAACCCCGACATCGTCAGCCGCAACGAGGCCCAGCGGCTGTCGACCGTCAGCGACGCAGTCGTGCTGACGACGCGGCCGGTGGTCGTCGACGGCAGCCAGTCCGGCATCGGTGCCGCGGCGGGCTCGGTGGTCGGCGGCATCGCCGGCTCGTCGGTCGGCGGTCGACGCGAAGCGGCTGCCGTGGGCGTGATCGGCGCCGTCGTCGGTGGCGTGATCGGCAACCTCAGCGAACGTGCCGCCACACGTGAGGAGGCCCAGGAGATCCTGGTCCAGCTGCGCAATGGCGACCGTCGCGCCATCGTCCAGGCCAAAGGCAGCGAAAGCTTCAACCCCGGTGACAACGTGATCCTGGTCGCCAGCGGCGGCAAGGTCCGGGTGATGAAGGCGCCCGCCGTAACCCCCGCGGCCAGCTCGACTGGCGCGCCGGCGGCAACGCCGACCACCGCGGCGGCTCCGCGCACCTGAACGCTCGACCCGGCTGCCGCCGGCGGCCGCTCAACTGCTGCCTCGCACGATCAGCTCGAACCCCAGATCCACCACCGGCGCGGCCGGGGCCTGGTGGCGCATCAGCTCCAGCACCATGCGAGCCGCTGTCGAGCCGATGGCTGCGCGCGGCGTGCGCACGGTCGTCAGGGCGGGCCAGGTCTGATCGCTGCCCGGAAGGTCATTGAAGCCGACGACGGCCAGTCGCTCAGGCACCGCCACACCCCGTCGCAACGCCGCCAGCAAGGCCCCCTGGGCCAGGTCGTCGTTGCAGAAGAAGATGGCATCGACCGCCGGCCGCTGCGCCAGGATCTGCTCGAACATCGCTGCGCCCAGCGCCTGTGACGAAGGCGCCGGGTTCAGCCACTCCAGCCGCGCGTCCTGCCGGCCCGCAGCCTGCATCGCCTGCCGCCAGCCCGCCAACCGCTGAAGCGTGCGCGGGTCGAGTTGCGCGGCGGCAAAGGCGATGCGCCTGCGTCCGCGCCCCAGCAGATGCTCGGTCATCGCCACCGCTGCAGCCTGCTGGGACAGCCCGACCGCATAGGGCTGCGGCTTCGCCTGCGTCGGGGGCAACTCCATCAGGTGGACGCAGGGCACGGCACTTTGGGCGATCAGCGCCCGGGTCGCCTCCGGGCGATCCAGGCCGGTGAGCAGGATGCCGGCCGGCCGATGCAGCAACTGCTCACGCAGCAACTGCGCCTCTTCGGCTGCGTCGTAGTGGGTGATGCCGATCAGCGTCTGGCAGCCGGCCGGACGCAGCACCTGCATCACCCCTTCGAGCAACTCGACGAACAGCGCGTTGGTCAACAAGGGCACCAGCACTGCAACATGGCTGCTCGTGCGCGAGGCCAGGGCCTGTGCCGCCGGATCGGCCACGTAGCCCAGCCGTTGGGCCGATGCGCGCACGCGCTCAGCCATCTCAGGGGCAACCGGCCGCGTGCCGTTCAGCACACGGGACGCCGTGATCGTGGAGACTCCGCAGTGCAAGGCGACGTCGGCCAAAGTCACCCGGCCGGTGGCCCGCGCGCTGCGTGTCGGTGCAGCAGTCGGGGTCGGGGAGTTCAGGTCGACAACAGGCCGGCGGGGCATAGGGCAAGTCCGGATGGGAACACGATCAGGCCCGCATAGGATAGCGCTGTCCGTTGATTCAAGCCCACCGCAGAATCCCTGAGACCGGGCCGCTGTCCAGGGCTCAATGCAACCCATCCATCCCTCGTCTGATTGTCTTCGTGAAGACCGACGCCGACTCCTCTTCGTCTCAACAGGATAGCGCTGTCCATCCGAGCGATGTCCCGCTCGCCCAGCGCCTGGCCCAGCACGCGATGGCGCTGTGCCTGGCGACGATGGCGCTGGCGGTCTTCGTCAACGTGGTGCTGCGCTACGGCTTCGGCAGCGGCATTGCCGCCAGTGAGGAGCTGAGCCGGCTGCTCTTCGTCTGGATGGTGTTCATTGGCGCCACCGCCGCCTACCCGGCGGGGGAGCACATGGCGTTCACGAGCCTGGCACAGGCCCTGCAGAAGCGGCCGGCTGCGCTGCGCCTGCTGACCAGGGTGATCCGCCTTCTGGTCATCCTGGCCGCAGCACTCCTGGCCTGGGGTGCCTGGCAGCAGGTGGTCGTCGGGTGGGGCAGCCGTTCCGTGGTGCTGGGCTATTCGACGTCCCTGCTGCCCCTGCCGGCTCTGCTGGCCTCGGCCGCCATCGCCGTCATGGCCACGGTCGAACTCGTGCGCGGCAAGCCGCTGCACGTGGGGCACACCGGAGACGTCGAATGAGTCCCGAGACCCAGGCCTTCGTCGTCTTCGTCGTCGGGATGCTGGTGCTGATGGGCACGGGCATGAACATGGCGTTTGCACTCGTGCTCACCGGTGCCGGCATGGCCTGGGTGCTGGGGTTCTGGGACACCCAGCTGCTGGCGCAGAACCTGGTTGCCGGCGTGGACAGCTTTCCGTTGCTGGCGGTGCCGTTTTTCGTGCTCGCCGGCGAACTGATGAACGCCGGCGGCATCAGCCGCCGCGTGATCGAGATGGCGCAAGCCTGGGTCGGCCACATCAAGGGCGGGCTGGGCTTCGTCGCCATCGGCGCGGCGGTGCTGATGGCCAGCATGAGCGGCAGTGCGCTGGCCGACACCGCTGCGCTGGCCACCATCCTGTTGCCGATGATGCGCAGCCAGGGTTATCCGCTGCCGACATCGGCCGGGCTGATCGCGGCCGGCGGCATCATCGCTCCGATCATCCCGCCGTCGATGCCGTTCGTGATCTACGGCGTCACGACGAACACCTCGATCTCGGCGCTGTTCGTCAGCGGCATCGTGCCCGGGCTGATCATGGGCCTGGGCCTCATCGTGGCCTGGAAGCTGGTGCTGCGCGACCTGAGCCTGCCCGAAGGCACGCCGCTGCCGCTGAAGGACCGCTTCAGGGCCACCGGTCGCGCGTTCTGGGCCATCCTGATGCCGGTGATCATCATCGGCGGCATGAAGACCGGCGTCTTCACGCCGACCGAAGCCGCAGTGGTCGCCGCGTTCTATGCGCTCTTCGTCGCGACCGCGATCCACCGCGAACTGAGCCTGCCGCAACTGCACGGCGTGCTGGTGCGCGCCGCCAAGACCACCGCGATCGTGATGTTCCTGTGCGCCGGCGCCCAGGTCGCGAGCTACATGATCACGCTGGCCGACCTGCCCAGCGTGCTGACCGGCTGGCTCGGGCCGTTGGTCGACAACCCGCGGCTCTTGATGCTGGTCATGATGATCGTGCTGGTGCTGATCGGCACCGCGCTGGACCTGACGCCGACGATCCTGATCTTCGCGCCGGTGATGCTGCCGATCGCCGTGAAGGCCGGCATCGACCCGGTGTACTTCGGCCTGATGTTCGTGCTCAACGGCGCGATCGGCCTGATCACGCCGCCGGTGGGCACCGTGCTCAATGTCGTGGCCGGTATCGGGCGGCTGCCGCTGTCGGCCGTGATCCGCGGCGTCAACCCGTTCCTCGTCACCTACATCGCGATCCTGCTGCTGTTCGTGGCCTTCCCGCAGATCGTGACCGCGCCGGTGGCGTGGTTGCGCTGAACCGAGCCCTTTTTCGCCCCTGCTTTTCGACCCCAAGAAGGAGACCCACCATGACGACGATGCGTCGCACTCTCGCCCTTTCGATTCTGGCCGGCGCGCTGTTCGCGGCACCGCTGGCCACGCTCGCGCAGGACATCAAGCCAAGGCTGATCCGCTTCGGCTACGGCCTGAACGAGGTCAGCAACCAGGGCCGCGCGGTCAAGCTGTTCGCGACTGAAGTCGAGCGGCTCTCCGGCGGCAAGATGAAGGTGCGGGCCATCGGCGCCGCTGCACTGGGCCCGGACGTTCAGATGCAGCAGGCGCTGATCGGCGGCGCGCAGGAGATGATGGTCGGCTCGACGGCGACGCTGGTCGGCATCACGCCGCAGATGGCACTGTGGGATACGCCGTTCCTGTTCAACAGTGCCCGCGAAGCGGACGCCATCCTGGACGGACCGATCGGGCAGAAGGTGATGGACACGCTGCCGGCCAAGGGCCTGGTCGGACTGGTCTACTGGGAGAACGGTTTCCGCAACCTGACCAACAGCAAGCGCGCGGTCAACAAGCTCGAGGACCTGGACGGCATCAAGCTGCGCGTCATGCAGAACAACGTCTTCCTGGAGAGCTTCAAGACCCTGGGCGCCAACGCCGTGCCGCTGCCGTTCTCGGAGCTGTTCAGCGCGCTCGAGACCAAGACCGTCGATGGCCAGGAGAACCCGTTCAACACCATCTTGTCGAGCAAGTTCTTCGAGGTCCAGAAGTTCCTGACCGTGACCAACCATGTCTACAGCCCCTGGATCGTGCTGGTCAGCAAGAAGTGGTGGGACGGGCTCTCGAAGGACGAGCAGAAGGTGCTGATGGACGCCGCCGTCACCAGCCGCGAGTTCGAGCGCAAGGACACGCG
>Ga0209985_10001290_pt1 | contig 25022 bp, 19 predicted proteins | sample NOAtaG_FD_187305 | JGI IMG/M metagenome (GOLD analysis project Ga0209985, IMG submission 187305) | Freshwater lake microbial communities from Lake Erie, under a cyanobacterial bloom - NOAA_Erie_Diel6S_1000h metaG (SPAdes) (version 2) | ecosystem: Environmental > Aquatic > Freshwater > Lake ...
GATAGCTTCGAGAGCGATTTTTGCCTTGAATTCTGGTGAGTAAGACTTGCGTTTCATGGGACCTCTCTGAACCGTGCTGACAGAATATGCCAGAGTTACCTAACTATGTCACTGGTCCAAAAAGTGGAGTCCATTTCAGTTGCGATGAAGAGGAGTCCATTATACCTTCGATATTGCAAAATCTTGCTTTAAGGACTCAAAGATGATTCCACCCGAACTCCCAGATCGCTACGAACCTGGTCGCAAGCTTCCTGTTGCCGTGCTGTCTGGTTTTCTTGGCGCTGGCAAAACGACTGTTTTGAACCATATTCTCAACAATCGAGAAGGCATTCGTGTTGCTGTGATCGTCAATGATATGAGCGAGGTGAATATAGACGCCCAGCTCGTGCAACAAGGGAGTCTTCTCAGTCGGACTGAAGAGAAACTTGTCGAGATGAGCAATGGGTGCATCTGCTGTACACTTCGCGAGGACCTTTTGCTCGAGGTCAAACGCCTGGCTCAAGAGGGTCGCTTTGACTATCTCTTGATTGAATCGACAGGAATCTCCGAGCCTTTGCCAGTCGCTGAAACGTTCACCTTTCGGGACGAGAATGAGAGTTCACTGAGTGACCTTGCTCACCTCGATTGCTTGGTTACAGTGATCGACTCCTACAATTTCTTAAAGGACTGGCGAGAGAGTGACAGTCTCCAAGCCAGAGGACTTGCTTTGGGTGAGGACGACGACCGCAACTTGAGTCGTCTGCTCGCAGAACAAATTGAATTTGCTAATGTCCTTATTCTCAATAAGGTCGATCTTATCAGTCCACAGGACCTCACACGCCTCTACGCTATTCTGCGTAATCTAAATCCTGAAGCCAGGATCGTCAAGTGTGAGCGAGGCCAAGTCGATGTTCATGAGATCCTCTTCACAGATGCCTTCGACTTTGACAAAGCTCGCTCCGCTCCAGGCTGGCTGAAAACGATGCGTGGAGAGGAGATATCCGAAAGCGAAATGTTTGGCATCGGACAATTTGCGATTCGCTCGCGTCATCCGTTCCACCCGCAGCGGCTCTGGGACTTCCTCCACCATCCACATGTGTGGCACGGTATCATTCGCTCGAAAGGCGTGTTTTGGATGGCGGATCAACCCGCTGCCATGCTTATCTGGTCCCGGGCGGGGCGCGCCTTAGAGGTCAATAGAATAGGGTGGTGGTGGGCGGCTATTCCCGAGGAACAGAGACCAAAGGACGATACCTTTAAAGAGTGGCTCGACCATGTTTGGCAAGAGCCTTACGGCGATCGCCGGAATGAGCTAGTCTTTATAGGTCAAACGATGCAGGAAGAGCAGCTTCGCGCGGCACTTGAAGCCTGCTACGCAAGCCCCGAAGAAATTCTTGAGATGAAAAAGAATCGGCGGGCACCCACGGTTTTTCCAGACTGGATTGCGAAGAATGATGCGTCAGTGAAGATAATAGCTCCTTGAGGCAGACAGCAAGCAAAGCTCACGCCGGTCCTGACGGGAGGCACGACAATCGAGGCTTGGTTGGAAGCTGACGGATCAAAGCCTAACACTCACCTGCAAGGTGGCCTTGGCTCCCGGCGGGAGTCCTCCCATCAAGAGGATTTTAAGATCACTCTTGAGAACATCATTGAAGTCTTCGCCATTCACAAGCACGCGCCACTGAGCATTCGTCTGCATCGCTCGCCACTCATCTCCCAGTTCGATGAGCTCTTGCTTCATCTCGAAAGCGTAGCTGAGTGACAGTGTCCATTTGATATTTGCAGAGCACTGAGACAGAAGATAATTCTTCTCGAGCAAGAAATCGCGACTCGAACATCGCTCATGATCGATGCTGAGGCGTATACTTCGAGGCTCAAAGACCTGAGGTATATGGAGGCTACTCGGTTCAACCAAGCTATCGGTATAGAGAACCCTCACTCTGGCACCTTCGCGAAAGTCGCGTGCTGCGAATTCTAAATGCTGTCCATCAAAGTTCACGGGAATGGGGGTCCAAAGCCCCTCGGAGTCGAGTCGCCACGCTTGAAGACCGAGTGGTCGAGCGTGATCTTCCAGTTGGAAAGGATAGCGAAGGATGGGTCTTGCCGGTTCCAGATACTCAAGCACAAGGTTATCGGCAGCTCCATGCTGATTGCGGATCACCAGTGTATCACCGCAGAGTACCCAGTCTCGATGAGCCTCTAAGGCTTGTCCACCGGCGCTGATATTCAGGGATCCTTGCAGCGGGAGTTCTTTGAAGTCGAGGCGAACGCTCGCGGGATCCTGCTCTTCAATAAAAGGCAGAGCAGCTGCGTCTGGATCTACCAGCTCCAGTTCCGACGACCGAGCTGTCACGCCTTTATGAACCTTGCTGGCCAGGGTGCAATCTGAGGGTCTAAACCAAGCTCTCTGGCCCCCTTGTTCACGGAACATGTCCTGCACCCATCGCGCCACCATGAAATGTGAACGATTCAGCATTCTGCGACCCTCAGAGACAGCTACAAAGCCCTGCCCCCGAGGAGCGCCTTGAGCGAGGTCTGGCCCTTTCGAAGCGTCTCTCGGTGGTAGGAAGCTGAGGGACACCCGGTCGTACTCGGCTGAAAAATCGAATTCTAAGATCCGTTGGGGGTCCTGAAATCGCCATTGCAAACGGGCGTGACTTAAACGACGCACTTGGACGGTCTTCTCCAAGATCATCTGTGCCCTTGAGAAAGCACGGAACCTTTCTTTCAGCTCTTGGCGTTCCACGGTTATTCGTTGGCCGGCGGTGAGTAGGATCGAGAGGGTGAGAATCGAACCGCAGTTTCTCCATGTGTTCAAATTATAGCTGAACAAGGCATTCCCCTGAAAAGAGGCTCGACGGGCCAACCTGCAGGGATTTCGGTCGTTGGCCTGGAAACATGAATGCTTTAGTTACCGAACCAGTAGAGTCAATCATAAAAAACAAGACAAAGAAGTGAGTTTGAGGGGGTTTAGCCGTTTCTAAGCAAGTTTTTCCATGGGTGATGAGGGGGGGGGGAGGGGAGGCAGCTTTTTCTGTCATTGAGCTAGTTGCAGTCAGGAGATCAGGAGATGCTGCCGTCAACCGTGCAAAACAGTCAAAACAGTCAAAACAGTCCGAAGCGTGGGTGCATGCTGGAATGTTTGGAACCTGTGTCTGACCCAGGAACTGTGCAGTATCTAACTGCGAGGATGCATCCAGAGTGATTCTCGAGGAACAGAAGCAGAGGAGGGTATCCTACAGGAGAGCGCGGAAAGAGAAGCGTTTGTTCTGCAGGGATGCATCCAAAGTGATTATCGAGGAACAGAGGGGGGCCTCCTGTGGAGCAACACCCCCCGGACCGATTCCTAAGCGGCTTTGTCAGTCTTGGCTCGAGCCTCAGCTGCGATGGTGCGGGCTTTCACATGGGGAGGCGGCAGCCTGAGGTCCCAAACGATCCTGAACCACGAGAGGGCCTTCAGGAAGTAGTAAGAAAAATCGATCTCCCACCAGAACCACCCTTGGTTCGCCGTTGCCTGGAAGTAGTGATGGTTGTTGTGCCAGCCCTCCCCACAGGTGATAAGAGCGAGGATCATACTGTTCCTGCTATCGTCACCAGACCGGTAGCGTACTTTCCCGAACACGTGCGTCAGAGAGTTGATGAAGAACGTGCCGTGAAACAAAAGCATCGTCGAAAAGAAGAAGCCCCAGAAGAGTCCGTCCCAGCCCCATATCAACCAAATCGAAACAGCATAGAGGGTCGGGGGCACGAGAAAATACTTATTGAGCCAACGAAGCTCAGGATACCGAGCGAAGTCTTGAATGTTTTTCATATCCGTATCCGCCGACCCCTTGCTCAAGATCCAGCCGCACTGCGCCCACCAGAAACCCTTTTGCTTCGGAGAGTGTAGGTCTTGGGGGGTATCGGAATGCTTGTGGTGATGACGGTGATGCGCGGCCCACCACAGCACCCCTTTTTGGGCCGAAGTCTGCGCCAGTACGGCCAGTAGGAATTGGAACACTCTTGAGGTCTTGTAGGCGCGATGGGAAAAATACCTATGGTAGCCAGCCGTGACACCTATCATTCGAATGTAGTAGCTGATCAAGCATAACCAAAACATGGTCATGTTGAATTCAAAGAAAAACGCACAGACGCCTGCAAGATGCATCGCGAAGAAGGGGATCGATCCAGGCCAGTCGATTCTTTCGACTTGTTCGGGACTTGCAAGATTTGCTCCTTGCAAAGTGTCTAAGGTGGTTTGCATGCTCGTTCCTCCCGCTTCTTTCTTAAGATCCTATTCGGAGAGTATAGGCAAGGACCGTAGTGTTTCCCAGGGGTTGGCGCCAAGTTTTACCAATGTTTTACAGTTGAGTTCCGGTAAGGTCAGGGTCAAGACTCTTTCATGACTTGGTTTCAGCGTTTTATCGTTCCTTTGCGTCACTGATATCACTTCTGGCACATAAGCTAGACGCATCCAGCAATCAGCTCCGACGCCAATACCATGCCGGTCAGGACTTTTCCGAAGACACGCCAACACGAAAGCCTGTTGTTCCTTGCCCAGTCTTTTGTTTCGTCTCTTTCGGAACTCTCGAGACAAGCCCGGCGAACGGCCATCGAGCCCAGGACGAAACGACCAGCCGAAAGGAGCTGCTCGATGAGTGAGAGTCTGCCATTGATTGATGGGTCGTGTGAAAAGGCCAGCATTGGAACACAGGCCTTTGATGAGAACTATTTCTATTTTTTCACAAGACATGAATTGCTTTAGGACAAAGCTTCGCTCTATAAATTCTCAAATTATTCATCCACAGCATCACGATTGAGGAGTCCAAGGTGAGGAAACGTTCATTGCGAATGCATCGCTTTGCATTAGCCATAACAGGTAGCGTGTCAGCAGGTTCGCTGCTGATGCCACCAGCTATGGCGCAGGAAAGCGGTTCGGTGGTCAAAGAAGGTACGGACAAGACCAAAGCTCAAGCCGAACGCATACAGGTGACGGGTTCCCGGATCAAGCGCACCGAGACAGAAGGTGTATCGCCCGTCATCAAAATCGATCGCGAAGTGATCGAAAAATCTGGCTCGTCGAGCGTGAGCGAAGTCCTGCAGAACATGACCGTATCGATCGACGGATCCTACTCCTCGAACTCCGTCAACGATTCGCGTGGCAATGTTACGAACGTCAACCTACGTGGCTTAGGTCCCGAAAATACCCTGGTCCTCTTGGACGGTCGACGGATGCCGGATGAAGGCGGTCTTGGAGTGGTCGATCTGTCAACGATTCCTCTGGCCGCCGTCGAGCGCATCGAGGTTCTCAAAGACTCAGCTTCGGCACTTTATGGTTCCGACGCGACGGGTGGTGTCGTGAACATCATCACAAAAAAAGACTATGACGGCAACTCGGTCTACTACCGTGGCTCGACTCCCAAGGGCGACGGTGGCGACGCAACTCAGTTTTCTGTCGTCAACGGGACCGTTGGGAACAACTTCCGCGTCCTGACAGCTCTGAACTATAAAAAGAACGAACCCGTCTTCCACCGCGACCGCGATTGGACCAAAGCCGGCGTCAGTTCCTTCTCTATTCCGGCGAACGTAGCCCTGACGACCAAAACGCTTAACGTGGATGGGATCGAAGAAACAGCAACCAAGCTCTACGCGCATCCGAATTGCCCAAGTGACAACACACGACTTCCTAACGGTCTGTGCTCCTACAATTTCGCCAACACGATGGCGTTCTCACCCGAAACGACTGAAGTCGGTATCATTAGCAATATCGAATATAATTTTAGCGATCGGCTCCAGGGTTTTGCTTCGCTGCGCGCCCAACAGAACGAAAACTTCTGGAACATGGCGCCGAATGCCGGTTTCTTCGATATTCCCTATGCAACGCTGATCAGCAACAAGTCGCTGGCGCTTGATGAATTGGGGGGTACCCTCGCTGAAGGCAAGGGAGCGACGGTGCGTTATCGTTCACTCCCTTGGGGGCTGAGGACCTGGGAAGAAACCAACCAAGCCTATGGTGGTGTCGTCGGCCTCAAGGGCGATCTTGCCTCAGGTTGGGAATGGAACTTCAGTACCGGACGTTCGGAAAGCCGTAAAAAATCGACCAACCCAAGTGGCTTTTTTTACAAGAGCGCCGTTCGCAACGGCGTGTCCAATGGAAGCTTCAATCCATTCGAAACCAATCTCGCTGATCCAGCCTTACAACAATTCGTACAGGATACGAAGTACGTTCCCTTCGTCAACAACTCCACGTACATGAATACTTACGACCTTAACACGTCGGGCGAGCTCTTCGATATGCCGGGCGGCAAGGCTGGTCTGGCTATCGGCGTCAGCCGTTCAGAGCAGTTTTATGGCAAAGAAGTCGACCAGGTCACAGAATCTGATGATGTCTTCGGCGTTGTCGAAGACCAGAGCAGCACTGGCCGTCGGCAGATCAACGCCCTCTACACAGAATTGAGTATGCCGGTGTTGTCGAGCCTCGAGCTGCAGTTGGCCGCCCGCCATGACCAATACAGTGACTTCGGAGCGACGACGAATCCTAAGTTTGGCTTCAAGTACATGCCGATCCGACAGCTGCTTGTCCGCGGTAACGTGGGAACTGGCTTCAAAGCTCCGACTCTGTTCCAGATCAATAACCGCGGTTTGATTCTGCTCGAAAATCTTTATGATACTTCTAACCCTAACGCCGACATCCGCGCTGAGCGCCAGGATGAAGTTGAAATCGAAACCTATGGCAATAAGGCTCTCAAAGAAGAAACCTCGCTGGGCTATAATGGTGGCATCGTCTTCTCTCCGATCGATGGCCTGAACCTGACGAGTGACTACTGGTACATCAAGATCAACGATGTGATTCGTCCCGTCGATGCCCAGCGCGTTCTCGATGCTAAAGCCCGTGGTGAAGAGGTTGCTGGCGTTGACATCAAGTACATCAATGACGATTCCAATGGATATCTCCAACGCATCCGCCTACCCGTGGATAACCTGGGGGAGAAAGAGGACTCGGGCTACGATCTGAGCGGTGACTATCGAATCAATACCACAGCAGCTGGCAGCTATTCGATCGCTAGCGAATACAGTCGCAAGATCTATTCGCGGGTTGTCGAGTATCCAGGTGGACCACAGACCAATGTGCTTGGTCAGCGTGGACGTCCGACTTGGAGAATGACCAATACGCTCGGCTGGGGTATTGGCGGTCATGGCGTCACACTCAGGAACAACATTATCTCCAAAATGCGAAAAACCGAAAACCGAGAGAATCCAAGCGTCAATGGCGACATGGGTAGCTACACGACCTATGATGCCCAGTATGCATGGAATCATCCTTGGAACGGTACCATCACGGTCGGTGCCTTGAACGTCTTTGAGGCCAAGTTCCCACTCGATGATACCGAGCGAGTCGGTGACGATCAACGGGTTAAAGAACTTTACACAGCCGATGGACGCCTGCTCTACCTGAACGTGACACAAAACTTCTAAGCAACTCACACAGAGGCCACTCCGCAACGAGTGGCCTTCTTATTCCCATAAACTCCCCTTTATCTTGACATACACCGACATCGCCCAGATGCGTGGGTGCATCGACGCCTTCGAGCCTTCCCGGATCGCACGTCCCATTCAAGCCTGCCATTGATGCACCCAGCCTTTGCATCCTAGCGGAACGCTTCAATCGACCATGTAGAACGAGTCTAAGAGTTTCGCTTTCGCTGTGCCCATCGATGCAGACTCACCAAATGAGGATAGCCTGATGGACCTGATGCCGATATTTTGCTAACCTAACGCTAGCTGTTTCTTTTTCAGCCCAATGGGGGGGTCTCTATGCGTGTTGTGTGGCAGGTGATTGGCGTTTTGGTGTCAGGATCGCTCCTCATGTCTTGTAGTGTCGTGGAACCTGGCAAGCGGGGTATTAAAGTGACACTCGGTGAAGTAGCGCCCCAGATCTATCCTGAAGGCGTCGTCTGGCACACACCCATGATTGGTCGAGTGATTTCTGTAGACATTCGACAGCAAGCTGGGGTGATCGATGCTGAATGCTATAGTTCTGACCTTCAACAGGTCAATATCAAGGTCAAAATCCTCTACAAGATTCCCGAGCAATCTGTTCTGCCGATTTACAAAGAATATACTGGTAATCCCTTCGACAACCTCGTTGCATCTCGGATCTTCGAGAGTCTCAAGGAAGTGACCGCAACTGAAACAGCCGAGGGTATCGTCAAAAAGCGGGAAAGCATCAAACAGCGTGCTCTTGAGCAGGCCCGTAATAAGGTCGGTGCATTGATCATCATCGACGATATCGTCTTGGAGAACATCACCCTCACGGACCAACTGGAGAACGCTATCGAACAGAAAATGGTTCAAGAGCAGGAGGCTGCCAAAGCCAAATTCGTGAAGTTGCAGGCCGAAGTAGAGGCGGAGACAGCGATCATCAAGGCTAAGGGCGAAGCGGAAGCAATCCGTGTGAGGGGAGACGCTATCCGCAATAACCCATTTATCGTCGAGCTTAAGATCATTGAGAAGTGGGATGGAAAATCGCCTCTGGTCGTCGGTGGCGGTAAGTCGGCCAACATTCTACTCCCCATCAAAGAGCAATGAAATCTCGACTGTCTTCGTGACTTTGGATCCCGCCAGTGCAGACTCTTGGCGGGAGTTTCGACCTCCCACCATCAAGCAACTGCCACACTCTGGAGTCTACGCCCTTGCAGACGTGAGAGGGCAAGCGCCGGAGCACAACAGACTTCCTCTTCCTAGTTTGATCGATGAACAACGCCAAGCTGCAAGCCCGCAGATTCAGCAGCCTATGTGGCTTGGCACACGTATTAACTCCCATTGCAAGCCCTTTCGATCCGTGGCATTCGGAGTATCAGCTTGGTAGTTCGTACGGGTCCCAGGGCGATCTGGGAGAGTCCATACGTGGAAGCACTCCATTCCCCACAGGACTCGTGTCCACCAAGGGCTTAGGAATGCGGTGCGACAAGCCTCTGGGCTATTCGATATAAGGAGCCGGTAAGATCCCAACAGGCACTCTCTCGTTTTTGCATTCCAGCTCTCTTCTCTCACCCAGAATGGGACAGTCATTTATGAGTTCCCCTGACGATACGCGCCCTAACTGGTCCTGGCTCAAGTGTAGAGGAGAAATGGGGGAGCGGATCCAAGAGTTGGACTGGTCCAAGACCTCCTTAGGCCATCCCGACACCTGGTCTTCTGCTTTAAGGATGATGATAGGATTCCTTCTCCCCAATCGGTTTCCCTTACTTCTTTGGTGGGGGCCTGAGTATGTGTCGATTTACAACGACTCCTACCGCTCTGTGCTGGGCACCAAACATCCAGGAGCGCTTGGTCAAAGAGTGCAGGATTGCTGGCAGGAAGTGCGGCATATCCTAAAACCCCTGATCGACACCCCCTTTCAGGGCGGACCGGCGACTTGGAATGACGATATCTGTCTCGAACTGAATCGTCATGGATTTGTGGAAGAGACCCACTTCACGATCGCCTACAGTCCTGTTCCCGATGAATCGGTCGTGGGAGGCATAGGCGGGGTTCTCGCCACTGTTCATGAAATCACCAGCAAAGTCTTCGCCGATCGTCGGGTGATGATACTCCGTGATCTGAGCTCGTGCACTTTAAACGCTGAAAGCGCGGACGATGTTTGCCGCCTCGCAGCAAAGACCCTGGCCGAGTATCCACGTGATCTTCCCTTTGGCTTGTTTTACCTCTTGGATCCGCTCAGCCAGACCCGTCGCTTGGTCTCTGAATTCGGGTGTGAACCTCCCGAATCGGTCCTCTCGGACTCCGAACGACTCCAGAAATGGTCCTCGTTAGCGTGGCCATTTTCGGAGACACTTGCGACATCCAGCCCGTACATTGTCAAGAACCTAGAACAGATCTTCGCTGCTGGTGTGCCCAGGGGTCCATGGAGCACACCGCCTCAGCAGGCTTTCATTCTCCCTATTCGCTCAGCTTCAGCTTCCGAATGCGTCGGATTGCTCGTGGCTGGTATGAGCTCGTGTATACTGTTCGATGAAGCGTATCGAGCTTTCTATGAGCTCATGACCGAACAGATTTCGGCTAGCATCGCGAGGGCTAGGGCCTTTGAAGAGGAAAAAAAACGGACAGAAGCATTGCAAGAGATCGATCGAGCCAAGACTCAGTTCTTCTCCAATATCAGCCATGAATTCAGAACGCCGCTGACTCTGATACTGGGACCGATTGAAGATTTGCTCCAGTGTGATGACAGCCACATCGCTCCGGCACTGAAAGGACAGATCGAGATTGCGCGGCGCAACGCCCTGCGTCTTCTCAAGATGGTTAACACCTTGCTTGATTATTCACGGATCGAAGCGGGTCGAATTCGTGTCTCCTTTCAAGAGACCGACATCGCCCGGTATACATCTGAGTTAGCAAGTCATTTCAGGTCTGCCTGCGAACGTGCTGGGATTCAACTTCTCATCAACTGCATGCCAGCACCTGTTGGGTCGCAGGCTGTCTTTATCGATCCCGAGATGTGGGAGAACATCGTTCTCAATCTACTTTCCAATGCGTTCAAGTATACCCACGAAGGCCGAATCGAGGTCTGCTTGATCTGGACGCAGACTCATGTTCAGATGGAGATCAGAGACACGGGTGTTGGGATTCCTTCGGAAGAATTGCCGCGCATCTTTGAGCGCTTTTATCGCATCAAAGAAGCTCGCGGACGCACCCATGAAGGAACAGGTATCGGCCTTGCATTGGTCTTTGAGCTCGTGAAGCTACACAGCGGGAAGATCAGTGTAAGCAGCAAGCTTCATGAGGGCAGCGTCTTTACAGTCAGTATTCCCCTGGGGACGGCTCATATCGATCCCGCCTTGTTACGCCGCGCTGCTTCGGAAACGGAAAGCCAGGTGCCTAAACCCATCGTAGAGGAAGCCCTGAGCTGGCTGAAGGAAAACAAAGAAAACCTGCAGGTTGCCTCGGACCAGTCGTACCGGAAACAGGATGGCACCTTACCTTCCGACGATACAAAGCCACGCCCTCTTATCATCTGGGCGGACGATAACCCCGATATGCGAAGCTATGTCCAACGCCTTTTATCTGGAATGTACGACGTTGACGCTGTAGCCGATGGTGAGCATGTTTTGCAAAGGATTCCATACTGGCAACAACACGGCCGGACTCCCGACCTTATCCTCACAGACGTTATGATGCCCCATATGGACGGTTTCGAATTGCTCGCTCATATACGAGCTACACCTGCTTGGGCTAAGATACCGGTCATTCTTTTGTCAGCTCGCGCGGGTGAAAAGGCTCGTATCGAAGGCTTGACGGCAGGAGCCGATGATTATCTCGTCAAGCCATTTACAGCTCGAGAAATGCTTGCCCGCATCGAAGGTCAAATCAAGATGGCAGCGGTTCGGCGGGATGCAGCCGTCTGTCTCGCCCGGGAGGAGCAGCGCTGTCGTGCCTTGATCGAAGCCAGCTGCGACGTCGTGTATCGAACCAGCGCTGACTGGTCCACCATGGAGTACCTGGAAGGGCGGGGATTTCTTGCAGACACAACAGAACCGTGTTCGGACTGGATGCAGCGGTACGTTCATCCCAACGATCAGCTGCTGGTCAAGAAGACAATTCAGGAGTGCTTAGCATCGAAGCAGGTCTTTGACTTGGAACATCAGGTGCTTCGAGTCGATGGTAGCTCGGGTTGGACTCATTCTCGGGCTGTCCCCATCTTTGATGCACAGGCTGAAATAGGTAATTGGCTGGGAATGGCGAGTGATATTTCGGCAAGAAAAGAAGCGGAAGCCCTCCTGGAGCAAGATCACCTAGCATTACAGCGACTCCAAGCCCTATCGATCATAGCGTTTCAAAAAGGAGAAATGCAGAAGACTCTTCTCGAAGTCGTGGATGCCGCTATCGTCGTAAGTGGCGCAGACTTTGGCAACATTCAACTTTTCGAAGAGAATCAGGGGCATCTTCACATCGTGGCACAGCGAGGTTTATCGCTGGACTGGGTCCATTTCTGGAACACAAACGGCCAGGATCAGGGTGCCTGTGTCGAAGCTCGACGCCTGCGCGAACGCACTGTGATACCAGATATTGAGCAGAGCCCTCAATTCATCGGAACCGCAGCTTTAGCCGTACACAGGGAGGCAGGGATTCGCGCGATGCAATCAACGCCTTTAGTCAATCGTTTCGGCGAACTGCTTGGCATTTTTTCCACCTATTATAAGGTTCCTCACCACCCTGACGAGAGAGTCTGTCATTTACTCGATCTCCTGGCACGGCAGGCGGCCGACATCATCGATGAAGCTCAGAAGGAACAGGCCCTTCGCTTGAGCGAGGAGCGATATCGCAACCTAGCGGAGCAAATCGCAGATGGAATTTTTGTGGCCGACTCGCAGGGATATATCGTGGATGCAAATCAAGCGGGGTGCCAGATGCTGGGCTACCAACTTCGCGAACTCAAGGCTCTTACCCTGAAGGATCTGCTCGTCCAGACGGAACTAGGGAAGCATCCAAGACTTCGGGCCAAGGTCGAGGCCAATTGGCAAGGACCAGGGACTTGGTTGTTCCGACGCAAAAATGGAAGCACTTTTTGGGGGCAACTGGTTGGGCGCCGACAGGATGATGGACGCATACTCGGTGTTCTACGTGATATCACCGATCTTCTGCGACACGAAGAAGTGGAACTAGCAAATCAAGCCAAAACCAAGTTTCTTGCGACGATAAGTCATGAAATTCGCACCCCGCTCGGCGTAATTCTTGGCTATGCGGAGATGCTCGGGCAGACCCAAACGAGTGATGCTGATCGCGAGGAATATGCCCATACGATCAAGCGCAATGGCGAGCATCTTTTGCATCTGATCAACGATATCTTAGACGTGTCGAAGGTTGAGTCGGGCGTCATGGCGCTCGAAGCGCAGACCGTAAACCTGTCAGAACTCATGGGTGAAATCTGTACTCAATTCGACATACAAGCTCGGAGTCGTGGGATACAACTCATCGTCAAGATAAGTTCTAAAATTCCAGTCACAATCACTACAGATGAAACGCGAGTCAAGCAGGTGCTCGTCAACATCATTGGGAATGCCCTCAAGTTTACCGAAAAGGGCCAAGTGCTCATCGACATTTCTTATCGATCCCTTCCATCATTAGCCCACCCAGAGCTCGTTTTCCTGATCCAAGATACGGGATGTGGGATTGCGGTCGAAAGTCAGCAGAAGATTTTTCAACCCTTTACGCAGGCAGAAGCCTACATCACTCGCCGCTACGGTGGAACAGGACTCGGACTGAGTCTCGCTCGCAACATCGCCCAGATTCTCGGTGGCGATGTCCGCTTGGTGTGGTCTGAACTGGGTAAAGGGAGTGCTTTCGAGCTCACGATCGACCCAGGAGAGGTCCAAGATTATATGTTAGTCGACCAACTTATTCTCCGCAAAACGCTCCCTTCAACCAAGGACCAGAGCCGTCTCGATGGGGTACGGGTCCTGCTGGTCGATGATTTTGAGGATAATCGCCTGCTATATACCCACCTCCTCAGTAAACTTGGTGCTCACGTCGAGCTTGCTGCTGATGGAAACGAAGCCGTTACCAAGGCCATGAATACCCCCTACGATATCATACTGATGGATGTACAAATGCCGATTATGAATGGCTACGAGGCGACATCCATCTTGCGTGCTCAGGGCTATGAGAAACCAGTTATCGCTTTGACAGCTCACGCCATGAAGGGTGAGCTGGAACGCTGCATGAATGCTGGTTGTTCAGGTTATCTATCGAAACCCATTAGCACTCATGATTTGATTCAGTGTATCGTTGAGCATCGACCTAGCTCCATCACTCCTGCTGAAGATCCCTCACCTGCGTCTTCCTCGAATCAAGCAACCGAATCAGAGGAAGATCTTGGCGCTTTGCATTCGACCATACCATCGGATCATCCGATGTATGAAGTCGTGAAAGAGCTTGCTGGTCGCCTTCCGACCCACATGACGAAGGCTCAGGATTATTTATCCTTAGGGAATTGGTCGGACCTTAAGGTCTTATCTCATCAGCTCAAGGGGCTCGGAGGTAGCATAGGTTTCCCTACGATTTCTGAGCTTGCTGCAGAATTGGAATCTGAACTGAAAGACGCCAAACCCGATTCCTCTCAAGTGCGCAGTCTGGTGCTGGGATTGGATGCAGTCGTCAAAAGGATAAGAGTGTGAGCGCTCTCTCCGGTCAGGCTCCAAGGAGAATGCACTGACCACTCCGAAGAGATAGCTATAGATTGAAGTAGGCCCTTTCTCTCTGGCATGAGCTCTGCTAGATTCTTTCTTGTCTGGGGATTGGTGAGACGAGCTGAGGGCGCATAGGCAGGGGCGTATCGGGGATCCTACCTAGAATTGCGCAGTTCTCCAATGACTGCGGGAGCAGCCAGTGACGGCAGCTCCCGCGACGATCTCATCAAAGTTGGAAAGCCTTGATCATCTTGTCATTAAAGTAGGGAACCAGCAGAATCTTGTCCTGGGGAATCAGACCGATATCTGCAGTGCCCGACTTATCGGATCGGAGCAGTTGGGCCTTACCGTTCTCGAGCTGCACCCGATAGATGCGACCTGCGACGAAGTCGGAGACGACGAGCTCCTTATCGTTCAAAAGTTCGATTCCATCGATGTTTCCAAGCTCGGGCAAGGATCGAGCCACGGCGGCCTCAGTCAGAGGTGCAAACGCCAGGGATCCTGGCTGGTCCGTGCTAAAGTCATCCTTGATAGGACTACCCCAGCGCCCAATGATCAGTTCACCATTATGCACGAGCAATCCGTTAGGGTTGATGAGCTGGTCTTGACCTTCTAGGTAGACGGTTGGCTTTTCATAGGCCCCATTCACCAGTCTTGTGCGGTAGATCTTGTTATCAAACATATCGGAGACGAATACCGTCCCTACGGAATCGACCGTCACATCGTTCAGGAACTTCGCGCCAGTGAGCTCGAAGGAATCTAGGATCTTCCCCTGGCTGATCGAGATGGCTAGCAGTCGATCGATATCTGCGACCCACAGGCGGTCACCGAAGGAGCGTAAACCCTTTGGAGCATTGAGGCCGGCGACCCATTGGGCATTCAAAACTTTACCCTCGCGACTCAGGCGCGAAATCCAACCCCGACCATCTTTGTCTGTGGCCCCACCTGCTATATTGGAAACAAAGATCTGCTGGGTCGCTGTATCGAAGTAAACACTCTCGGGAGTGTCGATACCCTCGCTGACCGTCCAGAGCTCTTGAGGCTCATCCGATTTTTTTGAGTTATCTTTGGATTCGCAGGCTACCAACGCCGCAGCAACAAGGAACAGAGAAACGAGAGTGTTTTGCCGAACCATTTGAAACCTCACCTTGTATTCGAGTCTGGGCAACCTAGCTCCAGACTTGACCTCGGGGCTGCAAACAACTCGAGCAGCAACCCCAACGACACTGCCTTATCGCCGCTCCTGAGTGATAATTCAAATGGATAGTCATGTTAGCGGCTATAGATTCTATGAATCTCTTTAAGATTCGCGAAAAGATCCGTCGTATCGGGGGCTTCGTGTCCTAACCGGAGCCAAACATTTTTTGGGTGCGGCTCTTTTTTGACGACAAAAGTCTGTACAAGATCAGGATTCACAGAGGGATTATCTCCGACCTGGGAGATAGCTGAGTCGCTAGCCATCCCCGCCTCATGCGCTTACTGGTGCTCGCTACTGAAGACGGGGTTTTTGGCGAAAAGAGGGGGATAAGATAAGACCTGCGACGAAAGAGACGACCATCGCAGGTTTAGCAGGAGCCGTCTCGTTTCACTTCCGTGGACTTCTCTCTTTTGGCTGAAAGCTTGGCCCCTTCCCTTGAATCAGAGACGAGAAGTCTTCGATAGCTAAATCTATAAAAGCCCTGACCTTAGGCGTAAGGTAGCGGGTGCTAGGGAAGATCAGATGCACAGGAACATCGGGCAATTGCCATGAGGGTAGCACAGCTTCTAGGGTACCAGCCTCAAGGCAGTCTTTGACAATAATCTTTGGCAACATACCCAGCCCTAAGCCTTTTACGATAGAGTCTTTAATCACGAAGCTATTGTTAACCGTCAGCCGACCCTGATGGCTGATCTTTTCTACCAGATGGCCTTTGGTAAGATGCCACGGTCCGCGATGACTCCCTCCACTGAAAAATATCAGCTGATGCTTGAGCAGATCCTTGGGTGCAACTGGGATACCTGCATGATTGAGATAGGCTGGGCTCGCGAAAAGACCGTAGGTAAGGTTCCCTACCTTACGCGCCGCCAAACTTGAATCGGGCAGTTTCCCTACTCGAATCGCAAGGTCAAAGCCCTCGTGAACGATATCCACGAGACGATTACTGAAGTCAGCTTCGATTTGCACTTTGGGATAGCGCTCAAGAAAGCTGTGTATCCACCGACTCACCATAAACATCCCAAATTCTACCCCACAGCTGATCTTGAGCAGACCTATCGGCTCACGATGGAGGTCAGCGGTCATCCGCTCGATATCCTCAAGCGCCGCGATAATGCCCTGGGCTCGTTCATAGACTTCTCGCCCCACTTCCGTAAGAGATACCGAACGGGTGGTTCTATCGAGCAATCGTGCGTGCAATCGCGATTCCCATTGGGAAATAATCCGTGAGAGATAAGCTTTGGTGGTTCCGAGACTCTTGGCGGCCTCCGTGTAGCTACCCAGCTGCACGATCTTAATAAGCGCATTTAATTCCGTCACTTCCATTGTTATCCCAAATCATAACAGTGAGTCGTTAATCAGGCTATTTATCTTTTTATATATAACAACGATAATTGATTTGGTCCAAGGACGAACTTGAACAAGAAGGAACATCAATGAACTTGGGATTTATAGGAGTAGGGCAGGTGGGCGGCACCCTCGCACGTAGATTCGGTCGAGGGGACCATCAGATCAATCTGGGGACGAGGAATCCAGAGGATGGGAACGTGCAGGCTCTGGCCAAGGAGATAGGACCACGAGCGAAATTGCTTCCTCTGCAGGCTGTGGTCGCCAGTTCAGATATCATTTTTCTGGCCACGCCGTGGAACCAGAATCAAGCCATTCTAGAAGGGCTTCCTGGTCTGGCAGGCAAGGTCCTAGTCGATTGCACTAACCCACTCAAAAGTGATCTCTCTGGACTGGTTGCGCCAGTTCAAAGCTCAGGGGCCGAGCAGATTCAGAGCTGGATTCCTAAAGCACGGGTAGTCAAAGCCTTGAATACAGTTGGCTACAACATCATGGCTGATCCTCGCTGTGGCGATCGACAGGCCTTGATGTATTTCTGTGGCGATGACCAGGAGGCCAAAGCTTTGGTCAAACCTTTGCTGCTCGAGCTGGGATTCGATCCAATCGATGCCGGTCCCTTGGCTAGCGCTCGACTTCTTGAACCACTCGCACTGCTCTGGATCAGTACCGCCTATAAATTTGGTATCGGTAGAGAGCACGCTCTTTGTCTTGTACGTCGTTAACAGAAGGGAGATAAGCTATGTTAAATGTCCTGTTTCGTGCTTCCATTCTAGTCCTAGGTCTTTCCCAGCTCGCCATGGGCGCCGAGGACGCTCCGTCTCCGAAGAAAAAGATACTGATGGTGCTTGCCAACCCAGCTACCTCAACGACTACAGGCTGGCCTGTCGGATTCTGGGGAGCTGAGTTCACCCACCCTTGGCTCGAGCTTACAGAAGCTGGTTATCAGGTTGATGTCGCCAGTCCCGACGGTGGTAAAGTCGTGATGGACGCCTACAGCGATCCTCGTGATGCTTCCGGTTACTCCAAGCACGATATTGTCACACTAGGGTTTGTGAATAGCCCAGACCTTGTGAGTCTATGGGACAACACCAAAGCCGTGAAAGAGATCCAGGTCAATGATTATGAGGCCGTTATTGTGGCAGGGGGGCAATCGCCTATGTTTACCTTCCGTAACCATGAGGGGCTGAAGAAACTTTTTTTAAGCTTCTATGAGAGTGGCAAATATTCTGCCGTTCTCTGTCACGGCACAGCTTTGCTGCTTGAACTGAAAGACAAAAACGGCAAGCCATTCATCAAAGGCCGAAAGATCACAGGGTTCACTAATGCTGAGGAGGATTTTGCTGACAAGGCTGTAGGCAAAAAACTTATGCCCTTTAGAATCGAGGATGAGGCGAAGAAGCTTGGTGCTCAATTTATCACCAAACCAGCTTTCTCGGCTCATGCTATCCAAGATGGACGCCTGATCACAGGGCAGCAGCAGAACTCCGGCAAGGAGGTTGCACGCTTGCTCATTAAAGCCTTACACGGTGCAAAACGCTAAATCACCGAGGCTAGCGCGACAGCGACTAGCTTCGCACTTACAAAAGGCAAGCGCTGAAAAGCTCTTGCCGAATATCCGGATGATCAAGCGACAGATACTTGCTAACGACCCGCATCCCTTAGCCTAAATCAGGAAGTCTCCCTTAACCTTCGGACGCTGGACAGAGTCATCGGCTGAAATTAACCGCAAACAGCCCTCAACCCTTCGCAGTTTATGACAGGTTCATTGATGACCAACAGAATAGCGTTCAACTTCTCGTCAGCAGAGCATAACTCTTTCTGATCAGAATAGAGCGGCAAAGCACAGATGTGCCAAGCGTCGCTCACGCTCCAGGAAGCGGTCGCACGCGCACCTGATCCCGAACGGCATCACTAGGATAGACGAGGACTCGGTCCCCCATCTGCAGTCCTGTCTCGATCACAGCCTCATCGTTATTACGCGGTCCAACGCCTATCTTTGTCAGAGTCGCTCGGCCCTCGATCACACGGAAGACAGCCCAACTGTTCCCCTGGCGAAGCAGGGCCCCGACTGGTATCTTGAGAACGTTGTCGAGACGTTGCACTTGAATGCGAACCTCGGTGTGGAAATGACTGCCGATTCTTTGAGCCATACCGGAGGGAACGCTCTGCCATTCAACCACGACCTCTGTCCTTTCTTCCTCGACGCCTAAGGCCGAAAGTTTCACAAATCCAGCCTGGCTCACTCGCGTCACAGATGCTTGAATGAGTGCTGTGTCTCCCCACCCCAAGATCGTCACAGGATCACCTGGACGCACTTTCACAGCATCGGGAGTGAGAAGTTCTGCCACGACTTCCAGCCGGGTTGGATCCATGAGCTCGACTAGAGCTTGCCCACGTTGGATGGGGCCAAGGTCGCTGCGAAAGATACGACTGATGACGCCATCCATCGGGGCTCGAATCATCATAGGCCGATCCCAGTAAAGCATCCCCAATACTTGATCCTTCTGAACAGGCTCACCGACTTTAACCTTGATCGCTTTGGTGATATCCCCATTGGCGAACGCTGTGATCACTCGTATATCCTGGGAACGAAAGTACGCTTCCGCCTGAATCTCTTGGACAAAGCTTCCCTGTGTCGCAGACGCTATATCCACTTCGATGGGACTAGGGATGACGATGCAGTAAGCAAGGAAGCCTAGCGCCAATGTCGTGAGGATACCCAAAACCAAGGCTTTATGCTGCCAAACGGGAGGCTTTCGACCATAGTTCATCTCTCACTCCTTAGCTTTGAGAGCTTCCGTCAGGCTGAGTTCGGCCAACATGCGGTGCAGACTCCAGGCACTCAGGAGAAAAGCTAGAAGCATGGTGGCTAGGGCTATGGCATAACTCGACGCTTGCACAATCGTGGGCAGGCTCAGAGTATCTGTGCGCATCGACTGCGTCAACCAGCCTGCAATCTGATAGCCAAGCCATGCGCCAGGCAAGAGACAGGACAGCAACTGAATCAGGACTGAGTCAAGTAGCAGAAAGAATAGAACAGGATGCTCAAAACCGAGGACCTTGAGGGTGGCCATATCCCGAGATCGTTCCGAAAAATTCATCAATACGGAGTTATAAATCAAACCAGCTGCTATAATAAAGGCAAAAGCAATCAGAAGGGATGTCGAGAATTGGAGGAGTCCCCCCATCGATTGAAAAAAGCCTTTTGCAAGGGACGAGCGGAGACTCACGGTAGCGACCAAAGGAAGTTGCCGGATCCGTGCATAAAGCTCGGTGATGCGGAACGGGTCAACCTTCAGGCAAAAAACATTGTATCCTGGTTCCTCCCTCAAAGCTGACCAAAGATCAGGCAGCCGCATATGAACGCTCGTCCCGATGAGATCATCGGTAAAGCCTGCTATCCGCACGGACAGGATACGGGAAGAGCCTTTCAGCACTTGGAGATCGACAGCATCTCCCGGTCGCAGATGCCAGTGTTTCTGGAAGTAACGACTGAGAAAGATACCTTGAGAAGGAAGTTTAACCGGCCGCAGCTTTGCATCAAGACGCTGTTGCAACTCTGCATTCTCCGGCCAGCCCAGCAAAACAGTTTCCTTCTGCATCTGTTTAAAGTGGATACGGACGGCTGCCAGACGATAGCCCTCGACACGCAGGACACCAGGAAGACCTCCGATTTCTTGCAAGCCATCCACGGAGATCGGCTTATGCAGAGCCACCTGCAGATCTTCGCGCTGAATATGTTGAAACTGGGCATTCAAAAGAAAATGGATCATATCCTGGAGGGACCCCGAACTGACCATCATGGCCATGGCTGCGGCCATTCCCACCAGGGTCAAGGCCAAGCGTTGGGGTCTTAGCATAAGGTAGCGCCAGGTCATCCGTTTGGTGATACCGAGCTTAAAGCTCCAATTGAATTTATCCAAAAAGAGGGCCTGATAGAGAGGCGGTATCGGTGGCTTTAGCGCTTCTGCAGGGGAAAGGCGGAGAATAGAGCGGATGGCCGAGAGGCCGCCGAAGAGGCCAGAGCCCAAACCGATGCAGCCAGCAAGCAGCAATATCCAGGGGTCAACGACCAGCCGCAGATCAGGGAAACGAAAAAATCGCTCGTAGAGTTGGACGATCAGCTGTCCGAGCCAAACGCCTAAGCCCAAGGCCGGTAGGGTTCCCCATAGCATCATCCCGATGATCAATTTTGCGTAGTGTAAAACAATCTCGCCGTCACCATAACCAAGGGCTTTCAGCACAGCGATCTGCGGACGATGAGTATGAATCAGACGTGATAGAATAACGTGAATAATGAACACCGCGATGCTGAGAAAAAGTAAGGGACTGATGATCGACATCGTCCGCTGTTCGACTAGCTCGTCCTCAACAAACTGAGCCGATGGTAAGCCCTCTCGATCGTAAATCCGCTGCTTCCCATAGGGCGAGAGGACCCTGTCGAGAGCACGACGGATATCCTGGATCGAACGACGACCATCCGTCCTGAGCACGAGGCTGTTGAAGGAATCACTCAACCGTAGCAGACGGGCTAAAGTCGGCTGGGATAGCCAGAGTACTCCAAAATGCTGGTCGTCAGGCAAGGGTAGACCGGCGTGTAAGGCGTAAACATATTCTGGGGAGAGACCAATACCCACGACCTTCAATCTCGCCCTTTGGCCCTTGATCTGTACCAGCATGCGTTCCCCAAGGGCCAAGCTATGCGCTGCAGCAAACGCCTCGTGGATCAGGACTTCTGGGGTCGCACCATCGACGGGCAAGCGACCTTTTCGAATAAAGAGGCGATTCAGCGGAGGCTGGCCATCTGCTGGGATCGAGATCATCCGCGCCACTGCCGGTTCGTCTTGATCCGGCACCTCGATCAGGGCTTCGGTGAGGAGGCGCGCATCCACAGAAGCGACTCCCGGAATGTCGGCAAGTTTGTGTTTGAGATTCCAAGGAGCGGCCTGAAACTCGGCGAACAGCTCTCCCAATTGGAAATTTCGGTAAAAGAGGTAACGAGCTTCGAACAACGAGTCATAGGAGATCCTCGTCGCGATCATGAGTGATAAGCCAGAAAGAACAAGAAGGGCTATGGTGCCGACCTGAGTCTTCAGCTGACGGAGGTCTCTGGTGATCTTACGATCAAGGATCCGACTTACCATAGAATTTCGTCTACTTTCTGCCGTTTCGTATGTGACTCGATGCGGCTCACTTGACCGTTGGCAAGATGAATGACTCGATCCGCTAGGCCTGCAATCGCTGCATTATGTGTGATCACAACGACAAGAGTCCCGAGCTCAACGTTGACGTGAAGGATCGTATCCAGCACGAGTTTTCCAGTTTGAAAATCGAGGGCTCCCGTCGGTTCATCGCAGAGCAGAATATCCGGCCGCTTCGCAACGGCTCGGGCAATTGCGATTCTTTGCTGTTCTCCCCCCGACAGTTGAGAGGGAAAGTGCTGACAGCGATCCAGCAAGCCAACCATAGCCAGCGCGTCCTCTGCTGGCATGGGGCTGTCGACCAGATCACTGACGATGGCGACGTTTTCGAGAGCTGTGAGACTGGGAAGCAGATTATAAAACTGAAAGACAAAGCCCACATGCTCGCGACGGAACCGGGTTAAATCGGCAGGAGTGGCGAGCACCAAATTATGATCACGATAGCACACCTCGCCTGCACTTGCTGCGTCGAGGCCACCCAGGATGTTCAACAGCGTGGACTTCCCGCTCCCCGATGGACCAAGCAAAACGACAAACTCACCAGCAAAAAGCTCGAGATCCACAGCTCGCAGGGCATGCACCTCTGTTTCACCCATCTTGTAGGTCTTGCTCAACCCACGAGCTCTAAAGACAAGCTCACCGCTCACCTTCCACCTCCTGTCGCTTGTCACTGACCCGGATGCAAAGATTTGGGAGCAAAATAAATGCCAGTCCCGGTAGCCTAACGGATCGGAGAGTTGGTGATCGAGACAGCGTGAAACAGCGCATCTCTGCCCAAGGAGACACAGGGCTGCGAGTGAGCTCCTTCTTGAGATACTCGAGGGAAATGTCGTTTCCGCCCTACGATCGAGATAGCTGTTTTGAAAGGCTTTCTGCTATGTTTTTTTGATATAGCGACGTAACCAGGCGATCCGAAGGAGGATGCATGGTAGCCGATCTGCGCAAGAAACGGAGATCAGTTTCCATACGAGATGACCACAACCTATGGAACTCGGACGTGCACCGAGTTCCTGAGGTCCCTTCATTCTGGTCTAGCCATGAGACGATAATCTTTCTAATATGACGCGATCATCCTATCGAGTTGGGAGGACTTTCTGTGGCGCCATTAGCGATCGAGACGAAGGGGCTCGCCAAAGAGTTTGGGGCAACCAAGGCCCTCCTGGGAGTCGACCTGAAGATACCCCAAGGCTGTGTCTATGGGCTCTTAGGTCCAAATGGAGCCGGGAAAACCACCACCATTCGGATTCTCACAACACTCCTGAAGCCTAGTGCTGGCCAAGCTCTGGTGCTCGGGCTCGATGTTGTGCACGAAGCTGCCAAGGTAAGACAGCGCGTGAGTCTCACAGGACAGTATGCTTCGGTTGATGAAGATCTCACGGGCTATGAGAACCTCGTGCTCATTGCTCGCCTCTTGGGCTCCTCCTGGCGAGATGCGCGGCGACGGGCCAGCGATCTGCTCGATGTGTTTGGGCTAGCAGAGGCTGCGGGACGTCAGGTGCGAACCTTCTCAGGTGGGATGCGAAGACGGCTTGATATCGCTGCAAGTTTGGTTGTGAAAACCGAATTGCTGATTCTTGACGAACCAACGACGGGCCTGGACCCTCGGAGTCGTAATCAGGTGTGGGATCTTGTCCGCATGATCGCTGCAGATGGAACCACTGTCCTACTCACAACGCAGTATCTTGAAGAGGCAGACCGCCTCGCCGAGCGTTTGGCGGTGATCGATCACGGTCGAGTCATCGCCGAGGGGACGGGCCGAGAGCTGAAGGCGTCGATCGCCGGTCAGACCCTGCATATTCAGGTAGCTGATGCCAAAAGGCGCGTTGAGGCAGCGGAACTGATCGCTAGGAGACTTGGTGCGGGACTTCTGGCTCCTGGTGACGATGTTTCGCTCGTGGTCAAAGTTGCTGATGCTGCCATCGCAGCGGACGTGCTTCACACCCTCTCGCAGGCCCAGATCCGCATCCTCGACTTCTCCCTCGGTGCTCCTAGTCTTGATGATGTATTTTTTGCACTGACCCATCGACCGACTGTCACATCGTTAGACCCTATAGGAGTCACACCATGAGCCAAGATTCCTTTGACGCCAGGGCTGCTGTCCTGTTGAGCCCGAAACAGCAGCGACCTGCTTCGGCTCTCTCGGCTGTCACGACTCTGGCATGGCGAGCGCTCCTCAAGATCAAGCATGTTCCCTTTCAGCTCTTCGATGTCACGATCACACCGATCATGTTCACGCTGCTCTTTACGTATATTTTTGGGGGAGCTCTGGCCGGATCACCCGATACCTACATCCAGTTCCTTCTACCTGGAATTCTCGTGCAGACGATTCTCTTCATCACGGTTTATACGGGAGTGGGTTTAAATACCGATATCCAAAAAGGACTTTTCGACCGCTTTCGCTCGCTCCCTATTTGGCAGCCAGCACCGATCCTAGGTGCCCTAGGGGGTGATCTTTTTCGCTACTCGATTGCCGCCCTGATCATTCTCGTTCTGGGAACGATCTTGGGTTTCCGCCCCGAAGGAGGAGTCGTGGGGGTAGCTTTGGCTTTCGGGCTCGTCCTAGTTTTTTCCCTGGCTCTCTCCTGGATCTGGCTCATATTCGGCATGATTGTGAAGACACCAGAATCGGTCATGACGACAAGTTTTTTCTTTCTTATGCCGCTCACCTTTGCCAGTAACATCTTCGTCGAGTTAAAGACGATGCCTCACTGGTTGCAGGTCCTTGTTCGTTTTAATCCCGTCACGCGACTGACAGACGCCTCGCGAGGCCTTATGCATGGGCAGCCTGTCCTCGAAGACGTGCTCTGGGTCTTAGGTGCTTCGGCATTGCTCGTCCTGATCACAGCGCCCGTCGCGATGCGCATGTATCACAAGGAACGCTAGCAAGGGTCGTGGTCTCGCTTGCTGCCAGCTGATGCGATGCACAGCAGATCTGCAGTGGGGCTAGACCAGTATGATCACGTTGGTCACCTTTCTTCAAGGTTTTTGGAGCTATGAACGAATCGATCTAGGGCCTGTTGACGTTTGAGATAAGTGATTGAAAAGTGGGGACAAACTCGTATTGTGGTTTTGCGAAAAACAAAATAGCGAGTTTGCCATGCCACGATTACTGCTCACGGATGAGCATTGGTCGAA
>Ga0209985_10001291_pt1 | contig 25019 bp, 18 predicted proteins | sample NOAtaG_FD_187305 | JGI IMG/M metagenome (GOLD analysis project Ga0209985, IMG submission 187305) | Freshwater lake microbial communities from Lake Erie, under a cyanobacterial bloom - NOAA_Erie_Diel6S_1000h metaG (SPAdes) (version 2) | ecosystem: Environmental > Aquatic > Freshwater > Lake ...
ATCCCTGACATTTTGTGCTTTGAATTTCCAGGTTTTTTCACTTGCAGCTTTTTTCTTTTCGGCGTTGCGGGCTTCTTCCGGGGTTACGATGAAAACGGGGGTGGTGCGTTCTTTCTGGGCCTGATCGAGCCTTGATAGTTGATCGCGCGATAGGACTTCTTTGGGGTTTTGGAGTAGCCCTGTTGCTGCAACGACATGGTCGGCAGGTACGGTAATGCTAACGTCATAGTCGCCAAAAGGTAGAGTAAACTCACCCTTTCCCAGGAACTGTTTATTTTGCCATCCTTCGATATCGTCATACACACACATTCTGGGGAAGAACTGGGCAATTGCGTATAGGTAATTGCCATCTTCAGGAAAATATTCATAGCCTGATCTTCCTCCAAGTTTAATGCGATCATTGATATTATACCACCACTTTATTTTGAAGGAAAAGGTATCTCCGGGTTTTAATGGGTAAGGCGGGTCAACACGCATCATAGTTTTTACAACGGCGTAGGGCAGGGGGTTCCCTTCCATACCTTTGACAAATTCGAGTTTAAAGCCGCCATCAAAGCTTGGTTGCAGGGACTGTAATTCGCGAAGCGACATTTGACCATTCATTGTACCCGTAGAAATCTTGTAGGAATCGGAGTCTTTGGCCTTTTGGTTTTGGTCGAGTTGTAGCCACAAATATTCCAGTACATCTGGTGAGTTGTTGGTATAGTGGATGGTTTCCTCGCCATAAATCCTTTGGGTATTATCATCAAGGCGAAGGCTGATTGAATAATCTGCTTTTTGTTGCCAGTATCCGCTGCCTGGAGCGCCTGCACCTGTTCGGATTTGGTTGGGTGTCGGCAGCACTTCATAAAGCTGCTTAAATTTATCTGTTTTTTGTGCGTTGACGGGACCATCTATTCCCAGACAGATGGTTAGTATCAATAGACATAGCAGGTGCTTTGTAAAATTGTTCATAAATCCGATTTTATTAAATTTTTATAAACGATAATACTTAACCGGGGTAGTGCGCAGTGCAGCCATGCGATTATTGGACATTTTATCTGCCAAATTACGCATATTCATTCCTTCCTAATAATTTTCGGATAAATTGATGATTCGGTGCTGTAAGTTATAAATTTAGGAGGCATATCGAAAATGTTCCACGTGGAACATTTGGCTTGCTTTTTTCAGTGCCATAGTCCTGTTTATTCATTGGGTACAGCCCCCCTCTGTTTAGAACGCGGTCTGCGACAATTTGTCCGGTCAATGTATCCAATGATAAGGTGGCAGCAGGTGGCCGGATAGAGCCAATGGATCCCCACATTATGATATTTCTACTGGAGGTTTAGCATATAGTCTTTCAACAGTAAGTAATCTGCGGGTAATCTAGTGCTGGATTTTGGTAGTCCAGCCAATCCAGCTAGCCGTTCCGGGATAGGTATCTTAAGTTCAAGTATCCGCTGTACATCGGGAAGAAACTTGGCAGGGTGTGCAGTTTCTAGTACAATTCCACGTGTGCGGATATTTTGACTTTTATTGTATTGTTCCAGTGCATGAATACCGACCGCCCCATGTGGGTCAATGATATAATGATATTGCTGAAAAACGCGGTACAGGCTTCTTTCGGTTTCCATATCGGAAGCACTTACGCCCCAAATATCTTTTTGCATATTGTTCCACGTGGAACATTGGCTGGTGCCCATGGTGGTAGAGTAAAGGTCGCTCATGCGGGCGAAGTTAGAGGGATTTCCCACATCCATGGCGTTGGACAAGGTGGGTACTGAAGGCAGGGGGGTGAAATGGCCCGTTTGCAGATACTTTGGGATAACATCATTTGCGTTTGTTGCAGCGATAAATTGATGAACAGGCAAGCCCATTTTTTTGGCCATCAACCCCGCCGTGAGGTTTCCAAAGTTGCCGCTGGGCACACAAAAAACAACAGGAGGCCCATCAGGTGTGAGTTGCTTGAAGGCTTCAAAATAATAAAAGGATTGCGGCACTAGTCGGGCGATATTGATAGAATTTGCAGCACTTAATCGCAAGCGTGTGTTGAGTTCGGGGTCGAGGAAAGCCTGCTTGACCATCGCCTGACAGTCATCAAAATTGCCTTCAACCTCTATGGCATGAATATTATGGCCAAGGGTAGTTAACTGCTGCTCTTGTAAAAAACTGACTTTTCCAGATGGATAGAGGATGATGACGCGTATTCCTGGGGTACGAAAAAAGCCCGACGCAACCGCTCCGCCGGTATCTCCGGAAGTGGCAACAAGTATAGTGAGCTCCGTATCTTCTCCGCGATTGAAGTAGCCCATGAGTTGGGCCATAAACCTGGCGCCAAAATCTTTGAATGCCAGAGAAGGACCATGAAAAAGCTCGAGAATGTACGTATCCTCATCCAGGCGAATCAGCGGTGCCGGAAAGTTCAAGGCATTCAGGATAATATCTTCCAGTGCTTTTTCCGGAACAGCACCTTGAAATAAGGTCTGTGTAACCGTGAGCGCGATTTCCTGAAAAGAGCGATACTGCAGATTTTTGAAAAAATTATCCGATAATGCCGGGATTTGAGCAGGCATATAAAGGCCATTATCCTCCGGTAAGCCTTTCATCACGGCTTCTTTTAAAGTCGCCGTGATATGATGATTCTTTGTGCTGTAAAGTTGCATGTGGCGTAAATTAATGCGGCAGATGATGATCCATCCTCGTAGCGCCTTCAAGGTTTATTCCAGAAATAAATAAATGATGGCGGATTTGGTTTGCTTCAAAAATTTCACCCATTGCCGCTCCAGCCTTTTTCGCAGTACCGGGATCGTCGCATAATGCAAAAATGGAAGGCCCGGCACCAGAAATACTGCATCCCAGGGCACCAGTTTCAAGGGCAGCCGACTTGACTTGATAAAAATGAGGGATTAACCGTGCACGTTGAGGTTCAATCACCACATCCTGCAGGCATCTGCCGATAAGGGAGTAATCAGCACGATAGAGGCCAACAATAAACCCGGCAAGGTTTCCACTTTGCTCAATGAGCCTTTCCAGCGAAACTTCCTTACTTAGAATACTTCTGGCCTCTCGAGTAAGGATTTCAACCTCCGGATATACTACAGCAGCGTAAAGTTTTTCCGGAACGGGAAGGGAATGTACATCCAAAGAGGCATTATTGCGCACTAAGATAATCCCTCCAAGCAAGGAGGGACCCACATTATCGGCATGATATGCACCATCCGCAATTTGTTCTCCTAATACAGCAAATGGCAGTAATTCTGGTTTGCTCAATGGCCGTCCAAGGAGTTCGTTAACAGCCATCACCGCACCAGCAGCACTAGCTGCACTTGAGCCCAATCCACTCCCAAAGGGCATTTTTTTATGGATTTCCAAAAATATCCCATTCGCCATCATGTCATGGCCTAAATGCTCCAGGAGCTTTAAAGCTGCAAACCCGGCTGTGTTGCGCTCGGGCGTATAGGGTAATTTTCCACCATCACCGCTGATTAGCCTGATTTCTAACCCCGGGCGTTCGCTGAAACCCGCAACGATTTCGTCCCCGGGGCCATTTAAAGCAAACCCTAAAATATCATACCCAACGGCTACATTTGCTACAGATGCCGGTGCAAAAACCCTTACTGCTGTCGTTTGATCTGTTCCCACTTATAGTGAATTACCTATTTTAATAATCTCGGCAAATATCCCCGCCGCCGTTACTTCTGCTCCAGCTCCCGGCCCCCGTACCACTAATGGCCGGTCTTTATACCGCGTAGTAGTAAATACGATCATATTATCGCTCCCGTCCAAATGATAGAATGGATGATCAGACCCTACTGTGATAAGATGAATCCCCGCTTCACTGCCTTCCAGAACGGCAGCCATCCGCAGTACCCGGCCTTCCCCAGTCGCAGCTTCAAGCATTTGTTCGAAATATCCATCCGCTTTTTCTAATGCTTTGAAAAACGTTGCAACGTCATACGCATTGATACAAGGTTGAGGTAGCCAGGATTGCATCCTCACCTCCTCGGCTTCTAAAGTAAGCCCAGTTTCACGGGCAAGGATAATCAGCTTGCGGCGCATATCCAACCCGAAAAGATCTATACGGGGATCAGGCTCTGTGAACCCTTTTAGCTGTGCTTCGCGGACAACTTCGCTGAAGCGCTTTCCCGGAACAAAGTTGTTGAAGATGTAGGAAAGCGAGCCGGAAATTACCCCTTCAATCTTTAAGATGTTATCGCCACTTAAAATGAGGTCGTTAAGGGTGGAAATGATAGGTAAACCAGCACCGACGTTGGTTTCGTACTGGAAAAGTACGCCCCGCTGCCGCGCAATCGTTTTAAGCATCCGGTATTGATCAAATGACGATGAAGTAGCAATTTTATTAGGTGTTGAGATTGAAATGCTGCCCTCAAGGATTGCAGCATAGCGGCTTGCAATTTCTTCACTCGCCGTATTATCTACAAAAATAGTGTTCGGGAGATTCATACGCTTCATACGGGTGATGAACTCGTCAATGTTCATACCAAAATCGCAATGATCAAGGTCTTCCTTCCAGTGATCAATCTGAATACCCTGCTCGCGAAGCAACATCTTTTTACTGTTGCATAGACCCACGACCCTTAACTCGATCGCATGCTCTCTCTGGAGATAAGCTTTTTGACGTCGAATCTGCTCAAGTAGTGTATTCCCAATTAAGCCCGTACCAACAATAAAAAGATTTAGCTCAGTCGTCTCTGAAAGGAAAAAGGCTTCGTGCAGCACGTTGAGTGCCTTGGTTTCATCTTCCCTGTTTAGGACAACGGAAATATTCAACTCGGAAGAGCCTTGGGCAATCGCTACGACATTGACGCCATTATTTCCCAATGCCTGAAAAAGTCTGCCAGCAATCCCCGGCTGATAGCGCATACGTTCTCCAATAACAGCAACAACCGAGAGATTGTCTTCGATCTTAATAGGTTCTACCAGTCCAGAGGCACGTTCGTTTTCAAATACTTCCTCGACGATCTTCTTTGCTTTCCCTGCATAATCAGGCTGCACGGCAAACGAAATCGAATGCTCGGATGAACCCTGCGTAATCAAAATAATATTGATTTTCGCTTGCGCCAGGGCACTAAATAACCTCGCAGCAATTCCCGGAACACCAAATAAGCCGCTCCCCTGAAGGGTAAGCAATGCAATGTGGTGAATAGAGGAAATGCCCTTAACCGGCTTTCCTTGCAGGCTATGATTGGCTTCGTTAGAAACTACAGTGCCCGGAAATATCGGGTTAAATGTATTTTTAATAATCAGGGGAATACGCTTGGCTAATGTCGGCTGAATAGTAGGCGGGTAAATGACTTTAGCTCCAAAATGGGACATCTCCATTGCCTCGGCATAAGTGAGGTGTGGAATGGTGAATGCTTTCTTTACTTTCCTGGGATCCGAAGTCAGCACCCCGTCCACATCTGTCCAGATTTCTACCGACTCGGCATCAAGCCCCGCACCGAGCAACGCCGCGGTATAATCAGAACCCCCCCTGCCCAGCGTAGTGGTCAGGCCACCTTTTGCAGAGGCAATAAAGCCAGTAACTACCTGTATATCAATATGTTGATTAAAATATTCTTTTATGTTTTCATATGTGGCAGCTAAATCTACTGCAGCATTTCCAAATTGTTTATCTGTCTTGATAATTTTTCTGGCATCCAGATAATTTGCGGGCAACCCCGCTTGCTGAAGTACATGGGTAATTAGCCATGCTGCGTTTCGTTCGCCAAAGCTCAGAACATAGTCCATTGTCCTGGGAGAGACTTCTCTGACCAGAAAAATTCCATATAATAAGTTTTTAAGTACTTCGTGGTTGTTTTCGAGCTCAGGAAGGACTTTTGAAAGGAAAGGTTCCTGTAGCAGTGCAGATGCCGCATGAAAATGTCTTTGGCTAAAAGCATCGAAGTGGGTGGTGTAATGCTGGTCACCCCGCTCGGCCAGTCGTGCCATGTGGATTAAGGTATCGGTTACTCCTCCCATCGCAGAGAAAACGACAGCAAATTTCTCTCCCCGGGCATGGTACCCCTTCAAAATTTCCGCGATGTGCTGTATGCGATCCGGCTGGGCAACAGACGAGCCCCCAAACTTCAGGACTTTCATGTTTGTAGTGAATTGTGTGTTATTTGCTTATATATCGAGGATACAAAATAAATACCGCAACGATCTGGCGTGATGGCTGGCTGAAGTCCCGTAATCGAAGGATTGCTCAAAGGATTTTTGACCAGGAAGCAGCTTGTCAGCTATCCACAAAAGCCATGATATTAGCGATTATCTATTAACCGGGAATTTTTTTTACAAATTTATTCGAAATTCCCGCTGTTGGTTTAAATATCGCTAAATATTTACGTGGTTGATTGATTAAGATAAATCAAGATATCCAATATCTAAGAAAAAGGGTGCAGGTGTGATTTAAAGCATCATGGCAATGAACGGAGCACATTGCTAGTTTTCAAAGGGCCTGTAGAGCTCTTTATTTTCGCCCTTACTGAACCTGTGGCGACATCCTGTTTATTGCCGGGATTTGAATTCTTTGAGGTTCGTTGAAATACCGAGGTGGTTGATACCACCTGCAAGATGAATATTTCCCCTCCCATAGTCCAGCCTGAAGCGGTTAATTTTAATACCGACCCCAAAGGAAAAACCCGAAGCAGATCCAAATCCTTGTACGCTTAATTCCTTGCGCAGGCGATGGTCATAGGCTGCACGAAGCCGGAAATTCTCCCTTGCGCCGAGCAAGAGCTCACCGCTGAAAAGGAGATGGCGGAAAAAGTTATCCAACTGACGGCTGAACAGCCCAGGAGTATTCGCTTCTTCGCCATTGAATATAGTTCCGTTTTCCTGGTTGGGATCATCATAGCGAATATTCCAGCGGTTGAGATTTCGATAAACTGCAGAGAAGCGGAAGGGGAGATAGCGGAGTTTTTTGGATAATCCAATCTGTATTTCAAAAGGTAATGGCTCACGAAGGTTGTCCAGCCCGGAGTAAGTTGTTAATTGCGTGCCTAAGTGTACAACATTAAGTCCGAAGGAAAAACTCCGGGCGGTGTCCTGGTACAAAAGACCCAGATCACCGGCAATTCCCAGCGATTGGAGATTCGCTAAAGTTGAAGTAATCCATTTAAGGTTAGCACCAATTTGGATGCGTTCGTCAATGGGGAAGGCGGCACCAAGGGCAAGTGCAGACTCTTTGACTTCAAAAACCCCTTCTTCCTGAAAAAAGATATTAGTTGCAGCGAGTTCCCCGTAATCTACGTATTGGACCCCCAACTGAAAAGTACCGCCTAACTTGGTAAAATGATGGCCATAAGCAAAATAGCCGTGTTGGATATTGCCGGGAAAAAAGCTGTGGCTGAATCCTAACTGTCCATGCATCCGGGGATTGAGCAACGCAGGATTTGAAACAGCGAGGTTTATATCATCGTCGGCCACACTGATTACACGTCCGCCAAGGGCAGTGAGACGTGCACTTGCCGGGAGGTTGAGAAAGGTATAGACAGTCCTTCCTCCGGTCGTTTGCCCACTCAGAATAATGGGCAATACGCAGGTAAAAAATGTGAGGAGGAAGATTCTCATATTTATTGGTTACTGTTTATTTACTTCCTTCCAGTTGCCAGAGCGTCTTGCATATTCCGTCCTGGCATTCCATGGTTTTGATATGCTGCCCGGTTTCGTCGTATATCTTGAGCTGCCCATGTTCATTGTCACCGTTCCGATAGGTACCAGTTGTTTTGAGCACTCCTCCCGGATAAAATTCCTGAAATGGGCCGTTTTCCAGATTTTTACTGAAGTGGGTTTTTTCCATGACCGCTCCGGTTTCATAAAATTTTATCCATAAACCTTCCATCTGGTTATCCAGGTATTGGCCTACGAATTGAGTTTGTCCGTCAGGATAAAAACTTCGGTATGGTCCATGGAAGATACCTTTCTGGTAACTCTCCACAATTTGGGTATCGCCATTTTCAAAGTATAAAATACGCATTTGGTCTAACTTACCGTCTGTGTAATAGCATTCTTCCATCAGTTTACCGGAATTCGACCAGCGTTTGTATTTTCCTTGCTTATTCCCTGTTTCGGGATTTATAAAAAAATATTCCTTCTCCCCGAAACCGTTCAAGGTATCCACGGCCACAGTCCTTGTTATGTTTTCATCGGATGTAGGCGCAGAAGGCGTGCAGGACGAAACACCAATCAACATCAGCAATAGCAGTGCGGCTGCAATAATTGATTTGGCGATAGGCATCATATCATAGATTAATAATTATCGAGCGCGCTGTTGGAAAAGGCACACCTTATTTTCCGTTGATTCTCAAAGCTGTTTAAGGGAAAGCATCGTGCGTCTGCAGGAGCTGTTTTACGGTTTTACACCTACTGCTGTACGGCCGATACTTTCGTAGTAAAAGCCATTTTCTTCCATTATTTCCAACGCGTAAAGGTTTCTACCGTCGAAGATAATGTGTTGGTTCATCAATTTTTTTATAACCGGGAAGTTCGGTGTTCTGAAGACACTCCATTCTGTAACGATGACCAGGGCATCGGCGTTATTGACTGCGTCATATTGATCCTGGCAGTATGTAATTTTAGGGCCGAAGATTTTTTCGACATTAGGCATTGCCTCGGGGTCGAAGGCTTTAATGTTGGCACCTGCTTCCAGGAGGTGTTCGATGATATAGAGGGCGGGTGCCTCACGGATATCATCCGTATTGGGTTTGAATGCCAGCCCCCAGATTGCAATGGTTTTATCTTTTACGTTTTGGTCAAAATAATCGAGGATCCGCTGGGCGAGAACGATCCGCTGGCGTTCGTTAACGGCAATGACAGAACGCAGGATTTTAAAATCATAGCCAAAATCCTGCGAGGTTTTTCCGAGTGCCTGAACGTCTTTAGGGAAGCAGCTTCCACCATAACCAACACCGGGAAAAAGGAATCTTTTACCAATTCTCGAATCACTTCCGATACCGACGCGAATCATATCCACATTTGCACCGGTGCGTTCGCATAAATTGGCAATTTCATTCATGAATGAGATCCGGGTAGCAAGATAGGCGTTAGCGGCATACTTGGTCAGTTCAGCAGAACGCTCGTCCATAAAAATAATAGGATTGCCCTGACGGACGAAAGGCTCGTAAAGTTGGCGCATAGCTTTACGGGCTTTTTCCGAGCTGGTGCCGATAACTACGCGGTCTGGTTTTAAAAAATCTTCTACAGCAACGCCTTCGCGTAGAAATTCCGGGTTGGAAACGACGTCAAAAAGGCTTGGATCGGCTTTACGGGCCATGATTTGGTGTACTTTTTCGGCAGTTCCTACCGGTACGGTACTTTTATCTACAATAATTTTATACGTATCGAGCATTGGTGCAATCTGGTCTGCGACACCGAGCACGTAGGAGAGGTCAGCCGATCCGTCTTCTCCGGGTGGGGTAGGGAGGGCGAGAAAAATAATATCAGATTTTTCGATGGCACTGCGCAGGTCAGTAGTAAACTCGAGCCTTCCCTGTCTCGAATTCCGTTCGAAAAGGATTTCCAGGCCGGGCTCAAAAATAGGGATTTGCCCATTTCGCATACGTTCGACTTTCTCAGCGTCAATGTCCACACAAACGACGTGGTTCCCGGTTTCGGCAAAACAAGTTCCTGTAACCAGGCCAACATAGCCTGTCCCAACTACTGCAAGATTCATTGTATTATTTTTTTTCGTAATAAATTCTGTAAATGACGTCGGCGAAATCATCGGAAACGAGCATGGAACCATCAGGCATCAATTCGATATCTACAGGCCTTCCCCATGGCTCGTCAGATTTCTTATCGAGCCAGCCTTCTGCGAAAGGTACATAGCTCAGCGCTTTATAATCGGTATCGAGGGTGACCAGTGAAATCTGATATCCACTTTTTTTAGACCGGTTCCAGGAGCCATGTTCCGCAATGAACGCTTGTTTTTTATAATTACCGGGGAACATATTCCCGGTATAAAATTCAATGCCGAGCGGTGCAGTATGGGGGCCCATTTTTTGGACGGGTTGGATGAATTCGCTACAAGGTCTTTTATTTCCAAATTCAGGGTCGGACAGGTCGCCTTGGTGGCAGTAGGGATACCCAAAGTGAAGGGAATCGCGGCTTGCGCGGTTAAGTTCGCACGCAGGCAAATCATCGCCCATCCAATCCCTGCCATTATCGGTAAACCATAGATCTTTACTATCCGGATGCCAGGTAAACCCGACGGTATTACGGATACCTTTCTGCACAATTTCCATATTGCTTCCATCGGCGTTGATACGGGTAATAGATGCATAAATTTCTTCCGGTTCGCAAATATTACAAGGTGCACCAACTGGGACATACAGCTTTCCGTCCGGTCCAAAGGCAATGTATTTCCAGCCATGGTGGGTATCGGTGGGGTACTTATCATAGACGACTACCGGTGCCGGTGGGTTGCTCAGGCGGTTTTCAATATCATCGAAGCGGATGATCCGGCTTACTTCGGCAACGAAGAGGGCTCCATCGCGGAAGGCGACCCCATTTGGCATCTTCAAATCTTTGGCGATGAGATATTGTTTATCGGCTTTTTTATCGCCATTTGTATCGAGCAGGGCATAGACATTGCCTTCGCTACGCGTTCCCACAAACAATGTTCCTTTTGGGGAAAGGCAGAGGGAGCGGGCATTTTTTACGTTTTCGGCGAAGACATCTATTTTAAACCCTTCGGGAAGTTTGATACTTTCAAGGGGTAACTTGTTGTTGTTGCGGAGCAGTTTAGGTTTTGGGGGGTTAATATTGCTGCACTGCAGCATGGATATGCTGAGTAGCATGAGGATCCGGAACATTTGTTGCATAAGGATTTATTTGTTTGCTGAAAAATTGAGATAATTTACCAGATCTGGGAATTCTCCGGTGAAGGCCTGGAGGGCTTGGTTTGTCAGTAGCCGCTCTTTGATGAATGGTCGGACCTGGATTTTTGACGCCTCGCTGCCCCCAAACCTGTTGCGGGCAGCAAGGGCATCGGCAAAGGTAGTATAATGGCCTACAAAGTAGGTATAGGCAGGCTTTGGCAAGTTGACGATTTCCACGATAGGGGATTCGATCTGGGCAAGCAGGGGCCCTTTGTAGATACCGTCCATATTAGCAATCTGGAGCCTGTAAACCAGTTGGGTTACCGATTGGATATTTTTGGATGTTTTTCCAATTGGGGCAGCATATTCGAGCATTTGTCCGCCCTTAGAAATAATACGGCAATCCACGCCCTGTAATGCAATATCCATATCGGTAGAGATGGCGCCTCTTATGCGTATAGAGGAGGCGGGTACTCCTTTGTCAATTAAGAATGTGGCCACACGGGCAGCAGCATTAGCTCCATTGAACAATCGGGCAGAAATAGCCTGTTCGACTTGTGCATAACCAGTGAGGAGCAGTTCTTCCGAAGGATTCCTGATCAGAAAATCAGCTATTTCCTCCAGTTGTTTGAGGTGATTGGCCGGAATGGGGTCTTCGTTATGGTCAAAAAAAATGGGTTCGATTTTTGTTAAAGAAGCGGGTTTGGTATTTCCTTTGGGGGTAACTTCAGAGGGCGCTGCGGAGAACTGTGGGGCGTTGGCTGTGAAGGACATTTCCGGGAGGAAGTCGAAGAAATAAGCGGCATAGATATCGCGTTCGCCCATACCGTCGCGTCGTGAGGAGGCGAAATATGCGGTATAACCATCTTTAGCCAGGCGGAAATGGGTTTCGTCTTCTGCAGAGTTGACTGGAAGGCCGAGGTTATAAGGTGAGGACCATCGGCTGGTAGCAGGGTTGAAAACTGATTTTAGCACATCGAAGCCACCAATACTCCACCTGGGGTTGTTAGTACTGAAATAAAGCGATTTGCCGTCACGCGCAAGGAAAGCGGAAGTTTCGTCATAAGGGCTGTTGATATCCTGCCCGAGGTTTACGGGGGTTGACCATTTTCCCTGGTAGAAGACAGACCTGTATAAATCCAGGCCACCGAACCCGCCCGGACGTTTGCTGGGAAATATCACGAGAGTATCGTTGACGAAATGGGGAGCGCTGACTCCGGCAACAGCATCTGCAGGGCCAAAGAAAATTTCTGCGGTCAAATTTTGTGTTGAGGCGGAGAATGTGTCCACAAAAATTTGACCCTGGGAAAAGGTATTACCGCGGAAGTAGTACATAGACTGGCCATTAGGGCTAAAGTCGAGTACGACCTCGTGTTTGGCACTATTGGTGAGGTAGCCGAGATTGACAGGATCTTTCCATTGGCTATTTTGAAAGCGCGCATAAAATATATCGGAATAATAGCGGCCGAAGGTCTCGTCCGGTATTCCGTTTTTATTGCGTAGCCCGCCATAGCAGGTGTTGCGGGAGGAGCTGAAATATAGCCGTTCGTTATTGGTCGGGCTGGTAATCGGGCCGAATTCGTCATAAGGGGTGTTGACATCTTTCCCCAGATTTTCTACAATCGCCAATGGTGGCCTGAATTGCAACTGGATGCCATTGGAGCAACTGCGGACTGCATCCCGGACGAGCTGACGGTTGGGGTCGTCGGCTGGCAGGGTTTTTAGATAAGTCTTATAATATTCACTGGCTTTCAGGTAGTCGTTCTGATCGTGATATATACGCCCAAGGTAGAGCCAGGCTTCAGGAAAATAATTTTTTTGATTGACCTGCTCCTGGAACATTGCTTCAGCTTCGGGCAGGCGGTTGATCAGATAGAGGCTGACGGCCATCAGGAATTTCGTTTCCCGGTCCTCGAGGTTGTTCTTTTGTGCCTGCTGCAGGATATTATAAGCATCCAGATAGCGGGCATTGTAGAAATATTCTTTTGCTTTTTTCTTTCGTTCCGAAAGGTTTTCCTGTGCCTGTGAAGACAGGGGGAGCAGCAGGAATGGCAGGCAGAATAAGATGATGGTCCGCATAATGGGTTACTTTTAATACGATTCTTAAACCTCAAACAAAGCTGGCAGGATAAAGATAAAATATCGTCATATCGCCCGGTTAGGGTCAAAAGCTTCCAGGTAAGCGCCGATCCTGCTGAGGAAAGTACCTCCGAGGGCCCCATCAACGATGCGATGGTCGTAGGAAAGGGACATGAACATCATGTGCCTAACTGCGATGAGGTCGCCAAAAGGTGTTTCCACAACAGCGGGTTTTTTTCGGATTGCGCCCGTAGCAAGGATAGCAACCTGGGGCTGGTTGATAATCGGTGTCCCCATAACGTTGCCGAAGGTACCGACATTGGTGACCGTAAACGTACCGCCCTGGATTTCCTCGGGGCGCAATTGGTTACTGCGGGCACGCTGCGCAAGATCATTGACCGCCTGTGCGAGCCCGGGAAGATTCAGTCGGTCAGCATGTTTAATCACAGGTACGATCAGGTTTCCGGACGGCAGGGCGGTGGCCATACCGACATGAATATCCTTTTTGATCAGGATTTTATATCCATCCAGGGAAATATTGACCATAGGGAAGTCCTTCAATGACCGCGCAACTGCTTCTATAAATACCGGGGTAAAGGTGATTTTTTCGCCATAGCGTTTTTGGAATTCATCCTTTATATTTTCCCGCCATTTGACGATATTGGTAACGTCCACTTCTACGAAAGAGGTGACGTGCGGGGCTGTATGTTTGGACATGACCATGTGGTCGGCAATGAGCCGCCGCATACGGTCCATTTCGATGATTTCCACATTTTCATCACTACGGCCAGTTGGCGTAGCAGTAAGGGAAGGGGGGGCTGGCTGAGTCTGGGGTTTCGCCAGAGGTCTTCTTTCGTCTAAATATGCGAGGATATCCTTTTTTGTAACCCTGCCTTGTGCACCGGATCCTTGCAGAAGGTTAAGTTCTTCGAAAGGAATATTTTCTTGTTTGGCGATACTTCTTACGAGTGGGGAGAAAAACTTCCCCTCGGTTTTTTCCTGACTCGTAGCAACGGATGCCGTGCCGCTTATTGCCGAAGCAGGCATTGCCGCAGGTTCAATAGGTTCTGCTGGTGGTTGTCCGTTTGGGGAGTTTGAAGGCCCGGAAACAGATGTTGCAGAACCGGGGGCCGTTTCTTCGGCTTCGGTAGAAATAATGGCAATGACTTTGCCGACTTCGGCCGTTTCGTTTTCTTTGAAAAGTAAACGGACGATTTTGCCGCCAACCGGTGAAGGTATTTCGGAATCCACTTTATCCGTAGCGATTTCGACGATTGTTTCGTCCACCTCTATGGTGTCGCCTTCTTTTTTGGTCCAGCGCAGGATTGTGGCTTCCATGATACTTTCGCCCATTTTGGGCATGATGAGCTCGTACTGTGCCATTGAAATCGTTTTTATTGGTTTCCTTTGATTTGGGTCATGCAAAAATACGAGAAATGGCTTGCTATTGCAAATGGACTTGTTGTAGTACGAGTGTCGTGACGGGAAAAGTAGCCATATTCAGCCCGCGATGACCACATCGCAACAAAGCCATTGAACGACAAACAATTAGTCTTCAGATACCGGATAATATTGTTGAATGAAAAGTCTCAACTGGTTAAGGGCATGGACAGCGCTGAACTGGATATTCTTCAGGCGGTCTTTACCGGTATGGATTTGGCAGGAACGGATGTTGGAGGCATTTCCTATGGCCATCCAGACAGTTCCTACGGGTTTTTCGGGCGTACCTCCGCCTGGGCCTGCTATTCCGGAAATCGCAATGACCAGATCTGCCGGTAGTTTGCGCAGGGCACCCCGGGCCATTTCGACAACGGTTTGTTCGCTGACGGCGCCGTATTGGTCAAGGGTTTCAGGGCTGACTTCCAGCAATGAGGATTTGACTTCGTTGGAATAAGCCAGGACACTACCGACGAAGTAGGACGAAGCCCCTGGAATAGAAGTTAAGAGATGGGCGATATAGCCTCCTGTGCAACTTTCTGCAGTAGCGAGCTTGAGTTTTCTATTTACAAGCATCCTGCCAATGGCGGCTTCGAGCTGATCGGACCCCATACCATAGACGATATTGCCGAGGATCGTTCTGAGTTCTGTTGCTTTTTGATCCAGTGTGGCGTTGAGGGCTTGTTCGTCTTCTGATGTACCGGTAATCCGGAGGCGTACCTGGCCGAGGGAAGGTAAATAGGCAAGTTTGAGGTTTTGAGGAAGGTGGTCTTCCCAGTCGGAGAGGGTTTCGGCAATAATAGATTCCCCTTCCCCCGCGGTAAGGATTGTCCGGTGGGCGATAGGTTTGCCGGGAAAGCGTGTTTTGAGGCGCGGCAGCACCTCGTGTTCCATGAGGTATTTCATTTCAAAAGGCACTCCGGGCATGGAGATGATGACTTTACCTTTCCACTCCATCCACATTCCCGGCGCGGTACCCATCTTATTAGGGAGTACTTCGGCATTAGCCGGCAGGAAGCCCTGTTGGCGGTGTGCATCGGTTACTTTCCGGTTAAATTTTTCGAAAATCCTTACGATGCGCTCGAAAGTGGGTTCGTGAAAAACCAATTCCACGCCCATATATTCCGCAAGGGCTTTTTTTGTGATATCGTCTTTTGTAGGGCCAAGGCCACCGGTCATAAGGACGATATCGGCAGCTTCAAGGGTTTGATCTAGTCCTTTTCGGATAGCCGCGAGATCATCCCCGACGGAGAGGATACGCCGCACAGCTGCCCCTGCAAGGTTGAGCTGCTGGCCCATCCATGCCGAATTTGTATCCACGATCTGTCCGATAAGGATTTCGTCCCCTACGGTAAGGATTGAAACTTGCATAACGAAAGTTGCTTAGTTGGAAAAAGTCAATAATCGGATTTCTTTTAAGCCAAAAGTTTCTGGTATGCCCTGACGTTCAACAATCAGGAGGCCACTATCCGAAACACCCCGGATATACCCCTCGAAAGTTTCCTGGTTGGACTGTCTTTGAAAAACTGCGGGCTGGTCGAGCATCATCAGGTGTTTCAGGTACATTTGGTCAATCCACTGATATGCACCGTCCCGAAGGGCTTCGTAATAAACTTCGATCCTGGCGCAAAGTTCATCCCGAAGTTGATCGGTAGCGAAGGTTTCCCCTGCTTCCAGGGTAAGGGACGTAGCGGGCGGATCGTATTGTTGAAAATAGCGTTGGTTAATGTTAAGACCAATACCAGCAACGGTATATTGCAACTTTTCCCCCTGGATACTGTTTTGAATGAGTATGCCTCCAATTTTTTGGGCTCCGACGATAATATCGTTCGGCCACTTGACAAAGGCAGGTTTTGACGGGATGTATGCACCGATTAAGTCCCGGGCTGCAAGCGCAAAAATCTTTCCTAATAAGTATTGCCGAACTGGAGCTAAAAAACCAGGATAGAAAATAAAACTCAAGGCGAGGTTCTCACCGGGTGCGCTCTCCCAGGAACTGCCAATCTGGCCGCGACCATGGGTCTGATGATATGCCGAAATGACAGTGCCCTCCGCTGGCTTGGTTTTTGATAGTAATTCAAGGGCAAATGCGTTAGTGGAAGGCACTTCAGGTAAATGATACAGAACCTTTCCGACAAAACGGGTGTTGCTTTCTTTCAACAGAAATTATTTGTAATATTGAAACTCAAAAAAAAGCGCCCTCTGCGCTATTGCAAAATTAATAAATTTACAATTGGCCACACCGACTATCCTTCAAAAACGCAAACCTGCTACCGAGGAATTGAACGATCTGATTATTGACAGTATCCTGGACATCAAGGGAAAACAAGTGGTAAAGTTAGACCTCCGGCTGTTGACAGACCGTCCGGCAGACTTTTTCATCATCTGTGAGGGTACTTCTTCCACACAAGTGAGGGCAATTTCCGAAAATATTCAGAAGAGGGTTAAAGAAGAAATGGGGATTCCGCCCAGCCATGTTGAAGGTTCCCGCAGTGCCCTTTGGATCTGTATGGACTATTTCAACGTGGTCGTGCATATTTTTTACCATGAAACCAGGTCTTTCTATGAATTGGAGGACCTTTGGAGCGACGCAACAATTACAGAGTACGACAGTTTATAAATTATGGGTATAAATTAAATGCCCTGAAACGATAGCGCCTGGCGGGGTGCGAAGAAAAAGTAGGATTAAATGGAAAATAACAATAGAAACGACCAGAATAATGCCGTGCCTCCCCAAGGTGGCCCCAGGTTCAATACTTTCTGGATCTATGGCATCATAGCTCTGGTCATCCTGGTCGTGCAAATTTTCACGATCATGGGCGCTTCCCAGCAAAAGCTCAGCCAGGAAGCATTAGGCAATATGCTAAAAAACCAGGAAATCGCCAGGATCGAAGTAATCAATGGCACTAAAGCATTGATTTACCTGAACGAAAAAGGGGTGAAAAAACACCCGGACTCCAAGTCCAACAACCTGAGTACCGAACGCTTCCATTATTATATGACGATCGGTAAGGAGGAAACGTTCAGCAATTATGTCTTGAAACAGCAGGAACTGGCTAAAATTGACCCGCAAAAGTGGGTTTGGCCTGAGGGGCAGAACAAGCCTAATATTATTGGTACCCTTCTGAGCTGGATACTTCCTGTGCTACTCTTCGTCGCTATCTGGATTTTTATCATGCGACGGGTCGGCGGTGGGCCTGGTGGGCCTGGTAGCCAGATATTCAACATCGGCAAATCAAAAGCGACCCTTTTTGACCAGAACAGCAAGGTGAATATCACTTTCGCAGATGTCGCAGGTTTGGATGAGGCAAAAGAAGAAGTCGTGGAAGTAGTGGATTTTTTGAAGAACCCCAAAAAATATACTGCGCTTGGCGGTAAAATCCCTAAAGGGGTATTATTGGTAGGCCCTCCGGGTACAGGTAAGACTCTTTTGGCAAAAGCGGTGGCCGGGGAAGCCGGGGTGCCGTTCTTCTCAATTTCCGGATCGGATTTCGTGGAAATGTTCGTGGGGGTCGGGGCTTCCCGCGTTCGCGACCTTTTCAAACAGGCTCGTGAAAAAGCTCCTTGTATTGTATTCATTGATGAAATTGATGCCATCGGTCGTGCCCGGGGACGCAATAATTTCCAGGGAGGCAATGATGAGCGCGAAAATACCCTAAACCAGCTTCTGGTGGAAATGGATGGGTTCTCTACGGATAAAGGAGTAATCCTGATGGCTGCAACCAACCGCCCGGATATTCTCGATAGTGCCCTGATGCGTCCTGGTCGTTTTGACCGCCAGATCGGCATAGATCGTCCGGACCTCAAAGGAAGAGAGGCTATTTTCAATGTCCACCTCAAAAACATCAAGAAGTCAGAAAATATATCTCCTTTCGTACTTGCAGAGATGACACCTGGCTTCGCCGGGGCAGATATCGCCAACGTTTGTAATGAGGCGGCCCTGATCGCCGCCCGTCGCAATAAAGTGGCAGTGGACATGGAGGATTTCCATTCAGCGCTCGACCGGGTAATCGGAGGCCTAGAGAAGAAAAATAAACTAATCTCCCCCGATGAAAAAAAGATTATCGCCTACCACGAAGCAGGTCATGCGGTGTGCGGATGGTACCTGGAGCATGCCTCCCCCTTGATTAAAGTAACTATCGTGCCCAGAGGTATCGGTACGCTCGGCTATGCGCAATACCTTCCTAAAGAGGAATATATTACCAGAACGGAACAACTACTCGACCAAATTTGTATGACCTTTGGCGGCAGAGCGGCAGAAAAGACCGTATTCGGGAAAATTTCTACCGGCGCCCAGAGCGACCTGGATCAGGTAACGAAAATGGCATATAGCATGATTTCTGTTTTTGGGATGAATGAGGAAGTCGGCCAGGTTTCTTTCTATGGACTTTCCAATGAATCTTTTCATAAGCCTTTCTCGGACGATACGGCCTCGCTGATTGATGCGGAAGTGCGTAAATTGCTGCAGGTTCAATACGAAAGGGCCCAACAGCTTCTGCTCGACCGCAGGGAAGAACTCGAAGTCATCGCCCAAACCCTTCTGGACAAAGAAGTCCTTCACAAATCAGATATCGAGCGCCTGATCGGCCCACGACCGTATTCCGAATCTAAAGCATCCGCAACGGAAGAGGATGGCTATAATATCGAAGATGAGCTGGACCCTGCAAATCAGGATGTGGATAGCACTAAATAAGCACTGTGCGGACAGGCTTTTAACAAGACAAGTGTTCGGCTTTCGTTTTATGGATGCCTAGCCATTCCCAACCTTTTTCTGAAGCCAGGGGTACAGAGAGACGATAAGGACAATGAGGCCAGCACCGATATAAAATTTCGGCCCCACGGATTTGTGCTCTTCCAGAATCGCCCAGGCGAGAAGCATCCCGTACACTGGCTCAAGGTTAATCGTCAGGTTGAAAGCAAAGGCGGGAAGGTGCCGAAGAGAACGGATAGCCAATACGTATCCGATAGTAGTACAGAGTAAGGCCAGCAATGCCATATATCCCCAATCTTCCAGGGTAGAGGGAAAAAAACCGTCATCTAATATATGGAAGGTACGTTCAACCGGCCATAGCAACAGACAAAGGAAAAGCCAGGAACTACTGAGTTGTAGAAATGTCAGTGCAACAGGGTCGGTATCTTTCGCGATATAAAATTTGTTGAGCGTACCGAATAATGCGGCTAAGAAGGCAGATGTCAGCGCCAGGGCCATCCCAAAAATAAACCCTTCCTGTATGCTGTTTACGATAAGTACGATACCGGGTATCACCAATAGTCCTAAGCCAAGTTCAAGTGCTTTGACCCTCCTGCGCATTACGACAGGTTCGATCAATGCGGTGAAAAAAGCAACAGTTGCCATCCCAATCAGCGCAACGGAAGCATTCGCAGCTTTTATTGCACCATAAAACAACAACCAATGTAAAGCGACCAAAACCCCTACGCCCATTACCCGGATAACAAGCCTTTGGGGAAGCTTTCTAATGGCTGCCCCGCCTTTCATAAACAGGAGCAGGCTGATGCTGGTAATCAAAACGCGCCACCATACAAGCATGAACGCATTCATCTGTATGAGCTTGCCGAGAATAGCGGTGAACCCAAACAGAAAAACAGCGATGTGAAGTTCTAAATATGCCCTTTGAACAGGTTGTATGAACAATTTTTGCATCTCGTTATTTTGATATACATACGCGCAGACAAATAGCGTTTAAATGATGATACCCGCATTGGTGTGATAGAATCACCGCAGGCTAAAAAGATTCTTTTTTGCCGAACACTATGCTGAACCTATCGCAATACCCTGGCTGTATAAATATTCCAAAACATTCATAAAAACAATACGCATGCTACAAGTAGGTGACAAAGCTCCGGAATTCACACTGTTTTCCGAAGCAAAAAAAGAAGTTTCCCTTAGTGATTATCAGGGTAAAAACGTTGTCTTGCTATTTTTTCCAATGGCATTTACAAGTGTCTGTACGGCGGAGCTTTGCAGTGCCAGGGACAATATCGCTGTTTATAATGGATTGAATGCCGAGATACTTGCTATTTCTGTGAATTCAATCTTTACCCTTGCTAAATTTAAGGAAGATCAACACCTGAATTTCACATTGCTGGCTGATTTCAACAAAGAGGTTTCTAAGGCTTATGGTGCGTTATACGAAAATTTTGTCTTTGGCATGAAGGGGGTATCCAAGCGTTCGGCTTTCGTTATTGATGCCCAGGGGGTGATTCGCTATGCAGAAGTGTTGGAAAGTGCTGGTGATCTGCCAAATTTCGAAGAAGTTAAAAATACGCTGAATAGCTTACAGTAAGATTTATGGACCACTATTTGAAAGCATCGCATCCCGAGGAAGATCTGGACGAAGTACTGGTGGCAGAAGATATCGAGGACTCAGACATTGGGCACCAGGCCCGGCTGGTAGTCTATAACGATGATTTCAATACTTTCGAATGGGTTATCCAGTGTTTCATAGAAGTGCTTGGCCACACTTCTGAGCAGGCGGAGCAGCTTTCCATGATTATTCATTTCAAGGGGAAGGCTACTGTAAAAACAGCTCCCCGCAGCGTGCTAATCCCCAAAAAAGAGGCTTTAGTGGAACGGCGGCTATCTGCGGTAATCGAAGAAGATTAAAAAAGCGCAGGGGTCAGACTTCGAAATGTACCAGTGCTACGAATTTTTGTACCCGGTCGGAAATATCCTGGGGGCTTAGGTTTAGCAGACGTTCCGTTCCAAACTTTTCTACGCAGAAAGAAGCCATGGCGGAGCCAAAAATGACGGCGCGTTTCAGGTTTTCAAAGCTGGTATCGCCGGTTTTGGTAAGATATCCCATGAAGCCACCTGCAAAAGTATCACCGGCACCTGTGGGGTCAAATACTTCTGCAAGCGGTAGGGCAGGGGCGAAAAAGACGTTGTCGCCCTCAAAGAGAAATGCGCCATGCTCTCCTTTTTTAACAACGATGGAGCGCGGCCCCATTTCATGTATGATCCCTGCTGCTTTGATAAGGGAATGTTGGCCGGATAATTGCCTTGCTTCTTCATCGTTGATGATGAGCATATCCACCTGCCTGAGCACAGCACGGAGTCCGTCCATAGCGGTATCCATCCAAAAATTCATCGTGTCGAGCGCGATCAGCTTTGGACGGCGCTCCATTTGCTCGATCACCTGCATTTGAACGATTGGGGTGAGGTTGCCGAGCATGACGAAGTCGGCTTGTCTATACTTATCCGGAAGGGTAGGGTTGAAATTGGCCAGTACGTTGAGTTGAGTATCCAGGGTGTCCCGGGTATTCAGGTCGTTGTGATAACGCCCTGCCCAAAAAAAGGACTTTTCCCCCTGTTTGATTTGTAAACCGGCCATATCAATACCGCGTTTGCGCATTCCCTCAAGAAAATCATCCGGAAAATCATCCCCAATGATAGATACCAATCGAATATCCTCTGTAAAATAGGATGCTGCCAGGGAAATATAGGTCGCTGCACCGCCGACAACCCGTTCCTTTTTACCCCATGGAGTTTCGATGTTGTCAAATGCGACGGTTCCAACAGTAAGCAAGCTCATATCTTTAGATTTATGGGCATCCGCCCGGTTTAAAGCACGTTGGGGGCTTTACGGCCAAAGCAGGGGTACGCACTTTTGGCATAGCCATCAAATTATTGTAAAAATTTGAATGCAAATATTGCATCTTATTCTTAAGAAGCATAACTTTGCACTCGCCTTTTAAAAGGAGCCAGAAAGAATATTTCTATCTGCCTCAGTAGCTCAGTCGGTTAGAGCGGCGGACTGTTAATCCGTAGGTCGTAGGTTCGAGCCCTACCTGAGGCGCAAAAGCGTCCATGATTAATTTCATGGGCGCTTTTTTTTCAGGGCACAGAAAATGTTGGTTTAAGCGTCTTTATTTGCCAGCTGGCCGCAGGCGGCATCAATATCTTTTCCCCGGCTTCTGCGGACGGTGACCATGATGTCCTGCCTGCGCAGGAACTGTGCGAATGCATCAATGCGGTCTTCTTCAGATTTGGAGAACGGGGCATTATCAATTGGGTTATATTCGATGATATTGACCCGGACAGGGAATCGGCGGCATAGTTTTGCGAGGTTTATGGCATCTTCGCGGGCATCGTTGAAATGCTGGAAGGCGATATATTCAAAGCTGATGCGGTTTTTAGTAACCTTGTAGTAATATTCGAGTGCTTCTGTCAGGGTTTCGAGATTATTCTGCTCATTTATAGGCATAATTTCATTTCGTTTGAGGTCGTCTGCTGCGTGTAGGGAGAGTGCGAGATTGGTTTTTGTGCCGTCATCCGCGAGTTTTCGGATCATTTTGGCGATACCTGCGGTGCTGATGGTCACTCTGCGGGGCGAAATATGAAGCCCCTGCGGGGAGCAGATTTTCTGAATAGACTCCATGACATTGGCATAGTTGAGGAGTGGTTCGCCCATACCCATGTAAACGATGTTTGTAAGGGGATGCCCAAAAACTTCCATGGATTGCCGGTTGACGAGGAGAACCTGGTCAAAAATTTCAGCGGGATCCAGGTTTCGGACGCGCTTCATCTTGCCGGTTGCGCAGAAAGAGCAGGTAAGGCTGCAACCCACCTGAGAGGAGACACATACGGTGAAGCGGTTTTCTTCCGGCACGGGAATGAGGACGGATTCGATCAGGTATCCGTCATGGAGCCGGAAACGCGTTTTTATCGTACCGTCGAGGCTTCGCTGAACCTTATCTTCGGCAATCGCATATATGGCGAAGCGCTCTTCAAGGGTAGAGCGAAGGCTTTTGGGCAGGTTGCTCATATCGTCGAAAGAGAAAGCACCTTTCTGCCAGAGCCATTCATGGACTTGCCGGGCCCGGTATGCGGGTTGTCCCAGGGCATGTAAAGCCTCTTGGAGTGCTTCGAGGGAAAATTTTCGTATGTCGTTTTTTTCGTTGGCCATAAGAAGTAAACTGCACCAGAATTAGTTAAATGAACTGGCCTAAACCCGCCGACATTTTTCTGCCAGCCACTGCTTTTCGGTTTCGTTAAGACCAGGTGCTAATCCTTCAAACACCTTATCGTGATAATCGTTTAACCAGACTACTTCCTCGGCAGAGAGGGCACTTACCTCGATGAGCTGCAAATCAAAGGGAAAGAGGGAAACGGTATCGAAGGCAAGGAAGTTTTCATGATGCGCCGATGGCTGGCAGAGTAAAAGGTTTTCGATGCGGATACCGTAGTGGCCCGGGAGGTAGTACCCGGGTTCATTCGATGTGAGCATTCCGGGGGCTAAAGGGGTCGTACCCCTTGAGGTGACGGTACTGCCTGCGAACCCCTGTGGCCCTTCGTGAACCCCGAGGAAGAACCCGACGCCGTGTCCGGTTCCATGCCCAAAATTGAGTCCGTTTCGCCATAAAGGCGCACGTGCAAGTGCATCCAGTTGTATGCCGACGGTACCTTTCGGGAAATGTGCTGATGCGAGCGCAATGTGGCCTTTCAATACTTGGGTGTAGTGAAACTTTTGTGCAGCCGATGGGGTTCCCAGGGCAATCGTACGGGTGATATCCGTGGTACCGTTGAGGTATTGCCCACCGCTATCCAGGAGCAGGATGCCAGTCTTATAGAGTGTGGCGGCAGTGCGGGGCTGCGGGCGATAGTGGATAATTGCCCCGTTGGCATTATAGCCGACTATGGCCGGGAAGCTCTCCCCTTTATATTCCGGATACAGGGCGCGGAATGTTTTGAGTTGTTCGGCCACCTGATATTCATTGACATGGTTGCCCTGCGATAATTGTTCCTCCAGCCAGATAAACAGTTTGGCAAGTGCGACGCCGTCATTTCGCATCGCATGTCGGATATGAAAGGTTTCCGTAGGGTTTTTTATGGCTTTTTGTTCCCGGATCGGATTATTCCCATAAATGACTTGAGTATGCTGGATACAGTCGTGTAGCAGGCTGTTGGTTGATTCGGGGTCGGTGAGGACGACGGAGGATCCGGGCAGGCTGCGGAGCGCTGTTTCGATTTCGCGATAAGGTCTGATCCGAAGTCCCTCTTTTTCCAGTTGCCTTCGGAGCTGTTCAGATAGCTTTGTGGCTGGGGTAAAGAGGGTCGTTGTATTGGGGCCGATAAGCAGATAAGCGATAAAGAGGGGGTTGCATTCGATATCGCTCCCGCGCAGGTTCAGCGCCCAGGCAATATCATCGAGGGCACAGGAGAGGAGCCAGGCAGCTTGCTGTTTCTGTACGGCGGCCCGCACCTGTTCAATTTTTTCTTTTCGTGTAATACCGGCATAAAGGGTGTCGTGTTCAAAGATTTGGTGTTCGGGTAAAGGTGGGCGGTCTTTCCATATCAGGTCAATGAGGTCGGTATGGATATCCAGGGAAATACCTGCTGCGTTGAAATGTTTTTCGATGAACTGGACCTGACGGATGGAGAACAGGCGGCCGTCGAGTGCGAGCACGGCACCTTTTGGCAGGTGGTCTTTCAGCCAGGCGATGTGTTCGGGCGAATGAGGGATTTGCTGTTTCTTCAATAGGATACCGGATCCTTCGAGTTCTTGTTCCGCCTGTAAAAAATAGCGCTCGTCTGTCCAAAGGCCGGCAAAGGATTGGGTTACAACGAGTATTCCGGCTGATCCCGTAAAGCCGCTCAGCCATTCCCGGCTTTTCCAGTGATTGGGGAGATATTCGCTTTGGTGTGGATCAGCAGAGGGGATCAGGTATGCGTCAATATTT